>Ga0181593_10001897_pt1 | contig 19139 bp, 18 predicted proteins | sample 071ome_19_FD_133756 | JGI IMG/M metagenome (GOLD analysis project Ga0181593, IMG submission 133756) | Coastal salt marsh microbial communities from the Groves Creek Marsh, Skidaway Island, Georgia - 071413AT metaG (megahit assembly) | ecosystem: Environmental > Aquatic > Marine > Intertidal...
AGCCTTGGCTTACCGCGATCGCGACGCTTTTCAGGCGATCATCGATGCGATTACAGAAACGACGGTAACCTATCTGGCAGGACAGATCTCTGCAGGTGCGGAAGCCGTGCAGCTGTTCGATAGCTGGGCAGGAAGTTTGGCTCCGGCGGAGTTCGAACGCTGGGTGATTGCGCCTAATGCGGCGATTGTCGCAGCGCTGAAGGCTCGCTTTCCTGAAGTTCCAGTGATCGGCTTTCCCAAGGGCGCGGGCGAGAAGCTGCCTGCCTATGCCCGCGAAACTAAAGTCGATGCACTTGGGCTAGACGAGACGATAGATCCGGTCTGGGCAGCAAAGTCGCTTCCGGAAGGCCTTCCGGTTCAGGGTAATCTCGATCCGCTCCTGCTGCTGGCAGGAGGTGCCGAGCTCGACACGAGGACGCATGCTGTGCTCGACGCGCTTGCGCAGCGGCCCCACGTGTTCAATCTGGGCCATGGAATAGGCAAGGAAACCCCGGCTGCCCATGTTGAAAGATTGTTGTCTGTCGTTCGGACATGGCAGGGATGACGCGCGTCGTGGTGGACGTTAGATAGCCCGAATGAGCGAGATTCTTGCGGTGACCTATCTTTGGCTCAAGGCCGGCCATTTTATTTTCGTGGTGTTCTGGATGGCGGGGCTGTTCATGCTGCCGCGCTATCTCGTGTATCATCAGGAGGCTGAGGCTGGTTCGCCAGAAGCGGAGCGCTGGATCGAACGTGAGGCGAAGCTGCGCAAAATCATTCTTACGCCTTCGGTCATCGTAGTCTGGATGCTGGGACTGGCCCTGGCAGTTTCAACCGGCGCGTTCGACCAGGCGTGGTTCCTTGCCAAGTTCGTACTGGTGTTGCTGTTGACCAGCTACCATGGCTGGATGGTGAGCTATTCGAGGAAGCTTGCAAGAGGCGAACGGACATTGAGCGGCAAGCAGCTTCGTCTGCTCAACGAGGTGCCGGGCCTGGCGGTGGCACTGATCGTCGTACTGGTTGTCGTAAAACCGTTTTGATGCGTTGACCGGGCACCGGTCAGTCCCTATTTGCCTGTCACCGGCCCGAGGGGCTGCGCATCCAGACGCCGCCCGGTCTGCTTTCTCCAAGCCCGACGACCTGCCGGTCTTTATCCAATTTTTCCCTTCGGAAACACAAACCAATGCATCTTAAAGAACTCAAGGAAAAGACCCCGGCCGAACTGGTCGAAATGGCGGAAGAGCTAGGGGTCGAAGGCGCATCGACGATGCGCCGACAGGACATCATGTTCGGTATCCTCAAGGAAGTCGCCGAAGATGGCGAGGAAATCATGGGGCTGGGCACCATCGAGGTGTTGCCCGATGGTTTCGGTTTCCTGCGTAGCCCGGAAGCTAACTATCTGGCCGGACCCGACGATATCTACGTATCGCCCAACCAGGTCCGCAAATGGGGCTTGCGCACCGGCGATACGGTCGAAGGCGAAATTCGCGCCCCCAAGGACGGCGAGCGCTATTTTGCGATCACCAAGCTGACCAAGGTCAATTTCGATGATCCTGAGGTGGTGCGCCACCGCGTCAATTTCGACAACCTGACCCCACTTTATCCCGATGAGCGGTTGCAGCTCGATACGCTCGACCCGACTGTCAAGGACAAGTCGGCCCGGGTGATCGATCTCATCAGCCCGCAGGGCAAGGGTCAGCGCGCATTGATCGTCGCGCCGCCGCGCACCGGTAAGACTGTGCTGTTGCAGAACATGGCGAAAGCGATCACCGATAACCATCCGGAAGTGTTCCTGCTGGTCCTGCTGGTCGACGAACGGCCCGAAGAAGTGACCGACATGCAACGCTCGGTGAAGGGCGAGGTGATCTCCTCCACCTTTGACGAGCCGGCGCAGCGACACGTGCAAGTAGCTGAAATGGTTATAGAAAAAGCTAAAAGACTGGTCGAGCACAAGCGCGATGTGGTGATCCTTCTCGACTCGATCACGCGCCTTGGCCGGGCCTACAACACGGTCGTCCCGAGCTCCGGTAAAGTGCTGACCGGCGGTGTCGACGCCAATGCCCTGCAGCGGCCGAAGCGTTTCTTCGGCGCGGCGCGCAACATTGAGGAAGGCGGCTCGCTGTCGATCATAGCCACGGCCCTGATCGATACCGGTAGCCGCATGGACGAAGTGATCTTCGAGGAATTCAAGGGCACAGGCAATTCGGAGATCGTGCTCGACCGCAAGGTGGCCGACAAGCGCATCTTCCCCGCACTCGATGTCGGCAAATCCGGCACGCGCAAGGAAGAGCTGCTGGTCGAAAAGGACCAGCTCTCCAAGATGTGGGTGCTGCGCCGCATCCTCATGCAGATGGGCACGGTCGACGCGATGGAATTCCTGCTCGACAAGATGAAGGATTCCAAGACGAACGAAGACTTCTTTGCGACGATGAATCAGTAAGAGACGAGAGACTTGTCGGACATCTTTGCCATACTTGCAGCTGCCGTCCCCTCCCTGGGCGGCCCTGCCGATATTTGGGCAGCGATTGTCCACGATTTTTCCAACATCACCGAACCTGCCGCCTTTGCGGCTTTCCTGCAGGTATTGCTGATCGACCTTGTGCTGGCAGGCGATAACGCGATCGTTGTCGGCGCGCTGGCGGCTGGTTTGCCGCCCGATCAGCGGCGCAAGGTTATCGTCATCGGTGTCGTCGCCGCCCTGGTGCTGCGCATCGTCTTCGCTCTGATGGTGACGTGGCTACTGGGTATCGTCGGGCTGGTGCTGGCGGGTGGCCTCCTCCTGCTTTGGGTGGCGTTTCGCATGTACCGCGACCTCCAGGGTCACGGCCTTGGAGAATCACCAGGCTCGCCAGAGATCGAGGGCGATGAGCATTCGGGGCTTCCAGCGGGCAAGAGTTTTGCAGCCGCGGCCTGGTCGGTAGCGGTTGCCGACGTCTCGATGAGCCTCGATAATGTTCTCGCGGTTGCAGGGGCAGCCCGTGAGCATCCCGGCATTCTGATCGTCGGCCTGATTTTTGCAGTGGCGCTGATGGGTGTGGCGGCCAACATTATCGCCAAATACATCGATCGCTATCGCTGGATCGGCTGGATCGGCCTTGCCGTGATCGTTTACGTGGCGATCAAGATGATCAGGGACGGCTTCCACCAAGTCGCGCCGCTGGCGCTGACCCTGATGAGCTGAAAATCAGGGAATCAGCAGAGTCGCGCCTACGGTTCTTCGCGCTTCGAGTGCGCGATGTGCCTCGGCGGCGTCGGCGAGTTGGAACCCCTGCTGCACGTTGGCATCGAGCACGCCGCGTCGCAGCCGATCGAAAGTCCGCTCGGCGGTATGCGCCAGCATCTCGGGCGTGGCGATAAAGTCTGCCATGGTTGGGCGCGTCACGCGCAGCGATCCTCCTGCCATGAGGTCGAGGAGAGAGATCGGCGGCACGGCGCCCGAAGCATTGCCGAAACTGACCATCATGCCTCGCCGCTTGAGGCAAGCGAGCGATGCGCCCCAGCTGTCCTTGCCGACGCCGTCATAGACGATGGCTACACCTTCGCCGCCGGTCACTTCGCGGACTCGGGCTGATAGATCGGCAAAGGGGCAGGTCAGCACATGCTCGGCCTCAACTAGCTGAGCCTTTTCTGGCGATCCCACGTGCGCGACGACCTTCACACCCTTGTCGCGCAGCCAGGCAGTCAGCAGCGAACCGGTGCCACCCGCAGCAGAATGGACGAGTGCCCACTGGCCTGCCTCGATCGGTTCGATATCCTCGGCAAGATAGCAGGCAGTAAAGCCCTTCACCATGATTGCGGCTGCAGTGCGCGTGTCGATATCCTCGGGTAGCTTCACAAGCTGCTGGACGTTGCACAGTCGGTGCGTTGCATAGGCACCCGAGCCGCCGTACGCGCCCACACGGTCTCCGGGGCAAATAGCGTCGACATCGGGCCCTACCGCGAGCACCGTGCCTGCGCTTTCCGAACCCAGCGCGATTGGCAGGGGTGCGGGGTAAAGCCCCTTGCGAAAATAGGTGTCGATGAAATTGAGACCGACGGCCTCGGTCTGGAATACCACTTCGCCAGGTCCGGGTTCGGGGATCGCGAAGTCTTCGCGCTCCAAGACTTCGGGGCCGCCTAGCTCGCGCACGATTAGTCGCCAGCCTAGCACACTGGCGTCGCTCACAGCCGGGTCGCCTTACGGAAAGTGTCGGTGCGCGCTTGCATCCAGGCGCGGGCATACTGCGTGGAGTCCGGGTCGGCGAGCAGCTGTCCGGGTTCGAGAAACCGGTAAAGCTGGGTCATCTGCTCGGCCTTGACCGAGTCGGTGCGTAACCACAGGTCGCGGTGTGAGATGGCCCAGGGGTTTTCCAGTCCCATGGCGACAACAATCTCGCGTAGAGAATGCAGCGTATCGGCCTGGAATCTCGCGACGCGAGTGGCCTTGTCTTCCACTACCAGGCCTTCCTGCCGCCATTCCACCTGGGTCGCCACCCCGGTCGGGCATTCGCCTGTGTGACAATTCATCGACTGGATACAGCCGAGCGAGAACATGAAGGCGCGCGCCGCGTTGCACCAGTCGGCACCGAGCGCGAAGGCGCGTGCCATGCCCGCGCCCGAGTGGATCTTGCCCGCTGCGCCAATCCTCACTCGGTTCTTCAGGTCTGTGCCGACCAAGGCGTTGCGCACGCAGATGAGGCCCTCGCGCATCGGCATGCCGACATTGTCGGTCAGCTCCTGCGGTGCGGCGCCGGTTCCACCCTCAGCCCCGTCGACAACGATGAAATCGGGAGTGATTCCGGTTTCGATCATGGCCTTGACCAGTGCCATGATCTCGTGCGGCATGCCGACGCACAGCTTGAAGCCGACCGGCTTACCGCCTGATAGCTCGCGCAACTGGGCCAGCCATTCCATCATGCCGGCTGGCGTTGAAAAGGCCGAATGGGCAGCAGGGGAATTACAGTCTTTCCAAGCCTCGATATCCCTGGCCTCCGCCACTTCGGGGGTCACCTTGGGGCCGGGCAGCATGCCGCCATGGCCCGGTTTGGCACCCTGGCTGAGTTTCACTTCGATCATTTTGACCTGATCGTCTGCGGCGGTTTCTGCGAATCTTCCGGGGTCGAACCTGCCGTCAGGCATGCGGCAACCGAAGTAGCCCGATCCGATTTCCCAGATCAGGTGACCGCCATGGATCCGATGATAGCGGCTGATGCCGCCCTCACCGGTATCGTGGGCAAAACCACCGATTGCCGCGCCTTTGTTGAGCGCTTCGACCGCGCGCGCGGAAAGCGAGCCGAAACTCATGGCCGAGATGTTGAGCAGTGCCGAATCGTAAGGCTTCTTGCAATCCGGCCCGCCGATCCGGAGGTGCCATGATTGCGGAGCGTCCTCGACCGGCATGATGGAGTGGCTAAGCCATTCATATTCCTGGGAATAGACGTCCAGTTCGGTACCCATGGGATGGGCATCGTTGTCGCCCTTGGCGCGGGCATAGACGAGGCTGCGCTGGTCGATGCTGAAGGGTCTGCCTTCCGTATCGCTTTCGACGATGTAGCCGCGCAGGAACGGACGCAGGTCTTCGAACAGCCATCGCACCCGTGCAACCAGCGGATAGTTGCGCCTCAGGGCGTGACGCTTCTGGAAGTAGTCGTAAATGGCGATGGCCGCGAGCGGAGCCAGGATAGCTATCGCCCAGATCATCGGCCAGTAGATTGCGCAGGCAATTGATGCCGCACTGAGGACGATCGGCAGCAGGAGGCGCGGCAAGTTCAGCACGTGCGCTCTCAGGCGAGGTTTGCGGCGAAGAAGTCGCGCGTTCGCTCGTCAGCGAGCTTTGCCGCCGCCTCATCGCGGCGCGATCCGAATTCAGCGGCGAAGCCGTGGTCGAGTCCTTCGTAATCGTGAAGCGTGACCCTGGGATGATCGTCGAGGCCGTCGTGCATGGCCTTTTGCGCCTCCGGGCCGACGAAGCCGTCCGCAGTGGGGATATGTAGCATGAGCGGATTGGCGATCGCGTGCTTCTCGTTGAGCATCTGGTCGATCATAACGCCGTAGTAGCCGACCGACGCGTCGATATCGGTACGCGCCGCAGTTTCATAGGCGACCTTGCCACCCATGCAGAAGCCGACAAATCCCACCTTTTCAATATGTTGTTCGCGGCGAATCCAGTGGATCACTGCCTCAACATCCTGAATTCCTGCAAGGAAATCATGGGCTTGCATGTATCCGAAGGCGCTTTGCAGTTGCTCGGGAACCTCGGCATCTAGCTCGACACCGGGCTCTTGTCGCCAGAAGGCGTCGGGTGCCACCGCCAGATAGCCGAGTGCTGCCCAATCGTCGGCCTTTTTGCGGATGCCGGGATTCACGCCAAAAATTTCCTGGTAGACGATAATGGCGGCCTTTGGGGTGCCGGCTGGGCGTGCAACATAGGCCGGGATCGTTCCTTCGCCGTCCAGTGTGGGTATTTCGGTGTTGGTGGACATCTTGCTCTCCAGTGATTTGTCATCGGCTGGCTTAGATGCAGGATTGCTTTGCGGCAATCGTTGCAAAGTCGCTCATTCCCTCGCCGAGTGGATGGACTTTGCCTTGTCTGTGTGTCAGCCTGAAATGCATACAGACTACGCGGAGAATGGCGTGAACATCAACGTTTCGGTCGATTGCACGCCCGAGGAGGCGCGGCGGTTCCTGGGCCTTCCCGACGTCACCAAGGTCAATGAAGTCTATGTCGATGCCATGACCAAGGCGATGCAGGGCGTTGGCAGCTTCGAACAGATGCAGGAGATGGCCAAATCGATCGCACCGATGGGCCAGTTCGGCCTCAAGTTGTTCCAGCAGATGATGGAGAGCGGTGCGGCGATGAGCGGTATGGGCGGCGCGGGAACGAAGAAAAAGGACTGAACGAGCCGCAAGCTCAGGTTTTGTCCGGTGCCTGACACGATTTTTGCCTTGTCGAGCGGTGGGCCGCCTGCCGCGATCGGTGTGATACGCATCAGTGGCGATGCGGCCGGAGAGGCGCTCGTCCAGCTCGCGGGCCGAAAGCCAGAGCCGCGCCGGGCCGTCCTGCGCGGCTTGCGAACTGCAGAAGGCGAACTGCTCGACCGCGCGCTCGTGCTGTGGTTTCCGGGACCGGCGAGTTCAACCGGTGAGGATCTGGCCGAGTTGCACTTGCATGGCGGTCGCGCGGTTATCGCTGCTGTGGAGCACGCGCTTGGCGGGATAGAGAAGTTGCGCCGCGCAACTCCTGGAGAGTTCACCCGGCGCGCTTTTGCCAACGGTCGCATCGATCTGGCGGAAGCGGAGGGCCTCGCCGATCTGCTCGAAGCCGAAACGGAACTGCAGCGCAAATCTGCTCTGGCGCTGGCGGGTGGGGCGTTGTCGCGCGAAGTGGAAAGTTGGCGAGCGCAGCTTTTGGCTCTTTCGGCGTCAGTGGAGGCAGTTCTCGATTTTTCTGACGAGGACGATGTCGCGGCGCTTCCAGCGGACTTTTCGGAAAGGACATCGCATCTTGCGACAGAAATTTCGGGCTGGCTCAAACGTCCGCGCGCGCAAGTGCTTCGTGAAGGTTTCAAGGTTGTGCTCGGTGGTCCGCCGAACTCTGGTAAAAGTAGTATATTCAATGTGGTACTTGAGAGTGACGCGGCGATTGTTTCGCCGTTGGCCGGAACCACGCGCGATGTCCTGATACGCAGCGTGGCGATTGACGGTGTGCCGTTTCAGTTTGTCGATACGGCCGGGGTGCGCGAGGAGACGGCCGATCCCATTGAGCTTGAGGGTATTGGTCGCGCCCGCAACGCCTTCGACAATGCCGATCTCGTCCTGTGGCTGGGTCCGGAGGGCGAGGGGCCGGCAGGATCCTGGGAGCTGGAGACTCGCAGTGACCTGCCCGAGCGTGAGCGCAAAGATGAGCCGCGCCATGTGGTTTCGGCGGTAACGGGTGAGGGTGTGCCGGAGATGCTCGCCGACCTCGCCGAGACCGCGCGGCGGGCTATGCCGAATCCCGGTGAGATTGCGCTCAACGAAAGGCAAGGACGGTTGTTGGAGATAGCTTCGGGCGCGCTTGTCGATGTGGCATCGCAACGCGACCCGCTGCTCGTGGCCGAAGGCTTGCGATCTGCCCGCGTCGCCTTCGATGCCTTGCTTGGTCGGACTACGACCGAAGATATGCTCGACGCTCTTTTCGGCCGGTTTTGTATCGGGAAGTGATGTTCCACGTGGAACGGCTCGACGATTTCCGCTAGAGGCTCCGCGCATGAACGCGTTCGATATCATCGTGATCGGCGGTGGCCATGCCGGCTGCGAGGCGGCGGCGGTTGCCGCGCGAATGGGCGCTCGTGTCGGGCTGGTGAGCTTCGATCTCGAGGCTATCGGTGCGATGAGTTGCAATCCAGCGATCGGGGGACTGGGCAAGGGCCATCTGGTGCGAGAAGTCGATGCTTTCGACGGCCTGATCGCGCGCGCCGCCGATGCGGCAGCGATCCATTATCGCATGCTTAACCGGTCGAAGGGCAGTGCTGTCTGGGGGCCGCGGGTGCAGGCCGATCGCGTATTGTTCAAGGTCGCAATCCAGCGCTTGTTGAAAGAGCAGGGCGATCTCACCCTGATTGCAGGCGAAGCGAGCGCGCTTTGCCTATCTGGTGGGCGTGTGACCGGTATCGAAATGGCCGACGGGTCCAGCCTAGAGGCGAGGGCGGTCGTGCTGTGCACCGGTACGTTCCTTGGCGGGACATTGTTTCGCGGCGAGGAGCGGATCGACGGTGGACGCATAGGTGAGTCTTCGGCGCAGCGGTTGGCAGTGCAAATGCGCGAAGCCGATCTACCGATGGCACGGCTCAAGACCGGGACTCCGCCCCGGCTCGACGGGCGCAGCATCGATTGGGCAAGGCTGTTCGAACAGCCGAGCGATGTCGAGCACTGGACAATGTCTCCGCTGTCGCAGGGCAGGGCGAACCCGCAGGTGTTCTGCGCGATTACGCGCACCAATGCGCGTAGCCACGAGATTATCCGCGCCAATCTCCACCGCTCGCCAATGTTTACCGGGGCCATCGAGGCGTCTGGGCCTCGCTATTGCCCCTCAATCGAGGACAAGATTCACCGCTTTGCCGATCGCGACGGGCATCATGTTTTCCTCGAACCCGAGGGACTGGCAACCCATCTGGTCTATCCCAACGGCATCATCACCTCGCTGCCGACCGAAGTCCAGCTCGACATGCTGCGGACTATGGAGGGGCTCGAGCAGGTTGTGATGGAAGTTCCCGGATATGCCGTGGAATACGACCACATCGATCCGCGCGCACTGCGACCGAGCCTGGAAATGCGCCAAATTCCGGGCCTCCATTGTGCTGGGCAGATCAATGGGACGACCGGATACGAGGAAGCGGCGGCGCAGGGCTTGCTGGCAGGGATGCACGCGGCAGCTGCCGTTCTCGAGCGTGAACCGGCCCCGCTCGATCGAGCGAACAGCTATATGGCGGTAATGGTGGACGATCTGACGCTTCATGGCGTCAGCGAGCCCTATCGCATGTTGACCGCCCGCGCCGAGTATCGGCTGCGTCTGCGCGCGAACAATGCGGCCTCGCGGCTTTCGGGCCTTGCCGACGCAGCGGGCTGCCTGGGCTCAGTGAGGCGCGAGTGGCTGCACCGGCGGGACGGCCAACGTGGCGTCCTGGAGCAAACCTTCGACCGTGTCGTCAGCGCCAGCGAAATGCGCGAAGCGGGCATTGCGGTGCGCGCCGACCTTGGCAAGCTGTCCTTACGCGAATGGTTGCGGTTCGATGGCGTGAGCGCGGATACGCTTTACAACTGGATCGATGACGCATCGGATCTCAATGCCGATCTGCTTGCAGAAATCGCCGAGGACGCCGCCTATGCGCCTTATCTCGCCCGACAGGACGCCGAACTACGCGACTTGCGAGCAAGCGAGGGCCTGACCCTGGGCGATGACTTTCCTTACGGGCAGATTGCTGGCCTTTCGCGCGAAATGGTAGAACGCCTAAATGCCGCGCGCCCCGCCACACTCGCCGCTGCGGGTCGGATACCCGGTATTACGCCAGCTGCTCTCGCCACCTTGCTGGTTCATGCCCGGCGCTTGGCTGCATGATCACGGACGAGAGCGGGGCGCGTCGCTGGCTTGAGAAGCTGCCGCAATTTGACAAACTGGCCGGGGAGCGGCTCGAAACCCTTGCCGCCTTGCTGCGCGAGGAGAACGAGCGGCAAAACCTTGTTTCACGTGGAACATTGGCCGAGGTCTGGCGTCGGCACATTGTCGATAGCGCGCAGCTTTTGCTCCATGTTCCACGTGGAACAGTCGGACCTTGGCTCGATCTGGGGACGGGGGCAGGATTTCCCGGCCTTGTCATTGCTATCCTCTTGCCAGAGCACGCGGTCTAGCTGGTCGAATCGCGCGCCCGCCGCATCGAATGGCTCGACCGTGCGCGCGCGACGTTGGGTCTCGGAGAATGCGAAGTGATCGGAAAGCGTCTCGAAATGACACCCGAACGTAAGGCAGCGGTCATATCCGCGCGCGCATTCGCTCCTCTCGACAAGTTGCTGGACTTATCCGCGCGGTTCTCCACAATTGGAACGACATGGCTGTTGCCCAAAGGCATGTCGGCGAAGCATGAACTCGACAGGCTCAGCGGTTGGAAGCACATGTTTCACGTGGAACAGTCGCTCACCGACCCGAACGCGGGAATCATCGTCGGAACATTGACCAGCAGGAAGGCCAGGAAGTCGTGATACGCATCGCCGTAGCCAATCAGAAGGGCGGGGTCGGGAAAACGACAACCGCCATCAATCTGGCGACAGCCCTGGCAGCGACCGGCTGGCGCACGCTGCTGGTCGATCTCGATCCGCAGGGCAATGCCTCGACCGGTGTTGGGATTTCCGCCGCCGAACGCGCACATTCCTCTTATGACGTGCTGATCGACGAGTTACCGGTGGCGCAATGCGCGCAAAAGACGGCTATTCCCGGCCTCGAGATTGTACCCGCCACGGTCGATCTCTCTGGTGCCGAAGTCGAGCTGGTGGGCGTAGAAGACCGGGCGTTTCGCTTGTCTTCGGCGCTGCCCGAAGACCTGCCCTATGACATGTGCGTTATTGACTGCCCGCCTTCGCTTGGCCTGCTGACGCTCAATGCGCTCGCTGCGGCCGATAGCCTGCTCGTGCCCTTGCAATGCGAATTCTTTGCGCTCGAAGGCCTCAGCCAGCTTCTGCAGACAGTCGAGCGTGTGCAGCAAGGCTTCAATCCCCGGCTGGAGATCATCGGCGTGGTACTGACCATGTTCGACCGCAGGAACCGGCTAACCGATCAGGTAGCAGACGATGTGCGCTCATGCCTGGGCTCGCTGGTGTTTGAAGCAGTCATTCCGCGCAACGTCAGGCTTTCCGAGGCGCCCAGCCATGGCCTGCCAGCCCTTATCTATGACCATAACTGCGTCGGCAGTCGATCGTATATAGCCCTGGCGCGAGAGCTCATTGGGCGCCTTCCTGCCAAGCTTGAAGCGGCATGAGCGAAGATCGCAACAATCCGTCAGGATCGGGTGGATCGGCAAAGTCCCGCCCCAAGGGGCTGGGCCGGGGGCTAGGGGCCCTGCTCGGTGAAGCACGCCGCGAAGAGCCATTAGTTGCGAGTTTGGCCTCGGCACAAGGCGAACAGACGGCTGGCTCGGCTGGCTCCGGTCTTGCTATGATCGCCGTCGCCGCGATCGAGGCCAATCCCGACCAGCCGCGCCGTCACTTCAACGAAGCTGCGCTTGGCGAGCTCGCCGCGTCGATTGCGCAGCGCGGGGTCATCCAGCCGGTGGTCCTGCGCCCTCTGGCGGCAAATCGTTACCAGCTTATCGCCGGTGAGAGGCGCTGGCGAGCTGCCCAGAAAGCGCGGTTGCACGAGATTCCGGCGATTGTCCGCGACCTACCCGAACGTGAAGTCAAGGCGATTGCCCTGATCGAAAACCTGCAGCGCGAGGATCTCAATCCCATCGAGGAAGCGCGCGCCTATCAGGGACTCACCGAAGAAGAGGGCATGACCCAGGCTGAAGTCGCGGAGCTGGTAGACAAGAGCCGCAGCCACGTCACCAACCTGATGCGGCTGCTGTCGCTACCCGACGAGGTGATATCGATGGTCGAGCGCGGCGACCTGTCGATGGGCCACGCCCGCGCCCTGATCGGTCATGACGATGCTGCCGCACTTGCCGCAATGGCAATCGCCAAGAAGCTTTCAGTCCGCGAGGTGGAGAAGCTCGCGCGAGCAGGATTGGGTGGTGCAAAGGCTTCGCCGAAACCAGCTCCCCGTCGTGATTCGGCCGACGATGCCGATATCGTCGCCGTGCAGCGGCACCTTGAGGAAATCCTCGGGCTTCCGGTGAAGATCAGTGCTGATGCAGACCCGCGATCGGGTGCTGTCACCGTGCGCTATGCGACGCTCGATCAGCTTGACCTGATCTGCCAACGGCTGACCGGCGGATCGATCTAGAAAATTGCAATCCTCTGCAATTTCAGAGCTTTAATAGATCACTTTGCCTTTACGCGCTTGTCCGGAACGACCTTGACCCGCTTGGTGCGCTTCGGCGGCGGTGCACGGCGAACGGGTACGTCGACGTATTCGTATTCGACTGTCTCGGTGCATTCGGGCTCGCGGCGCTGCATACGAGGTGCCGGCATCATCATGATTGGCTGTTGGCAGCACGCGCCATAGCCCATGGCCGCCCCGGGATATGCATGAGCATAGCCTGGACCCGGCTGATACGAGCGATAATACCCGTAGTAGCCGTCAAAATAACGGGCGCATCGCTCACCGAACGCGCGGACGTCGCGCTTCCGGCGATGATGATAGCCGTCTGCCAAGCGGTCCTCGCGCTCGGCGATCCAACTCTCGCGAAAGGCCGGCGGAGGGGTGAAGTGCGGCTGATGCGGCATTGTGGCGCCGTACTGGGGCATTGGCGGGGGAGGACCTTCGTGCGCCATGGCGGGCGTCGCCAGCAGGGCAAAGGCAAATACCGATCCGGCAGCGGCATTCTTGAACAGGCGGCGAAGCCCCATGATGCAGTCCCCTTCGTACAATCCGGGCGAATCTCCCGGTTTTAAGTCAATCTTTACCACATCATGCGGGCGAGTTGCCGGCTTTGCCAAGGCCCAGCGGGCCAATGTCGCGTTTCGGCGCAGTTCTGCGTAGTCAGATCGATGGCGCGATGGCTTTGGCCAGGGTTTCGATGCCTAGAGCATCGGTCGCATCGAAGCGATCGATCCTCGGGCTGTCGAGATCGACTACCGCGATCACTGCCCCATCCCGGATTACCGGAACGACCAGTTCCGAACGGCTAGCGGCATCACAGGCGATATGGCCGGGAAACGCGTGCACGTCGGAGACGCATTGTGTGAGCCCTGACGCGGCAGCCGTTCCGCACACCCCGTTACCCAACGCGATGCGCAGGCAGGCTGGCTTGCCGATGAATGGCCCGAGCACGAGCTCGCCGTCCATCAAGCGATAGAAGCCCGCCCAGTTCAGCTCGGGTACGAATTGCCAGATCAGTGCGGCGAGATTGGCCATATTGGCAATCGCATCGTCTTCTCCCTCGACGAGGGCCTTGGCGGCTGCAACGAGGGAGTCATAAAGTTCAGGCCCTGCTGCGCCGGGTTCGGATGCGAAATCGAACATGCCGGCATCCTGAAACACGCAGTGGCTTGCCGCAAGCGCCACGCCGACCTATTCCGCCCCAATGAAGTCTTTCCTGCGCAAACTGCTGGTCGTTCTGGGCGTTTTGCTGGCGATCGTCGCGGTCTATGTCGCCTATTCGTGGTTCACGAGCATTTCCGACCGACAGATCGAGGATTCGATGGGAACCGATCCGGCTCTCGTCGAACCCGATGAGCAGACCATCCCCAGTTTCGCCCTGCCCGAGCCGAAAGGCTGGAAGGAAGATGAAAAACCTAAACCATACAAGGGCTTGAAGGTCTCTCGCTTCGCCGACAAGCTTGATCATCCGCGTACCATGCTCACGCTGCCCAATGGCGATGTGCTTGTCGCCGAAACCAACCGTCCTCCGGCTCCTGAGGGCGGCGGCATTACCGGGGCGGTCATGAAGTTCTTCATGGGGATTGTCGGCGCGGGCGGACCATCGCCCAACCGGATCTTGCTGCTGCGCGATGCCGACAAGGATGGGAAGGCCGAACTGCGTTTTGTCCTGCGCGAGCAAGACCTTGCAACGCCCTCGGGCATGGCTGTGGGGAACGGCAAACTCTACGTAGCCAATCATGACGCGGTGCTGGCCTTCGATTTCGCGCCCGGAGCAACGAAGCTGGAAGGCAAACCAGAAAAACTTATGGACCTGCCGCCCGGCGGCCATCACTGGATGCGCAACCTGCTTCTGAGCAAGGACGGCGAGCACCTCTATGTCGCGGTCGGTTCGGCTTCCAACATTGCCGAGAACGGCTCCGAAGAGGAGGCCGGGCGCGCGGCCATCTGGGAAATCGATCTGGCAAACAAAGAAAATCGGCAATTTGCCGGGGGCATGCGCAATCCCAACGGCATGGCCTGGAACCCGTCGACCGGCGAAATGTGGGCGACGGTACAAGAGCGCGACATGCTCAGCCCCGATCTTGTGCCGGATTATCTCACCAATGTGCCGCTGGGCGTCCATTATGGCTGGCCCTGGATCTACTGGAAAAACAAGTACGATCTACGTGTCGACAATCCGATGCCGATCTATCTCGGCGAATATGTCCGCAAGCCGGAATTCGCACTTGGCGCGCATACGTCCGCGTTAGGCCTGCTGTTCTCGACCGGCGGCAACCGCATGGGCGAGGGCTTTGCCAACGGCGCTTTCGTAGCACGACACGGGTCATGGAATCGCAGACCGCCGGCAGGCTATGACGTCATTTTCGTACCTTTCGACGCGCGCGGCAATCCAAAGGACAAAGCGATCACGGTGCTGTCCGGTTTCCTCGCCGAAGACAATGGCAGCACACGTGGCAGGCCGACCTGGCTCGCCTGGGACGCAACGGGCGCGCTGCTGGTCAGCGACGACACGGCGGGCATCATCTGGCGGGTGGAGGCGCCTGGTGCTGCTCTTTCCGCCGCGCCGCGCGAAATAGTCGAAGATAGCCTGCCGCCGCAGCGTGACCTTGATGCTGGGCTCGACCGGCAATTCAAGATGAGGATCAAGAAGGACGTGGTGATCGAGGAGTAGCGCTTACAAACTTCTTCCTGCGCGGCCTGCCAGTTCGACGACATATTGCCAGGCTACCCGGCCAGAGCGCCCGCCTCGCCGCCGCGACCATTCCAGCGCATCGTCACGATCCCAATCCAGGGCATAATCATTAGCATAAGCCCCTATGATTTCTAGATAATCGTCCTGCGAACAATTGTGGAAGCCGACCGACATGCCGAACCGGTCCGCCAGCGCCAGCTTGTCATCGACAGCGTCGCGCGGATTGACCGGGTCATCCTGTTCGGAGAGGTGGCGGGCGACAATCGCACGCCGGTTCGAAGTGACAGCAAGACGAACGTTGGCGGGCCGCGCCTCGACACCGCCCTCTAACCAGGAACGCAGCTGACGCGGTCCGCTGCCATCCACGTCCTCGAAACCAAGATCGTCAATGAAGACGAGAAAGTGGCGTTGCTGCTCTCCCAGCACGGAGAATAAGCCAGTCAGATCCGGAAGAGCCTCATGCGTTACCTGGGCAAGGGCGATGCCACCGGGATGCGATGCCTGAGCAGCGGCAACCGCCGAGCGCAGCAGTGCCGACTTGCCCATACCGCGAGCCCCCCACAGCAGCATATCGTGAGCGGCAAAGCCCTGCGCGAGCCGCATCACATTGGCGACTACGCGTTCCTTCTGCTCATCGATTCCGCGCAAAAGGTCGAGCTTTGGGGCGTCGAGCGGATCGACAGCCCGTATCTGCCTCTTGCCGAACACAAAGGCTGGAGCGCTCGTCCAGTCGACCGGCTCGGGTTGCAGTGGGGTCAGCCGTTCCAGCGCAGAGGCAATTCGCGTCAGAGCATCGCCCATTTCCTCGGGACTGTCACTCATCAGGCGGTCAGCGATTGGGCATCGAGATCGTAGAGAAGGTCGGCCCCCGTCATCGCCGACACTTTGAGGCCCTGTGCCTCGGGAACGATATGATCGTGAAAATAGCGTGCTACCAGTGGCTTGGTCCTCGCCAGGCTGCCCGGAGCACCATCGGCCTGCGCTGCGCGCGATTGCCTCGTCAGTTGCCAGCCGGCAACCGCCACGGCGCACATGCGCTGGAACGCGACGCTGGCTGCCAGCTTGTCGTCAAGCGAGGCCGAAGACAGCATCCAGTCCGCCACTTCGGCACAATCCTTTGCCAGCGCGGCGATGTTGGGAGCGTCGCTGCAGTCTGCCGCAATGTCGGCGAGCAGTGCCTTGACCACGCCGCCGTTCTCCATGCCAAGCTTGCGTCCGACGAGATCGGCCGCCTGGACCCCGTTGGTACCTTCGTAAATCGGCGTGATTCTGACATCGCGGTAATACTGGGCGACGCCGGTCTCCTCGATGAAGCCCATGCCGCCATGAATCTGGACCGCCAGGCTGGTCACTTCCACGCCCATGTCGGTGCACCACGACTTCACCAAGGGCACGAGTACTTCGCCCCGCACCTGCGCCTGCTCGTCACCCAGCGCCCCGCGGTCCAGCTGGCCGCATCCGTAGTAGACGAGCGTCCGACCGCCTTCGACGAGCGCGCGAATGCGCATCACCATGCGGCGTACATCGGGATGCTCGATGATCGGTACTGGAGTCTTGGTCGGTGCGCCTGCCCGAGCCGATTGCACCCGCTCGGTTGAATAGGCTAGCGCCGCTTGAGCGGCGCGCTCTGCCAGTGCGAGGCCTTGCGTCCCGACATGGACACGCGCGTCGTTCATCATCGTGAACATGGCGCGCAAACCCGCGTTCTCTGCCCCGACGATCTCGCCGATGCACTTGCCCTCATCGCCGTAGCTCATCACGCAGGTCGGCGACGCCTTGATGCCCAGCTTGTGTTCGAGGCTGACCACGCGCAGATCGTTGCGCTCACCCAGCGAGCCATCCTCGTTCACGTGGTACTTGGGCACGATAAACAGCGAAATGCCGCGCGAACCGGCAGTCGCATCGGGTGTGCGTGCTAGAAGCAAATGGACGATATTGTCCGAGACCTCATGCTCACCCCAGGTTATGTAGATTTTCTGACCTGAAATCAGATATTTGCCTGCATTCGGTCCGTCCTCGATCCGGGTCGCTGCGGTTCGCAGGGCACCGACATCGGTGCCGGCCTGTGGCTCGGTAAGATTCATCGTTCCGCACCACTCGCCGGAGACCAGCCTGTGGAGATACTTCTCCTTCTGCGCGTCGCTGCCATGATGATGGAGCGCGGCAATCGCGCCGACGCTCAGCATCGGATTGAGCGATAGCGCCATGTTCGAGGTCGCCAGTGTTTCGAGAACACAGACAGCGAGTGACATGGGCAAGCCTTGTCCGCCGTATTCTACTGGGCCGTAAAGGCTGTTCCAGCCACCTTCGACATAGGCTTGATACGCCTTTCGGAAACCGTCGGGCAGTACGACCTTTCCATCTGACCCGATATGCGCGCCCTCGATGTCGCCTTTGTGGTTGAGCGGCGCCCATTCGCCTTCGGCGAGGCTTGCAACACCATCGAGGATAGCGCGAACAAGGTCGGGCGTGGCCGCGGCAAACCGGTTGCTCTCGGCAAGCTCAGCGATGCCGGCGCAAACATTGAGCGCAAATTCCTGTTCGGCGGCGGCGGCAGTGAAAGTCATTGGCGGGTTTTCCTTGGCAATCTTCGGCCCTGCCTATAGCCGCAGGCAATGACCGGCACCAGCCAGCCCGAACTGCTAACGCCAGATGCGCAGGGTCTCGGCCGAGCCGCCCGCTTGCTGGCCGAAGGGCGGCAGGTCGCAGTGCCCACGGAGACCGTTTACGGGCTCGCTGCAAGGGCGGACAGCGACGAAGCGGTAGCGGCGATCTACCGCGCCAAGGGCCGCCCGGATTTCAACCCGCTGATTGTCCATGTGCCCGACCAGGCCGCCGCCAAGCGGATCGCCGTTTTCGATGATCGGGCGAGGCTGTTGGCAGAGCGCTTCTGGCCCGGCGCGCTAACGCTCGTTCTGCCGTTGCGCGAGGATTCTGGATTGGCAAAGGCGGTAACCGCCGGATTGCCGACTGTCGCGCTGCGCTGTCCGGCGCATCCGGTCATGCGTGCGCTGCTTGAAGCGAGCGGCTTGCCGCTCGCCGCGCCGTCGGCCAATCGCAGCGGTGCGGTCAGTCCTACCAGTGCCGCGCATGTGCGTGCGTCGCTCGGCGCTTCTGTTGATGCAATCGTCGATGGTGGCCCTTGCGAGCTCGGATTGGAATCAACGATTGTCGCGTTACGTCATGGCGGTGGTTGGGACGTACTGAGGCCGGGCCCGGTGAGCGAGAGCGAAATTGAGGCGGTGCTTGGGAAGAGTGCGAAGAGCGTAGCCGGCGGCGGGATCGAATCGCCGGGTCAGCTCGGCAGCCACTATTCGCCGGGCAAGAAGATGCGGCTCGACGCCGCGATCGCAACAGGTGATGAGTTCCATATCGGTTTCGGCGGAATTGAGGGGCACGTCTGCATGTCATCTAGGGGCGATCTCGCCGAGGCGGCGGCGCGTCTCTATGCGGTCTTGCACGAGGCCGAAGCATCACCCTTGCCCAAGATTGCGGTGGCGCCGATCCCGGCCGAAGGGATTGGACTCGCCATTCGCGACCGACTCAGGCGGGCGGCGGCCTGAACCATTCCGCCGTGCCCGCGCAAAAGGCCGCCCCAAGGGAGCGGCCTTCTCGTAGTGCTGAATTGTCAGCGATTACGCCGTTTCGGCGTTCTCGTAGTACTTGGGCGCATGCTCGTTGAGGATCACGAGGATCTTGCCGAGCGCGGCCTTCTCGTCGGTCTTTCCCATCGCTGCCAGCTCGCGGGCCAGGCGCGAGCTGGCCGCTTCAAAGATCTGACGTTCGGAATAACTCTGTTCCGGCTGATCGTCGGCACGGAACAGGTCGCGTGTCACTTCGGCGATTGACACCAGGTCGCCCGAATTGATCTTGGCTTCGTATTCCTGGGCCCGGCGAGACCACATGGTCCGCTTGACCTTGGGCTTCTGGGTCAGCGTATCGAGTGCTTCCTTGAGCGTCTTGTCAGAGGACAGCTTG
>Ga0181593_10001898_pt1 | contig 19138 bp, 10 predicted proteins | sample 071ome_19_FD_133756 | JGI IMG/M metagenome (GOLD analysis project Ga0181593, IMG submission 133756) | Coastal salt marsh microbial communities from the Groves Creek Marsh, Skidaway Island, Georgia - 071413AT metaG (megahit assembly) | ecosystem: Environmental > Aquatic > Marine > Intertidal...
AGGGGTTCGAAATGTCCACCGAATTATCGTTCATCCTACTGATCCAAATACTGTTTGGGTTGGCGGTCAGGGTGATGCATGGGCGGATAGTGAGCATCGTGGGGTGTATAAAACCACCGATGGCGGTAAGACATGGGACAAAGTGTTGTATATCAATAGCCGTACGGGTGTGGGTGATATGGTGATGGATCCAAGTAACCCCAATAAAATCTTGGTTAACATGTGGGAGTTTCGTCGTTGGCCTTGGTTTTTTAAATCGGGTGGTGAGGGTTCTGGAATGTACATGACCTTAGATGGTGGTGAAACTTGGAACGAAATCACTGACGAAGATGGAATGCCAGAAGGAGAATTAGGGAGAATGGGTATCGCTTTTTCTTCGTCTAAACCGAATATTGTATATGCAATTGTTGAATCGAGCGCGAATGCTATTTATAGAAGTGAGGACGGTGGCTTTACATGGGAACAACGACAAACAGTCAAAGATGACCCAGATGTAGGTAGCCGGCCATTTTATTATTTTGAGATATATGTAGATCCATTCAATGAAAACCGAGTCTATAGTATTTATACCTATTTATCTGTTAGTGAGGATGGAGCGAAAAGCTTTGAAAGTCTATACCCATATTACAATTGGGTACACCCAGATCACCACGCTTTTTGGATGAGTTCATCGAATCCAGGTTTCATTGTTGAAGGAAACGATGGTGGGCTTAATATTTCTCACGATGGAGGTAAAACCTGGCGGTTTGCTGAAAATATTCCTGTAGGCCAGTACTACCATGTTAATGTAGACATGGAAATCCCTTATAATGTCTATGGTGGTATGCAGGATAATGGTTCATGGGAAGGACCTGCCTACGTTTGGAGAGATGGGGGCATTCGAAATGCCTATTGGGATGAGTTGTTTTTTGGGGATGGTTTCGATGTGATGATGGATCCAAGTGACTCACGGTACCTGTATGCTATGTCGCAACAAGGTAATGTTGGGCGAGTTGACCGAGAGACTGGAAGTGCACGTTTTGTAAAACCAACACATCCAGATGGAGAAAACCTGCGATTTAACTGGAATGCAGCCATCAACTTTGATCCATTCGATAGTGAAACCATTTATTTTGGTAGTCAGTATGTTCACAAAAGTACGGACAGAGGAGAAAGTTGGACCATTATTTCTCCAGATCTAACCACTAACGACACTACAAAGCAAATGCAGCATGAAAGTGGCGGGCTAACTATGGACGCCACTGGTGCAGAGAATTTCACCACCATATTGGCCATCGAGCCTAGCCCGGTTGAAGAGAACGTTATTTGGGTAGGTACGGATGATGGTAACATTCAAGTGACAACTGATGGCGGTGATAATTGGAGCAATACTGCTAGCAATCTCAAAGGCATTCCGGAGGGGAGTTATGTAGCTCAGGTGAAAGCATCTGCTTTTAACGCTGGAGAAGCCGTTGCAGTAATTAATAATTATCGTCGTGGTGACTGGACCCCTTATGTAGTTCATACAAGCAACTACGGTAAAAAGTGGACCAACATCGTAGAGGGTAAAGGCTTAGAAGGGTATGCTCTGTCCTTTGTGCAGGATTTAGTCGAGCCAAACCTTATGTTTGTAGGGACCGAGTTTGGATTGTATTTCACCATAGATGGAGGTGATAACTGGACCCGATGGACCAACGGATACCCAACCGTTTCTACCTATGATATGGTTATCCATCCACGTGAGCACGATCTAGTAATTGGTACATTTGGGCGCTCTTTTTGGGTGTTAGATGACATTAGACCTCTTCGAGAATTAGCTGCAGAAGGGGTGAATGAACTCGAAAAAGCTATTAAAGCTTTTGATAGTCCAGATGCTTATTTAGCAAATTGGCGTCAGGCTATGGGATCTAGGTTTGCAGCCGATGCGATGTATTCAGGTGATAATCGCCCTCGTGGTGCTATGATTACGTATTCGGTCAATAAAGAGCTCTCAAAGAAGTCAGAAAAGTCAGATGCTCCTGCTGCAAGCGGTCGTTCTTGGGGACGTAGAGGCTCGGATGAGGAAAAAGTTAAAGTGGCTATTTTCGATGAATCAGGTGAAAATATCCGCAATTTTGAAGTGACTCCAGATCATAATGGTGTGAACCGTATGCAATGGGGTTTAGAGCGTAAGGGTATGGAGCGTCCTTCACGCAGAGCTGCTCGTCCAAATATGCCTGAACCACGAGGTGGGGATGTGTTGCCAGGAACCTATAAAGTAGTGATGAGCTATGCAGGTAGTAAAGATTCTACTATGGTGACCGTGCATTACGATCCTCGAATTGAAATTACGATGGAAGCTCTTGAAGCCACCGCTGCACTCGAAGATGCAGCTGGAGCTTTAGGTGCTGAGCTTGCTAAAGCCGTTTCTTCGTTGGTTACAGCCGAAAGCATACTCAAAGTTAACAAAGGACTTATGGACGCAGATCCTCGATCTGCTGAAGAGTTAAAAGTAGTACGTGATACCCACAAAGCCACACAAGAAAGCTTAGATGCACTATATGCTCACATTTTTGGAAGTAATGATGATGAACGTCAAGGAATCGTCAGAAATCCTGAGGTCACTGTAATGTCTAGGTTGTATGGGGCTGGTAGATATCTAGGTAATGACATTGATGGACCAGGAGCTACCGAGGAAAATTTATTAAGGCTTGCCAGGGAAGCAGTGTCGGAAGCCATGGAAAAAATTGATGCTTTCTTAAACCAAGAGTGGCCCACCTATGAGGCCGCGGTTCGAGAGGCTAATTTAAGTCCATTTAAATCCCTTACTGGTGAGGATAAATAGCCAGTTAAAGAAGAACGATGGACGCCTTCATAGATTTTTTTGAGAATATACCTTCTACCTTCCGTGCAGGAATACTGGTGGGAGGTATATTTGTATTTTGGATCATAGAAGGTGTTTTTCCTTTATTTAGTTTTGGCTACAATAAAGTTCGACATGCTTTAACCAATGGGTTACTGACTCTGTTTTTTGTTCTAATTGGGTTGGCATTTGCTTCCCTACTTCTTATGGCTTCACAGTGGGTGACCCAAGAAAACTTTGGACTCATTCACTGGATTTCTATGCCTTTATGGGTGCAAATTTTAGTGGGAATAGTATTGCTTGACTTTTTTGGAGCTTACTTAGTTCACTGGGTGGAACATAAAGTCAAATTTATGTGGAAGTTTCACTTGGTCCATCATAGTGATACACATGTGGATGTGACCACAGGGCTGAGACATCATCCCGGGGAGGCTTTATTTCGTATGTTGTTTACCATAGTCGGGGTCATTATGGTGGGTGCTCCTATTTGGTTGGTCTTTGTATATCAAACTTGCTCTGCATTTTTTACTCACTTTAATCATGCCAATATTTCTATGCCCACTTCGGTGGATAAAGCGCTCTCCTGGGTGGTAGTAACACCAAATATGCATAAAGTCCACCATCATTACACCCAGCCTTATACAGATACTAATTATGGGAATATATTTGCGATATGGGATCGTCTGTTTGGAACCTTTGCTCAAGTGGACGATGCAACAAAGCTAGTATACGGGATTGATACCCACATGGATCCTAAGGAGCACGAAGATGTGGTTAATTTACTTAAAATTCCTTTTCAGCCTTACAGGCCACCAGTAGGGTCTAAGTTTTCTGAAAGTGAGTCGAATAGCTCATCATTTAATGGCTCATATAACAACTCCGATAGCGAGTCAGAAAGCTAATTCTAGGGCTAATAGAGCTTCTTAGACCTCGAATTAGATTTTTTCATCAACATCCTTTAGAAAAATAGTAGGTCAGAATAGGGGTTTGTGTTTACTCCTCTGTCTATTAGGTATACAATAATTTTTAGAGGAGTTTCTATGAGACAAGTTTTTGGATTGGTCGCTGCACTTTTGCTCTTACCGATGATGCTTTGGGCGCAGCCTGAAATACCTATAAGTGAATGGACAGGAAGAACTATATTATTGATTGGTGCTCACCCAGATGACGATGCGCAATCGCATGGAACCCTAGCAATGCTTCAAGCCAATGGAAACGAAGTATATGTAATGTTATTGACCACAGGTAATGTAGGAACAGGGGACCCAACGATGACTCGGGATCGTCTTTCTAAAATCCGGAGACAAGAAGAAGTAGATGCATTGGCCGAGTTAGGGATTCCTGAATCGAATTACATTAATCTGGGATATACCGATGGTATGTTAGAATTCGCAGATAAAGAAGAACTAGTCAAGGATATTGTATGGTGGATTAGAAAGCTAAAGCCCACCACTCTTATGGCTTTTGATCCCGGATATGGCTACCAGCAGTGGCATAAAACGGATCACCGTGCGGCTGCTTATTTAGCAGTTGATGCTGCAAGAGCGGCGGAATGGAGGCTCATTTTCCCAAGTCAGATTATTAATGAAGGACTTGAGCGACACTCCGTTACCGATTATTTGTTTTATAGTACTACGGGTGGAGAGGCCAATACTTTTGTAGATATTTCGGAGTATGCCGAAAATAAGGTGCGGTCTCGATCGAAGTACATCAGTCAGTTCACCTCAGCATTTGACAATTACACGGGACCCAACCCAGAAGATTTACCTGGGAATGAAGGAGTAGAATTTTTAGAACGAATGAGACGTGGCGTATATGAGCGCGGCGCAGTGAATGGGGTTCCAACTGAGCGTTTTCGTTATTACAAAGGTAATCCCGATGGCGCAGGTTCTAGAAGAGGTGGTTATTAGAGAATATTGAACATTCGCACATAAAGCATATTTAGATAAGAGCGGTAGGGGGATACTCTGCCGTTTTTTTTTGCCCATGGTTTTTGGATGTTTAAAAACTTGGGTGGTTTTTTATTTTTTTTCAAACTAGGACTTGAATCTTTTAAAAATCCATGGTTATATAAGGATAGAGTTGTAACAAGGGTCAGTTAGATACAACACAATTACAACACAGTACTAATAACCAAATAACTGCGACATGTTCCTTATGGCATTTGGCTCTGAAGAGCCTCATCATTTAGATAAAGTCCGTATTCAAACCGAAAGGGAGCAGTCCTTAATTCGAGCCATATCGGAAGGAGATCAAGCTGCTTTTGAGCAACTATTTTTCGAGTATCATCAATCCTTGATTCGTTTTGCCTTTGGTATTACCCGGTCGAAGGAATTGTCGCGCGATACCGTTCAAGATGTTTTCTTAAAGATTTGGAGAAACCGAAAAGCATGGATGGTAAATAAAACACTCCGGGTCTATTTGTATCAATCGGTAAGGAATCAGGCGTTGAATTTATTGGAAAAGCAAAAAACTCACTCGCGCCTACAAGAAAATTACAGTATTGACTACTCAACATCTTATAGCCTGTGGGAAGAAGACAGAAGTTCATTTGTAGGCTTAAGTGAATATGATGCTAAGAGAGTGATGCAAATCTGGGCCTTGGTTGATAAAATGCCAGATAGACGCAGGCTCGTATTTGAACTTCACCGAAAAGATGGTCTTAGTTATAAAGAAATCTCGAAGATACTCGATTTGTCTTTGAAGACGGTTGAGAATCATATGGGGCAGGCCATTAAGTATCTAAGAAAAGAGCTGGAAAAGGTTGAAAAAAAATTCAACTTAGATTAGGGGTAGTAGGTATTAGAGCTGTCTTTTGGTTAGTTACTTTTAAAAAGGTCATATGAACGCTGAATTATTAGCACGTTACTTATCCCGTGAATGTACGACTCAAGAATATATAGAGGTTGAGAGTTGGCTGCGTATATCTGAAGAACATGTAGAGCAACTCAAGAGTTATGAGCGAATTTGGGTGGATGCACAGCAGCTAAATAAATTGGATATTGAGTTTGACAGTGCTTTAGATTGGTCTGTTTTACAGAATCGAATTGAGGCTGAAGATCTTAGCGTAGAAGAACAAACTCCTATACTTATAACGTCAAGAGCAACGGCCCTGAATAGAAATATTTCATATTTCTCGCGTATTGCAGCCATTCTTAGTTTGGTTTTTTTGGTTGGATTTTATGGGAGTCAGTTTTTTGTGCAGGTTCCAACAGAGCAGAATGAAGCTGTGCTCAAAGAAATTAGTATGAAAAAGGGGCAAAGAGGCTCAGTAACCTTAAGTGATGGTACTTTGGTTTCACTAAATTCCGAAAGCAGTATTACTTTACCAGACCGGTTTAAGTCGGATGTACGTGAAGTATATTTGAATGGAGAAGCCTTTTTTGAAGTTGCTAAAAATGAAGAAAAGCCATTTAAAATTTATGTGAATGGAACGGTAATAGAAGTTCTTGGAACTTCTTTTGCAGTGCGAGCTTTCCCAGATGCTGAATCCGTACGAACTACGGTCGTTGAAGGTTTGGTTTCATTTAGAAGTCAGGATGAGGATATAAGTGAAGGGGTCTTGCTCTCGGCAGGTGATTTGGGTGAATTCAACCTGAAAAGAAAAAAGATTTCAAAAGAGTTTATAGAAAACTTGGACCCCTATATAAGTTGGAAAGAAGGATATTTGACCTTTGAACAGGCTTCAATGACAGAAGTACGCAAACAGTTAGAGCGTAAATATGACATTGAGGTCGTTTTTGAGGATTCAAACATTGAGTTTTTAGAATTAACGGCGGAATTAAAGAGTCGTTCTCTTAGAAATGTATTAGAGACTATTTCACTATCTCTGGGATTAGAATTTGAGTTAGACCAAGAAATAGTTCGGTTTAAAAATATTGGGGAATAAAAATTTTGAGTAAGGTCGGGCTACATTCATATATAGATTTTGGAAGCGCTTTTAAGAAGCACTTTAGCCCTCCTTTTATCATGAGTTTACTTACTGAACAAAAAACCAGCAAATGAGGATACCTATGAATAAACAAAATGCGAGACCTTGGTCACTGGCAGGAGTACTTGCCTTGGCCTTCGTGCTAGCTATTCAGACTGGTAGCACGCGTGCGAATGCGCAGATGATAACCTCTGCAACGAGTAATCTGAATTATCAGTACTACTCTGTGCAAGATTATTCCGATGCCATCCCCGAGCTACAAACCATCATTACCTTGCAGCGTCAACAGGTGCGAATGGGTGATGTGCTTAAAGAAATAGCCGATAAATCCAATTTAGGCATCGCCTATAATGCCGATTTAGCGATACTTAATAAGCGTATAAATGTGAACGTTAAGAAAGCGACCACAAGTTATGCGTTACAGACCATTTTATTGGGCTCTGGTTATGAAGCAGCTATTTCAAGAAACCGAGAAATTATTTTGATTGCCCAAGCAGAGTTGGATCAGGCAGATCAAGAACCAGAAATTGCAGAGGTATCTGGTCGTGTTACCGATGCCGAAACGGGTGAACCTATACCTGCAGTTAACGTGGTAGTTTTGGGCACTATGATCGGTACCAGTACCGACGCTAATGGTGAGTATTCTTTGAATGTTCCCGATGATGCGGAAGTTCTGCGGTTTAGCTTTTTGGGGTACAAAACCCTTGAAGTAGCTGTGGATGGTCGCTCAGAGGTGAATGTGAGTTTAGAAGCTGATTTATTAGCTCTTGACGATATTGTGGTCGTTGGTTACGGTACCCAGCAGCGTCAAGAAGTTACAGGTGCTATTACCTCTGTTCGATCAGAAGAGATTCAGAACATACCTGTTTCTTCTTTTGAGAATGCATTACAAGGTAGAATGGCAGGGGTAAACGTGGCAGAATCCACTGGTGAGCCTGGTGCTTCTCCACAAATTACTATTCGAGGTACAGGTTCTATTTCGGCTGGTAACTCTCCTTTATATGTTATCGATGGTGTTCCTATCACCACCAATAGAAACCTACAATCCGATATTGGTAGCCAGCGTGGGTCTTTTCAGCCACCAAGTGCTAACCCGCTTGCCACCATCAACCCGAAAGACATTGAGAGTATCGAAGTGTTGAAGGATGCTTCTGCAGCCGCTATCTATGGTTCTAGAGGATCTAATGGGGTAATTTTGATTACTACTAAGCAAGGAACGGCTGGAAGAACCAGCGTTAACTTTAGTTCATACGTAGGGGTTTCTAGTGCATTCAATACCCCAGAGATGATGAATGCGGCAGATCTTATTGCATATACTAAAGACGCGCGTAATAACAATTATCTACAGGAAATTGAAGTTGGGAATCGTCCTGCTAACCCAGACTACAATCCAGATACGAATGCCGGCCGCCCAAACGTGGCTAACTTCCTCATTCCAGAGCAGTATGTGAACTGGGATGGAACCGACACGGATTGGTTAGATTTGGTACTTAGCCCTGCTGCTATGCAGAACTATGACCTGTCTATTAGTGGTGGTAATCAAACATCTACCTACTCCTTTTCTACTGGTTATTTAGATCAGGAAGGGATTATTGAAGGATCGGCATTCCAGCGTTATACCCTACGATTAGGCCTAACGCATAAGTTGAATGATGCTTTGCGCATTGGAGCGAATATGAATTCGGCTTTAGCGCAACATGACCGATTGCCAGCGAATGCTCCTTATTTCGGACAGCCCCCTGGAATCATTTATTCGGCTTTAGTTGAATCTTCTGTAGTTAAACCATACAACGAAGATGGTACCATTAACCAAAGAAACAATACTTCGTTCTTGGGCGGAGGTATGACCACAACGAGTAACCCTCTTGCTATTATGAAGTATATTAGCGAAGACATCCAGAACACTCGAATCTTTGGTAATCTCTATACCGAATATGATATCATGGATAACTTGAGCTTTAAGTCGCTTCTAGGTTATAACCTTGAGAGTATTCAACAGTCTTTCTATCGTGGAACCGAATTCCTATACCGTAATCAAAGTTCTCCACAGCCATTTGCTCAGACTGGGGCTGGTAACTTATTTAACTGGATTTGGGAAAATACAGTGAACTACAACACCACGATTGGCACCGATCATAAAGTGAATCTTGTGGCCGGTTATACGGCTCAAAAAGAACGTATCGAGCGTAGTAAAATTGAAGCTAACGGATTCACCGATGATCAGATCACGACCATTAATGGTGGTATTGTAAACAGTGGAGAAGAAGTGATTGAAGAGTGGAGCTTAGTATCTGCCCTTGCTCGTCTGAACTACGTGTTCCAAGATAAATACCTCTTAACGGCTACGGTTCGTTCGGACCGATCTTCTCGATTCGGTGCAAACAACCAGACAGGGGTCTTCCCATCGGTATCTCTTGGTTGGAGAGCCAATGAAGAATCATTCCTTAGTGGAGTTGATGAAATCAATGAATTAAAGTTTCGAGCTAGTTACGGTGTTACCGGAAACTTTGAAATCCCCAATTATGGTGCCATCGGTTTATTGAGTGGTGCTAATTATGTAAGTGGTGGTTCTCAGTTAAACGGGGTGGCACCAAGTACCTCAAGTAATGCCGATTTAACTTGGGAAACTTCTTACCAAACTAACTTTGGTGTGGATTATGCCTTACTCAACGATCGTGTGTATGGTTCGATTGATTACTACACCACCACCACTCAGGATCTTTTACTTTTTGTAACGGTACCTGCCGCGAGTGGATTTGATGTAGCATTAACCAATATTGGTGAAGTTGAGAATAGTGGTTTCGAATTTTCGGTTACCTCACGCAACATGGTAGGTGCCTTTAATTGGGCAACCGACTTTAACTTTGCCACCAATGAAAATACAGTGACAAAGTTAGGTCCTGAAGGAGACCCAATCCTAAGTAGCGGTGCCGCTGGAACACGCCATATCACTCGAATTGGAGATGCAATCGGTAGCTATTATGGATATGTAGTAGAGGGTATCTATCAATCCCAAGCCGAAATTGATGCCGCTCCTGTAGATAAATTGGTAGGGCCTGGTGGTGCTAGACCTGGTGATTTCCGATTCAAGGATGTAGATGGAGACGGTGAAATTACCTCTGCTGACCGAACGGTCATTGGTAGTTACCATCCAGATTACACCTTCGGTTTAACCAACCGCTTTGAGTACAAGAATTTCGACTTCAACATCTTTATCCAAGGTGTAGTGGGACGTGAAGTTCTTAACTTAACGGCTCGTCACTTGAAGAATGGTGAAGCGAACTTTGGTTCTTATGCGGTGTTGAACGATCGTTGGATTTCTGAATCTAACCCAGGAAATGGCGAGCACCCACGTGCCGACCGTTCTTCTGCCTCTCACGGGAACAATAACCGTGAATCTAGTTACCAAGTTGAGGATGGTAGTTATGTAAAAATCAAAAACCTATCTTTTGGTTATACCTTACCTGATACATTCTTAAATGGAGCCTTCTCCAGAGCGAGAATTTATACAGCGATGACCAATGTGGCCATTTTCACCGACTATATTGGATTTAACCCTGAAGTTAACCTTCAGGCTAACAGCAGTCTCACCCCTGGGGAAGATTATGGAGCGTATCCATTATCTCGTACCATCCAGGTTGGTATAGACCTCGCATTTTAATAGCAATATCGAACAAGGAATTAGTCATGAAAAAATCATTACTTATACTACTACTTCCCCTACTGTTCATTTCCTGCAGCGAGGACTTTACAGTACTGGGACCTATATCTGAACGAAACGTTGTTAACTATTACAAAACCCAATCGGATTTTGAAGTAGCTATTAACGGAGCATTTGACGCATTACAGTCGAGTGGCACTTTTGGTGTTAACTACGTACTGTTTATGGAAATGCGCGCCGATAACACCGCAAATGGTGGTGGGGCAACTGGTCTTGCGGCTACTCTAGAGCAGTTGGATAAATTTGAGGAAATTGCAACGGCTAGTGAATTAAATAGAACATGGATTGCCAGTTATGATGGAATCGCGCGTGCGAATACCATCATCTCTAGAATCGATGGGATAGATTTCACTAGTGATGACGTAAAGAACAGAGTTAAAGGTGAAGCCCTCTTCATCCGTTCGTTACTTTATTATCACCTAGCTGTAATTTTTGGCAATGTGCCTTTGATTACCGAAGAAGTCACCGCACCTCAGAACATGAACCTAAATCAATCAGCGGCTTCTGCTGTATATGCTCAAATTGCCACTGATTTGGCAGCTGCTGAAGGTCTGTTACCTTCTACTGGACGAGTCAGTTCAGGTGCTGCTGCGGCATTACTGGGTCGTGTGCATCTACAAGCTGGTGATAAAGCGTCGGCCGTAGCACCACTTAAGAGAGTAGTTAATTCTAATACTTATGCATTAGAAGCTAATTACTCCGATATCTGGGGTCCTTCAAATGAAGGCAGTAGTGAAATCCTCTTTCAAGTGGAGTACATGAGTGGTAACGTAGGTGAGGGTAGTTCCTATACCGATATGTTTACTGCTTCTGGTGTTGCCGGTGGAGTTGGTGGAGGTTCAGCACCTCAGAGTGTTACCGATGATTTCATTGCTTCTTATGAAGTGGGAGATCTTCGTCAAGCAGCTACCTTATCGGACAGTGCCACGGTTGAGAAATATGAAGATAGTCCTTCTTCACCATTCGATTCGGATGTGAATTGGGTAGAAATCCGTTATGCGGAAGTTCTTCTAAATTTAGCCGAAGCTGTTGGAGAGGGTGCCGAAGGGTACGGATATATCAATCAAGTGCGCGCTCGAGCTGGTTTGGCCGCTATTGATGGAACCACTCCAGGTACCTACGACGAAAAATTACTCCAAGAACGAAGAGTCGAGCTTGCGTTTGAAAACAAGCGTTGGCCAGATTTACTTCGTTTCGGAATAGCGAAAAGTGTGATGGCCTCACACTTAGGAATAGGCGAAGGTGCGGTAAACTTATTGTTCCCAATCCCACAAAGCCAAATTGATGTTGCCCCTGATCAAATGACTCAGAACTCGGAACATTAATCGAAATAGATGACCTTAAACCGGGATGCCCAAAACGGTATCCCGGTTTTTTTTACACTTTTAATTATAAGCTGTTCATTAAAAACCCTATATAGAGAGAACAGGTCAAACCATTTAATTTACTATCTATGAAATCACTATTAGTTCTTCTGCTTGTAGGTCTATTTTCTACAGGCGCATTCGCACAAATTCAAGATGGGCCGCTGAATATCATAGCTGTCTTTGCTCATCCAGATGACGCTGACTCCAAAATGGGGGGTACGGCAGCTTTAATGGCTAAAATGGGCCACAATGTAAAGTTTGTTTCTATCACCAATGGTGATGCTGGACACCATGAAGAAGGGGGTGGTATGTTAGCTAAACGAAGACGTGCCGAAGCCCAAGAAGCCGCTAAGCAGTTTGGTATTGCAGAATACACCGTTCTCGATAATCATGATGGTGAGCTTTTACCTGAACTACATATTCGTCAGCAGGTTATCCGTGAAATCAGAAAATGGAATGCGGATGTGGTACTTGGCTTACGCCCAAATGACTATCATCCTGATCACCGTTATGCGGGTGTATTGGTGCAGGATGCCGCTTATATGGTAGTTGTACCTAATGTAACTCCCGACACTCCACCATTAAAGAAAAACCCCGTCTTTTTGTATATGAATGATGGTTTTCAAAAACCAAACCCATTTTCACATGACGTTGTAGTGGGCATCGATGAGGTATTTGAGCAAAAAATTAGAGGCTTAGATGCGCATAGATCTCAAATGTACGAGTGGCTACCTTGGGTTGGTGGACGATTAGATCAAGTTCCCGATGGCGATGAAGAACGCTTTCAATATTTACTGAATTCCTATACCAATCGAAGTCGAGTTTCTGACGAGCAAAGAGCCAGTCTTGAGAAGTGGTATGGAAAAGAAAAAGCTGCTTCCTTCCGATTTGTTGAGTCCTTTGAAATCTGTGAATATGGACATCAACCAAGTGATGATGAGATTCGAGCAATATTCCCAATGCTCAACGATAATTAAAAAGCTTTAGATGAATCCTATGATAGGGATTCATCTTTTTTACTCTTATTTAACTAACCAATACCATGTCTCGTAATTATTTTATGGTTGGGCTTATTTTGCTCACCTTCTTTGTAATTTCATTTTTAACCAACATTATTGGTCCGCTCGTACCAGAGATTATCGAGGACTTTGAGCTTAGCCTTACCCTGGTAGCTTTATTGCCTTTCGCTTTTTTTATTGCGTATGGAGTAATGTCCATTCCAGCCGGTATACTCATTGAACGTTATGCCGAAAAAAAAGTGATGATTCTCGCCTTTGGGGTAGCATTTTTTGGTGCACTACTCTTTTCCTTAATGCCCGGTTATCGCATCGCCGTATTATCGCTCTTTTTAATTGGTACAGGTATGGCCATGCTACAGGTTGCCATTAACCCTTTACTACGAGTATCGGGTGGAGAGGAGCATTTCGCATTTAATTCCCTTATTGGTCAGCTATTTTTCGGCGGTGCTTCTTTTTTAAGCCCACTCGTGTATTCCTATTTGGTTTTGAATATGGGTGCTGAGGATAATGGATGGTTTTTAGCCACCTTAAGTAGTTTAGTCCCTGATGCTTTACCATGGGTATCTCTGTATTGGTTATTTGCCCTGGTTTCTCTGCTTATGATGGTAATTATAGCTGTCTCTAAATTCCCAGAGGTAATCAAGAATGAAGATGAGAAAGTAGGTGCATTGCAAACGCATTTAGATTTACTGAAAGACAAAAAAGTTATTCTATTCTTCTTAGGAATTTTTACTTATGTAGGTACCGAGCAAGGGGTCGCGAACTGGATGTCTGAATTTTTGTCTACCTACCATGGTTACGATCCTCAAACTGTTGGGGCATCTGCGGTTTCTACTTTTTGGGGGTTAATGACGGCGGGTACCGTGTTAGGACTCTTCTTATTAAAGGTCATGGATAGCCGTAAAGTACTCATCATCTTTACATCCATCGTATTGATTTGTTTGGTACTGGCATTATTCGGATCCGCTAATGTTTCTAGAATTTCTTTTCAAGCGATAGGATTCTTTATAGCCGTAATGTGGCCGATTATTTTTTCACTTGCACTTAATTCCATTGAAGAACATCATGGTTCCTTTTCTGGAATACTGGTCACCGGTATAGCTGGTGGGGCCATTGTTCCTCTAATTGTTGGATCACTGGGCGATCTATTTGGATTGCGCATGGGTATGTTATTCTTATTTATTGCCTATGGATACATTTTGAGTATAGGATTTTGGGCAAAACCTATCATTACCAACAAAACCATCGATTTCGGTTCGAAGGATAACTAATTATGTTACTTGGAATTGATCTTGGTGCTACAAATGTACGCGTTGGACGTGTAGTCGGTCAGGATCTAGCCGAAGTCGTTAGTGCGCCTATCGCACAGTCAGAAGACCCGAATACCTTGTTGAATCAAATGAAAGAGCTTATAGATCAGACGCTACACGCTGATGTAAAAAGCATAGGTATTGGAGTGCCCAGTGTAGTGGATGTTGAACAAGGGATCGTATACGATGTGCAAAATATACCCTCTTGGAAAGAAGTTCACTTGAAAGCTGAAATCGAGAGAGAATTTGGTCTTTCAACCTGGGTGAACAATGATGCCAATTGTTTTGCTTTAGGAGAGCGTTATTTTGGACAAGCTCAGCATAAAAAACATGTTATTGGTCTTATTATAGGAACAGGATTTGGCGCGGGGGTTATATTAAATGGAACCTTGGTTTCAGGGGCTCATTGTGGAACGGGTGAGGTGGGTATGCTCCCTTATCAAGGATCCATATTAGAACATTACTGTTCTGGCCAGTTTTTTGAACGATTTTTTGGCGAAAGTGGTGCTGAAGTATATCAGAAAGCGATTTCCGGTGATACAGAAGCTCAGTCAAAATATCGTAGTTTTGCCAAGCATATAGCCGAAGGTATTAAAGCTGTTCTATATGCTTATGACCCTGAAATGATCGTCCTTGGAGGGGCTACCTCACAAGTATGGTCATTTATAGAAGATACCGTTTGGGAAGGCCTTTCCACCTTTGCCTACCCACAATCATTAAAAAACTTAATCATAACCCCGTCTCATTTAGAACATGTAGCCGTACTGGGAGCTGCTGCACTTGCTATGGATGCTATGTCTTCTAAATGATACGGTAAATCAACTCACTATGAAATCCTTCAACTTTTCCTTTCTCATCATAGCTGCTATTGTGAGTCTAAGCACATTAAACTGTAGCTCTAATTCTAGTACGCAGAAAATTCCTATAGAGATTAAAGATCATCAACCTGATACCCCGCAACTGATGGGACTTCCCATTCCAGAGGGTACGTTGTTTTCACCTGATCATGTACGAGTATTGGATGCTTCGGGTAAAGAAATACCCTCTCAAATAACCAAAGTGAGTACTTGGGCACCTGCCGATGAATCGATTAAGTGGATTTGGGTCTTTTTCTTTTCCACCGAAGATCAGAAGTATACCGTAGAGTATGGTGATCAGGTTCGGAACGGTCGATTATATGACCAAGTGCTAACGGTGAATAATAACCAACGCCCCACTGGGGAAGTGGAAGTTAACACCGGCCCACTTCGTTTTACTGTTGAAAAAGGATTGGGTGGTGGATATATGAACGCTCCACCTTCCAGTGGGTTCATGGATAAAGTGGAGTTAGATTTGGATGGAGATGGATTTGATGAAAAAGATCTTATTGCTACTGGAGCACCTGGTCGAGCTAACTTCTTAGATATTTTAGACGATGCTGGCTTAGATCCATCCAGAGCGGTAGTCACTAGAACCGTTAAAGAACTAGGTACTGGACCACTTCATGCAATTATTCGGGTTGAAGGTACCTATCACTACTCTAGAAAAGACAACAATTCAGCTCCCTTTGTAATGCGAATTCATGCGTATGCTGGCAAGAGTTATGTTCGTGTACAGCACACCTTTGTCTATACTGGAGTCCCCGATAAACACAAAAAGCAGTCCGGTGAATACGAGGCAATTGCTACTCAAATGGATGACATCATCGATCCTACACCTTTAAATAGTGACCCAGGATTCGTACAACCCAACGATAGAGTTGCAGCACTTGGTTTAACGCTAGATTATAAACTAGGTGAAGCAACCCAAGTGTATACTCAGTCCTATGAAGGGGCCTGGTATGCACCGGAATCGACTACCCTTCACCAAGCTAGTTTAAAAGGAAATAAAGCATATTCATTGCTCCAAACAGGACCAAATCCTTCTCAGATTCCACCGCTTGCCAATTCAGATGCTGATAGTCGAATGGAAGGTGTTTTTGAAGCTAGCTGGGGAGTGGATGGAGAGGCTAAGCAACAAGCAGAGCGCGCTCCCGGATGGATAACGGTGGCTGATGACGAACGAGGCATTACGGTAGCTTTCGATCAATTTTTCGAGGAGTACCCAAAAGAATTTTTTGTTGATGATGCGGCAAAATCACTGAATGTATATGCTTGGAGTCCTAATGTTGAACCTTTAAGCTTTGCTAAAAAAGACAATAATAACGATAGCGGCATGATTGCTAACTTCGCGCAAGGTCTGGCCAAAACCACCGATATGATTTTTTATTTTCATGGTATGAATCAGGAAAACTCAACCTCGGTTCAGGCGATAGACGATGCGGCCGCCCAGGTGGCTACTTTGATGAATCCACCCGTGGCTCATGCCGCACCTGAGTGGTATGCTTCTTCGGAAGCTTTTGGAAAAATGGCTTCTTCCTCACCTAAATTCTCGGACTACGAGCGACATTTGGATTACAAATTTGAGTGGATGCGATTTAACCAGCAATGGGAGCCATGGTACGGAATGCTTAATTACGGCGATTTCTTAACCTATTATTATCGTAATGAATGGCAGATGTGGACCAATAATGAACCCGCCAATGACTATATGTGGTGGTTGCAATTTATGAGAACGGGTAATCCAGACTATTACCGAGTGGCGAAAGCGAGTAGTAAGCATACCATGGATGTAGATAATGTTCACTGGCCCAAAGGACCTAGCTACTTTGGTGATACCAATGAATCGCTTCATGCCCTACAAGCGGCAGCACAACCAGAAGGCTCCCCATATATAGGGATGGGAAGACGTCATGCCGAACAGCATTACACCTCTTTATTAAGTGCTCATGTCTGGGTTGCTGGATGGGTAGCTTCCTACTATTTGGATGGTAATCATCGAGGCTTAGAAGTTGCAAAGGAAACGGGAAACTACTACATCAAACGAGTATTTGGAGATCACGGTTTGAAAGGGCGTCGGCTCTATTTATCGGTCTGGAATTTAGCCGAAATTGTAGATGCGACCAAAGACCCGGTATATGAGGCCGAATTAATGGATCGAGTAGAACGTATGATGCAATTGCAATATCATCCTGATCAAGGGCAGTCTATTGTGATTAACCGATATGGATATTCGCAAGTTTACGTAAGCAATGGTATGCGTAAAGTGATTCAAATGACCAATGACGAACGCTACAAACAATCCATTATCGATCATGCTATTCGAGTAAGAGATGTGCCGCCATACAACCACGATATGGAATCCTATTTATCTTCCATAAGCAGTTTGGTTATTGGATATGAGTATTCTGGTGAGCAAAGCCTATTAGATGAGGCCGTCAAAAGAGCTGAAGCACTAAAAACAGATGCATTAGAAAAAGATTTATGGGCCTTTGATAGTCAAAGAGCACTATCGGATGCTTTAGAGGAAGCAAGTCATTTGCCAAAACGAGAGGGTGGATTTCGACCTGCCATATGGCAAATGAGTAATGGATTACGCATTTTTGGTTGGACAAGTATTTATAACATTCCTTATTTAGAATATTGGCTCGATGATTAATAATATCGATATAGGTCGTATTGGCATACTGTTGGGACCATTGGTTCTCATTAGTATGTTGTTATTACCCGCTCCAGAAGGACTTAGCGAAGCAGGTTGGAATACCGCAGCGGTCACTGTATTTATGGCCATTTGGTGGATCACCGAAGCGGTGCCTATTTCGGTGACGGCACTCCTGCCCATTGTTCTATTTCCCTTATTAGGGGTTCAGAGTATCGCAGCATCTACAGGCCCATATGCGAATCCATTAATTTTCCTTTTTTTAGGAGGATTTATCTTAGCCATAGCTATGGAGAAATGGGAGTTGCATAAAAGAATTGCCCTTGTGATTGTATCCAAGGTAGGTGTGGCACCAAAAGCCATTATCTTTGGATTTATAGTAGCCGCAGCCTTTTTAAGTATGTGGGTGAGTAATACAGCCACAGCCATTATGATGCTCCCCATTGCCTTGTCTATATTAGCATTGATGGATAAGGGGATGCAAGAACATGGCCATGAACCCTCAGATTCAGGTCAAAAAACCAATTTTGAGATAGCTCTTATTTTGAGCATCGCGTATGCGTGTAATATAGGGGGTATGGGTACGCTTATAGGAACTCCTCCAAATGCGCTATTAGCCGCTTTCATGCTAGAAAATTATGGAGTTGAAATCGGCTTTTTTCAATGGATGAAAGTGGGCGTGCCCCTGTTGGTGGTTTCCATACCTTTGCTTTTCTACATGTTAACACGTGTTATTTACCCCATTAAAATAAAAGAAATCCCAGGGGGTGAGAAACTCATCGCCAATGAATTGCATCAACTGGGTTCCATGAATACTCAGGAAATCAAAGTTGGGATTCTGTTTGTTTCAGCGGCCTTACTATGGATTTTTAGGCCACTACTTTCAGACATCTTACCTGGACTTTCCGATGCAGGGATCGCTATAGGAATATCAATTGCATTATTTTTAGTTCCAGCTGGTAGAGTAAAAGAGAGAGATGCCACCCTATCGGAGGAATTACAAGGAGGTAATTTTGAGGGATTATTGGAATGGAAAGATGCCAATCGATTACCCTGGGGAATTTTGCTATTATTTGGTGGGGGCTTAAGTATGGCTTCAGCCATTAGTTCAACGGGATTGGCTAGTTGGATTGGAAACGGCATTGGAGGTTTGCAAAATTGGCCGGTACTACTTTTGGTTGTCATCGTAATTGCTTTAATGGTTTTCTTAACCGAAATGACCAGCAATACCGCTTCAACAGCCACCTTCCTGCCCATACTGGCATCTATTGCCATAGGTCTAGGTGAAAATCCTTTGTTGTTTGCTATTCCAACCGTCTTGGCAGCATCATGTGCATTCATGTTACCGGTTGCAACTCCGCCCAATGCCATTGTCTATGGAAGTGGGCGAATTTCAATTCCTGAAATGAGTCGAGCTGGATTGTATTTAAATTTTCTATTCATTTTCGTACTG
>Ga0181593_10001901_pt1 | contig 19128 bp, 16 predicted proteins | sample 071ome_19_FD_133756 | JGI IMG/M metagenome (GOLD analysis project Ga0181593, IMG submission 133756) | Coastal salt marsh microbial communities from the Groves Creek Marsh, Skidaway Island, Georgia - 071413AT metaG (megahit assembly) | ecosystem: Environmental > Aquatic > Marine > Intertidal...
GCATGCCTGCAGGTTTGATTTTCGGAAAAAAAATCCCTGATTTGTCTTGAATATCAGGCTGTTGCCCCCATATAGCGGGAAATCCTACGCTCAAACAAGAACTTACAGTGGAGAATAACGATGGCGGGTAAAGACGCTGACAACGACGTCACCCAGGAAGCCCCTGAATCTGTTGAAGAAAATCAGGCCCAGGCTCCGGAAGCAGGCAGTGCCGATCTGGATGCATTGATTGCAGAAGCCGTATCAGCGGCATTGGCCGAGCAGCAGGATTCTGTCCTGCGCGCCCAGGCGGAAGTCCAGAATATGCGCCGCCGTTGTGAGATCGATGTGGAAAAAGCCCACAAATTCGCTTTGGAGAAGTTCAGTACAGAATTGCTGACCGTGATCGACAACCTGGAACGGGCCCTGGAAGCCGTGGCGGGTGCCGACAATGAAGCCATCAATGCCATGCGTGAGGGGGTGGAGCTGACATTAAAGGGTTTTCTGGAAACCTGTGAGAAGTTCAGCATCCGCCAGCTCAATCCTGAAGGCGAGCCCTTTGATCCCCAGATGCACCAGGCCATGTCCATGGTGCCCAATAATGATGTGGAACCCAATACGGTGCTGACCGTGGTCCAGAAGGGGTATGTTCTGAATGATCGGGTCATCAGGCCGGCCATGGTCATGGTGTCCAAGGCAGGTTAGCCGGAAGACGGAATTTTTTTAATAAATAAGGGCTTGCAGGTGCTTGAATTTTCAACTGCCGGGCCAATATAGGGATTATCAAGATTTACAAGCGTCAAGCTTAGCTGGAGATACAACATTATGGGCAAGATTATCGGAATCGACCTGGGTACCACCAACTCCTGTGTGGCCATCATGGAAGGGGGAAAAGCCAAGGTTATTGAAAACGCCGAAGGCGATCGTACTACGCCTTCCATTATCGCTTATGCAGAAGATGGCGAGACCCTGGTGGGTCAGCCGGCAAAACGCCAGGCAGTGACCAATCCGGATAACACCCTGTTTGCCATCAAGCGCCTGATCGGTCGTCGTTTCAAGGACGACGTGGTCCAGAAAGACATCAAAATGGTCCCATACAAGATCATGGAAGCGGACAACGGTGATGCCTGGGTACAGGTGCGTGGTGAATCCATGGCACCCCCGCAGATTTCTGCCCAGGTGCTGAAGAAAATGAAGAAAACTGCCGAGGATTATCTGGGTGAGCCAGTGACCGAGGCGGTGGTGACCGTTCCTGCCTATTTCAATGACTCCCAGCGTCAGGCGACCAAGGACGCCGGCAAGATTGCGGGTCTGGACGTCAAGCGAATCATCAACGAGCCTACTGCTGCGGCCCTGGCCTACGGCATGGACAAGAAAAGCGGCGATTCCACGATTGCCGTTTACGACCTGGGTGGCGGTACTTTCGACATTTCCATCATCGAAATTGCTGAAACTGATGGCGAGCATTCCTTTGAAGTGCTGTCTACCAACGGTGACACCTTCCTGGGTGGTGAGGATTTTGACCTGCGCCTGATCGACTTCCTGGCGGATGATTTCAAGAAATCCTCAGGCATGGATCTGCACAACGATCCCCTGGCCCTGCAGCGTCTGAAGGAAGCTGCCGAGAAAGCCAAGATCGAGTTGTCCTCAGCCCAGTCTACTGAAGTAAACCTGCCGTATATCACGGCCGATGCTTCCGGTCCCAAACATCTGGTGGTCAAACTGACCCGTTCCAAGCTGGAATCCCTGGTGGAAGACCTGGTTGAGCGCACACTGGCGCCTCTGAAAACTGCCCTGGATGATGCTGGTCTGAAAGTGACAGACATTAATGACGTCATCCTGGTCGGTGGACAGACCCGTATGCCGCTGGTACAGAAAAAAGTGGCCGAATTCTTCGGCAAGGAAGCACGCAAGGACGTGAACCCTGACGAAGCTGTTGCCATGGGTGCCTCCATTCAGGCGGCTGTACTGGCAGGTGATGTCACCGACGTACTGCTGCTGGACGTTACGCCACTGTCCCTGGGTATTGAAACCCTGGGTGGTGTTGCCAGCATCCTGATCGAAAAGAACACCACGATTCCGTGCAACAAGAAGCAGACCTTCTCGACAGCAGAAGACAACCAGACAGCTGTGACTATTCATGTGGTACAGGGTGAGCGCAAGCAGGCTGCCCAGAACAAGTCCCTGGGCCGGTTCGATTTGTCCGATATTCCGCCAGCACCGCGCGGTATGCCTCAGATCGAGGTCAGCTTTGACCTGAATGCCGACGGTATCCTGAATGTGTCTGCCAAAGATGTGGCGACCGGCAAGGAGCAGTCCATTGTGATCAAGGCTTCCAGTGGTCTGTCTGACGAGGAAATCGAAAAGATGGTTCAGGACGCCGAGTCCCATGCGGCTGAAGACAAAAAGTTCGAGGAACTCATCACTGCCCGCAACCAGGCTGATGGCCTCATTCATGCCACCAAAAAGGCCCTGAGTGAAGCCGGAGACAAGGCCGAGGCTGATGAAAAGGAAAAGATTGAAGCGGCAATCACTGCCCTGGAAGAAGCACTGAAAGGCGATGATCTGGCTGAGATAGAAGCCAAAACCAAGGACCTGACAGAGGCATCCACCAACCTGGCCCAGCGTATGTATGCTGAGGCGCAGGCGGGCCAGGCAGAGGCTGGAGCAGCGGATGCGGGTGCGTCCACTTCCTCCGCGGATGACGACGCTGTCGATGCCGAGTTCGAAGAAGTCAAAGACGAAAAATAATTAACCTGCGGCAGGCACACTGACCGTGAAGATGTAACCGGAAGAACTAACGCGGGTCACCTGCGTTAGTTTTTTCGTTTCCGGGAAGGCTATGGACAAAAGAGACTATTACGAAGTTCTGGGCGTTGAACGCGGCGCTGAAACAGCTGACATCAAAAAGGCTTATCGTCGTATTGCCATGAAAAATCACCCGGACCGCAATCCGGGAGATGCCGAGGCAGAAGCGCGTTTCAAGGAAGCCAATGAGGCTTATGAAGTCCTCAGTGACGCGGAAAAGCGCAGCGCCTATGACCAGTTTGGTCACGCCGGTGTTGGCGGTATGGGCGGTGGCGCAGGTGCCGGTGCCCAGGGTTTCAGTGATATTTTCGGTGATATTTTTGGCGATATCTTCGGTGGCAGCCGGGGGCGTAGTCATGTCCAGCGTGGATCAGACCTCAGTTACACCCTGAGCCTGAGCCTGGAAGATGCCGTGCGCGGCACCGAAGTCAAAATCCGTATTCCCACCGCCAGCATCTGTGACACGTGTGGCGGCAGCGGTGCCAAAAAAGGCACCACGCCTGAAAACTGTGCCACCTGTAGCGGTATGGGTCACGTCCGTATGCGGCAGGGGCCATTTTCTGTTCAGCAGACCTGTCCCCGTTGTCAGGGGGCCGGTAAAACCATCAAGGATCCCTGTCACGTCTGTCATGGCCGTGGCAACGTTGAGGAAAACAAGACGCTGTCTGTCAAAGTGCCGGCCGGAGTGGATGATGGCGACCGCATTCGTCTGACAGGTGAGGGGGAAGCAGGTATTCACGGTGGTCCGCCAGGCGATCTGTATGTCCAGATGGCTGTCAAGGAGCATCCTATTTTTGTTCGTGATGGAAGCAACCTGCATTGCGAGATTCCCATCAGCTTTGTCGATGCCGCGCTTGGCGGCGATCTGGAAGTACCGACGCTGGAAGGCCGTGTAAAACTCAAGATTCCCTCGGAAACCCAGACCGGAAAATTGTTCCGTCTGCGTAACAAGGGTGTAACACCTGTACGAGGTGGCCCACCTGGTGACCTGCTGTGCCGGGTGGTGGTGGAGACACCGGTAAACCTGACCAAGCGGCAGAAAGAATTGCTTGCAGAATTCCAGGAAATACAGGAAAGTCACGGCAACAAACAGTCCCCCAGAAAATCCAGCTGGTTCGATGGGGTGAAAAAATTTGTTGATGCATTGAAGTCCTGATCAGGACCTGTTTTCACAATAACGTATCAAATTTGAAGGTGATCTATGTTGCGTATTGCCGTTGCGGGTATTGCCGGTCGCATGGGAAAAATCATTGTCGAGGCCATCGCCAAAACGGAAGGCGTTGAACTTGGCGCTGCGTCTGTCAGGCATAACAGTCCCAGCCTGGGTGAAGAAGTGGGCGGTCTTTGTGGTCTGCCTGCGCTTGGTGTCTATGCAGTCGATGACCTGAGTGAAGTGCTGGACGATTTTGATGTGCTGATTGACTTCACCAACCCGGCGTCCACGATGCAGCATCTGGATTTCTGCGAGCCTGCCGGTAAAAGCATCGTGATCGGTACCACCGGTTTTACTGATGAGCAGAAACTGGCTATCGAAAAAGCCGGCAAGAAAATTCCAGTTGTCTTTGCCCCCAACATGAGCGTGGGCGTTAATCTGTGTTTCAAACTGCTGGAGCAGGCGGCCAAGGTCATTGGCGAGGACAGCGATGTGGAAATCATTGAAGCCCACCATCGCCACAAGAAAGATGCCCCTTCAGGGACTGCCCTGAAAATGGGTGAAGTGGTAGCGGATGCACTTGGTCGCAATCTGAGTGATGTGGCCGTTTATGGTCGCGAAGGCAATATCGGTGAGCGGGATAAAAACACTATCGGTTTTGAGTCCATCCGGGCTGGTGACATTGTCGGTGATCACACCGTGATGTTTGCCGGTGAAGGTGAGCGCATCGAGATCACCCACAAATCCAACAGTCGGATGAATTACGCCTCAGGTTCTGTCAAGGCCGCTCTCTGGCTGCGTGACAAGAAAGCCGGCCTTTACGACATGCAGGATGTGCTGGGGCTGTAAACAGCCCCAATCATCACCTTTCGACTCTTAGAAAGTCACCGGTACTGAAGGTGCCTTGCCGCTCTTGATGTCATCCACCAGGCTCGGTGAGCCGTTTTCCCAAACCAGCAGCATGGAGCGTTTCGGGCTGAAACCCTGATGTCGGCAGTAGGCCGGCATGGCAGCCATGTCGCCGGCTTTCATGATGACGCGGGCCAGGGGTTCGCCGGTGTCCTTGTGGGAGCAATCCCAGTGAATCTCATCACACATCTGGAAAAACCATTCCACCCGGTCATTGCCGTGAATGATAGGCAGGATGTGTTCTTCGGTAGTCGGACACATGAAGGAGTTTTTTACCACCGAGGTGAAAGAGGGGTTCCAGGTCACCTGGGAGCGGGACAGGAACGCAAACAGGTTGAAGGCATGGACCTGGTTTTCATACCCGGGTTCTGCATGGATTTCGGGGGTGTCCTGGGGGACGTCAGCAAAAGCCCGGTTGACCGGGGCGCCCCTTTCGTCAGTACGCAGAGGCAGGTCGCCCTCGAGACCAACACAGCGGCGCGCCAGCTCCCGGGCCCGGGTGATGGCAGCCATGTTGTCGCCATTTTTGGGTCCATAGGGAGAGCCTGTTTCCTGGGGAGCGGCAAAAGGATCGAATCCGGCATTGGTCCAGTCGGCCAACATGGCTTCAAATACCTGGCGGATATCATCTGTCGGGAAATTTTCAAGCTGGTCCACACCAGCCATTTTCATGGCGCCATTGTAGGAGCCGGCATAAAAGTCCACGGTGGAATAATGGTTCACCGTGCCGATCACTTCATCAAAATTGACCCAGCCATAGAAGAAGCCCCAGGCCACGTCCCGCATCAGTGCACGTAGGTAGTTGCCGGCATCCATGGTATGGCTCATTGGGCGGCCGTCATTGGTCTCCCAGGAAATATGGCAAAAATACTCATCCCGGGAAAACCCGAAATTACCCAATTCAAAACTCTGGTAGCCGTGTTCGTTTGTCATTGTCATTCTCCTCAGGCCATCTGGCAGATGTCTGCCCATTTTTCGATGGAAAGTTCGCCCATACAGGTTTGCAGGACAATAACTGCCGGTGAACTTGACCGGAACTGGTAGGCGGACCCGGCGGGAAGCATCCCCTGGTGGCCGCGACCGAGTTTGACCCAGCCCATGGGTTTTCCAGCAGGATTGCCTTCTACCCGGACAGCGCCTTGCTTTTCGGCATCAGCAACCCGCTGATCAGCCTCAAGGTCGATTAGGTGGATTTCCACTTCGCCATCCATACACAGGGCAAATTCATCATGAGCGCAAGTAAACCAGGGAGAGTCGCCTTCCGCACGCAGAACCTCCAGAACATACTCCTGGTTCTGGCCAAACACGATTTTTTCATAAGGGGTGGCGCTATTGGCAATTTCGAAGCAGTTTGAAAAGACATAGTGCCGGGCATTGTCATTGATGGGTTCTACCCGGCCCTTGTCATAATCCGTTATGGACCCGAATCGGGTGTGGTAATGGTTGGTCATCGCTATCCCCCAGGTGATTTGTCGTGGCTGATGAGCGTATCAGACATGTTCCTTGCCAGCCAAGTGCGTAAATCGGGTGTGTCACCCTCCCGGGAGGGTCCAGATGACAAGTTTTTTTAATCCTTTAATGGACAAGGTGAAGTGATTTTTCATAAAATAAGTTTTCAGTATGAAGACACTGAAGCATGCATCGAAACAGGCAGATTTGACTGTCAGGTTTCTGGAAAAGAATTGATAAAAGCGGAATGGGCATCGGCTCATTCCGCTTTTTTTTAAATTCAATCCGGGTTCGTTGCTTCCACCTGTGTCCCGAATTCACTTGTTTTTAATTTGGCTTCAATCGGCAATCACCGGTTGGAGGTTTCTGCGAGCAGAATTTTTCGCAAATTGCGGAAACCTTACTGAAAGAGGACGTTATGCAACAAAAGCCCGCCATACTTGCCCTTCAAGACGGTTCACTGTTTGAAGGTATTTCCATTGGTGCTGAAGGCCAGGCCTCCGGTGAAGTGGTTTTCAATACTTCCATGTCCGGCTACCAGGAAATCCTGACGGATCCCTCATACGCCCAGCAGATCATTACTTTCACCTACCCCCACATTGGCAATACCGGCATCAATGATGAGGATAATGAGTCAGGCAAGATCTGGTCTTCAGGTATGGTTATTCGTGACCTGCCGATGCTCGAAAGCAATTTCCGCAGCCAGCAGACCTTGTCCGAATTCCTGATTGCCCAGAATGTGGTTGCCATCAGTGATATTGATACTCGCCGCCTGACCCGGATACTTCGGGACCGCGGCCCCATGAATGGCTGTATTCTGGCCGGATTCGATGTAGCGGATGTTGAAAAAGCCCGTGAACAGGCTCTTGAGGCCGCCAAGTCCTTCCCGGGTCTGGTGGGTATGGACCTGGCCAAGGTGGTGTCATGTGAAGAATCCTATGCCTGGGTAGAGGGGTCCTGGCAGCTGGGTGCTGGACATCCTGTTCCTGAAGCTGGCTCACATCACGTGGTTGCCTATGACTTTGGCGTGAAGCGCAATATCCTGCGTATGCTCACGGATCGCGGTTGCCGGGTCACTGTGGTGCCAGCCCAGACACCGGCCAGTAAGGTGTTGGCGATGAATCCGGATGGCATCTTCCTGTCCAATGGCCCTGGCGACCCGGAGCCCTGTGATTACGCGATCACCGCCATCAGGGAAATTCTGGAAACCGGCAAACCGGTTTTTGGTATCTGCCTGGGCCATCAGCTCCTGGCACTGGCCAGTGGCGCCAAAACCGTGAAGATGAAGCTGGGCCATCACGGTGCCAATCATCCGGTACAGGAATTGTCTTCAGGGAAAGTCTTTATTACCAGTCAGAACCACGGATTTGCCGTGGATGAGGAATCTCTGCCCTCGAATGTCGAAGCCACTCACAAGTCATTGTTTGATGGCTCGTTGCAGGGGATTCACCTGACTGACAGGCCGGCATTTGGCTTCCAGGGTCATCCAGAGGCTAGCCCCGGTCCCCATGATATCGCCCCGGTTTTTGACCACTTTATTGAATTGATCCAGGCAAGCACCGCTAATTAACCACGTAAACTTGAAGAAGCTGCACCGACCATGCCAAAAAGAACTGATATTAAAAGCATCCTGATTATTGGCGCCGGCCCAATTGTTATCGGCCAGGCCTGTGAGTTTGACTATTCCGGTGCCCAGGCCTGCAAGGCTTTGCAGGAAGAGGGTTACCGGATCATTCTGGTGAATTCCAACCCGGCAACGATCATGACCGATCCCGGGATGGCCGATGCCACCTATATCGAGCCTGTGGAATGGCGTACCGTCGAGAAGATCATTGAAAAGGAAAGGCCGGATGCCATTCTCCCGACCATGGGTGGGCAGACAGCCCTGAACTGTGCGCTGGACCTGGACAAGCATGGTGTCCTGAAAAAATACAATGTTGAGCTGATCGGTGCCCGCAAGCACGCCATCGACAAGGCAGAGGATCGCGAACTGTTCGACAAGGCCATGGAAAGCATAGGTCTGGAAACCCCGAATCATGAATTTGCCCATAATATGGATGAAGCCTTCCAGGCCATGGAGAAGCTGGGCTTCCCCTGTATCATCCGTCCCTCTTTCACCATGGGCGGCAGTGGTGGCGGTATTGCTTACAACAAGGAAGAATTTGAGGAAATCTGCAAGCGCGGCCTGGACCTGTCGCCCACCAAGGAACTGCTGATCGATGAATCCTTGATTGGCTGGAAGGAGTATGAGCTGGAAGTGGTGCGGGATAAGAACGACAACTGCATCATTGTATGCAGTATCGAAAACCTCGACCCCATGGGCATCCACACCGGTGATTCCATCACCGTGGCACCCGCGCAAACCCTGACAGACAAGGAATACCAGATTCTGAGAAACGCCGCCTGTGAAGTACTGCGGGAAATTGGCGTGGAGACCGGTGGTTCCAATGTCCAGTTTGCCATCAACCCGGCCAATGGTCGCCTTGTGGTGATCGAGATGAATCCACGTGTATCGCGATCTTCAGCCCTGGCATCCAAAGCCACCGGTTTCCCGATTGCCCGCGTGGCAGCAAAACTGGCGGTGGGATTCACACTGGATGAACTGCGTAATGAAATCACCGGCGGCATCACCCCGGCGTCGTTCGAGCCGACCATCGATTATGTGGTTACCAAGATTCCGCGTTTCACCTTCGAGAAATTCCCGCAGGCTCCTGACCGCCTGACCACCCAGATGAAATCTGTGGGCGAGGTCATGGCTATCGGCAGAACCTTCCAGGAGTCCATGCAGAAGGCCCTGCGTGGCCTGGAGGTCGGCATTTCAGGCTTTGACCCTGTCCTTGACAGCGAAGCCAGCAATGCCCAGGAAGTCTTGCTGCGTGAACTCAAGGACCCGGGTGCCAACCGCATCCGTTATGTCGGAGACGCTTTCCGTGCCGGGATGACGGTCGAGGAACTGCACGAACACACCCGTATTGATCGCTGGTTCCTGATTCAGCTTGAAGACATCATTCTTGAGGAGAAACGCCTGGCCAGTGAGTCCCTGGAGGACATGAGCCGGGACCGTCTTTACCGCCTCAAGCGCAAAGGATTTTCCGATGAACGTCTGGCCAAGGTCATGGGCGTGAAAGAGGAGGCAGTCCGGAACCGGCGCAACACCCTGGATATTCACCCCGTATACAAGCGGGTCGACACCTGTGCTGCCGAATTCAGTTCATCCACGGCCTACATGTACTCCACCTATGAAGAAGAGTGTGAGGCCAATGTCAGTGACCGCCAGAAGATTATCGTCCTTGGTGGCGGCCCGAACCGGATTGGACAGGGTATTGAATTCGATTACTGCTGCGTCCATGCCGCCCTGGCGATGCGCGAAGAGGGTTACGAGGCCATCATGGTCAACTGCAACCCCGAAACGGTCTCCACTGATTTCAACGTTTCCGACCGCCTGTATTTTGAGCCGGTAACGCTTGAGGATGTCATGGAAATCATCCGTATCGAGAAACCGGCAGGCGTCATTGTACAGTTTGGCGGCCAGACCCCATTGAAGCTTGTTACGCATCTCGAACGTCTTGGTGTGCCAATTATCGGTACCACGGCCGATGCCATTGACCGTGCAGAAGATCGCGAGCGCTTCCAAAGCATGATTCAGAAACTGGGATTGAAACAGCCTCCTAACAGCACGGTGCGCAGTCTGGAGCAGGCCGTGAAGGAAGCCGAGGGTATCGGTTACCCGCTGGTGGTTCGTCCGTCCTATGTTCTGGGTGGCCGTGCCATGGAAATCGTCTACAACGAGGCGGAGCTCAAGCGCTATATTAACAGCGCGGTTGAGGTGTCCAACGAAAGTCCGGTACTGCTGGATCATTACCTGAACTCTGCCATCGAAATTGATGTGGATGTGGTCAGTGACGGCAAGCAGGTGGTTGTCGGTTCCATCATGCAGCATATTGAACAGGCTGGTGTGCATTCCGGGGACTCGGCCTGTTCACTGCCGCCCTACAGTCTGCCCATGGATGTGCAGGACAAGATTCGCGAGCAGTGTGTCCAGCTGGCCATCGAACTGGGTGTTGTCGGTCTGATGAATGCCCAGCTCGCCTACCAGGATGGCGAGGTTTACATTATTGAAGTGAATCCACGTGCCTCAAGAACAGTCCCGTTTGTATCAAAGTGCATCGGAACCTCCCTGGCCAAAGTGGCGGCGAAGTGTATGGCGGGTATTTCCCTGCAAAGCCAGGGCTTTACCAGCGAAGTGATTCCTTCGTTCTATGCGGTGAAGGAAGCCATCTTCCCATTCAACAAGTTCCCGGGGGTGGATCCGATTCTGGGCCCCGAAATGAAATCCACCGGTGAGGTCATGGGCACAGGCGAAACGTTCGCCGAGGCTTATTACAAATCACAGGGTATGGGCGAGCTGAACATCCCCCTGAATGGGACAGCCTTTATCAGTGTTCGTGAAGCTGACAAACCGGAACTTGCGGAACTGGCCAGAAACTTCCATTCGCTAGGTTTCAAACTGGTAGCTACCAAGGGAACAGCCAGGATAATTGAAGAGGCAGGTGTGCCTGTGACGCCAGTGAACAAGGTGATGGAAGGTCGACCCCATATTGTGGATATGTTGAAAAATGACGAGATTGATCTTATCGTAAACACCACTGAGGGACGCCAGGCGATTGCTGATTCGGCGACTATCCGAAGCACGGCATTGCGTCATAACGTCTACTGCACAACAACCATGGCCAGCGCAAAGGCAGTATATGAGGCTCTTGTGTTTGGTGGTGAGACTTCAGTTAACAGCCTGCAGTTTCTGCATGCTGACCAGCAGGCCTGAGGCGTCAGGCCGCGTAGTTACCTGAAATAATTTCTAGAGAGTTAGGACATGCGCAAAGTACCGATGACCGTTGATGGTGCCGAGAGGTTGAGAGCTGAACTGAACGACCTCAAGTCCAATGTTCGCCCCAAAATCACCCAGGCCATAGCTGAGGCCCGGGAGCATGGTGACCTGAAGGAAAATGCGGAATATCACGCTGCACGTGAGCAGCAGAGTTTTTGTGAAGGCCGTATCAAGGAGATTGAGGGTAAATTGGCGGATGCCGAGATCATTGATATCCGCAAAATCCCGGTTACCGGCAAGGTCATATTTGGTACTACAGTGACGCTTTACAACCTGGATACTGAAGCTTCTGTGACCTACCAGATTGTAGGTGAGGATGAAGCTGACGTGAAAAATGCCAAGATTTCCGTAGGTTCACCCATTGCCCGGGCAATGATGGGCAAGGAAGAAGGGGATGAAATTGTGGTAAAGGCCCCGGGAGGGGATATTTCCTACGAAATCGAAAAGGTGGAGCACCTCTGACAGAAACTGTTTCAGTTGATCTCCTGGAAACGGCAGATATTGGACAGGTGGACTTTTCGCTGAACAGCCGCCCGGTATATCAGGGCAATTTTTCCGATAACCTGCACGAGTTCAGCCTGCTGTAATTCACATATTTCAGCAATCACGGCTTTCCTGGCTTCCCGGTCTTCAGAAACAACACGGACCTTGATCAATTCATGATCATTCAGCGCCCGGTTGATTTCGGCAAGCACGTTTTCAGTCAATCCGCTGGCGACGATGACTACCGGATCAAGGTGATGTCCGATACTCCGATAGCGTTTTTGTGTTTTCTTGTCGAGACTCATGCGGGAAACTCTGCCAGGGGTTGTGGTCCAAGGTAAAAGGGTCGTGCATTCTACAGCAAATGCCCGCAATTGAAATCACCAGTGCATGGTTCAAGGTAAACATGGCCAAGTCAAAAAGCAGTAAAAACTGGCTCAAGGAGCATTTTGATGATGCCTGGGTCCAGAAATCCAGGGAGGATGGCTACCGCTCCCGCGCCAGTTACAAGCTTTTGGAAATCAACAAGGCTGACAAACTGATCAAACCGGGGATGACAGTTGTCGACCTTGGGTCGGCGCCAGGCGGATGGTCCCAGGTGGCTGTGGGCCTGGTGGGTCAGAAAGGCAGGGTGATTGCGTCGGATATTCTGGCGATGGACCCGATCCAGGATGTGATTTTTGTGCAGGGGGACTTCACGGAAGATGCCTGCTTTCAGGAAATCCTCTCGCATGTCAGGGATTCCGGGTCACTGGGAGATCACTGCGTAGACCTTGTAATTTCCGATATGGCCCCCAACTTAAGTGGTATGGCGGCCATTGATCAGCCTAAATCCATGTATCTCGTTGAATTGGCTGTGGATTTTGCCAATTCCACACTGAAGCCCGGGGGTGCCTTTCTGACCAAGGTGTTTCAGGGAGACGGCTTTGAAGCCTTGCTCAAGGAACTGCGTCAGCAATATACGCAGGTTTTAACCAGAAAACCGGATTCATCCCGGTCCAGGTCCAAGGAAACTTACCTGTTAGCCAAGGGGTTCAAGGGCCCAATGGCCTGAGAAACTGCTGAAACCCTTGATTTTGCTGGGGGTATTACCCCAGCGGTTACTTATTGCGAAGGTAGGCAAAGCACGGAAATCGTGTAAAAATTGAAGTTCGCTTGTTACCTGTCTCAGAAAATAGCGAACTGGTCGTATGACAGTTTCGTGAAGGTCATGCTGTCCCTGACAGTCTGGCTGGTAACAGACAAAAATTTTACAAGAGGTAAATGTCCTTGAATGACATGGCAAAAAACCTGCTCCTGTGGATGATTATTGCGGCAGTCCTGCTGACTGTGTTCAATAATTTCAATCAACCAACCAATTCAGAGCAACTGGATTACTCTGATTTCATCAGTGAAGTCCAGAAAGGTAATGTCACGGAAGTGACCATTAGCGGGGTTAATATTGTTGGCCTCAAAACCAATGGCACCCGTTTCAACACCATTCGTCCCTATATCGAAGATCCCAAGCTTATTGATGACCTGCTGACCCACAATGTCCGTATTCGTGGGCAGGAACCTGAACAGCAAAGTATCTGGACGCAGCTCCTGGTTGCCTCCTTCCCGATCCTGATCATTATCGCGGTGTTCATGTTTTTCATGCGCCAGATGCAGGGTGGTGGCGTAGGAGGAAAAGGCGGTCCGATGGCTTTTGGCAAGAGCAAGGCCAAGATGCTGACAGAAGACCAGGTCAAGGTCACCTTCGCTGATGTAGCCGGTGTCGATGAAGCCAAAGAGGATGTAAAAGAACTCGTCGATTTCCTGCGTGAGCCTGATAAATTCCAGCGATTGGGTGGACGAATTCCAAGTGGCATCCTGATGGTCGGCCAGCCTGGTACTGGTAAGACACTGCTGGCAAAAGCCATTGCGGGTGAAGCCAAGGTACCGTTCTTTTCGATTTCAGGTTCGGATTTCGTCGAAATGTTTGTGGGTGTTGGGGCATCCCGCGTCCGCGACATGTTTGATCAGGCCAAAAAGCAGTCACCCTGCATTATCTTCATCGATGAGATTGATGCGGTGGGTCGTCACCGCGGCGCAGGTGTCGGTGGTGGTCATGATGAGCGTGAGCAGACCCTTAACCAGTTGCTGGTGGAAATGGATGGTTTTGAAGGCAATGAAGGCGTCATTGTCATAGCGGCGACCAACCGCCCGGACGTACTGGACCCAGCTCTGCTGCGTCCGGGCCGTTTCGATCGTCAGGTGGTTGTTGGGCTGCCGGATATTCGTGGTCGTGAACAGATTTTGAAAGTGCATATGCGCAAGGTGCCGATTTCCGATGGTGTCGACGAAGCCGTTCTGGCACGTGCGACCCCCGGGTTCTCCGGTGCCGACCTGGCCAACCTGGTCAACGAGGCCGCCCTCTTTGCCGCAAGATCCGGCAAACAGCGCGTGACCATGGAAGAATTCGAGAAAGCCAAAGACAAGATCATGATGGGCGCTGAGCGCAAATCCATGGTCATGTCGGACAAGGAGAAACTCAATACGGCCTATCATGAGGCGGGCCATGCCATCGTGGGACGTCTGGTGCCGGAACACGACCCTGTTTACAAGGTCAGCATCATCCCCAGGGGCAGGGCGCTTGGTGTCACCATGTTTCTGCCGGAAGAGGATCGCTACAGTCACAGTAAAACCAGCATCCTGAGTCAGATCTGCAGCCTGTATGGCGGCCGAATTGCTGAGGAACTGACACTGGGTAAAGAGGGCGTAACCACAGGAGCTTCCAACGATATCCAGCGTGCCACACAGATGGCCCATAACATGGTCAAGAAATGGGGGCTGTCAGAACGACTTGGCCCGCTGCAATATGATGATGAGGCGGATGAAGTCTTTCTTGGTCGCTCTGCGGCTTCAGGCAGCTCGCGTGTTCTGTCATCTGACACAACCAAGGCTATCGACGAGGAAGTCAGAAAGATTATCGATACCTGCTATGAGCGTGCCAAAACGATCCTGGAAGAAAACCGGGATAAACTGGATGCCATGAAAGATGCCCTGCTGGAATGGGAAACCATTGATGCGGTTCAGATTGACGACATCATGGCTGGCCGCAAACCCCGTGCACCCGCAGGCTGGCATGATGATGATTACGGATCAGGTAAAACCTCAACCGTACACAAAGAAGAGAAAAAAGAAGACAACAAGGAATCCAATAAGCCAATTGGTGGTCCCGCCGGGGAACACTAGGCTGGCATTGGGCACTTATAAAAGGGGCTCTGTTGAGCTCCTTTTATTTTGTGGCCAACCCTTTTTATCATGAACAAGAATAGCTTCGACTTTGCCGGCAAATCGCTGGACCTGAGCATTTCCCATGTTATGGGCATTCTCAACATAACCCCTGATTCCTTTTCTGATGGTGGTGAACTGCTCACCTCGGATGGCCTGGTTTCCATGACCAGTGTCCTGCGCCGTGCTGAAGCCATGATCAAGTCTGGAGCAGCAATTCTGGATATCGGTGGAGAGTCCACCAGACCCGGTGCACGCGAGGTATCTTCACAGGAAGAAATTAACCGGGTCATGCCTGTGGTGGCGGTGATCAGGGAAAATTTTGATGTCATTATTTCTGTAGATACCAGTAATCCGGATGTCATCCGGTTGTGCCGCGACGCTGGCGTTGGATTGATCAATGATGTCAGGGCTCTAACACGGGAAGGCGCGATTGAGGCTGCAGCACAATCCGGGTTGCCCGTTTGTCTCATGCATATGCAGGGGTCGCCCGAAAACATGCAGGATAATCCGCTTTATCAGGACGTGATAGCAGAGATAAGCGCGTATCTGGCGGACCGGGTGAAAGCCTGTGAAGATGCAGGTATCAGTCGGGATCGCATAATGCTGGACCCGGGTTTCGGGTTTGGGAAAACCCTGGAGCATAATCTGGACCTGTTAAGCAGACTTGCCCTGCTTCTACAGTTAGAATTGCCGCTTTTGATCGGCGTATCCCGAAAAAGGATGATCGGTATGATCACCGGAAGACGGGAAAAAGACCGTATGATAGGTGGGATAGCTGCCGCTGTAATCGGTGTCATGAATGGAGCACGGATTGTCCGTACTCATGATGTGGCTGAAACAGCGGATGCCCTGAAGATAAGTAATGAAGTGCTGAAAGCAGCCGGTTAATCCAGCAGGAAGTCTGACCTGAAAGCACAGAGCGAGAATAATTTTGGGCGATAATAAATATTTTGGTACTGATGGTATCAGGGGAGCGGTTGGAACCTATCCGATTACTCCCGATTTCGTGCTCAAGCTGGGCTGGGCTACCGGGAAGGTTTTTGCCGGGAAAGGTGGCGGGAAAATTCTGATAGGCAAGGATACCCGAATTTCCGGCTACATGTTCGAATCTGCCCTGGAAGCAGGATTGACCTCGGCTGGCATGGATATCTATATGCTGGGGCCGATGCCCACACCTGCAGTGGCATATCTCACCAGAACTTTCCAGGCCAAGGCAGGTATTGTGATCAGTGCATCCCACAATGCCTACCAGGATAATGGCATCAAGTTCTTTTCAGGTGAAGGAACAAAGTTGCCGGATGATGTGGAAATGGCTATTGAAGAAGCTCTGGACCAGGAGCTCAACACCGTCAGTTCTTCGGAGATCGGCAAGGCATCAAGAATTGTGGATGCTGCAGGCCGTTATATTGAATTCTGCAAAAGCACCATGCCCAAAAGTGTCAGTCTGAATGGCCTGTCGATCGTGCTTGACTGTGCCAACGGGGCAACATATCACATTGCTCCGAATGTATTCAGGGAGTTGGGCGCAAAGGTCACCACGTTGGGCATAGAGCCTGATGGTTTGAATATCAACCGGGACTGTGGTTCCACTCATCCCCAAAAGCTGGCAGCCAGGGTTCTGGAAACAAAAGCTGATCTTGGCATTGCGTTTGATGGTGATGGGGATCGTCTCATCATGGTGGATCACAAGGGTGAAGAGGTGGACGGTGATGAGCTGCTGTACATTATTGCCCGCTACAAGCTCGGAAAACTTGGCAAAGGTGGCAAGGATCAGGGGATTGTCGGTACAGTCATGAGTAATCTCGGGCTTGAAATAGCCCTGAATGATGCAGGTATCCCGTTCAGGCGGACCAAGGTGGGTGACCGGTATGTCATGTCCGAATTGTTGACCAGGCAGTGGCTGTTCGGCGGGGAATCCTCGGGTCATATTATTTGCCTGGATTCCACGACCACGGGTGATGGCATCGTATCGGCTCTCCAGGTTCTGTCCGCCATGAAAGCCTTTGACCAGAGTTTGCATGATTTGAAATCCGGCATGTCGAAATTCCCGCAAACCATGATAAATGTGAAAGTCACTGACAAGGCTGGTTTTCAGGAAAACCGGGCAATTATTTCTGCTGTCAGGAAGGTGGAGAAAACGCTGGGTAAAACGGGTCGTGTGCTTTTGCGTCCTTCCGGTACCGAGCCAGTGATCAGGGTAATGGTTGAAGGGGAAAATGCTGACCAGGTTAACCAATTGGCGGCAGAGCTCTCGGAAGTGGTCGTCTCAGAAATGACGTCCTGATCACTTGCCGGTCCTGTGCATTAAACCTCCCGCAAAGACGTTTTAAACACGCTTGCTTTCTTGCAAGTTACCCCCAATATGGTTAGTATTGGCGCCCATTTTTGGCGGGCCTGAAGCCTCGTGAACCAGAGTGGATTATGCGTAAAGGACTGGTTGCAGCGAATTGGAAAATGAACGGGCAGAAGGCGGTGAACTCAGCCTTGCTGGAAGCCCTGAAAGCAGGCCTGGTAGGCGACATCGGGATAGAGGTTCTGGTTTGCCCACCGTCGGTTTACCTGTCCCAGGTTAGTGAACTTTTAACCGGGAGCCGCATTTTCCTGGGTGCGCAGAATGTGCATCCGGCAGAGTCCGGAGCATTTACCGGTGAGATTTCATCACCCATGCTCAGGGACCTGGGATGCAGCCATGTCATCGTGGGGCATTCCGAACGTCGAGAGTTGTTTGGTGAAAGTGACGGCTTTGTGGCTGAGAAGTTTGCCGCAGCACTGGCCGCAGAACTGGTACCCGTGCTCTGTGTCGGAGAAACCCGGAAGCAGCGCGAAACCGGAGAAACGGAGAAAGTTGTCCTCAGACAGCTTGATGCGGTGATTGATCACTGCGGCGTTGACGCCTTTAAACAGGCGGTCATTGCTTACGAACCGGTATGGGCAATTGGTACCGGCTTGACGGCAACACCTGATCAGGCACAGGAAGTCCATGCCCTGTTGAGATCACACCTGGCTGATATCGATCAGGTAACGGCTGCCGGGATACGGATTCTGTATGGCGGTAGTGTGAAAGGGGCAAATGCGAACGAATTGTTTGCACAGCAGGATATCGATGGGGCGCTGGTGGGTGGAGCCTCACTGGATGCTGAAGAATTTTTAACGATTTGCAGGAGCTTCAGGTAGGTCATTTCACCACCTGGGCCAAGAGTAGGGTTAGAGTAGGGTTAGAGTAAGGTTATGGAATCGATCATTATTTTTGTACATGTCATCGCTGCAGTAGCCATTACCGGTCTGGTACTGATCCAGCAGGGTAAAGGGGCTGACATGGGTGCATCATTTGGTAGTGGTGCTTCCCAGACACTTTTCGGGAGTTCCGGCAGTGGTAATGTACTGACTCGTTCAACCAGCATCATGGCGATTGTATTTTTCATTACCAGTCTGGGACTGGCCGTGATCGCACGCCAGCAGGCAGATATGGGTATCCAGGATAGTGGATTGATCCAGAATCTTGATGAAATCACTGCCCAGCAGGAAGCGGCTTTCCAGGCAGCGGAGGATATTCCGGTTGTTGAGGAAGCTGCTGGCGACAGCGACATCCCTGAGGTGAGCGCTGAGACTTCGGATATTCCGGAAGTTATCGAAACTGCAGCTGAATCAGTTCTGGAAGGAGAAGAAAATTAAGCCGAAGTGGTGGAATTGGTAGACACGCTATCTTGAGGGGGTAGTGACCCACGGTCGTGCCGGTTCAAGTCCGGCCTTCGGCACCAACATGCTGTCAAGCCTCCGTTTTTCCTCAGGAAAGACGGGGGTTTGCGCAGCGAATCATTTCAATTCCTGTCATATTTCCTGTCATCTCCTGTAATTATCATTAATTTGCAGTATCGACAGCCTTCAATACCCAGTTTGTCAGCCACAGTTGACCATGCCGGCCCGGATAAGCATAAAGAGATCCGTTTACGCGCTAGATAAACCTCCTCCAGCGGCCTTATACGGCCTCCTGAGGCCTTTTCAAGCCCTACTCTAGACACCTGAGGCTGGGGGGGGGGCTAAACAGGCAGGGGGGAGGGGTGTCATAGCCTGACAGTGCCACTGTACCTGCCCAGATACAAAAAAAGCTCCGGTACACTTTGTGAGCTGACGTTAAAATACTCTATAGCGGTGCTGGCATATTTTTCAAATGATTCGGATTCTGGTGAAACTTCTGGAGGCGGCA
>Ga0181593_10001902_pt1 | contig 19125 bp, 17 predicted proteins | sample 071ome_19_FD_133756 | JGI IMG/M metagenome (GOLD analysis project Ga0181593, IMG submission 133756) | Coastal salt marsh microbial communities from the Groves Creek Marsh, Skidaway Island, Georgia - 071413AT metaG (megahit assembly) | ecosystem: Environmental > Aquatic > Marine > Intertidal...
ACCTCAATTTTTAATACGCCATCACGTAATGTTGCCTCGACATCCTGCTCTCCCTTTGCATGTGGCAACATGACTGAACGCGATGATGATCCTTTCCAGCATTCGCGACAAAGATAGCTTTTCCCCTTTTCCTCCTTTTCTTCACCTTGTTCATATCGGACAATTAGCACCTTATCCTTCAGAGTAATATCAATGTTCTCTTTGCTAATACCCGGCATCTCAGCCTGAATAACGTACTTATCATTTTGCTCCTCGATGTCTATCGGAAACCGCTTTCCATTCACTCCTATGGTGTATGCAGGAACGGGAAATTGACTCCATAGATTCTCCATTACATCCTCAACATCACCATAACGCTCACGGCGTAGAGATGGAAAGAATGATGAAAGACGAGACCTAGGCTCAAAGAGCGATGGTAGAAATGTCATTTTGAATACCTCCTTAAGTATTGTGTTCTTTTAAGACGGGTCAACCCGATATCCAAAACTGTAAATCTGCTCTTTATTCTCGCCTATGATATCGATCAACTCTCTTCAGGTTCTAACTCAAGAAATCCATCGGGTAGTAGCGTAGTAACAAGCATTGCCTCGTTTATGTCTACATGCTGAATCCAGGTATTATTTAGCCTATGCTCAGGAGCTAACCAGAAACTTTCTATTACTCCAACAAGGGGCAAGAAGCGTTCAAAGGCGACTAGAGATTTTGCAAGAACATCTCGCAGACCTTTCTCTTGAAGTACCAATTCAGAAAAACGCCCAATGGCTTTGAGTCCGATAACGAGTCCCAACTCTCGGAAAGCCAAGCGGAGCTCCGGGTTAGTATCCCAATCTACCCCTTCGAGCTCTGAGAGCCCTTCATAGGCTCCATGAATAACTTCATAGAGGAGTGAAACATCAAGAGTCTCTCCAAGCATAATGAGCTGTCCCATTCGATACGCTTCAATCATAAGAGAACCAATACTGAGCATATCTGTCGTTCTCCACGTCGAATGACCGCAAATCTCCATCAAGCTCTCTTGCTCAGATTCAAAATCTTCCTTCCTTTCGGAATAATTCCTCTGGATCTGATAAACCACTATAAGAGCATCGAGAGGATCGAGATGCCCCATTGATGAGACGAGTGGACGAGAGAGATCAATGCTCATCTTCCAATACATTCGACGATTCATCGAAGATGCAGTTTGATAGAGAAACTTGGGTAAGGTGGCTTTAATGAGCTCGTATGCCTGCCTATGATATGTCTTATCCCCTGTCTCGTAACCAATTACGGAAAGTGCGTGAGCCCACTTTGCAAGATAATGAAAATACTGTCCATCACGACTCCACTCTAGCTGCTCATCAAATGACTCAGTGGCATGTCGCTCCATTAACTTCTTGCCAATTCGCAAACCACCACTTGTTGGATGTTTTCGGCCCTGATGCTCATTAAAACCGCTCAACCATCCTGTTCGGATATCATCTTCACGATGACGTCCCAAGACCTCATGAACCTGTACCACAAGCTTCAGAGCTAATTGTAAGAATCTCTTTTGTTGAGTAAGGCGATAGAGTGAGACCAAGTTACAGACTGCGAATGCATCGGTCCATAGATAGCGCCGACTTATGGCAGGATCTCCGAGTAGCCCTGTTGAATTCACAAAATCTTCCACCAACCCTTTGGCAAGAGCAATTCTCTCATTACGAGGAGCTCTGTAAAGGCTATGATTCATCAGGCTTTGATTCATCTCTGCTCCACTTGCCAGATGATACTTCTAGTACCATAAGCTGATCGTTATCACTGACACGATTGCTCAATAACATCACAATTAAATTCACAATAGCGTAGCAAGTTACCAATGGAGTTTAGTATGAGTAAGATTGCAAACTTGAAGGACCTCTTTATTGAACAACTCAGAGACCGATACGATTCAGCAAATCGACAACTTGGCTTCTTTCCGACTTTGCTGAAAGAAGCGAAAACACCCGAACTTCGAAAAGTCATTGAAGAACTTCAGAAAAAGACTCGACATCATCTTGAGACATTGGAAAATATCTTCCTTGAGCTTGACACTGATATTGGGGGAGAGGGATGCGAAGCAACCCGTGGTCTCATTCATGAGGCGACTGAAATCATTAGTCGCTCAACCGACCTTCAAGTCCGAGAAGCTGGAATTGCCGTCTCCATTCAACATCTTAACCATCATGACATCTCTGGATTTGGCACCTGCCAAGCCTACGCGAAAACCCTAGGGTATAAAAAGATCATGGAGACTGTGGGTCATATGCTCAATGATGAAAAAAATATTGATCGTGAATTAACAAACATATCTACCCACTCTCTCAACGAGGAAGCTATGAACCCTATTCTGGGATAAAATTTACCCTAAGTGCCTCAACATGAGTTGAGAAGGTAAATATTCATTCCCATTGAAAATAACTATCTGCAAAATTGGAGCAGTAGGTTGCTCCTTTTGCCCTATCACAAACCGTTTGCTCATAGTCCAAAGGGAAAGATATCAGGTGCTCCATGCGATTCTACTTCTGGAAGGGGGGTAACTGGTTTTGTAGTATCAAACCATACATATTCATCAAACTGCTCTGGTAGAACTGCGTGAAAATAGTGGCTGGATCGCTCTCGCTCTGGTCTGTAGATGACACCAATCGCTCTCTCGAGTCGAGATTCTTTGAGCTCCTCGCATACCTCCTTACGTGCAGGCTCCCGCAGAGGAAGAAAGCATCTTGGTACGTGTGATTCGTGAAAGACGTTTTCATAACTTCCACTTATAGCTGGATGAATTTTTTTTCTCTCCAGCTTACCACCCCAATGGGAAGCAGCTGCTACCACACCTCCATTCAGGCCGAAGCCAATATGATATGCTTTCTCCTTGAAAGCCTCTCTGCATAACTGACCAAGATTGAACTCCCCACGCTTTCCCATCTCTGTTGCAGATGCTATTCCGATATGCGAATTATGAGCCCAGACTACGGCTCGCGAAGTCCCTCCATTACCCTCTAGTAGCTGATTCAGAGTATCAAACATGTGTTGATCACGAAGATTCCATGAACTCGTGGAGCTACAATAAAGACTTCGGTAATACTCCTCTGCATTAGCGACAATGCGGGCATTTTGCAACAAATTCATTAAGTCACGTTTCTTATGACCATTGCTATTGAGTTGAAGTCTCCACTCCAGTAGCTCTTGTAGAACAGAGAGAACTTGCTCTTCACAATCCTTTCGTATTCCAGATAAGACCGCCCTTCCATAATCGCTTGGCTCTTCTTCCCAGGGAGTCAGACACTCATATCGCGCTCGAACCTTATTAGCCAACGGCACATCTATCTGCTCAAGGATACGAAGAACTGCTGTCATCGATGAATGGAGACTATAAATATCAAGTCCAGCAAATAGTACCCGGTCTTCTGGTTCTTTTATTTGAGAATTATAGCTCTTTAGCCAACAGAGAAAACGAGCCGTTTCAGCATTTCTCCACATCCATATTGGAAATCTACCAAAGGGAATAAATCCTTCTTGTCGATGCTCTTTATTCCCCTGTAAGTCGGAGTTTATATAATATGCATCTGGCCAATCACCTTCAATCGCGACAATGGTAAATCCCTTCCGGGATATTAGCTGCTGAGTGATGGCAGCACGTATAGTGTAAAATTCCGATGTTCCATGAGTTGCTTCACCTATTAAAACTATACGACTCTCTCCGATGCGCTCTATGAGCCCATCCAAGTGATCTCCATAGATGTCATCAAAAGGAATAGCAACCTCATGAATAAGCTTAGGAAGAGTACCGTTGCTCTTTACCTGGGGAGCAAGCCTCGAGTCCCAACCAGCACTCCCAACGAGTGGCACAAACCGTACTGACCCATGCTCCTTTTCAATAAATCTTTCTTTACTGACTCGTTGAATACACAAGAGTTTTTGTATGTCGTACTTTTTACCGACAGGAAGAACCATCTTCCCACCTATCTTCAACTGTCTACGAAGCACGTCTGGAATACTCCATCCTGCTGCTGATACAAGAATTGCATCGAAGGGAGCTTTCTCTGGCAATCCCTGGGAGCCATCTCCTTGCTGAACAACTACATTTTCATACCCAAGCTTCTGAATTCGCTCACAGGCATGTATCGCTAAGTCAGCATGCCATTCAATTCCATACACTCGAGTCACGATCCGACTGATAATAGCAATTGCATAGCCACTCCCAACGCCGACCTCAAGTACTGTGTCGGTGGATTTGAGACCAAGCAACTCAAGCATCAGAGCCACAATATATGGTTGTGAAATTGTTTGCCCGTGGCCGATTGGAACGGGTTGGTCCTTATATGCAAGACCACGACTCTCGATCGGAAGAAATTCTTCTCGAGGAACTACCTGCATCGCGGACAGAATTGCTGCAGAATGAATTCCTCGAGCACGAATCTGCTTCTCAACCATTTCTAATCGAAGACGTGCGGAGAGAGCTCCGGTCGCACCATTCCTTCCTGCCGGCATGCTCATTGTCTCTATCGTTCAAGTTTCTTTGCTGTACGTAGGCTTATAATGAACTTTGTTTGCTCCTTATCTATAACTTCCATAATCTCAGCTCCAGAATTATTAGCCTCGACGGTAACCTGTTGAGGAGATCGAATGAAGTGTCCAACTTTTGGTGATAGAATCTCAATTTCATCGTTTGAGGGATCATATTTCATATTTTTAAATGGCTCCCAGGCGGCATCAACCTGAGCACCTATTCGTGGTGAAATCACCTCAATCTGAAACTCTTCATACTGCCCTGCTTGAGGCAGATGAGAAAAATACTGTTGCCACTCTTGCTTCTCTAACTCGCGTATCGCCATTCTCTTCCCCCTCTTTAGGCATTTAACCAGAAACTCTTCAATTCTTTCGGAAATCCACCTGCTATATGCGCCACTTCTCCGTTACTAATTTTCTGTTTGAGCACCCGAAATACAGCCTCTATTGAAGTCTGTGCAGAATGATCATTACCAAAATCTTTTGACATTGAGCGCATATCTGCTTGTCGTACAGTCGCTACAAAATCAGAGATGTGCCGTCCCTCAGCTACCTTTTGTCGACTAGGATTCCAGCCATCGATGTAAAGCGCCTTTAAAAGAAATGGAAGTTGTGAGATGAGATCGAAAGATTCTTCTTTGGTCAATCTCTCACGCAGAGCAGCGAACACTGCCCTTGTAACTCGAAAAGCTCGATCGATATCTTGTGGCGTTCCAAGTTCACTAGCAACGTCACTAATAAATATACGTGTACTATCGATATAGGCTTCAAAGTTCATCCCTTTTCCTCCAAGAAGGAACAGCATCGGTTGATTTTCCTGCTTGCTATCCTTTGTACAATCTCAATCGTAAGAAAGAATAGAATTTGCCAATGTCAGCTACCATGATCGCGATCGTCTAGAAACACCACCCTGATGAACAATGATACAAATCACCGACAAACCAATTCATCTCGGTTAATCAGTCACAAGATATGAAACAAGGGGGGTTAAAGTGGGATTTTTAGTTGAAAAACAGGCGCAACAGGATATTACGCATAGTCCCCAACTGCGAGTAGTATCATCAAAAGCTCTTCCCGTAGTTCCAATTGCTGCACACAGATTACTGCAGCAGATTCATTATGGGACATTACGAATCGTGTTTCCCAACGGAAAAACGCAAACGTATGGGCGACAAAACTCTGGCTATGATTGCACTTGGCGTATTCATAACGAGAACCTCTTTATACGGCTTATCCAACAAGGCTCACTTGGCCTCGGAGAGAGCTACATGGATGGAGAATGGGAGATTCTCCATGGATCTCTTGGAGATTTTTTCTGCATTTTATTTCAGAATAAGCTGTGGGAGCATATTCGAGAAGACATACAAACACGGCTACGCATTTTGTTGCAGCATCTCCTTCGAAGTCCAACCCGACTGACTTCGAGCAGCAAGAATGTTAGAGATCATTATGACCTTGGAAACGCCTTCTTTTCATATATGCTCGATAGGTCAATGACATACTCATGTGGCTATCAACGTTCACCTGATGAAACACTTTTCGAGATTCAACAAAATAAATATTCCCTGATTGCAGATAAGCTTGCCATTAGAGATAGCGATGCATCTCTCGTTGATGTTGGATGTGGCTGGGGTGGCATGCTTCATTATATTACTCAACGCTTTGCAAATATTCATGCCACAGGCATTACCCTGAGCCAAAAACAATATCACTATGTAAAGAATGTCCTCGGCCCAAAAGGAATGTCCAATCGAGCCAAGGCACTTCTTCTTGACTATCGCGAACTCGATGGGACCTTTGATTACTTTGTAAGCATCGGCATGTTTGAACATGTGGGGAGACAATCGTATTCACAATTCATGGGGATGATTCGACGAGTGCTTCGCCCTGGTGGACGTGGGCTTCTCCATACAATTTCTACGGCTAGTGCCCCCGAGGAAGGTTCCGACCCATGGCTTATGAAATATATTTTTCCAGGTGGTTATCTTCCAAGACTTGAGGAGATTACTTATGAGATGCGAAGAGCAGGGCTTATCATCACTCATATTGAAAATCTTCGTGAGCACTATGTCCATACAATTGCTCATTGGAGAGCAAATTTCAATAAACATCGAGAACAGGTTCTTAAGCTTGGAGGACAGTATAGCGAGCGCTTCATGAGAATGTGGGAATTTTATCTCTACAGTGTGGAAGCGAGCTTTCGAACGGGGCCATGTCAACTCTATCAAGTTCTATTTCAGAAAGAGGCGTAATATATATGGTGCACAAATTGAAGTCATTTGGACAAAAGACTAGGAAGCGAAATGTAACGCTTCGAATCTCAGATCAGTTCAATCGGAAAGATGATACAATTGCTGTTACCTGCTCAAGATGTGGCAAACTTTTTAACTACACTGATGAACTCGATATAACGGATGAAGAGCCACCAATGAGTAATCCAGACATTTTTTTATGTCCCCACTGTGAGATGGAATTACGCGATTAGCATATGAGCAATCTCTTCTTATTGAACTTGAACCTGCGCCAAAGACACAGATGATTCAGGTTTCGTCTCATCTTCTAGTGCAGAAACAGCGATACGCGTCTTCAGGAGAACATCTGGTGTAACTGAAATAGCATCAATACCCTCTTCAACGAGAAAACGAAGGATATCTGGATTCGAAGAGGGTGCATCTCCACAAAGTCCAATGTATTTTCCATGCCGATGTGCAGACTGAATCACTTCTCGTATGAGCTTTTGAACAGATGGCTCTACCTCTGAAAAGAGGTGAGCTACTAATGCAGAATCCCTATCGACGCCAAGCACGAGCTGTGTCAGATCATTAGAACCAATACTCAGTCCGTCAAATATTTCAAGAAACTCATCCGCCAAGAGTATATTCGAGGGAATCTCACACATACCATAAATGGGAATATCACTTTGATGAATCCCAAAATCATTAAAGAGTTCAATAATCTTTCTCCCCTCCTCTGGCGTGCGACAAAATGGAACCATCAGTATAATATTTTTGAGGCCAAGAGTATAAAAGACTCTCTTAATCGCCTCGCATTCAAGCTCAAAACAAGAACGGAATCTTTCATCATAGTATCTCGAAGCGCCTCGCCATCCGAGCATCGGATTTTCCTCCGCTGGTTCGAACTGTTCTCCTCCGAGAAGTCTGGCATACTCATTTGATTTCAAATCACTACATCGTACGATCACAGGCTTTGGATAGAACGCTGCTGCTATCATGGCGACTCCCTGAGCCAAGCGCTCTATGAAGAACTCTGCTTTACGAGGATAGCTCCAGGTGAGCTTCTCAATCTCTCTTCGGGTTATGGGATCTTTAATCTGCTCGAAATCAATCAGGGCCCGTGGATGAATGCCGATGTATGAGCCAAGAATGAATTCAATTCTCGTTAGACCAACTCCGTCATTCGGCAATGCTGCATGGGTAAATGCTTTACGAGGCTCGCTAACATTTAAACAGACTTTCGTACTCGTTGTAGGCAAACTTGGAAGGGAGACTTCCTCCACCTCAAATTCAATGAGACCCTTATACACCTTTCCTACCTCTCCTTCCGAGCACGATACGGTTACTTCTTGACCATCTCGGAGCGTGTCAGTGGCAAACTCTGTTCCAACAACGCAAGGAACACCAAGTTCTCTACTAACGATCGCCGCATGACTCGTGCGTCCACCACGATTCGTAATAATAGCACTCGCTTTCTCCATGAGAGGTTCCCAATCAGGATCGGTTGTATCTGCCACAAGGATCTCACCTTGCTGAAATTCACACATTCGAGATATATCAGGACATACCCGTACTGCTCCATGACCGACTCGCTGACCAATAGCTTGTCCACTCAGGAGAACCTCCCCCACTTGCTTTAGTCGATATGTTTGGAGCAGATGTTGCTCGCGCTGAGAGACTACCGTTTCGGGTCTTGCTTGCACGACATATAACTTTCCATCATTACCATCTTTTGCCCATTCTATATCCATGGGAGCCGGTCGCCCAAGTTTCTTAGAAAAATGATCCTCTATTCGGCATGCCCATTCAGCGAGTAAGAGCACCTCATCATCATTTAATACAAAACGTGAGCGCTCAGCATAGGAAGCACGTATTGTTGTTGTGGTAGCTTGACCTGATTCAGAATAGACCATCTTATTCCACTTTGTACCAAGATTTTTGGCAAGAATTGCACGATATCCATCACGGAGCGTTGGCTTAAAAACATAAAACTCATCTGGTGAAATTTTTCCCTGCACTAATGGCTCACCAAGACCGTGCACCCCAGTTATAAGTACGACGTCTTGAAATCCAGAATCTGGATCAAGTGTGAAGACGACTCCTGAGCAAGCAAGGTCTGCACGGACCATGCGCTGTACACCTACTGAGAGAGCAATATCATCTTGATCAAAGCCTTGCTCAACTCGATATGAAATCGCCCTTTCCGTAAATAGAGATGCAAAACACTGCTTACAGGCCTGAAGTAACGCTCGCTCCCCGGAGACATTCAAAAAACTCTCTTGCTGCCCTGCAAAGCTTGCCTCGGGAAGATCCTCAGCAGTAGCAGAACTACGAACAGCTACATCAACAGGTGAGCCAGACTCTTTGCAAAGATGCGCATATGCTTGAGTAATCTCACCCCTTAATACATCATCAAAACTAGCAGATATAATTAACTCACGTATTGCTCGTGCACGTTTTTGCAGATCAGAAAGATCTTTTGTATCAAGCACTGAAAGAAGCTGCTTGATACGAGCCTCAATCTGAGCAACCCGGAGAAACCTACGATAGGCACTTGCGGTAATGACGAATCCATAGGGCACTTGTATGCCGTCTTTCGTCAATTCTCGAAACAGTTCTCCAAGAGAAGCGTTCTTTCCTCCTACCTCAGCAGTATCTTCATGAGAAACGTCCTCTAGCCACCGAATATAGTCACTCAAAATCTCCTCCTCTCATTGCTGTTTTTTTCTGGCTCACTCTGCACTCTCTTCAACGAAAAGAAATTGATGCTCATCATACTCAGCGCACTGATTTCCTTTCATGATGCGACACGCAGCACAAATTACTTATAAGGGGGAAATGGCATGCAACGACTCGATAATGAGATTGCAATCATCACTGGTGGTGCTCTAGGAATCGGGAGAGCTACTGCAGAGCTATTCGCCAAAGAGGGCGCAGTTGTTGCGGTAACAGATATCCTTGAAGATCAAGGAGAGAGCTTATGTGACAAAATACGCCACTATAATGGAAAGGCCAGCTTCTTTAAAATGGATGTTTCCAAAGAAAGAGAAGTAGAAACTGTTTTCAGAAAAATTCAACAAGACTTTGGAGCCCCAACGATACTAATTAATAACGCGGGAATTGCGGGCGCTAATAAGCCAACACACGAAATCACAGAAGAAGAATGGGATGCAGTTCAAGCTGTGAATGTAAAGGGCGTCTTCTTTTGCACAAAACATATCATTCCTAAAATGATAGAAAATGGCGGAGGTAGCATAGTGAATCTCTCCTCAATCTATGGTCTGATCGGTGGAGATGATGTTCCTCCGTATCATGCATCAAAGGGGGCTGTCCGATTGATGACAAAAACAGATGCCCTGCTCTATGCAAAAGATGGAATACGCGTAAACTCAATTCATCCAGCGTATATTTGGACACCCATGGTAGAACACCATCTTGAGAGTCAGGGGCTAAACAACGAGGCAGGTAAAAAATTAATCGCCGAAAAGCATCCAATCGGACACATTGGCGAGCCAGATGATATCGCTTACGGAGCGCTCTACCTTGCATCGAAAGAAGCAAAATTTATCACTGGATCAGAGCTGATCATTGATGGTGGATATACCTGTCGATAAGTTGTAATCAGACACGACTCTTTTTCTGAGTTGCAACGAGATTCGAGCTTAATGGCTCATCCATTCTTTCTTTTCAGCAGCCAAGCTCCGATTCTGCAACGCAGGCATCTAAGCTCCCCTTTCGATTGTCATTCGCCGAAGAGTGTGCCCCATTGACTTGAACTGACGAGTTGAGCTGTCGATCGGTCGTCACATAATCTTCAACCTTCGTTTGACTCCATTCGTGTTCATGATTCCAGGTAGTCCAATGGTAACGCCACTCATTCCAACCAACACCAAGATGACGTACATAAATCCCATGCTCAGCAAGCACTTTCCCTATCTTTCTTCCCGTCATGCACGGCTCACTGTAACAGTAAACAATAATATCTTTATCTTGAGGAAGCTCTCGAAAGGCCCCGACTATTCTTTCAACCTGATCATAGGCTGACTTATCTGGCGAAGAGTATGCAGGAATGTTAAGCGCACCCTTAATATGAGCCTTGCGGTACTCCTCAGCACTCCTTAAGTCAACAAGAGTAAAATCACTCTTTCCCTTCATCATTGCTTTCCTGAGGTGATGCGGACTCACAAGCACAGCCGCTTCGGTAAGATAAAAGTTCTTAATAAGTTCTTTTTTTGAGGGTGCGCTCACTCCACTGCAAGCGATGAGCATCGCAGACATAACAGCGAAGCTCATAAGAATACAGACCTTCGCTACTTGGATTTTAATCTTCGAATGTAACATTTCCTATCTTCTCCATCCTCTCATTACATCCCGGCTCCAACGGAGCATAGGAATATATAAATTTACGTACAACGAACACCTAGGATTCCAGGCTTTCTGAACGCATTGAGTATTCTAATGACTCGGCTAACGCAGCAAAGTTTCCATCACCGAAACATCCGATTACATCACTTGCCCGCTGAATGATCTCAATAAATGGCACACTTCTCCCTGGAAACATCCGCTTAGAAAATAACTGAAGTAAATATCCCTCTCCACACTTGTCCACTAAAATCCCAAGTCGCTTCAGTGTATCGAATGCCTCTTCTGGAGTGATATCTCCAAGCCTCTTTGGCACCTCATCATAGTAACACTCTGCATGCTTTTGATTCCGAAACTCTAGGAATCCAAGACCCCGAGCTCTGAGGCTCTGAATAGAGCCAATGATGTTATCAGTGGCCAGCGCTATATGCTGTGCGTGGCTCCTTCCCATTTCTCTCAGTTGAGCTGGAATTTGAGACTCGTCATCTCCCGCTAGAGGTTCATTAACCGGGAAAAGAATTGCCTCTTCCGTTCCATACAAGCCCATGACTTCACTGTAGAGCGAGGCCATAAATTCGTCCGCTTCTACTCGAATAGTAAACTCATTCACTTTTTTCATTCCAAAAACATCTCTCATGAAATCAATCACGGGGAGAATCTTCTGTGTGTTCGTTACGATATGATCAATTCGCTGAAATGCATGCGAGGAGGCGCGCTGAAGATGAGGGTTTGGAGTCATCCCCAAATAAGGTGTTTGATCATCTTCAAGAAAACGGAAAAATAGCCCACCGTCATGTGGTGCCTTGAGATGTCCCACTCCAGTGACATCACAAATGCCTGAAGGTTGGTCTGTTCTCTTCCCGATTTCTGTGAGAGCCTCCTTTGTATTCTCAACCCGAATACCGATTTCACGAATAAAGTTGCCTGATTGTCGCGCTAAGAGAGACGCATCATCTCTACTATCAAGAATGAAGAGAACATCCTCCGCTTCAATGCCATAGACAGGCTCCTCCTCCTTTTCAGGGACATACGCAATATCCATTCCCATTAATTCGGATAGTCGCTCAGCTTCACCCCGTGCATCTTCAACATATAACGTAACGGGACCAAAGCGTTTCATGCGTAGTGGATTATCACTCATGTCTCTTCCTCCTATCTCTCAACAATCAGTTGTTCATCAATGCATGCTGGCAAGATCTTCCCGCTCACTTCTCCAAACCCTATAGTATAGCCATTCCCTGTTGCATACCCTGAGAGGGTTAAGGTGTCTCCATCTCTTAAGAAGGTACGCGTTTCCCCTGAAGGAAGTTGAATTGGGCGAGTCCCCTTCCATGTTACCTCTAATAGCGAGCCATAAGAATCAGGATCCGTTCCACTGATAGTTCCTGAGGCTATTAAATCCCCTACCCGTAAACTACAGCCATTACTAGCATGATGAGTAATCTGTTGGGCAGGGCTCCAGTACAGATTGCGCGCATTCGTTCTGGTAATCACTTCAGGCTGCCTGAGATCAGGAGTCGTTAAATATGCCTCCAACTGGATGTCAAATCCATTCTCTCCCCCCTGACGCAAATACGGAAGCGGCTCAGGGTCTTGCTTGGGACCAGCAGCCTTAAACTCTTTCAAGGCGTCCATAGTAACGATCCACGGGGAGATAGAAGTTGCGAAGTTCTTCGCAAGGAATGGGCCGAGTGGTACGTATTCCCATTTCTGAATATCACGCGCGCTCCAGTCATTCACGAGCACCATGCCGAATATATAATCGTTTGCCTCTTGTATTGAAATCGGCTCACCGAGTGCGTTCTCTTTCCCGATGATCAGTCCAAGTTCGAGCTCATAGTCCATGAGTCGACACGGCCCAAAAGACGGGAGCTCCTTATCATCAGCTTTCGTTTGTCCACATGGTCTACGGATATCGGTCCCAGAGATCACAACCGAACTTGCCCGTCCGTGATATGCTACGGGAACATGTAACCAGTTCGGAAGGAGGGCGTTATTCGGATCTCTGAACATGCTCCCGACATTTGTTGCGTGTTCTCTCGAGGAGTAAAAATCAGTATAGTCTCCAATTTCGATCGGGAGTAAGAGCTGAACTTCACTCTGCTTTACAAGAACCTCTTTCAATAAAGAGGCATCTGACTGGATGATTGCACAACTCTCATCAAGCAACTGTTGTATTGTACGCCTTACTTTTTGCCACTCACTTTTCCCCTCCTGCATAAACCGATTCAGGGTAGGCGATTGAAAATAGTCTCCCTCCAGAACTCCTATTTGTTGGAGTACTGTCAGATCAAGTATCTCTTCTCCGATGGCAACCCCGATATGCGGTGCGCCTCCATCACGAGAAAACACTCCGTACGGAAGGTTCTGAATCGGAAAGTGAGAGCTCTCTGCAACCTTAACAAATGACTTTTGTACCACGAATTTCTGCTCCCTTATTGTTTCATCCAACCGAGATTCTCTGCATCCATCACCGGCTCCTCAAAACTACAGCTCCCGAACGAAAGCACAAGCTCGTGCCGAGCCTTCTCTATCTCAGAAAACAGGAGACGATGCCCAAACCAAGAGACCGAGGATGCGTCAAAGACTGGCAGTTCCACGTTATCCTCGGTAGCACTGAGAACGGTAGCACTGAGAATAGGAACAAGTGCTGAGGCTGGCTCATTACGAAGAAAAGCAACGAGTGCGGCGAAGTAGACATTAAAAAATCCATGAACTAACTCTGTACGTTCTCCCTCCTCTGAGCGTGGAGCGTGTCGAAAGGGATGATGTAACCCTGCCGTAAACTTGATAGGAACTGCGTGAGCCGAAACCGTTTCAAGGGTTATCGCTATGCTCTCCGGGGAAGGGATGAGATGGTTTTGTATTCCACCGCAACGCAACTTAAATCCAGAAAGCAGCCTCGACTCACTATTCCTCGCTGCTATTTCCTCTACGACTTTTTTCATGCTCTCCTCCCAGTCCGAGTGAAGAGCGAGCTCGAAGAATATTGAGGATAAACCTTCTGCGAAGTGACTACTGATAAGAAATTCATGTTTGTTACGCAACACGTCAAGACTATTGCTATGCTCTTGAATTCGACACTCAATCATATCCAACAGAACACGCCCCTCACTGCGTTCGACAAGAGAGAAGACTTCAGCAATTTCGCTATCAGAATCTCCGACAAGGAGAGAAATCCGAAATGGGTTGTCCGCAGAGAAATGAGCCAGAAGATCGTCTTGAAGCGAACGGAAAGATTCGGCAGTAATAACGAACCGAGAGAGGATCCAACGGGATGAAGACTCTCGGTACTTAAGAAAATTCTTGACTGCCACTTCCAGCGGAAGACCAGCTGGAGGGAAAAGGCCTGCATAGTCCACCATGTTCGAGAAGAAACAGCGAGCGAACGGGCCACAGGAATTCCCCGCTGGTAGGTTCTCGGTTGTTACTTTCTGATGTGTGTTCATATCCCTAATTACTGAAACGAAAAGACCTCCCTTTCTTGTACCATTCGAGGGATACGATCGCTATGGGCAGTATCGGATATGGAAATTTAGATTTGTCAGAAATATCAATTTGTTAGCGATTACACCGTTCCTCTCATCGACAAGAAGCAAATGCCTGAATAACCTTGTCGTACTCCTCACACGCTCGCTCAAGCTCTTGCACAGGAGCATACTCATCCATCTGGTGAATGACTTCTTTTTTGCCAGGACCAAATGTCACCGCAGGAATCCCCACTTCGATAAAACTACCACAATCGTTCCCCCCTCGTGCAATTCGGTGCTCAACTGCGGGATGTGCCGCTTCAAACGCACGGACAAGCGAACTATCTATCGGACAAAATGCACACTGGCACGGATCACGTAATCCTACCACCTTCCCAAGATCGCCGAGCGCATCCTCCATAAGACTCTTCACCTGAGGATGTAGTTCTGGCGTAGTTCGAATATCCCACCGAAGTAACACAGACGACGGAACACTATTCACAGAACTCTCACTTGAGCGGATCCCTGTCATCGTTACCGCTGGCTTGCCCAACTGCTCATGCACAAATGACTTCCCCCACTCCTTCTTGAGCTCCTCTATTCGGCTCATCGCTTCAAATGCAAGTTCAGGAGCGTTGGTGGTCTTCCCCGCTGCTTGAGAGGCATGGCAAGCCACCCCTTCAATGACAAGCTCAACATGGTGCACTCCACGATTTCCAAGTTCTATGTACTCAAATCCCGTTGGCTCACCAACAATGCAAATGACATCTTCATAACGACTCTGCCAGTTCTCTTGAAAATATTGCACATATTCGCGAGACCCCCGTCCTGTCGTCTCCTCCTCTCGCACGAACGAAAAGAATAGATCAAGCGGCGGCACTTCATCTCGATATCGATCCACAAGCTCTAAAAAAGCGGCAAGGCTCGCTTTCATATCACTCGCGCCCAGCCCATATACTCGACCATCTGCAACTACACCAGCATCTGCTCCCACGGGGGGATAACCCCATTCACTCAGCGTTCCAGCCGAAACGGTATCCGTATGTCCATTGAAGATTATTGCTTTCGTTTGATTTTTTCCGGGGATGCGACAGAAAACATTATTCTCTTTTTGCTCCGGCTGAACACCAGCATCTTTCAGATAACGAAAGAGCCACTGTGCTATTGCTTCTTCATGGGAACTCTCTGAAGGTATCTGAATGAGAGCCTGTAGCTTTTCGATTACATTCATTCTGAAACTCTTTCACTCTTCCCAAGAACACGAGCCACTTCACTCGCAGTCCGATGGACAGCTTCTTGGATTCTGAGACGGACACCCTCACGGGCCCCCTTGCACGCTTCCCACTCCTTCACGAAAAGCTCAACAGAGAGCTTGGTAGCCTCCTCACTTGGTCCCCCACGGTGCTTTCTCCGAGATAGAGCCACTTGAGGCTTCAGGACCTCTTTGAGGTCCTCTGGATTCACACTGAGCGAAGTGCCGAGCTCCTCGGCATAACGCACCAGATCTGACTCCCGAAGGTCTTCCAAGGGAAGACCTCTCTCCATGAGATCGTTCACTGCCTGCCCTACAATCTTATACACGAGCCGATACGGCAGACCAGTCGTCTGCGAAACAAAATCAGCTACGTCTGTCGTTAAGGAATAGTTCTGCTTCACGAGCACTTCCATACGCTCACGGTGAAAGCGCATGCTCCCGAGTACTTCTGTGAGCACTCCCAGCCCAGTTTTGAACTTCCTCAGCCCGAGTTCCACGTATTCTTTTAACTCTCTTGCATCTCGATTGTATCCGGCTGGAAGTCCTGAAAGGAGCTCAAAGCCTGCAAGCATCGAGCCTGCGACCTGATTCCCAGATGCTCGAAGTAATTCGAGGGCATCGGGATTCTTCTTCTGTGCCATGACTGAGCTTCCCGTAATTGGGTGAAGTCGTTGTGCCACAGAGTCTCCCAACTCGAGAAATCCATATTCAAACGTCGCATACTGTAAGGTATCGGTTGCAAACTTTGAAAGCTCTATCGCACCAACGGAAAGTATCTGCAGCAACTCGTACTGGAAAAAGCCTCGGTGACTGATCGCATCAAGTGGCACTTCCCACACCTTTTCAAATCCAAGAAGCTCAGCCGTATACTCGCGGTCAATAGGCCAAGAAGTACCGAATGATTCTACTGAGCCAAGAGGGCACTGATCATAGCGCGATAAGAGCGAGAAAAGCGCTTTATGAATACGAACAAACCCCCCACAGTACATAAGACACCACTGTGCAACCGTTGTTGGTTTCCCTGGCTGCATGTGGGTATACCCGGGCATCACCCAATCAATATGCTCTTCTGCAAAGGTTATGAGCTGCTTGATTACATGCTCTAACTGTATCGCAAGTTCACACGCTTCCTCCCGCAAGAAGAGGAGCTCCGTTACCATCACCTGGTCGTTACGGCTCCGCGCGGTATGCGCTGATAGGCCAGCTTTCTCTCCTGCCCGTTCGACGATCTCTTTTTCGAGCGTAAGCTGTGCTCCTCGATTTGGATCAATCGAAAAATTCCCTTGCTCGTTCAACCGCTCAATGTCCGCCAGCGCCTGCAGAATTGCTACTGCAGAACTTTGCGAAACTATTTTCGTTCGTGCAAGCATCAACACATGTGCTCTTGTTCCCCAGATATCTGAGGCAACCATCTTCATATCAAGCTGCATCTGCTGGGGTGAAACAACAAACTCAGAGACTGTCTTACTGACCACGAGAACTCCTTTCCTTTTCTTCCTTCGAGCCGACGTAGATCTTACCCGATCCGATGCAAGATGGCAGACCCCATGCCGTAAATCTTTGAGAAACCACGGGCTTCTTCTCCACTCCAGAGAGAGGACTCCTCCCCGTAGAGCGTTCCCGCAGAGAGGGCTGATTTATCAGCCTGAACACCAGTGATAATGCAGTGCCCCTTCTCGTACCGGAGACGCGCTAACCCAGTGACTTTCTGTTGTGAAGAATCAAAGAACGCTTCCAGATCTCTCATGAGCGGTTCATACCACTTCGCTTCGTGCATGAACGTGCCATAAGTCTGGGCAACGGTCTGCTTCCATTCGAGTTGGCTCTTACTGAGGACAATCTTTTCAAGCTCCTGATGGGCTCGGATGAGCGCTAACATCCCTGGTGCTTCAAACGCAATCCGTCCCTTTATTCCAAGAATCGTGTCGCCGACATGAACGCCTCTCCCGTAGCCATACTCGCCCCCAATCGCATTCAGCATGGCGAGGATCTCGTGCCCAGCCATATCGGTGCCATCGAGAGTGACAGGGACTCCCTTCTCAAATCCCACCACCACCTCACGTGGAGCATCACTCACCTTTGCAAGCGAACGGGTCAGAACGTATGCCTCTTCAGGAACTGTTTGCCACGGGTCGTGGGTCTCACCTCCTCCAATGGTCACACCAAAAACTCCTTGATTGATTGAGTACTTCTTTTTCGCAGCAGAAATTTCAAGGCCACGCGCTTTCAAGTACTCCGTCTCCTCCTCTCGAGTCAGTCGAAGCTCTCTGATGGGCGCAATCACTTCCAGCTCAGGTGCCAGTGTTTGAAAGGTGACGTCAAATCGAACCTGATCGTTTCCAGCTCCTGTTGAGCCGTGTGCTACTGCGATTGCATCAATCTCTTTTGCAATCTCTACGATTTTTTCTGCTTGAATAACTCGTTCAGCTCCTACCACCAACGGGTATACACCACCCCGTAGTATATTCCCCTGAATAATTCTCGTGCCAAACCGTTCGAACACCTCTTGGACGGCATCAAGAGTAACGTGTCGAGTCGCTCCAGCCTCATAAGCAACTGATTCAATCCGAGAGAGTTCCTCAGGCGAAAATCCGCCCGTATTCACCGTTACGGTGATAACCTCATATCCCTTTTCTTGAAGATACTTCACGCAGTAGTTCGTATCGAGCCCCCCGCTGTAGGCAACAACGACTTTATTCATCTCATCTCCTCTTTAATGAAGCATACGGGCAAAAGCTAGCCTAAATTGAATAAATATGCAAAATATATTGAATAAATATTTAATATGGAGGATTATCCTCTCCAGACCAAGACCACAAGAAGGATTGACCTGATGCCAGAATCTAAAGAAGCCCGTCAAACAGCCCTTGTAGAACTCTTAACGGAGTCCCCTTACTACTCGCAACAAGAGATCTGTGATGCGATGAAAGCAGCTGGATTCTCAGCGGCACAACCAAGCATCAGCCGAGACTTACAAGAACTGGGGATAATAAAATTTTCAGGTCGTTATCTTCCGCCCTCTGCATTAAAGGAAAAACTCCCTGAAGGTCTTACTGATGCTATCATACCTGCTGGCCCCTACATGATTGTTGTACGAACAAAACTCGGTGCAGCACAACGAGTGGCAGCTGAGATTGATGCCGTGTCTATTGAAGGGCTCATTGGAACAGTCGCTGGGGATGACACAATTTTTCTCGCCTTTGATGATCCGTCTCAACAAGCACCCGCTCTTGATTTCTTAACTCAGAAACTTCTGTAACTGGCTGGAGATAATGATGCGAAGAATAATACTTGATAAAATATC
>Ga0181593_10001903_pt1 | contig 19121 bp, 17 predicted proteins | sample 071ome_19_FD_133756 | JGI IMG/M metagenome (GOLD analysis project Ga0181593, IMG submission 133756) | Coastal salt marsh microbial communities from the Groves Creek Marsh, Skidaway Island, Georgia - 071413AT metaG (megahit assembly) | ecosystem: Environmental > Aquatic > Marine > Intertidal...
CCGCCGCGCTTCGCTTTTGTCGACGCCGTCACGAACCGTGATGAGGTTGTCTTTGGTCATCAGCTCGGCGACCGGTTGTTTCTCATCAGACGCGAAACGAACATCGCGGTTGGTCAGAATACCGACTAGCTTCCCACCCGGTTTGTCGACGACGGGAATCCCGGAAATGTTGTAATGGCTCATGATATCGAGCGCTTCCTTGAGGGTTTGCCGCGCTTCGATCGTCACCGGATCAACCACCATGCCGGATTCGAATTTTTTGACCTTATGAACCTGCGCAGCCTGTTCCTCGGGAGTCAGGTTGCGATGAATGACGCCCAACCCACCGGCTTGGGCCATGGCGATCGCCATATTTCCTTCGGTGACAGTGTCCATCGCCGCCGATAGAAGCGGGATTCCAAGTTCGATGTTGCGGGTGACGCGGGTCCGCGTTTGCACCTCGGCGGGCAAAACCGATGATTCGGCCGGAACGAGAGTGACATCGTCAAAGGTCAGCGCTTCCCTAAAGGTCATGTAGTCTCCTGCTCGACATAAGGACGGAAAACAAAAAAGCCGCAGAAAACTGCGGCTTTTTGTGCGCGAGCACACGTCCGGCGACCCAGTTGTGGTCGTGCGTCGTGGCTGGCTGCTCCATGGCCTTTATTATCGAAAAGCCCCCCAAGAGACAAGCGCCGACTAGTCTTTCTCCTCCTCCAACCGCATCCGGGCCCTATAGCCCATCGCCACGACATACATTTCCGCCGATCCACTGCGACTTGCTTTGGGTTTCACGTGCTTCACGACCTCAAAATCGCGCTTCAGCTGAGCGAGAAGATCGCGTTCTGCACCACCCTGTAGCACCTTGGCGACGAAGACGCCGCCTTGCGCGAGAAAATGGCTAGCAAGATCGAGGGCCGCCTCGCAAAGACCCATGATTCTAAGATGGTCGGTCTGGGGGTGACCAGTTGACGGTGCGGCCATATCGCTCTCCACGACATCCACTGTGTCGCCGATTTCCGTACGTAGTCTCTCCACCGCATCCTCGGCGAATACGTCGAGCTTGAGGACGACAGCCCCCGGGATCGGATCCATGTCGTTGATATCGACCGCGACGATGGTTCCGTTTGGACATCGCGCAAGATTGACCTGGGTCCAAGCGCCGGGTGCCGCGCCAAGATCGAGTACGCGCTTTCCCCGACCCAGAAAGCGAAACCGATCATCCATTTCTTCGAGCTTGAAAGCAGCCCGCGACCGGTAGCCCGCTGCCTGTGCTGCTGCGACATAGGGGTCGTTCAGCTGACGCTCCAACCACCTCGTGGAGGAGAGCTTACGCCCCTTGGCTGATTTGACGCGTTGATGAAGCTGGCGCGACCCGCGAGGTTTTTTACTCTGCGGCGGCAATCGCGGTTGGTCCCATTTTTTGAGGCGCGCAGGAATCAGCGGCCGCCATCATGTGGAAGAGCATGCCGTCTCGTACGCCCCGGTCGGCAACCCGAACACCGGGCGACGGCCAGGTTCTGAAGATCGCATCAAAAATAGCGCAACCGGCGATAACCAAATCGGCCCGTCCCTCGCCAATACACGGATGGCTGGAGCGGTCGGAGTAAGACATTTTGGAAAGCCGCGAAGAGACCTCGGCGATGGCACCTGCATCTAGCCAGGTACCGTCGATCAAGCGCCGCTCGTATCGCGGCAAGTTCATGTTAAGTGCGGCCAAAGTGGTGACAGTACCGGAGGTGCCCACCATTTGGGCGGCACCGCTCCCCACGTGCTGCGCCAAGCCGTGTTTCGCCTCAAACGGAGCCAACAAATCACGAATGCGCTCCACCATCGCTTCATAGGTCTCGAGGGGAATATCGTTCCCGCCGTAGGCCTCGGCCAACGTGACAACACCGTAGGGAACCGACGTCCACGCCAACAACTCCGGCGCAAATCTTCCACATCGGCGCAGCCACATCACTTCGGTGCTGCCACCGCCAATGTCAAACACCATGGCGTTTTCGCATTTGTGGTCCAACAGCGGCGCGCAACCTGCCATCGCGAGACGCGCTTCTTCGGCGGCATCAATCGACTCCAATTCGATGCCGGTCTCTTCGGCAACGCGTGCCAAGAATGTCGAACCGTTATTCGCTTGTCGGCAGGCCGCAGTGGCGACGCTACGCGCGACCGTCACCCGCCGACGCTTCATCTTTGCGGCACAGACATGGAGCGCCGCAATCGTCCGGTCCATCGCCCGCTCGGATAGCCGGCCGGTCGCGTTGATTCCCTCACCCAAGCGGACGATCCGAGAAAACGAGTCAATGACACGAAAGCCGTCCCGCGTGGGCCGCGCCACCAAGAGCCGACAGTTGTTGGTCCCAAGATCCAGGGCCGCGTAGGTGTGATCCCAACGGCCACCCGACGCAGAGCGCCGCGACCGTCGTTTTTGCCCCTTCCCGCTTGTCGAAAAGCGGCTCCTCATCCCCAGAACCTCACCGTTCACCTGACGGCCAAGTCTACAGGTTCGCAGGCATGCCCGCCATCAGGCGTTCGTGTTGACAACGTTTGGCGAGGCCCTCTATCAAGGGCGAAGCGCCCGAATTTGGGGGATAGTTTAGCGGTAGAACTCTCGGCTCTGACCCGAGCAGCCCTGGTTCAAATCCAGGTCCCCCAGCCAATCCCATGTTCGAGAGGCTTTGAAGCCGCTCCGCGGTCGTCGGATATCAATCTACGGGAACGAAGCGAAATACCTCACCATGGCGAACGATTCGCCCTGCGACCGGTGTGGGAAAATGGGCGGCGAGCAACCGGGTTCCCGTATCCGCCAGCTGCTCGATAAGGCCTCGCCGGGTTTGCCGCGATAGATCCGGATCTTCACAAAACCTGCTCGACCAATCGGGATGGGCCATCTGCGCGGCATGATGAATGGCATCGCCACACATAACCGCCGAGTCCGCACCTGCTTTCAGGTTGATTACAATATTGCCAGGCGTGTGGCCGGGGGCCGGCGCCAACCAAATGCCGTCGTCCATCGCATTATCCGATTCCACCAGTACCGCTTGTCCGTGTTCGACGACGGGGAGGACGCTGTCGTCGAACGAGCCGTGGTTGACCTCCTCGCCGGACGCTCGTTGAGCTTCCCAAAACGCATACTCCTCGCGCGCAAAGATGTACTTCGCGTTGGGAAACGTCGGTACCCAGCGTCCGTCGATAAGACGCGTATTCCAGCCGACATGATCGACGTGTAGATGGGTGCACATGACGAAATCGACATCCTCGGCCCGAACGCCTAGGCGCGCGAGGTCTTCCAAGTACGGATTATCGAGGTGGTGCCAAAAGTCTCGAGCCGGACGGTGCTTGTCGTTTCCGACGCAGGTGTCGACCAGGATCGTGTGACGCGGAGTCCGAACGACATAGCTATGAAAACTCATGATGAGTTTTCGCGTTTCGGGGTCGACAAAATGCGGCTCCAACCATTCGCGGTCCGGATCGAGCGCTTCGTGTGTGGCGTCCGGAAAAAGGAAGTCCGGCTCGAAGATCGGCAACTCGGACTCGACAACCCGGTCGATGCGAATGTCACCGATGTTGAGTGTTTTCATGACTCGCCCCCCAGGCGATTTAGCCGAGCGACTCGACGAATCGTGCGAGATCCGTGTTGAACCGTTCCGATGATTCCCAGAACGGGCAATGCCCGACCCCGTCGTAAATGGTCATTTCTTTCTTTTCGTGCCGGACCTGCGACATCGTGTATTCGCCCGCGAATGGCAGCACGATTTGATCGTCAGATCCATGCACTTGCATGAACGGCACGCTGAGTTTGCCGATGACATCGCTATTGTCCGCTTCTCGGCTCAGCATCCACAGGCGAATTTCTGGTGGCACCATCATGTTGTAACCCAGCATTAGATCGAACTCGTCGGACGGAAGCGGCTCGGCGGTACAGGCGCGCAGGAATGCTGTTGTCCCACGAATGTTGGCCTGGGGGTCTGGCGAAAACATATCGGCCAAGTTGTCGGCGGCACCTGAGCCGAACATTTTGTTGCTGATTTCGGTTCCTTGTTGGGTCGGCGACGAGGAGAGAAAAAGGCCGCGCATCCGATCATCGCCATAATGACGCAGGTAGTCCGCGGCCCAGTTGCCGCCCATCGACCAACCGACAAAAACAAACGAGTCGACCCCGCAGTGGTCGAGTACCGCATTGATATCCTCGGCGATGGGTTTCGCTTGGTTGTAAGCGCCTTCCTCCCAGGGTTTGCCCGAGGCGCCATGGCCCCTGATATCGAGAGAAATCAGTCGATATGTCGCCGCAAGTGCGCTTTCTCGCTGGCGTTGCCAGCACAGCGCGGCCTGGGAAAACCCGTGAACCAAAAGAAGCGCCGGCCCGCTTTTGTTACCTTCGTCATAGACCCCAATTTCCACACCACCGCTGCCCGCGATTCGTTCCATGTTGACCTCCCCATCGTTGCCGTCCTTAGACGATCTTTAGGACAGGCCATCGACTGGTGCAATGCCGTGCCGATGGCGATGTGTGGCACGGTACGCACCGACGATCGCCGCCACGACAAACCCTACGGTAAAAAGACCCAGCCAGAGCGTGGGAGCCCAGGGCCAGGGCCATCCGAAACCGCTTGCCCACACAATATCGGTGTAGTGACGGGTCGGCAGAATATTCGCCAACTGCCAAAGCAATGCCGGCAGCATGAACGGCGGCACGATCAGCCCCGCCCCGAGAATAAGAACGAAGGAACCTATTTTGCTCCACCGGCTGATCTGGTCCGGGGCGATCCAAAACGACAACGTGACGGCACCGAAACCGATCGAAACGGCTCCTAGGACTAGGGAAAAGAAGAGGCGAAGCCACCCGCTGACGGAGAGAGACATCGGGCTCGTGACGGCAGCAACCAGAATCACGACGAGCGAGGCGCCGAGTACAATGCCGACCCAGGCCCATAGCCGGGCAAAGATGCGGTCACGCTCACGGTGAGGCGCGGTTCGATCGTCGCGATCCTCCGCAAGACGAATCGACATTTGATCAAGCGCCGACGCAACCACCGCAAACATGAGCGCCGATGCGAGAAAGAAATTTGCGTTGAGCGTGTTGCCGCCGCGCAAGGCCCAAATCACCGCAAAGACGATGCTTGGCGCGAGTACATAGAAAAAGACCGAGCCAACCGAGAGATAGACTTCTCGCAAATAGGCCAGGGCGCTTTGGCGTACTGTCATGGCCGCAGCGTCGACCGTGGACCGCTCACCGACAAATCACGACGTCGTGCCGTTTACGTGTAGCGAACTCCTTCGTCGCGCCGGTAACCGGCCGCGGCGATCAGTCCAAAAAGAACGGTATACCCGATCAACCACAACCAAGGTTCGGCCGGCCAGGCTCTTCCTTGGACCGCCGCCCAAGCAAGTTCGCCGATCTGCCGGGTCGGCAACACGCCCGAGAGCGCGTCCAGAAATTCCGGCATGCTACTGGGACGAATGAACAGGCCACCACCGAACGACAGCGCGAGGTATAGGATGTTGGCGATCGGCAATGCCGCCTTTGGCGGTGACCAATATCCGATGGCGATCCCAAGGAGTGCCATCGGCACCGAACCCAAAAACACGGCAGCCAGGAGGCGCATCCACGAATTCATCGGCATCGCCGCCTCGGTGAGAATGATCGCGACGATGATCAGGACCCCGACGGCGACAACGGCGAAGGACACGGCCGAAAGAACGCTGGCCGCAAAACGCGCGCCGGGCGAAACCTGGAGAACGTGGGCGAATTGTTCCCAGGGCGATTCTCGGTCGTTGGCGATGCCGACTCCGAACTGGAAGAACGCAACACCCAAGGCGGCAAAGATCGCAAACGACGCCATAACGATATTTGCGGCCTCACGCGAGTCGCCGACCGAGGTCCCGATGAATATGAAGACCACACCGGGAATCAACACCGTCACCAACGAATAGGCTGGTGTGCGGATCAACCCCACCATCGTGGCGCGGTAGTGTTCGAGAACGAGGCTCATGTGGCGCCATCGCGGGTCAATTTGACGAACGCCTCTTCGAGGCTTGCCGGTCTCACCTCGAGATCTGTGAAGGTGGTCTCCCGCCCGACCAGCGCGCGAACCAACGCATCAGCATCGTGGGTATAGATCGTGACCCAACCGTCGGCTTCAGTCGCGCGCACCAGGCCTGGCAGGCCGTCGGACAACGCCCCTCGGAAACGCACACGGCTTTGTCCCACCTGATGCCGAATCTCTTCGACCGTGCCATCCGCCACCGCCCGGCCCTCGCGCATGACGACGACCCGCGACGCCAAGGCCTCTGCTTCCTCGAGGTAGTGAGTAGTAAGAACGATCGTGCCGCCATCGTCTCGGAAGGATCCAATGGCTTGCCACAAAGCGCGGCGGGCCTGGACATCAAGGCCGGTCGTGGGTTCGTCGAGAAACGCGACCTCCGGGCCGCCGGCAAACGCCAGGGCGACTGCCAGCATCCTTTTTTGACCGCCGCTCAGTCCGCCTGCTTGGCGGCCTACCAGGTCGAGCAAAAGAAAGCGATCGTACAAACGTTGGTCGTCGAGTGGCTTCGGATAATGGGCGCGGACGAGACGAATGATTTCGCCAACGCGCAGAGTATTCGGAAATCCGCTCTCTTGGGGGGTTAACCCGATACGGCGGCGAACCGAGACGTCCCTCGGACTGCCGTCGAGCAACCTCACGACACCCGAATCGGCTCGGCGTCCACCTGTGAGAACCCCTACCGCCGTCGTTTTGCCCGCCCCGTTCGGTCCCAAGAGCGCAAGAATCTCGCCAGGACTCAGCGAGAGATCAAACGAGTCCAACGCCTGTGTCCTACCATAGGCTTTAGAAACGCCGCTCAACTGCGCTGCGGTGTTGGTTGTCCCGGCCATCTCGTGCACCGACCGAATGGTCGGCCCCTTTGCCCCCTTGAAAAACGGCGCCGGAGTAATTATCAGTAATATATCACTCTGTTATATTATGTGAAAACACAGCGGGGCCCGTGTGCACGTAAAGACTTTATGCCTGGCCATCTTGTCGATGGGGGACGCATCAGGCTACGAAATCAAGAAACTCTTGGAAGGCCCCTTCAGCCACATCCATGAAGCGAGTTTCGGGGCGATTTACCCCGCGCTCGCGCGCCTTCAGGACGAAGGACTAGTGACCTGCGAGGAACGCAGCCAGGAAAAACGTCCTGACAAAAAGGTATACGCCCTTACCCAGCGGGGCCGATTCGACCTCATCAAAGAACTCACCATCGTTCCCGGACCTGATCGGGTACGAAGCGATTTCCTTGTTCTGATGCTGTACGCCCATCTCCTTCCCCCGGCACATGTCGCCAACGTGATCGAGAAGCGTCTCGACATTCTCGGCGCGTTGTTGACGGAACTGGAAAACGAAAATGGAGCGCCGGTCCCGGCCGGAGAGGAATCAAGCGCGGAATTTGTCCGTGGGTACGGAAAGGCCGTCCTGAAGGCCGCCCACGACTACATCAAAGACAACCGGCATCTCGTAGAAGGTGCCGCGCTCGTCGCCGGAGGGACACGCGACGACATTCTAGCAAAAGAGGAGCACCCTGCCGGGGTGGCAGCCGAATGATCAAGTCCGTTGGAATCGCCGTCGTCATCGCCGCGCTCGTCGCAGGTTGGATTCTAAGTGCGAATTGGACGGGTGGTGACGGAAACGCCGCAACCACCCCCAACCCGACGAATGCCGCAGCGGAATCCGTCAAGACCCAAAAGGAAGATCTCCTCGTTGAGGTTAAGACGCTCATGGCCGAATCGCGTACGCGCCGGATCGAACTGCGCGGTCGAACGGAAGCATCCCGCTGGGTGGACGTGCGCGCCGAAACCGCCGCGCGCGTTGTCAAAATCAATGCCGAAAAGGGATCTAAGGTCCGTGCCGGACAGATCATTGTCGAACTTGCCATGGATGACCGCGAGGCGCGCCTTGCCGAAGCGATTGCCAGCGTCCGCCAGCGACAGATCGAGTATGACGCTTCGGAGCGTCTGAGCGAGCGGGGTTATCGCGCGCAAACCAAACTCGCCGAAGCCGCCGCCCAGCTCGACCGTGCGTTGGCTTATCAGGCGCAGATCGAACTCGACATCGCCAATACGAGAATCAAGGCACCTTTCGACGGCATTCTTGAGCTGAGACATGTCGAAATTGGCGACTATGTTTCGAAGAACATGGCGGTTGCGCGCGTGGTAGACGAAGACCCCTATTTGGTCGTCGGCCAAATTTCGGAGATCGACGTGCCGTTCTTAAAGGTCGGCGACCCTGCCCTCGCACGGCTGGCATCGGGACGCATCGTCGAAGGCAAAATCAGGTTCATCGCGACCACAGCCGACGCCAAGACGCGGACCTTCCGCGTCGAAGTTGAGGTTGCCAACCGCGACGGTCGGCTTCGCGACGGACTCACCGCCGAAATCGAAGTCGAGGTTGATGAGCGTATGGCCCATCATGTCAGTGCGGCAATATTGACGCTCAACGATGCCGGCGTTCTCGGCGTTCGAGGGGTTGATGCCAACAATAATGTCACGTTCTACCCGGTGGAGATCATCGACGACACCGGCGACGGCGTCTGGCTCAATGGTTTGCCCGACCGCGTGGATGTCATTTCGGTAGGGCAAGAATTCGTACGCGAGGGCGACCGCGTTCGAACGAAACGCGCCGAGGGGACTAGTTCGTGAACGCCCTCATCGATGCCGCACTGCGGCGCTCGCGCGTGGTATTGCTTGGCCTTGCCGTCATCCTCGTAGCGGGCCTGGCAGCCTACATCGAAATTCCGAAAGAGGCCGAACCCGACGTCAACATTCCGTTCATTTACGTCTCGATCAGTCACTCAGGCATTTCTCCCGGCGATGCGGAGCGGTTGCTCGTCAGGCCGATGGAAAAGGAATTGAAGACGATCGAGGGCATCAAGCTGATGACTTCCACGGCGTCTGAAGGCCACGCCTCGGTGCTTCTCGAGTTTGATGCCGGCTTTGATGCCGACGCGGCACTCGATGACGTACGAGAAAAGGTCGACATCGCTAAGACCGAACTTCCCGACGATACCGACGAACCCACCGTCAACGAAATCAGCACCAGCGGATTTCCTGTGTTGGTCGCCACTTTGTCCGGCGGCGTACCGGAGCGCACGCTGTACCGCATGGCGGAGCAACTCAAAGACGCGATTGAGACGATCCCCACGGTTCTCGAAGCCAAAATCGTCGGCGATCGTGAGGAGGTGCTTGAGGTTATCGTCGAGCCGATCAAGCTCGAGAGCTACAACATCTCGAACGAAGAGTTGATCAACGCGATTAACCTCAACAACCGGCTTGTCGCGGCAGGCGCATTGGATTCAGGTCAGGGTCGTTTCTCGGTCAAGGTACCGGGCTTGTTCGAAACCGCGAACGATGTCTTGGACCTTCCGCTGAAAGTGAGTGAGGACGGCAACGGCGTGGTGTCGCTTGGTGACGTGACGACGGTGCGGCGAACCTTTAAGGACCGGACGAGTTACGCCCGGCTCAACGGTCAACCGGCGGTCGCCCTTGAGATCACCAAGCGGGCCGGCACCAACATCATTGAGAACAACATTGCGGTGCGCGAGACCATTGCGTTCATTACGTCCGGTTGGCCTGAGAACGTCCAGGTCACGTTCAGCCAGGACAAGATGAAATTCACCCAAACGATCTTGTCCGAACTGCAAAACAATATCGTCAGCGCTGTGTTGCTTGTGATGATCGTCGTCGTCGCCGCCCTCGGGCTGCGCAGTGGTCTGCTTGTCGGCGTTGCTATTCCGGGTTCGTTCCTGCTCGGCATCCTCATCATTACGGTGATGGGCCTCACGATGAACATGGTTGTCATGTTCAGCCTGATTCTCGCGGTTGGTATGTTGGTCGACGGCGCGATCGTCGTGACCGAATTCGCCGACCGACGAATGGCCGAAGGCGCGAGCAAACTCGATGCCTATGGCGAGGCATCGAAGCGTATGGCCTGGCCGATTATTGCCTCGACGGCGACAACCTTGGCCGCTTTCGCGCCGCTGCTGTTTTGGCCCGGCATTGTGGGCGAATTCATGGGTTTTTTGCCGGTCACGCTGATCGCAACCTTATCCGCCTCGCTTATCATGGCCCTGATTTTCGTCCCGACGCTGGGGTCCTACTTCGGACGAGCAAGTTCGATGACGCCGAAGACCGCGGCGCGATTTGCGGCGATGGAAACCGGCGACATCAACAAGATCGGCGGGGTCGTCGGCCTTTACGTCAAAGCGCTACGGTTTTTCGTGCGCCCTGCCCCCATGCCCTTGATCACAGCGGTCGGATCGGTCGCCTTGTTGGTCGGGGCGATGGTGCTCTACTCGCAGCACGGCACCGGCGTGATCTTCTTTCCCAACGTTGACCCGGACAACGCGCGGGTTCTCGTTCATGCCCGTGGAAATATGTCGGTTGAAGAACGCGACTCTTTGGTTCGTCGTGTCGAAGACCGCGTGCTTTTGGTCGATGGGATCAAGACCGTGTACACGCGCACTGGCAATTCCGGCCAAGGCTCAACGGATCCTGCCGACGTCATCGGCACCATGTATGTCGAGTTCTTCGACTGGGACCAACGTCGTCCTGCCGCGCAGATTCTCACTCAAATTCGCGAAGACACGGCGAATATTCCCGGCGTACGGGTCGAAGCTCGGGAACCCGAGGAAGGACCACCAACCGGCAAGGCCCTTCGTCTGCAACTCGCGTCGGACGACCCGGAGGCGTTGAATATTTCCGTCGAACGGATCAACGCTGCGATCCAGGACCTGCCGGGCCTCATTGATTACGAGGACAGTCGCCCTATTCCCGGCATCGAATGGCGTCTCGCCGTCGACCGGAGCCAGGCCGGTCGCTTTGGCGCCGACGTGGTATCAGTCGGCAATGTCGTAAAACTGGTCACCAACGGCATCAAAGTCGGCGACTACCGGCCCGACGATGCCGACGAAGAACTCGACATTGTCGTTCGATTTCCAGAGAGCGACCGCACCCTCGCCATGCTCGACGAACTTCGTGTCCTCACCGCCAATGGATTGGTGCCGGTGAGCAACTTCGTGACCCGCGATGCCCAACAGAAGGTTGGAACGCTAGAGCGGGTCGACGGCAGCAGAGTCCTGAAGATCGAATCCGAGGTCCTGCCCGGGGTCCTTCCTGACGATAAGGTTCGGGAGATCAAGGCAGCACTGGAAAACATCGAGCTGCCTCCCAACGTGTTGGTCTCGTTCAAGGGCCAAGACGAAGAGCAAGCGGCTGCAGCCGATTTTCTCAGCAAGGCATTCATCGTCGCGCTGTTCATTATGGCGATTATTCTGGTCACGCAATTCAACAGCTTTTACCACGCGTTTCTTATTCTCAGCGCGGTGATCCTATCGACGATCGGCGTCATGCTCGGCCTACTCGCGACCGGTCTCCCCTTCAGCATCGTCATGACGGGCGTCGGGATCATCACGCTCGCAGGCATCGTCGTGAACAACAACATCATTCTGATCGACACGTACCAAATCTTGCGACGACAGGGCATGGATCCCTACGAGGCCATCCTAAGAACGGGCGCTCAACGTTTGCGACCGGTTCTTCTGACCGCGATCACGACCATTATCGGACTAATGCCGATGGTGACCGGAGTCGGGATCAACTTCATTACCCGAGACGTCGTCGTCGGCGCGCCCTCGACTCAGTGGTGGGTCCTGCTCGCAACGACCGTGGCGTCCGGCCTCGCGTTTGCGACCGTCCTAACCTTGATCATCACCCCTAGCCTGCTCGCGTTGGGGGTCAAGACCGATCATGCATTGAAAATGGTCGGCGGCTCGCTCCGGCGCGGCAAACGCAATCCTGACGCGGTATCCAACGCCCCGGCCGAGTGATTCCTGCTACTCCCCGGGGACCGGCTCGGGTGCCGGCCTGATCGGGGACACCGTCCCGTCATCCGCAGCATCTTCGAGCGCCTTTAGGTGCTCTGCGGCTTCCTGCTGGCGACGCCACATAGTGGCGTAAAGGCCATCTCGCGCAAGCAGCTCTTCGTGCCGCCCCCGTTCAACGATCGTCCCCTTGTCCAGGACCACAATCTCATCGGCATGGATCACGGTGGACAGCCGGTGGGCGATCGTCATCGTCGTTCGGTTACGGGAAACCTCTTGAAGCGACCGCTGGATATCCTTTTCGGTGCGAGAGTCGAGTGCCGATGTCGCTTCGTCGAAAAGCAATATCTTGGGTCGCTTGAGGATGGTACGCGCAATCGCCACGCGTTGCTTTTCGCCACCCGAAATCTTTAGACCGCGCTCCCCCACCACCGTGTCGTAACCGTCCGGCGTCGCCATGATAAAATCGTGGATGCTAGCCAACTTCGCTGCCGCGACGATCTCATCATCCGTCGCTTCGGGTCGCCCATAGCGAATGTTGTAACGAATGGTGTCGTTAAACAGCACGGTGTCCTGCGGCACAACGCCGATCGCAGCGCGCAAACTCTCTTGCGTGACATCCGTGATGTCTTGCCCATCGATAAGGATGCCGCCTCGATCGGCATCGTAAAAGCGATACAGCAACCGCGACAAGGTCGACTTTCCCGCCCCACTCGCGCCAACGATGGCGACCGTCGCCCCCGCTGGCACTTCAAGCGAAAAATTTTGGAGAATGGGTCGTCGCACGTCATAGCCGAAGCTAACGTTGTCAAAAACGATCGCCCCCTCGTCGACGGCGAGCGGCTTCGCTGTCGGCGCATCCTTTAGCTCCGACTCGACATCCAGCAATTCAAACATCTTCTCCATGTCGACGAGCGACTGTTTGATCTGCCGATAAACGAAGCCCAGAAAGTTCAGGGGCATGAACAACTGCGTCATAAAGGCGCTCACGGCGACGAAGTCGCCCGTGGTCATACTGCCGTCGACGACGGCGCGACCTGCGATCAGAAGGGCGCCTGACGCGCCGACGCCCATGAGCACCGCCTGCCCGACATTTAGGATAGCCAGGGATGAGGTGTTTTTGACCGCGGCATCTTCGTAGCGGCGCATTGCGGTGTCGAAACGGTCGGCTTCCCAGGCCTCGTTCCCAAAATATTTGACGGTCTCGAAATTGAGCAGGCTGTCGATCGCCTTGGTCATGGCTTCGTTATCGCTGCGGTTCATCTCCCGACGGTATTTCAAGCGCCATTCGGTGACCGTCATCGTGTAGGCGATGTAGACCGCCACCGTCGCAAAGGTGAAGAGCGCGATGACCCAGGAATACCGGTCCAGCAAGATAGCCGTTACCAAACCGATTTCGAGCAATGTCGGGACGATGTTGAACAGCGAAAAGCTGAGTATGAAGTCGATGGCCTTGGTCCCGCGTTCAATGACGCGCGAAAGACCACCGGTCTGCCGCTCGAGGTGAAACCGCAAGCTGAGGAGATGGAGGTGCCTGAACGTGCGAAGGGCAACCGCGCGGATGGCATACTGACTGACGCGCGCGAACACGGCGTCGCGCAACTGACCAAAACCCTGTGATGCGATCCGGGCTACGCCGTACATGACGATAATCGCGACAGGCACCCCGACGGCGCCGACTGCCAGCGGGTCTGCGTCGGTAAGCGCCCCCAGATGATCGACGGCGCGACCCAGTAATATAGGGACGAAGATCACAGCGACCTTCGAGGCGACAATCAACAAGACCGCCGCAACGACACGCACCCGTAGATCCAAACGATGACGCGGCCACAAATAAGGCAACAAATCGGCGAGCGCCCGCAGCTGCCCACCCTTTCGCGTGCCTACGGAATCTGTGTCGAATGTTGTTTTTGCCATGGCTCACACGCTGGAACGAACGCCCGTCTGAATCGGCGAGCCTGATTGTAGGTAGGGACCCGCCGGCACGAGAGCCAGCGGTTTTTGTCCTTAATTCGTTGGGGGTATTGCGAAGACCTGCCCCGGGAAGATCATATCCGGGTCGCGAATCTGGTCTTTGTTGGCATCGTAAATCACCGTGAATCTCAAACCGGTCCCGTAGGTTGCTCGGGCAATGCGCCACAACGAATTTCCCGGTTGGACGATCACCTGCCCTTCCCGCACCACAATTCGCGCAGGTTCGACGCGCGTGAACGGCGTCGCCGCACGTGCCACGACCTTACCGCCGCCTTCCACCTGATCGACCCGCAGTTCGTAGTCACCCGGCTTTAGGGTCTCGACGGGCAGCAAAACCCAATTGCCCCCACTATCCGTGCGGGAAACCCCGACGAGTTCACCGTCGGCATAGGCGCGCACCTCGGTATCGGGGACGCCGCGGCCCGAAATGACAACATTTCCCTTGTCGTCGTAATCCACGATATCCACGCTCACCCCGCCCGGCGGTGCGCCCTTCGTGGCCTCCGCGCCCGGCCCTTGGAGGACACGGCTGGCGCCTGCCCCGGCACGTGGTGTGAGAACCGCCAGCGGCTGACCTGGGGTCAAGCCGCCTTGTTCGCGATCGGGCACTGCGAGAACCACGACTTGCTCCGAGTCGACTGCCTCTTGGCCCTCGCGGCGGGCGACGATCGATAACTCGCGCGCACCGGCATCAAGCCGGTGTTGTGGGATCAGTACCCATTCCCCGTTCGGATCGGCCGTCACCGTTCCGAGCGGCAGTCCCTTGTCGAGCACAGTAACGATCGCACCGGGTTCGGCCCGACCTGCTATTACGGCATTGCCGTCACGGGTCACACGAACGACATCAAAAGTCGGGACGACTTTGGGTGCTTCGATTGGCGGAGCCGGTTTCCCGCTACCCGGTCCGTTTGAGCCCGCGGTGACCGGTTCCTGTCGGCGCTCGCCCGACGGCGTTTCTGATGGCGCCTCCGCGGCCTGCTGCTGTTTCGGGGCACCTTCTGGCGCTTGATCCCCGCTTCTGGGCGCGGCCTGCTGACCGCGATCGGCTATTTCTGGTTCGGGCAACAACACCAACGCACCAGCGATGCCGATCGCAATAACAATCGCCGGGATCAGAAATTTCAGCACACGCCGTCCTCACCTCGTGGAGTTTGGCTGCGAAACCCTACTACACCTGGGGTCCTTCGCGAAGAGGCCTACTAATACGGCGCTACCGGCTTGGAACGCGGTTGGAAATCGCCGGGATCGCCTTCAGGTAAACGGCGATCGCCTCGAGATCGTCCGGGGTGAGGTCTTTGAGCCCATGTTGGATGGCCTCATCCATGGTTCCCTGGACATTATCGAAGTCGGGTTTGAAACCGGTTTGAAGCAGATTGACGATGTCCGACCGCGTCCAACTGCCGATTCCGGTGGCGACATCAGGCGTGATGTTGGGCGCACGCTCCCCCTCCGGACCATCCGGCGTCCCCGCAAGGTACAGATCCTCGTTCAGTCCCCCGAGAACCGATCGGGGCGTGTGGCACTCGCCGCAATGGGCAGCTGCCCGTACCAAGTAGCGGCCGCGATTCCAAGCGGCGCTCCGGTCGGGATCATCTGTCTCGGGCCCACGCTCGAAATAGAGCTGCTTCCAAAAGAACTGGCCGAACCGAAGGTTGAACGGAAATCGCACCTCATGATCCGGTACCCGAAATGCCACCGGCTCGACCGAGAAAAGAAATGCCTTGAGATCGAGGATGTCGATCTCGGTCAGGCGGGTATAGGCAGGGTAAGGAAAAACAGGAAAATAGTGCTGTCCACTGGGACTCACCCCGTCACGCATCGCGCGCACAAAATCTTCGTCCGACCAGGCACCGATACCGGTTTCCTCGTCGGGCGTGATATTCGGCGAATAGAACGTCCCGAACGGCGTCTTGATGGCGCGGCCACCAGCGTATGGTGCCCGACCGGCTTCGAAATCGGTGTGACACGAAACACAGCCGGCCGCCTTGGCGACATATGCGCCCCGCGCCACATTTTGGGCGCTCGCCGAGGACGCGAACTGCGCGAGCGCGAGCGCAACCAATGCGAAGCCCAGGCACCAATTCCCTTTGGCGCCTAGGCCCCGTGGTGTCGCTTTAGGTTTGTGGTGCGCGATATTGTTTATGGCATGCCCCGCATTGCTGGCCCATGGCGCCTAGGTTCTGACCAACGCCCCCCATATCACCAGATGCGGCCGCCACTGCCAATCGGCTGCTGGCCTCTTGAAGCGCGGTAATAATGCCCGCCACCTGCTCTTTGTCTTCAAAGAAGGCGGCCTTAAGCCGGGAGGTAGGCTCGCCCGACCCTTTAGGAAACAAATCGTCCATCATGCCCGCCAAACCCTCAAGTGCGGCCCCATGCGCGGCAAGATCACCCTTGTTCTCCACCTTGCCCTGCAAAATGGCACCGATCGATCCCATGTGGGCCCCGATCGCACGCATCACATTCACCCGGTATTTTACGGCCTCTCCGGCCATTTCACCTTCAACCATACGTTCTTGCGCCTGCGCGCCGGTCACGCTCAATCCGACGGCAACGACCGCAGCCGCCAGAATTCGACCAATCCCATAAGACATTAATACCTCCTACCCCTATTTGTTGGCACGTCGAGGGGCAAACACCATGGCGCCGTCGTTATTCCGTCGCGGCCTGAATTGTGATCGTTTTGGTAACCTTCCCATAGCCATCAACATTGTCATGGGCCCGAACCATGACGCGGGACACAGTGCCGGGAATACGGACACCACTCAGCGATCGCGTGAAGGGTTGTTCGTTCACATGCGGGTGGAGGAGCGTGCGAGTGCCAAGTACCCGGCCATCGGGCGCCACGACGTCCCACTTATCAGCGTAGTGATCCCAACCGGTGTCGGGATGGCGCACGGTGACGTCAAACCGGTATAGTTCCGGTCCCGTTCGCGTCATCTTGACGTCCACGACATCGGCGCTCCCCGCGATCGCCACCCCCGGCACACACGACATCGTTAGAGCGAGTAGGAGTTCCTTCACTTTCATGGCGCGTATCACCTCTCTTTGCGTTTATTGCGCTTCAAGCATCAACGTCGACCAAGCCTACAAGGAGGCGGCGGTCGAACTTGGCGGCATTATGGCTAACCTGGGCGTCAAGTTGGTGTTCGGCGGCGGTCGCGTTGGCCTGATGGGCCTTCTGGCCGATTCCGTCATGGCCGGCGGCGGCGAAGTTGTGGGCATCATTCCTCGCCACTTGGAGGAGGCGGAGGTCGGGCATAGGGACATCACCGAATTGCACATTGTCGATAACATGCACGTCCGAAAGGAAATGATGTTCCGCATGGCTGACGCCGTTGCTGTGTTGCCTGGCGGACTAGGGACACTCGACGAAACCTTCGAAATGATCACATGGCGTCAACTCGGGCTTCACGACAAACCCATCGTCATCGTTGACATCGCCGGATTTTGGCAGCCGTTTCTGAATCTCGTTCATCACATCTGCGACACAGGGTTTGCCTCGCGTTCCGCCCTGGAGTTGTTTACGACCGTCCCATCGGTCAGGGAGGTCATGCCGGCGATCCGGGCCCTGCCGGAACCTCGGGTCACGCCCTTCCTGGACCGGCTATAGGCCCCTTAATCCAGCCTTTCCCGGGCTTGAACCGGTGCACTCCGGTGGTATTGTGCGCCACGCTCGGCCCCGGTCGAGCCCCGATTTTCATCCCAAAACACAAGGGAGCCCCGCCCAATGGCGAAGATTAAGGTCGAAAACCCCGTCGTCGAGCTAGATGGCGACGAGATGACGCGGATCATCTGGCACTTCATCAAAGACAAGCTGATCCTGCCCTACCTCGATATCGACCTGAAGTATTACGATTTGGGCATCGAGTCGCGCGACGAAACGGACGACCAAATCACCATCGATTGCGCCGAGGCCATCAAGAAATATGGCGTCGGCGTCAAATGCGCCACGATCACCCCCGATGAAGCACGGGTCGAAGAATTCGGCCTCAAAAAAATGTGGCGCTCGCCGAACGGGACGATCCGCAACATCTTGGGCGGAACCGTCTTCCGCGAGCCCATCATTTGCAAGAACGTGCCGCGGTTGGTTCCCGGTTGGACCCATCCGATCGTTATTGGGCGCCATGCCTTCGGCGACCAATACCGCGCCACGGACTTCGTGGTCCCTGGCAAGGGCAAGCTGACGGTTCGGTTCGAGCCGGAAGACGGCGGAGAGCCCATCGAGCATGAGGTTTTCAATTTCCCCGGCGGCGGTGTCGCCATGGCGATGTACAACCTCGACGACTCAATTCGCGGGTTTGCTCGCGCCTGCATGAACTACGGCCTCAATCGCAAATGGCCTGTGTATCTTTCGACCAAGAACACGATCTTGAAAGCCTACGACGGGCGTTTCAAAGATCTCTTCGAAGAGGTCTTCCAGGCGGAGTTCAAAGCGCAGTTCGACGCCGCCGGCATCACCTACGAACATCGCTTGATCGACGATATGGTTGCCGCCGCCATGAAGTGGAGCGGCGAATTCGTTTGGGCGTGTAAGAACTACGATGGCGACGTTCAATCCGACACGGTGGCCCAGGGCTTTGGGTCGTTGGGTTTGATGACCTCCGTCTTGATGACCCCCGACGGCAATACCGTCGAAGCCGAGGCCGCGCACGGTACGGTCACGCGCCACTATCGCATGCATCAGAAAGGCGAAGAGACTTCGACAAATCCGATTGCGTCAATCTTCGCTTGGACACGCGGTCTGATGCACCGCGCCAAACTGGACGGAAACGACCAGCTGAACACCTTCGCCGAGACGTTGGAAAAGGTCTGCATTAGCTCCGTCGAGAACGGACATATGACCAAGGATCTTGCGCTGTTGGTCGGCCCCGATCAGAAGTGGCTCACAACCAATCAGTTCCTCGACAAGCTGGACGAAGGGCTCCAAAAGGCGATGAGCTAGGCTGCGCGACCAACTAAAGCACCTACTATTGGCTAGTCTCGCCTTTTTCCTGAGGGTGCTCCGCCTCCCAAGCGAACCGCTCCTCCGCAACCAGCGTGATTTGGTTGTTGAGGTCGGGGTCTTCCGCCATCAACGTGTGGAAATCATCGGCGTTTAGAACAAGAAGACTAACCTGCGACAGGGCCCGAACGGTCGCCGTACGCGTCGTCCGTTTAAGCAGCGCAACTTCGCCGAAGAAATCGCCCTCGCCCAACACGATCGGATCCGGCGACACCTCCAGTTCCACTTCACCTGAAGTAATGAAGAACATGTCGTGTGCCTCGTCGCCCCGCCGTGCGATGACCGCCCCGGCGGGCATCACACGCGAGCG
>Ga0181593_10001904_pt1 | contig 19114 bp, 13 predicted proteins | sample 071ome_19_FD_133756 | JGI IMG/M metagenome (GOLD analysis project Ga0181593, IMG submission 133756) | Coastal salt marsh microbial communities from the Groves Creek Marsh, Skidaway Island, Georgia - 071413AT metaG (megahit assembly) | ecosystem: Environmental > Aquatic > Marine > Intertidal...
CTAGATTATTTCAAGCACTTATGAGCGACCTACTCAATCCACTGAATTCTCTGAAGACATTCGATTCAGGTTCTGGAAGCGATTCTTACTTCTATTCGCTGCCAGCCCTAGAGGAAGCCGGAATCGGCCCGGTATCGAAACTTCCGGTATCCATACGCCTCGTTCTCGAATCGGTTTTGCGGAATTGCGATGGCAAGCGCATTACGGAGGACGACGTCAAGACATTGGCCAATTGGAATGCCGCCGCCCCGTCGCAATCGGAGATTCCCTTCGTGGTTTCGCGGATCGTATTGCAGGATTTTACGGGAGTTCCCTTACTGGTGGACTTGGCAGCCATGCGTTCGGCGGTGGATGAACTGGGTAAAGACGCCTCCATGATCGAACCTCTCGTACCAGTAGATCTTGTAGTGGATCATTCGGTACAAGTTGATAAGGCTGGCACCGCCGAGGCCTTCAAGGCAAATATGGCCATAGAGTTCCAGCGCAACATGGAGCGCTATGAGTTTCTCAAGTGGGGCCAGCAGGCATTTGAAACCTTTCAGGTAGTCCCTCCTGGCATTGGGATCGTGCACCAGGTTAATCTAGAGTATCTAGCCAAGGTGGTGCATCAGAGGCCAGTGGAAGGTGGATTGCTCTGCTACCCGGACACGCTAGTGGGAACGGACTCGCACACCACCATGATCAATGGCCTAGGCGTCGTCGGATGGGGAGTCGGAGGCATCGAGGCGGAAGCTGGCATGCTTGGGCAACCGGTCTATTTCCTGACACCCGAAGTGGTGGGTGTGGAACTGAAGGGGGAGCTGAAGGAAGGTATTACGGCCACGGACCTCACTTTGACGATTACCGAGCGCTTACGAGCGCTGGGGGTGGTCGGGAAATTCGTCGAGTATTTCGGCGAAGGGGCTCGCAATCTTTCACTGGCCGACAGGGCCACGATCGCGAATATGGCTCCCGAGTATGGGGCGACTATGGGCTTTTTCCCAGTTGACGAGAGGTCCTTGGACTACTTGAGGGAAAGCGGTCGCAGCGCAGAGCAAACGCAGGCCATTAAATCCTACTGCCAAGCCCAAGGAATATTTGGAATTCCTGATGCGGGAGAAATTGAATACACCAAGACGTTGACGATCGACCTCAGCGAGATCGAGTCCAGCGTCGCGGGACCCAAGAATCCCAAAGAGCGCATTTCCGTTTCCCAATTGAAGGCTTCGTTCAACGAATTGTTCGAAAAGCCTGTTTTGGATGGCGGTTTTGGCCAGCCCGGTGAAAAGCGGGAGGCAAAGGTTTCGCTCAACGGTAACGGCGAGATTGGGCATGGCTCCGTTTTGATAGCGGCGATTACTTCCTGCACGAACACGTCGAATCCTGGGGTTATGCTGGCAGCCGGACTGGTGGCCAAGAAGGCCGTTGAGCGCGGTTTGTCAGTCCCGGGCTATGTGAAAACGAGTTTGGGGCCCGGTTCTCGAGTGGTTACTGACTACTTGGAAGAGACGGGGCTGCAATCCTACCTGGACAAGATCGGTTTCAATCTAGTGGCTTATGGGTGCACGACCTGTATTGGGAACAGCGGACCGCTGGCTCCGGAAATTGAAAGGGCCATTAAAGAGGGCGAACTGATTGCGGCATCCGTTCTCTCTGGCAATCGTAATTTCGAGGCCCGCGTTCATGGATCGATCAAATCGAACTTCCTCATGTCGCCCCCATTGGTGGTCGCCTATGCCTTGGCAGGACGGGTGGACATTAATCTCTATAATGAGCCGATTGGCCAAGGTTCGGATGGTTCGGACGTTTATCTGAAAGACATTTGGCCTTCCAACGAAGAGGTGGCCAATGCCGTTCGCAATGGATTGAAAACGGAGATGTTCCAAAAGGAGTATTCAGATGTGGCCAATTCCAATGAGGAGTGGACGCAGATTCAGTCATCCACAGGGGCCATTTACGATTGGAACCCAGATTCTACTTACATCCATGAGCCCCCATTCTTCGATGGTTTTTCTATGGAGGTAGGGACGATCCAGCCGATTCGCGGAATGCGTCCATTGGCGATTCTAGGCGACTCGGTTACCACGGACCACATTTCTCCGGCAGGAGCATTTAAACCTGAGACGCCGGCGGGACAATTCCTGCAGTCGAGAGGGGTTGAGCCAAAGGACTTCAATTCCTACGGTTCCCGCCGTGGTAATGATCTTATAATGACGCGAGGCACTTTTGCTAACGTGCGTGTTAAAAACCAGATGGCTGACGGCAAAGAAGGTGGGTTCACCAAGATCATGCCCGAAGGAGAGCCAGCCACCATATTCGATGCGGCTCAGGTTTATCGGGAGCGCGGCGTTCCGCTGATCATCTTCTCAGGGATTGAGTATGGTACCGGCAGTTCTCGAGATTGGGCTGCCAAAGGCACGAGTCTATTGGGCGTAAAAGTCGTTGTGGCCTGCAGCTATGAACGAATTCATCGATCCAATCTAATTGGCATGGGCGTGTTGCCGCTCGAGTTTCAAGATGGCGATAGTGCTCAATCGCTTGGTCTCGATGGGTCGGAAGTGGTTTCGCTGCCTGGTTTGGGTAACGATCTTAAGCCCCAGCAATCGCTCACGGCTGTCATCGCTCGAGCTAATGGTGAAACACAGGAAATTAGTCTCAAAGTTCGGGTTGATACCCCAATAGAAGTGGAGTACATCAGGCATGGTGGCATTCTTCCCTTCGTTTTGAGGGACATAATCCGGTCTGCGGAATAAACTTTGACTCGTTTCTGGTGTCTTAAAAAGGTTCAGAGCGATGGCAGTCGAGGAGACAGTATTCCTAGTCGACCCCGATTCCCACCCGGTAGCTATCAAGATAGTGGGGAGGGCATCGTTCCAGAACGTCATGCCTCTGAAGGACTTTCTCAAGGATTCTGCGGAATCGGGTAAGCGGTGCTATGTTTTCGATTTCGAGGAATGCACGGGAATGGACAGTACGGTACTGGGCGTATTGGCTGGCTGCGCCTTGGAACTGCGTAAACGAGAGCCTCAGGGATCGGTCGTTCTCTCGCGTCTAAGCGAACGAAACCAGGAACTCGTTAGGGGCTTGGGGCTTCATCGAATCGCCACTCTGGATACCGGTTCTGGGTCGCAACCTGAGTCAAAAGAGGCAACCTCTTTAGGCGATGGAGAAATGAACGAACTCGAAAGCGCTCGGCTCTGTTTGGAGGCTCATGAGAAACTCGTCGAGGCAGACAGCGGTAATGAGGCAAAATTCCAAGACGTTATTTCTTATCTGAAGAATCGCGTGTCGGAAGGTTAGCTCATTGCGGTCTCCGCCATTGGCTCATTCGATTCCGCGGGTTATGTAACCCGGCCCCATTCATCGGTATGTCGCAATTTCGATTGCTAATAGTTGGGGGTTGAGAATTATGCCTCTTTCTTATGAGCGAAGTGAAAACTGCAGATTTCGACAAAGCGAGTCTACCGACTTCGGATGGGCGGTTTGGAGAGTTTGGGGGCTGCTATGTGCCGGAAACGCTAATGACCGCTCTCAAGGAGCTGGGAGAGGAGTACGAGCGAGCCAAAAACGATTTGGAGTTCCAAAACGAACTCGCCTTTCAGTTAAAGGAATTCGCTGGCCGGCCCACGGGCCTGTATTTTGCTGAACGCTTAACGGAAAAACTCGGCGGGGCTAAAATCTATCTCAAGCGCGAAGACCTCCTGCATACTGGGGCTCACAAGATCAACAACGCCATTGGTCAGGCCCTCTTAGCGAAGCGAATGGGTAAAACGCGCATAATAGCGGAAACTGGGGCTGGGCAGCACGGAGTGGCAACTGCGTCGGTCTGCGCCAAGATGGGTCTTGAATGCGTGGTTTACATGGGCTCCGTCGATATGGAGCGGCAAAAGCTCAACGTTTTTCGGATGGAGCTTTGCGGGGCTGAGGTTCGAGGCGTAGACTCAGGGCAAAAGACACTTAAGGATGCGGTCAACGAAGCTATGCGCGATTGGGTGACCAATGTCAGAGATACGCATTACATTCTAGGTTCTGCCCTGGGAGCCCATCCTTATCCCATGATGGTGCGGGATTTCCACAAAGTAATTGGCCAGGAGACTCGGGCTCAAATTTTGGAGAAGGAAGGACGCCTGCCCGATGAAATGATTGCTTGTGTAGGAGGCGGATCTAATGCCATCGGATTGTTCTACGAATTTCTGGACGAACCGGATATTCGTTTGGTCGGTGTTGAAGCGGGTGGCCATGGTATCGTTAAAGGCGAGCATGCTGCCCGGTTCGAGGGTGGGCGCCTTGGCGTGCTTCAGGGCTGCAAAACGTATATCCTTCAGAATGAAGATGGACAGATAGAATTGACGCATTCCATTTCTGCGGGACTGGACTACGCGGCGATCGGACCGGAGCACGCCTACTATCGCGATATCGGCCGCATCAATTATGGCTTCGCTACGGATGATGAAGTTCTGGAAGCGTTTCAGCTGCTTTGCCGCACGGAAGGAATCATCCCAGCCCTAGAGTCGACGCACGCTCTGGCTTATACCATTAAACGGGCGCCCCAAATGGATAAGGAGCAGATAATTGTCATGAATTTGAGCGGAAGAGGGGACAAAGATGTTAATCAGGTAGCCAAATTTCTGGGACAAGAGATATGAAGAGCATGACCGGATTTGGCAGGGCCGAGCGGAGCGCTGAGGGCGTTGCGGTAACGGTTCAGGTGTCGTCCGTAAATCGGAAGAATCTGGAGGTAGTGTGCTCGCTCCCAAAAGAGTTCCAGCGACTGGAGCGTAAGGTGGTGGAGCAGGCGAAACTAGCATTGGGTCGAGGTCGCTTGCAGTTTTCCATTGATGTGCGGGATACGAATGGGGGGAGCGAAGGCTTGCCGAGCGATGCCCAAATTGAAGCTGGAATGGCTCGAGTCAAAGGGTTGGTAGTGCGTCATGGGGGATCGGCGGAAATCGATGCGAAAACAATCGTTGACCTCATGGGTTTGCTCGACCCGGAGCCAGGGTCTATTCCGGAGGAAGTGGTTGAGTCTCTGCTGCAAGCGTGCGTTAAAGAAGCCCTCAAGGAACTGGTCGCTATGCGATCGGCGGAAGGCTCAGCTTTGAAGTCGGACCTAGCTGCCCGATGTTCCAGTTTAATGGATACGCTGCAATCGATTAAGAGATTGGCTCCAGATATGGTTTCCGCTCACCGGGAGAATCTGCTTAGCCGACTGAAGCAGGCGGATCTGGAGATCGACCCGGATGATGAGAGGGTGTTGAAGGAAATCGCTCTTTTCGCCGATCGCTGCGATATTTCGGAAGAGATCACTCGTTTGGAAAGCCATTTTGACCAGTTCAATGAACTTCTGGACAAGGAGGAGCCGGTGGGGCGTTCGTTGGAATTTATCGTTCAGGAGTTTGCCCGGGAAATTAACACAACCGGGAGTAAGTCTTGTTCCATTGATGTCTCGAAGCGAATACTCGATATGAAAAACGAGCTGGAACGCATTCGCGAACAAGTAGCTAATGTCGAATAGCCTGTTTTCCTAGCTTCCCGTGTCTGATGCCGTTTCCGCTTTAGACTGACGGAAAGCGAATAGGATGTGTAGGCCCACTCCAATTGTGATGGCGGAATCAGCTATATTGAAGCTTGGGAAGTGCCACCCAACAGCATGGAAATCTAGAAAATCCGTTACGTGCCCGAGACGAAAGCGATCGATCAGATTTCCCAGGATTCCGCCGATAATCAGTCCGAAAGACCATTGAGATTGAGGTAGTTTCAGTTCGAGGGCGTTCCGAAAAAAATAGAGTAAAAGCAGAGCGACCACGCCTAAGGCTGCCAAAGCTTTCGGATAGCCGCTGAAAAGGCTCCAAGCGGCCCCGGTGTTGCCCACGTGAACGAGGTTGAAGAGACCGGGTATGATGACGATGTTGTCGGGCGGATAGAAACTGCCATAGGGCAGCGCGCGTTCGATTATCAGCTTGGTTATCTGATCCGCGACCAGTATGGCGAGTGCCAGAATATGCAGGCGCTTGTAAGCTGCTATTCCGGTCATTGAATATTTGATAAAGACACTGACACAGTGGCGCTGAAGAGGGCTACGTGTCTGGATTTTCCTCGGAGAAATTCATGGCATCTTCCGATGAGGCATCGGCGAAAACGCCTCCGCGCTGCACGCTTCGAATTTTGTACTTCTCAATCTGCTTTTGAGTTTCAATCGAATATCGCGTGAAGGGAACTGCTACTAGGCGCTCATCCTGAATCTGCTTGCCAGTCATTTCGCAAACCCCGTAAGTCCCTGCAAAAATCCGTTCGATGGCGGCTTCTATTTCTGTTAGAGCTTCCTGCTCGCTTGAGACCATGCTTAATGCAAAGTCGCGATCGAAGGTATCTGTTCCGGCATCCGCCATGTGTTGGCTGTAGCTTGATAGGTCGCCGGCCTCGTCTTTGCTCGAGCGCTTGAGAGTCTCCTCGGTATGCATGCTTAGCTCGGATTTGACGTGGTCCCGCAAACCGATGAGGAGATCGTAGAATTTCTTGAATTTCTTAGGAACCGGTCGTGTCTCTATCCTAGGTGCCCTTACCATGGAATCGAATCCGAGAATGTCGGATAAAGAGGCCGCTCCCAGGACTCGTTTTTCGGTTTTTTGCTCAGCCTCTTCAACCGCTTTGCGAGCTTTCTCTTTTGCGGCCCGTTTCTTTGCCATTTCTTCATCCTCTTTCTCCCGCGATTTGGCAACAGACAGAGCTTCTTCAAGAGAGAATCCAGCGGAAGCAGCGGGGCGCTTCGTCGCGGAAGCGACCGACTTTGTGTTGGCTCGTTTCGCCGACTTCTTTTTCGTCGCTGTTTTAGCGGCGACCTTCTTTGAGTCGGCTTTGTTGTTGGTCGTTTTCTTTGCTGCGACCGTCTTGGCGGTAGCCTTTATGGCGACTTTCTTGACGATTTTTTTGGCAGTAGATTTTTTCTTGGGCATTCTGTTTTAGTGTTAAAGGATTGCTTCGGCGCAACGGGGGCAAAGCTGCTCGTTCTCAACGCCGTTTTCGAGTTCCGGGAACCATCGCCAGCAGCGAGGGCAGCGTCCGCCCTCTGCCTTTGCCACACTGATCGCGAGCTCTGGGGAATCGACTTCTTCGAGGCGTATTTGCGAAACAATGAACAACTCGTCTAGAAACTTCTCGTACCTCCTCAGAAGGTTGAATGTCTCCGCTTTTGTTGAACCAGCGATTGTGAGGTAAGCGTCCAGAGAACGGCCAATCTCGCCTCGCTTGCGAAGGTCTTCGAGACTTTCGTTAACGCGATCGCGAAACGCGAGGAGTTCCCTGAAATCTTGTTCCAAGGATTCATCGCGCCATTTACTGGCATCGGATGGCCACGATTGAAGAGCAAGTGGATTGTCGACGAAATCTGTGTCCGCCTGAAAGTAGCTCCAAGCTTCGTCTGCGGTGAAGGGAAGTATGGGCCCGAGAACTCGAACCAGGGCATTAAAAATGTGGTGAACCGCGGTCTGAGACGAGCGGCGGAGCGGGTGGTTTTCGGCCAAGGTGTAGAGGCGGTCCTTGAGGACGTCGTGATATAGGGCCGAAAGCGTGACTGAACAGAATTGATTGCACGCTTGGTATACGCGATGGAACTCGTAGCGCTCGTAGGCCTCTTCGCACTGGGCCACAAGTTGCGCGGTTTTATCCATCGCCCAACGGTCGAACTCGTGAAGCTCGGAGATGGGCACCCCATTTTTGGCAATATCGAAATCGAATAGATTGGAGATCTGGAACCGAAGCGTGTTGCGGATCAATCGGTAAGCATCGCCGATCGTCTTGAGGATCTCTTCTCCCATTGGCACGTCATTGCGGAAATCGGTTGAAGCGATCCACAAGCGGACGATGTCGGCTCCAAATTTATCCATGTAATGCTCCAATGTCATGGCATTTTCGCTTTTGGAAAGCTTGGTGCCGTCTTGGTTGACGATGAAGCCGTGAGTGAGGATTGATTTGAAAGGGGCCCGACCTTTGCGAATGACGCCGGTCCACAAAGAAGATTGAAACCACCCTCGATGCTGATCGCTGCCTTCCAAGTAGAGGTCGCAAGGCCAGGATAGCTCCTTGTTTTTGGCTAGTACGGCGAAATGGCTGGTTCCGGAATCGATCCACACATCAAGCGTATCGTATCCTGGGACAAGTTTCTTTTCGCTCAAGGATCCTGGGAGCTCAATCCCTTCGAGTAATTGCTCTGCTGAGTTCGTAAACCAGATGTTCGATCCCGATTGCTCAACTTTGTCGGCGATGCCCCGGACAATGTCAGCATCCAGGTATCCGTCGCCCTCTTCATCATAGAAAGCGGGTATGGGAACGCCCCAAGACCGTTGTCGACTGATACACCAATCAGGTCGCGCCTCGACATTAGCTTTGATGCGGTTCTTTCCCCAGTCAGGTATCCAACAAACGGACTCGATGGCATCGAGGGCATCCTGCCGTTTTCCCCCTTTATCCAAAGCGACGAACCATTGATCGACTGCCCGAAAGACCACGGGCGTCTTGGATCGCCAGCAATGGGGGTAGCTGTGGGTGATCTTCTTTTTCCCGACAAGAGCCCCGGCCTCCGCTAAAGCCTTCATCACTTTTCCGTTGGCCGGTGTCCAACCATCGGTTTCTAGTACTGATTCGCCGACAAGATAGTCCGGAATTTGGCCATCATCAATGTAGGTTCCCTCGTCATTTACCGGGCAATAGATCTCCAAGCCGTATTTCTGGCCGGTCAGATAGTCGTCCAATCCGTGTCCGGGTGCCGTATGGACGCAGCCAGTACCGGATTCGGTAGTGACATAGTCGGCTAGAACAATAGGGCTGGCCCGATCGATAAGCGGATGACGAGTCTCTACGCCCTCCAGAGTTTCGCCAGCCACGGTTTTGATAATCTTCCAATTCTCTAGTCCGCAGTTCTTGGCAAACGATTCAGCCAGCTCTTTGGCGACAAGGAACACGCGATTGCCTGTATCGACATAAGCGTATTCGATTTTTGGATTAAGGGCGATTGCCAGGTTGGCTGGAATGGTCCAGGGGGTGGTAGTCCAAATGACTACCGATAAAGGCTTTTCGATTTCCGGGCCGGCGCCCTCGGTGATCTCGAAAGCGACCCAAATGGAAGGGCTCGCGTGTTCCCGGTATTCGATTTCCGCCTCAGCGAGGGCGGTCTTGTACGGTATGGACCAGTAAACTGGTTTCTTCGCTCGGTAGACGAGTCCGGACTCGATAAACGAGGCAAGGGTTCTCAAAATCTCCGCTTCATAGGCGGGATTCTTAGTCTTGTATTCGTTTTCCCAATCACCGACAACGCCCAGTCGCTTGAATTGGCTTCGTTGGATCCCGATCCACTTTTCGGAAAAGGCGTCGCATTTGTCTCGAAGCTCAGCGGTAGTCAGCGATTCCCCTGATTGCCGCAACTCTTTGGCCATTTGCTGCTCGATGGGCAAGCCGTGGCAGTCCCAGCCAGGTATGTAGGGAGCCCGAAAGCCTTTGCTTGATTTGTAACGCAAGACGATCTCTTTGAGCGTCTTGTTTAGAGCGTGACCAAGATGGAGATCTCCATTGGTGAAGGGAGGACCATCGTGCAGAATGAAAGTTGGGCCGTTTCGATTCTTCTCTTGGATTTTATCGTAGAGGGCGATGGATTCCCAGTGGTCAACGCGAGCAGGTTCACGCTCTCCCAGATTTGCCCGCATGGGGAAGGCGGTCTGGGGCAGTTTAAGCGTATCTTTGTAGTTATCGGCCATTCCCTCGATAAAGAATGGGCGGATATTGCCCATAGGCAGGAGTGTGTCAAGGGTGGATAGAGACGGAATATCCAGGCGCTCTTTTGGACCGCTGGCATCCCTGACCGTCCTTGAAAATCATGCGGATTTGGAGATGCAACAACCTAGGAAAACAGCGTGCTAGCAAGCTGCTTATTCGACTAGGATCAGTAGGTGCTTGCGAATTGAATGCGGCGATAATGCTGATTCGTATTCTCGGGCACAATGCGATCAACGATGATCGACGGATCGTAGTTGGATTCGGTATCAAAGCGTATTTCTGCCACGATCCCTAGCGGGACGAAATCGTCGACGAAACCCACGCTACCCCTAGATGTGAGCCAATGGTGGTAGGCGTCTGTATTCTCGGTCTCGATTAAGATATCCGAATGTAGTCGCATGCTGCAAATTGGGGTAAGGTCTCGAAATGAGGAAAACCAAGTGGGGGGATTCACGAGTTCGTCTCTCATGATTAGAACCATAAGGATTTTAGCGGGGTTTCCTTGTTCATCGGCAAATTTGACGATGGGCGCCAGAATCCGCCAGTATTTCTGGCCAAATTCGACGGTGTTTACCGCGAATTTAACGAATAGTAGGCTTGGCGTAAGCAAGTATCCGGGAATGAAGTTGCATTTAGGATGAAGATTTGACCATTGTTCGCGTTCCATTTTTTGCCCCATCCCGGGGCCTGTAATTGACAAAGAACGCGATTTAGGAATGAAACGTACGCATCATTGTGGTCAGCTTCGCGCAAGCGATGTTGGAACAGAAGTCTCCCTGGTTGGCTGGATTGACTCCATCCGCGATCATGGAGGAATCCTTTTTATCGATTTGCGGGACCGCGAAGGTCTCACTCAAGTTAAAGCCAATCCGCACAGCGATGATGCAATTTTTAATCAAACCCTTCATAGATTGAAGGACGAATCTGTTATCGCGATTTCCGGCACCGTGGTCTCCCGTGATGGCGATAACGTAAATCCATCGCTTCCGACGGGCGAGGTCGAGGTCGATGTCCAGCGCATTTTGGTGCATAATATTGCCGAAACGCCCCCATTTCCCATCGACGATGTGAAGGGGGACCGGGTTCAAGAGGATCTACGATTGAAATACCGCTACCTTGACCTGCGTCGCAACAAGATGCGCAATGCGATCAAGCTGCGTCACGAGACGACGCGTTCCATTCGGGCCTACCTAGACGAAGAAGGTTTCTACGATGTGGAAACGCCAACCCTATTCAAAAGCACTCCCGAAGGAGCCCGGGAATATCTCGTACCAAGCCGTATTCAGCCGGGACATTTCTACGCATTGCCGCAATCTCCGCAGCAATTTAAGCAGATGTTGATGGTAAGCGGGATCGAGCGTTACTATCAGATTGCCCGTTGCTATCGCGACGAGGATTTAAGGGCGGATCGCCAGATGGAGTTCACCCAACTGGACCTGGAAGTGTCGTTCGTCGATCGGGAAGATATGTATCGCTTGGTTGAGGGCTTGATGAAGCGCGTTTGGAAGGATACGCTAGGAGTGGAAATCGAAACGCCTTTCCCCCGTATCTCTTTCAGGGAAGCCATGGATCGTTTCGGTGTCGATAAACCGGATACGAGATTCGGATTGGAAATCTCGGATTTTTCTGAAACCTTCGCCAGTTCGTCATTCAAGGTATTTTCGTCGACGGTTCAGAATGGCGGGGTAGTCAAGGCTCTCAAGGTCCCCGTTTTGGCGAACATTACTCAAGGGGAATTGAAAAACCTTGAGGAAGTAGCGAAGTCGCTAGGAGCCAAAGGGTTGGCTTTTATAAAAATAGAAAGAGGCGAGTGGAAGTCGCCGATCGTAAAGTTCTTTTCCGATAGCGAAAAGGCTGCTTTGCAAGAGTCGCTGGAATTGGAAGAGGGCGATATCGTTTTCTTCGCGGCCTCCCAGTGGGCGCAGGCCTGCTCGATCCTTGGACGGATCCGACTGGATTGCGCGGAACTGCTCAAGAAGCGGGGTCACCTCGAAATCGCTCCCGATCGCTACGAATTCCTCTGGGTTGTCGATTTCCCTTTGATGACCTTCGAAGAGGATCAGGGTAGATATGTAGCATCCCACCATCCGTTTACGGCCCCCGTGGCCGAGGACAATGAGCTTCTGGATACGGATCCGAAAATGGTTCGAGGGCAGCATTACGATCTGGTTCTCAATGGGGTTGAGCTCGGTGGTGGAAGTATTCGTATTCATCAAACGGCCCTTCAGAAAAAGATCTTCGAGGATGTTTTGGAAATTCCCAAGGATGTGGTTGAAACGCGCTTTGGCTACATGCTGGAGGCGTTTAAGTACGGAGCTCCTCCCCATGGGGGAATCGCCTTTGGATTGGACAGGCTAGTCATGATCCTGGCAGGAGTTTCGAGCATTCGGGAAGTTATCGCTTTTCCTAAGACCCAAAAAGGTCAGTGCTTAATGACGGAAAGCCCGAGCCCAGTCAGCGAAAAGCAGCTGAGAGAGCTGCACATCGAATGCCTCTCCCTAGACGAGGGTAGCGATTAGATCGCCGTTTTGATTCGATTTACGTTCCGCTTCTTCAGAAGGATACGACAGGGATTTGGAACGGTAGGGCGGTGCAGCCAGCCAGCGTTCTACAATGGAAGCTCAATAAGAATCGAGCTGAGGTCCCGTGTTGCTAAAGTCAGCCGTGTCGCGTTTGAAAGCGCGAAGAACAAAGCCGATCAGCCCCTAGCTCCTAAGGCACCGCTTAGCTATTCGCGAGATCCGTTGTTTCCCGCGGCGTAGAACATTTCTTGGTGGTCGCTCAAAAAAGAGCGGAGGTTGGGTTTATCATCTCCGCGATAGGTTACAATTGAGCGCTCGAAGGAAATTTGGGGGCGCGGGGCGCGACTGCCTCTGGGGAAAACCGTAGATTTCGAGGATATTGATCGGGGTGGCATGCCAGTTGCTAGAAGGAGGTATTCATCGCTGCAACAGGGCAGCACTAATTCCTGAAAATCTATAAAACAAACGACATGAAAAAACTCCTAAAACAACTATCCGGGTTCTTGCTGATCGCTTTGCTGACGGCTGCGGTATTCGATACCACGCCGGCCATCGGGCAGGATGAAGCGGGTCCGGTGGACGAATACTTAGAACTTGTCGAGGCCTCGGGAGCTGAATACGCGCCGGCATTCGATTTCTTCACCGTATCCATGTTATGGACGGTCATCGCTGCCGCTTTGGTGTTCATAATGCACCTTGGTTTCGCGACGCTGGAGGCTGGACTTACCCAGTCGAAAAACACGGTCAACATCCTCTTCAAGAACGTGTGGATCATATCCATTGGTTTGATTTCCTACGCCGTGCTTGGATTCAACACCCACTACCCGGTTGACTCCTGGCAGATTCCCGGTTGGCTGGGCATTAACGGACCGATAGGTGACTTGAATGCAGACGGGGGCGACACATGGGGATACGGTGGCCTAAGTTTAGCGATGACGGGTTATGGAGACTTTATTTTCCAGGCCATGTTCGCCGCTACCGCCGCCACGATTGTCTCTGGCGCAGTCGCTGAGCGCGTCAAGCTCACTTCTTTCATGGTCTACTCGACCATCTTGGTAGCTTTCGGCTACACGATTGCCGGTTCCTGGCACTGGGGCGGAGGATGGCTCTCCAGCTTGGGGGGTGGCGATGCCGCTTTCTACGACTTCGCAGGTTCGACGGTTGTCCATGGATTTGGCGGGGCGGCCGCTTTGGCTGCCGTTCTCATTCTTGGTCCTCGAAGAGGGAAATACACAGCCAATGGAATCAAGCCGATCGTAGGGCACAGCATGCCCTTGGCTACGGTTGGAGTGTTCCTTCTCTTTTTCGGTTGGTTTGGATTCAATGGGGGATCCGTTCTCTCGGCTAATCCAGGACCTCTTGGTTTGGTGTTCACGACTACAGCACTGGCAGCTGCTGCAGGAGGCATCAGCTCGATTCTCACCTCGATGATCGTGCTCAAGAAGCCTGATCTCTCCATGGCGCTCAATGGACTACTGGCTGGTTTAGTGAGCATTACGGCCGGGGCCGACTCAGTTTCGGTATGGGCATCTGTATTGATGGGAGCCATAGGCGGTGTGATCGTGGTTTTCTCGATCGTGTTTTTCGACAAAATAAAGATAGACGATCCGGTTGGGGCAATCTCAGTCCACGGAGTTTGTGGAATCTGGGGCACCGTTGCTGTTGGCATCTTCGGGGGAGCTAGTTTAATGTCCCAGGTTATCGGAGTCATCGGGGTTTACGCCTTTGCCTTTATCTTCTCTTACGTTGTATTCCTCGTGATCAAAATGACCATGGGCGTGCGTGTCAGTGAAGAAGAAGAGGCCGGTGGGCTTGACATCGGAGAGCATGGCCAGGAAGCCTACAACATCACGTAAACGCTCGCCAGAAAGCATTTACTTGCATTTACATAGGCGTTTCAATTATATCAGCAATCAACCTCAAAGGAAATTTTAATGAAACTTGTAGTAGCAATTATTAAGCCGTTCAAGTTGGAAGAGGTCAAAGAAGCCCTTTCCGAAGTCGGTATCGAAGGAATGACGGTAACCGAAGTTAAAGGCTTCGGGCGCCAAAAAGGCCATACGGAGATCTACCGTGGCAGCGAATACACGGTCGACTTTCTCCCGAAAGTGAAGATCGAGATCGCTGTCCAGGATGATGCGGTTTCCGAAGCGGCTCAGGCTATCGTCAAATCGGCCAAGACCGGAAAGATCGGCGATGGCAAGGTCTTCGTCCTTCCGCTGGAAGACGCGATCCGTATCCGCACGGACGAGAGTGGCGAAAGCGCGCTTTAGTTCTGCCCAAAAAGGTTATATTTTTCGAGCCGGATCTCCGAAAGGAGGTCCGGTTTTTTATACGATACCAATTCCCCCCGGGCAGATGCCCAGAAGCTTGCCGCATAACCCCCGCTGCCTTACCGAAGTGATGTTGGGCTATTCGGAGCGGACGATGGGCTGAGTGTCGATCACTTTGCGCTGGTAGATCGCGTATGCCAGAGTGGCTAGAAAGACAACGACGAAGTAGGCCGGAAAATATCCGAGAGCCCTTTTGAAAAGAGCGGCGTCTAGCTCTCCTGCATCGAGCCCGCTGAATGATTCGCCATGCCTAAGCTTGTAGATAAGCAGTGAATACAGTAAGCCGATACCGCCGTAAGCGAGATTATAGGAGAGGCCTTTGAAACTCAATGCGGTGGCCCTAGCGTCAGAAGGTGTCACTGCGTTAAGATAGTTGCTAACGAGATAGCCGGCGAGCCCGATCGAAAAATAGATGAAAAGCATTGGGGCAACTCCCCAAATGGGGAAGAACCAGGTCATCCCGTACAAACCAAGGAATGTGGCAGCTCCCAATAAGAAGTAGTTGAATGACTTGCTGCGATTCTCGCTGAGCCATCTGCCAATGCGAGGCGTGAATACCCCGAGGATACCAAATCCGGCACTGATAATTCCAAAAGACGCTTCGGGCAATTCTATCCGGCGGTAGTATTCGCTATTCAATGTTAGAATCATTCTTGCTACATGATCGATGAGAAACCCGCCCAGTATTATCATGAAGGCCAAAGGCGTGTGGAGAATCCATCTGCCCGTCGAGATGGTTTTGGAAAATGCCGCTCTTATGGTGGCTCCCGTTGGGGCCTCGCGTGCCTTCCTTCGAGCATCTCGCTCGGATTCGGGCTCCTCTAGGCGCAGTGAGGTTATCAGCGCCCCAATGCCCAGAAGAAGTGTCATGATTAGTGGAAGCCGAATGGCCGTATGCGAAGATATTTCTGTTTCGAGGCCCAGAAAACCGAGGAGCTGGTTTAGACGATCTGCATCGTAGAGCAGAGCCCCCATGGACATGGCTATTATAAATGCGATTGATTGCAGGCGCATCTGGGTTTCCAAAACCCGCCCCCAGCTCCTTTCTCGCCCGAGGTCTTTCAACGTATCGTATGCGAGAGCTTCATCGGCCCCACTGGCAGCCGCTTCGGCAGCTCCGCTTAAAATACGATTTGCCAAAAATAGGTAGAATACCAGCGGCAAATGGCCAATTGGAGCTAAGCAGAGCAGCAGCATCTCGATGATCATGATAACTGCGGATGCCACTACCAAATTACGTCTGCCAATGGTGTCGGCTAACGCTCCTGAAGGTACTTCCAATAGAACGATGCTAGCTGCCCAAGCGGAGTTTAGAATGGCGAACTGCTCCAGGGATAAGCCGAAATCCAGGAACAGAATGGTAAAAACGGGATAGTAGAATCGAGCATTGAAGAGGATTCTAAACGCGATGAATCGTCTGATATTGGGGATAGAAAGAGGAGAGTCGGCCGATACTGCGTTCACTTAGCGGCAGGTATGCCCGCGGTATGGTTCCAGAGCAAAACCAAAAAAGCGCGTTCCCTTTCAGTCAAGACAGGCGAAGCCGCCTCTGGAAGATAACTCTCTACCATAGGGTAGGTCGCGTACCGCGGCGGTAAAGTCGACATTCAAAAGATAAACGCGATCAACTTCCTGGCAACCATCCAGGCTGTGTTGATGACGTATATCCAGATGAAGATGGAGAAAACCATCATGGAAACGATACTCGCGGCACTAAATCTCATGGGAAAACAGTGGCCTAGTCCCGCCCGTAAAGGAAGTGTTAATTAGCGTTTTCTTTACAAACAGGGGAAAGACTGAAAAAGCATGAGACTTTTTATGAAGGAATGCGCTTAAGGAAGTCGCTCAATTGGATCCCTAGGCGCTCTTGGCAAAATGCGACGAGGTCCTGCGAAGGAGGGGCATTGAACTGGCGTGGGCCGGTGTCCAGTTCGAAGGTCATTTGGTAGGCGTGCAAGGCGTGCCGATTAAGAGGAAGCGAATTGGCGAGGTGATCGGTCCAGCCAGATTCGATGAACTCTAAAAAAAGCGATTCATCGGGTCCGTAAAGTTTGTCGCCTACGATAGAGTGGCCGATGTGTTGGGCGTGAACGCGAATCTGGTGTTTTCTGCCGGTGAGGGGTTCCACGTGGGCGAGGGTGAAGTTGCCGTTTGAGTGGAGGGGTGAAAACCGGGTTTGCGCTTCTTGTCTGCGACCATTTGTCCGGACGGCGGATTTGCTATGGATGATACTGAAGGGATCCTTGCCGATAGGGGCATCTACGAAAGCGATTTCATTCAAGTTGCCTTCCAGAATGGCTAGGTACTGTTTTTGGGTAGTCCTCTTCTCCAGAGCCATTTGCAGGTGTCTGGCTGCTAATCGATGCTTGGCCAGAAGGATGATTCCGCTGGTCTCCCGGTCGAGGCGGGCAATGAGATGAGTCCGTTCATAGCCTAGGCACTCGCGGCAGGCCCCAACCAGTGATGACCAAGGGCCTTTTTTTGAAGGGTGGCAGACTACGAGAGGGGGTTTATTAATGAGGATAACATCGTTGTCGTCTTGGATAATCCAGGAGCGCAATTCAGTTTCGGTTATCTCCCATCCCCAGTCGGTCAGTGGCATTTCGGTGAGTCGATCAGTACAGCTTTTGGCCTTCAGCGCTTCGGCTAAAAACCGTTGAAGGGAAGCGAGAAGAGTTGCCAAATCTGCAGGGAGGCCTTAGTTTTAGAATTCGAAGGATGGTTACTCAATTCGTTCCGGTAAATTGGTTGGGAAAAAAGGAAATGGGTTATTTGGGTAAACAACTTGCCCCGGCCTCAGGCGAGGGCGGTAAATGATGAAGAAAACAAAAACAAAGGAGAAGTGTAGATATGCAAGCCAACAACCACGATCTAATCATCACGGGTATTCATATGGATCTGACGGACTCGCTAAAGCAAAACGTCTCGGAGAAGGTTGAAAAACTGTTTCGCCACGAAGATCGAATCATCCGGATCAAGGTGGAGTTAGAGTGCGACCACACAAAAAGTGGCGCTGAGCACGAGTTTATTGCCAAGGGGCACATCGAAATCAATGGACCGTCTATGAACGTATCGGTTAGAAACGAAGACTGTCACAAGGCCATCGATTTGCTTGTGGATAAACTGGACAGAATGCTTAGAAGGCGGTCTCGCTTGCGTCGGGTGAAACGCAAAGACACGCACGATGTGGATATTCCGGCTAATCTCCCTAAGGTTTAAGCCAGCAACAATGAGAATGGGTGGCTGATGTAAGGTTGACCGCCCGTCAGCGAGGCACCCTCGCTCTATCGAACGGCGGGGATTTGAAGACTGGGAGTTCACCTTCGGCAGAAAGCGAGCGCTGATTGCCCGAAGCCCACTTTTCGGAAGAGCTTTGCGGGTCTGGGAGTTCGCTTACGAGGGGAGAGGGGCATTTTGTAATTCGCCATCAAATGGGGAATTGGGTTAAATGCGACATTCGTCAGAAAAATACCTTGAAAACCGCATTCAGTGCCCCTTTTCTCCGTCCTTCGATCATTTTCGGATGATCATCGTGGTCTGCGCGGCTAGCTCAATTGGATAGAGCACCTGACTACGGATCAGGAGGTTGGGGGTTCGACTCCCTCGCCGCGTGCCACCGGAAGCGCTGACAAAGTGCAGAAAATCAGGGTTTTACAGGGGGAAGATAGAAATTCCATTCTATTCCATCCAAATCCAACATAGCTTGATCTCTGCCGTTTCGAGGTCCGCGATGCCGAAGACGGCAAAACTAAAGCCTGTAAAAACAGAAGATGGTAAATGGCGGGTAAGTATTCAAGCACGGGAAAGCGTTGGCGTTTGTTCACTCCATCTGAAGCCAAGGCGGAGGTGGAGGTCCGAAGGATAAAGTCCCACATAAACAAGCATGGGTCAAAAGCACTCGTGTTTCACGGCAAGCGAGAGTAGCGATGCGAGAACCACCATCAATAGACTCAACAGTCACCATCTAAATGGTGAATATGAGCTTACACTAAATGCCGCTGTAAGCTTTTTCTTAGACCACTTAGAAAAGGCAGAGGCTTCAAAAACCTCCTCGGAAGTCTTCTACATGTCTCTCAAGCAGAGGAAGAACTTGTTTTAGGAGAAGAACAGAAAGAAGTGGACGACCAATCACGTTGGGGATTGGAAGGCTATTAATTTTGGGCCGCTCCCACGTGCCAAGGCATCGGAAGAAGACAGCTTAGTTGAACTAGGGTTTCTCCATACCTTCGGACGAAAGTTTATTGACGAGATAACCTCTGAAGACGCGAGGACATCGATGAAGAAATGCCACGACACTTCAGACTCTGCTTGGAACAGAGCGTAAAGGCAGATTTTACCAGCTTTCAACTACGCTCGATCAAGGGGCTTAACTAGCGCAAACCCTCTGAGCGACCCTGATCACCCGATAATTAAGAGATCCACTAAAGGCACGAGAGATATTGTCACAATGACTCTAGACTAGCATGGTACACTGTTTTCCATTGCTATCTACTGATGAACAAAGGGTTAACGAAA
>Ga0181593_10001909_pt1 | contig 19093 bp, 31 predicted proteins | sample 071ome_19_FD_133756 | JGI IMG/M metagenome (GOLD analysis project Ga0181593, IMG submission 133756) | Coastal salt marsh microbial communities from the Groves Creek Marsh, Skidaway Island, Georgia - 071413AT metaG (megahit assembly) | ecosystem: Environmental > Aquatic > Marine > Intertidal...
AGTTCCCGCAAAAGATCAAGGCCATCGACATCCGGCAGACCTAAATCCAGAACGACAACGTTATATTGGATTGTACCCAGGGCGGCCTGCGCTTCATTAACCGTGCCGAAAAGATCGACAGAGAATCCTTCCGCAACAAGGCCTTTCTGAATAAAATTGCTGAGACGCGCGTTGTCTTCAACCAACAAAACTCGCATCGATGCCCTGATCCCCTTGATTAACCAAGCACAAACGCATTTTTGTCTTAAAAAAGACAAAAATGCTCAATAAAAAATTTTACTAAAATAATAAATGATTCAATGTGATGATTATCACAGATTTGGCGGTTTTCGTGAACGTTTAATGAACACGGGATTATGCGCCAACACCTGTTTGTTTTATAAATTATTAATTATATCAATAACTTAGACATGATATCCGTGTCATCCATGCACTGAATCAGGGTCAAAGCCAAACCACTTCCAAGTTTGCGCCATGACCGCCGGTAGCGGTGCCTCGAAGTGCTTTTTCTCGCCGGATGGTAACGCCAAAGAGATCCCCTGAGCATGCAAATGAAGTTTTCGCGTATTGGGAACGCCATTGAGAAAGGCCCTTGAACCGCCATATTTTCCATCGCCGAGAATAGGCGTACCCATTGATGCGCAATGGGCCCGAATTTGATGAGTTCTTCCCGTTTTTGGCTCAAGCTCAAGCCACGCCGCCTTATGACCGGTGGTATCAATAATACGATAGTCCGTTGCCGCCGGCTTTCCAGCCTCGACATCGACACGCATCTTTTCGCCGCCGCGACCCGGGCTTTTCAATAACGCCGAATTGATCGTTCCAGATTGTTGCGGGGGAACACCGACAACAAGAGCCCAATATAACTTTCGCACCAACCGGGCGCTGAATAATCCCGTTAAATAAGTAGATACCTTTCGCGTCCGGGCCAACAACAAGACACCGGATGTATCTTTATCGAGCCGATGAACCAGCCGGGGCCTTTCGGTTCCATCAAATTTTAAATAATCCAACATAGCATCAAGATGGTGTTTGGTTTTACTGCCCCCTTGTACGGCTAATCCAGCCGGCTTATTCAAAACAATCACATCGTCATCCTGATATAAAATCGTCTCGGTCAGGGCTGAAATTTCAGCTTCACTGAAATTGTCCGTTAAAACCGGCTTCCTGGTCTCTTCTTGGGGGTTTTCCGCCCCCGGCGGAATACGGACGCGTTGCCCCGCTTCAAGACGGGCATTGGCCTTAACACGTTTACCGTCAAGCCGCACTTGGCCCGTTCGCAGCCACTTTTGCAGCATCGAATTTTTAACCGATGGAAAATGCCGTTTGAACCACCGGTCTAAGCGAATATCAGCGTCATTTTCTTCGACGGTAATGTTTTGAACATGCGTCATGTTAAAATCAGGCGAAGTAATTTCATACCCAATACGAAAGCCGTAATCGCCAAGATTACGGACGCGGCGATATAAATAGCCGCTGATGCCGTCTGACCGCGTTCAAAGAGATAAACGACATCAAGTGAAAACGTTGAAAACGTCGTAAATGAACCTAAAACGCCAACCACCAAAAAAGCCCTGGTTTCTTGACTGACCGACCAGGACAAAGCCATGATTTCCGTTAAGGCACCGAGAACAAAGGACCCGAGTACATTCACCACAAGCGTGCCGTAGGGAAACGATAAGCCCAACCAGTGACCGACTTGGCCAACCACGTAATAACGTCCTACCGCTCCGAGGGCCCCGCCTAAAGCTACCGAGAGTAATAATTTCATGTGCAATCCATTCGGTTTATGAGACGTCGATCACTATTCTTTCTGCGTTCGTAACTTGTCCCAATATGCTAGCCGCTTTGTAATTTCTTTTTCGAATCCCCGCTCTCCCGGTTCGTAAAATCGGCGACGGTCCATATCATCGGGAAAATAATTCTGCCCGGAGAAACCTTCTTGCGTGTTGTGATCGTAATTGTAATCCTTTCCATATCCAAGATCCCGCATCATTTGAGTCGGCGCATTCAGGATATGCTTAGGCGGCATTAAGGAACCCGTCTCACGCGCAGCCTGTGTGGCCAATTTTTCAGCTTGATAAGCCTTGTTCGATTTTGGTGCCGTCGCCAAATAGATCACACACTGAACCAAGGCCAACTCGCCTTCGGGCGATCCCAAGCGTTCGTAAGCCTGCCATGCACTTAAGGTATGCTGTAACGCATCCGGATCGGCGAGGCCAATATCTTCACTAGCAAACCGCAGCAACCGCCGCGCGATATAATGAGGGTCTTCACCACCGACAATCATGCGGGCAAACCAATAAAGTGCCGCATCGGCATCAGAACCGCGCAAAGATTTATGCAACGCACTGATAAGATTGTAATGGCTTTCCTGGCCTTTATCGTAAAGCGGCATACGGTGCTGTACGATTTCGGTTAAGGCTTGAGTATCGAGCAACGGCTCAGCCGGGCAGTCGAACAAAATTTCGGCTAAATTGAGGAGATACCGACCGTCGCCGTCCGCCATGGCCCGTACGGCGGCACGAGCATCGTTATCCAGCGGCAATTTCGAACCCGTTTCCACCTCGGCACGCTGCATCAACTCTTCTAGAGCGGTATCACCCAATCGGTTCAGCACAAGCACTTGGCAACGCGACAGCAGAGGCGGATTGAGTTCGAATGAGGGGTTTTCCGTCGTTGCGCCGACAAGAATAACCGTGCCGTCCTCAACATAGGGCAGAAAGCTATCCTGCTGCGCCCGGTTAAACCGGTGAATCTCATCGATAAAAAGCAGAGTCCCCTCACCCATTTCCCGCCGCTGACGCGCTGCCTCAAAGACTTTGCGCAAATCGGCGACACCGGAGAACACGGCCGATAAGGGCTCGAAGATGAGTTTTGTCGCCGTCGCCAATAACCGTGCCGTCGTCGTTTTTCCCGTTCCGGGTGGCCCCCAAAGGATGATAGATGTCAATTTTTCCGATGCAACCATGCGCCCGATCGGTCCGTCAGGTTTTAGCAAATGATCTTGTCCGACGACATCGTCAAGCGATTGGGGCCGCAAACGATCGGCAAGAGGACGAGGGGCTTGTGATTCGAAAAGCGTGCTCAACGGCCTATGACCAAGTTCATGGCTTTGTTGTTTCGCAACAAATCAATCCGCCATTCGCGTACCGGGATCGACATAACACGTTTCAATTCCTCGACACGCCCGATTTTTCGATTGTTCACACCGAGAATCATATCGCCGGGCTGAAAGAATTGGCTGGCGGAACTTCGCCGGCGCATTCGCATGATCATAACGCCTGGCTTAAACCCAACTAAATCAAGCTCATCGGCAAGTGCCGGTGACATATTCGCAATAACAGCACCGGATAGCGGGTGATTGCCTTTCAACTCTGTCACATTACGCTTGGGAATTTCCGGCGGCGGCAGCACATTAAATCGAAATGATATTTTCTTTTTCTTGCGCCGGATTTTCACGATCGATTGTTTGCCTAATTCAAGTGTTGCTACCCGGTAATCCAGTGCCTGGGGGTCATTAACGGGACGGCCGTTGATTTCAATAATTACGTCACCTTCCTTGATACCGGCTTGCGCCGCCGGACTGTTTTCGTAAACCTTACTAACGATGATTCCTTGCGGCCGGTCCAAGCCCAGTGACGCTGCAATATCCGATGTCATGGCTTGACCCCAAGCCCCAAACCAAGGGCGCACGAGACGACCGCCTTTTCGAAGCCCGCTGACCACAGCGCGCACCATATTGGCAGGGATGGCAAACCCAATTCCGTGTGAACCGCCGCTTTGCGAGAATATCGCCGTGTTGATCCCAATCAGCCGCCCGTCTAGGGCTACCAGGGCACCGCCAGAATTACCGGGATTAATCGCCGCATCGGTTTGAATGAAATACGTCGGCCCCGAATCGCCTAACTTTGTGCGCGCTACGGCAGAAACGATGCCATTGGTGACCGTCTGACCGACCCCAAAAGGGTTACCGATTGCAAGGACAAGATCACCAACTTCAAGAGAATCGGAATCGCCCAAAATTAAAACAGGCAGCTTATCGTTGCCGGCTTTAATCTTAAGAACGGCGAGATCAGTTCTCTCATCAGAGCCAATCAAAGTCGCCGCAAATTCACGGCGGTCCGTGAGCACAACAGTGATTTGATCCGCCCCGGCAATCACGTGATGATTTGTCACGATGAGACCGCTGGCATCAATGATGACACCTGAACCTAGGGAGTTTTGCACTCGTTGCTCAGGCTCTTCGTAACCAAAGCCAAACCGGTCGCCGAAAAAGCGCTGGAAGAATGGATCGTCAAACAATCTTGCAACACGCCTGTTTTTAACGACTTTTTGGCTGTAAATATTCACGACAGCCGGTGCGGCTTTTTTCACCAAGGGCGCAAATGACATTTTAATTTGCGCCATGGAACCCGGTAACTGGCGCTCAGCAGCTTGAGCGTTTTGCCTTAAATCCAAAACACTCATCGCCAAAATAAAACTGAGGCATAAGAAAATATTGTGCTGCATTCAAAAATATCCACTCAAAATACTATTGATCGGCACCCTAAGTTTACCATGACAGATAACAAAAGGGCAGCACACCGGCTGCCCTTTTAAATCTCGTTATAAAGATGTTTTCGTTATTCCGGCGCTTCAACAACTTGTTCGGCTTCGGCCTCTGCGCGGGCTTTGTCTTCCGCGCCCTTCACATCAGGATCGCGGTCAACAAGTTCGATGATCGCAAGCGGTGCATTATCACCATAACGGTGACCGGCACGCAAAACTCTCGTATAACCGCCGGCCCGGTCTTTATAACGCTCGGCCAGGGTATCAAAGAGCTTCCGCAGAACTTCATCGTCTCGCACGACAGCTGCCGCCTGGCGGCGGGCGTGTAACGTACCTTGTTTACCTAAAGTGATGATTTTATCCGCAAAGCGGCGTAATTCTTTAGCTTTCGGTAAGGTCGTCTTGATCTGTTCATGCTTCAACAGCGACGTCGTCATGTTGGCAAACATCGACTTACGGTGCGTGCTGGTTTTATTTAGTTTTCGGCCACCCATTCGATGACGCATGATAGTCCTCCAATTACCCTCAAGAGCGAACGACGGCTCTTAGAAAGGCTCCTCAAGTTTTTTGGCCAATTCTTCAATATTTTCCGGCGGCCATGTCGGAATTTCCATGCCGAGGTGCAGCCCCATGTGCGACAGCACTTCTTTGATTTCATTCAACGATTTACGGCCAAAGTTCGGCGTGCGCAGCATATCGCCTTCCGACTTTTGAACAAGATCGCCGATGTAGATGATGTTGTCATTTTTCAGGCAATTTGCCGAACGGACAGAAAGCTCAAGTTCGTCGACTTTACGGAGCAGATTGCGGTTAAACGGCAGTTCTTCCTGCTCCTCCTCGACCTTAACCGCTTGCGGCTCTTCGAAGTTGATAAAGAGCTGCAGTTGATCCTGCATAATCCGGGCAGCAAGTGCGACGGCATCTTCAGGGGTGACGGCACCGTTCGTTGTCACTTCCAAAGAAAGCTTATCGTAATCGGTGTCTTGGCCGACACGCGTATTCTCAACTTTATAAGTAACTTTTCGTACCGGTGAGAATACGGCATCGATCGGAATCAAGCCAATGGGCGATTCTTCCGCGCGGTTCTGACCGGCGGGCACATAGCCCTTACCAAGCTCCGCGGTAAGCTCCATGGACAATTTGGCACCCTCATCCAGCGTACAAATGACCAAATCCGGGTCCATCACCGAAATGTCCGGACCGGTTTCAATCATGCTGGCTTTCACCTCACCCGGGCCGTCGATATTCAACGTCATTCGTTTTGGCCCTTCGGCATTCATTCGCAAGCCCATGGACTTAATATTCAGGATGATATCGGTGACGTCTTCGCGGACACCCGGAATCGTCGAGAATTCATGCAAAACACTCTCTATTTGCACAGACGTCACGGCCCCGCCTTGAAGCGACGATAATAAAATTCGCCGTAGCGCATTACCCAACGTCAGGCCGAAGCCCCGCTCAAGCGGCTCGGCAACAATAGTTGCTGTACGGGACGGATCGCCACCGGGAACGATATCCAACTTTGCCGGTTTAATCAGTTCTTGCCAATTTTTCTGAATCACGAGAGGAACCTCACGTCTATAAGTTTTAAAACGGTACGGCCACAAAGGCCTATTTTAAATTCAGCCTGAAAAATAAATTCAGTCCGAACAAACCAATTACTCAAAAATTACACACGGCGCCGTTTTCGTGGCCGGCAACCATTATGCGGTATGGCCGTAACATCACGGATCGCGGTGATCGTAAAACCAACTGTCTGCAACGCGCGCAAGGCTGATTCACGACCGGAGCCGGGCCCCTTAACCTCGACTTCCAATGTTTTCATGCCGTGCTCCATCGCTTTTTGGCCAGCGGCTTCACCTGCCATTTGCGCCGCATACGGCGTCGATTTGCGCGAACCCTTAAAGCCTTGGCTGCCAGCGGACGACCAGGAAATTGCATTCCCTTGGGCATCCGAGATCGTCACAACCGTATTGTTAAACGATGCATTCACATGAGCCACGCCGGACACAATATTTTTCTTTTCCCGGCGGCGTGTTCTTTGCGTTGTAGGTTTTGCCATCAATGATCCTCAAAATTCTCTTTAACGAATGCTATCCGTCGAAATTAACCTTTGGGTGTTTTCTTCTTACCGGCGATTGATTTAGCCGGGCCTTTACGCGTCCGGGCATTGGTATGGGTCCGCTGACCCCGTACCGGCAAACCGCGCCGATGGCGCAAGCCGCGATAACAGCCCAGATCCATCAATCGCTTAATGTTCATTGCGACTTCACGGCGCAGATCGCCCTCGACTTGGTAGTCAGAATCGATCAACTCGCGGATTTTCATCACCTCATCATCGGTGAGCTGGCTCACGCGCCGATCGTCGGGAACGCCCGTTTTTTCACAAATTTCCTTCGCTTTGGTCCGCCCAATACCATGAATGTAGGTCAAGGCGATTTGAACCCTTTTCTGCGTCGGAATGTTTACACCCGCAATACGTGCCAATGCCGTAACTCCTCTTTCAATATCGGTATCGTTAAGAATTGACCTGCCGGGCCCAAAAGAGCCGGGATTATAGGCACTTATACCCCTAAGTCAACTCACTGACCGCTAACCGATTGCTCCTTCTAATTGTTTTGTCACCTCATCGATGGCTGCCATGCCATCGACGCTCTTCATGACCCCTTTTTTGTCGTAATACCCAATAATCGGGGCCGTTTGATCATGGTAGGCCTTCAACCGGGCGCGGACAGTTTCTTCATTGTCGTCGGCCCGGCGGGTAAATTCCGTTCCGCCGCACTTATCGCAAACCCCTTCTTTTTGGGGCTTTTGAAATGAATCATGGTAGCCAGCGCCGCATTTCGCACAGGTAAACCGGCCCGTAATCCGCTCGACCATCGCATCATCATCGACCTTGAGCTCGACGACATGGTCAATTTTGAGGCCCTTATCCGTCAGCATGGCATCAAGCGCATCGGCCTGCGGCGTGGTCCGGGGAAAACCGTCCAGGATAAACCCATTGGCGCAGTCTTTCTGATCGATCCGCGATGAGATCATATTGACGATCATTTCATCGGGCACCAGACCGCCGGATTCCATAATGCCTTTGGCTTCCTTGCCGAGATCGCTACCGGAGGCAACTTCGGCACGAAGCATATCACCCGTTGATAGCTGAACGATGCCGCGGCTTTCTTCAAGGCGCTTTGCTTGGGTTCCTTTACCGGCACCGGGCGGTCCGAGCAAAATAAGATTCATTACCGCCTCCCCTTCAATTTGGACTTTTTAATCAAGCCCTCATACTGATGAGCCAGCAAATGAGATTGAACTTGGGCAACGGTATCGATTGTCACGGTGACGACGATGAGTAGGCTCGTACCGCCGAGATAGAACGGAACTGAATACTTTGAAATCAAAATTTCCGGCATCATACAAACTGCGACGAGATAAATGGCGCCAATCACCGTTAAACGCGTTAGCACCCAGTCGAGATATTCCGCCGTATTTTTACCCGGGCGAATGCCGGGAATAAAACCACCGTATTTTTTCAAGTTATCGGCCGTGTCTTTGGGATTGAACACAACGGCCGTATAGAAAAAGGCAAAAAATGCGATCAACGATGAATATATAATGAAATAAACTGGTTGGCCGCGGCCGAGGAAGGCTGTCGCGGCCGTTAGCCACTCAGGTCCCGAACCGGCGGAGAAGCCCGCAACGGTCAGCGGCATAAGCAAGATCGCGCTGGCAAAAATAGGCGGAATAACACCGGCCGTATTCAACTTTAACGGTAAGTGCGAGCTTTCGCCGCCGGTCATCTTGTTGCCGCGTTGCCGTTTAGGATATTGCACGATCAGCCGCCGTTGCGCCCGTTCGACAAATACGATCAAGGCGATCACGACGATGGCCATCACCAGCAAGCTGATGATCAAAATAGCCGAGAATTGACCCGTGCGGCCCATCTCGAATGTTTGCGCGAGTGCCGACGGCAACCCGGCGACGATCCCCGCCATAATGATCAATGAAATACCGTTACCGATACCGCGTGCTGTGATTTGCTCACCCAACCACAGTAGGAACATGGTGCCGCCAACCAACGAAACAACCGTTGTAAACCGGAAGAAGTAGCCGGGATCAATAACCGCGGAACCGCCACCGGTCGACTGCATGCTCTCCAGGCCAACCGAAATACCGTAGGCCTGCAAAATCGTGATGAATACGGTCAAATAGCGGGTGTATTGATTGATTTTCTTTTGCCCGACCGCGCCTTCTTTTTTGAGAGCTTCCAATTTCGGCGAAACCGCCGTCATCAACTGCATGATAATAGCCGCCGAAATATACGGCATGATGTTCAAGGCAAAAATCGTCATGCGCTCGAGCGCGCCACCGGCAAACGTATTGATGATGCCGACGAAACCTTCGGCCTGACGGGCAAAAATATCCTGCCAAATCGTCGGATCGATCCCCGGCAGAGGAATGTAAGTCCCGAGGCGATAGACAACCAAAGCACCCAGCGTGAACCAGATACGCTTTTTAAGCTCCGGTGCCTTTGCGAAGGCGCTGAAGTTTAAATTAGCCGCAAGTTGTTCAGCAGCAGATGCCATCCGTTGGGCTCACTCTTTCGTTGCTACGCGTTTTCAGCCGGCTTTTCTTCGGCAGCGGGCTTATCGTCGGCTTTTTGCTCAGCCGCCTCTTGCTCGACCGGTGCCGATTGTTTCTTTTTCGATTTACTTTGTCTTTTCAGCCGCTTGGCCTCTTTATCTTTGACAGGCGCCGTCAATTTGATCGAACCACCGGCTTTTTCGACCGCCGCAATCGCGGACTTCGAAGCCCCGGAGACCTCAAGGTCTACTTTTGCGGTCAACTCACCCATACCGAGGATACGCACACCGTCGAAGCTTTTGCGCATAAAGCCTGCTTCACACAGAACATCTTCAGTAATCGGCTTGCCGGCATCGAGAACCTTGTCATCAATCGATTTTTGCAAGGCCGATAAATTTACGACGGCATATCGAGAGCGGAATACATTGGTAAATCCCCGTTTTGGCAAACGGCGATACAAAGGCATTTGGCCGCCTTCAAAGCCACGCAGGCTCACACCGCTTCGCGAACGTTGGCCTTTATGACCCTTGCCGGAGGTTTTACCCTTACCCGAACCCATGCCGCGACCACGGCGAATTCTTCCGGCGTGCGCTCCATTGTTATCTTTAATTTCGTTGAGCTTCATGATCTTGCCTAATTTCAAATAGTTACATCAACAAGTCGAAACGTGCGCCGGACACTAGCCCTCAACGCGAACGAGATGTTGCACTTTATTTATCATGCCGCGGACCGCCGGCGTGTCTTCCAATTCCCGAGACTTGTTCATTTTATTCAAGCCAAGGCCGATCAACGTTTTGCGTTGATCTCCGGGACGCCCAATTGGGCTGCGGATTTGCGTTACCTTTACCGTTTTCTTTTCAGCCATTATTCTTTCCTTGGCTACTCATCGCTATTCGCGGCCGGTGCCGTCACCGTTGAGCCGCGACGCGATACAATCTCACCGACTTTCATGTTTCGCCGGGCTGCTACAGCACGCGGTGAATTCATTCTCTTTAAAGCATCGAACGTTGCTTTAACCATATTGTACGGGTTTGCCGTCCCAACAGATTTTGCGACAACGTCCTGAACACCCATCGTTTCAAAAACGGCACGCATCGGACCACCGGCGATAACACCCGTACCTGGCGGTGCACTGCGCAAAACAACTTTACCCGCGCCGTAGCGGCCTTTTACATCGTGATGCAACGTGCGGCCATCGCGCAACGGCACACGGACCATGGACCGCTTGGCTTGATCTGTGGCTTTACGGATCGCTTCCGGCACTTCGCGGGCTTTACCATTACCGAAGCCGACACGTCCTTTACCGTCACCGACAACCACCAAAGCGGCAAAAGAGAACCGGCGGCCGCCTTTGACAACCTTGGCGACGCGGTTGATATGAACCAGCCGGTCATTAACGTCTGACTCTTCGCGATCATTATCGCGATCGCGGCCCCGTCCACGGCCTTGCCCCCGGCCGCCCGAAGGTGATTTCGTCTGTGAAGTCGTTTCTTCCGCCATTCAGGCTCTCCTTAAAACGCTAATCCGCCGGACCGTGCGGCATCGGCTAAAGCTTTAACACGACCGTGATAGCGGTAGCCGCCACGGTCAAAAACAACATCTTTCACGCCCGCAGCTTGTGCGCGTTCAGCAATCAGTTTCCCGACCTCGCTGGCAGCATCAACATCACGACCTGATTTCAATTTGCCACGCAGATCTTTGTCGACACTGGAAGCCGCCGCTACGGTCACACCCTTTAAATCATCAATAATTTGAGCATAGATATGACTGTTCGACCGAAACACGGAAAGTCTCGGGCGGCCCTTGCCGCGCCGGACTAAACGTGAGCGGTTTCGCATTGCACGGCGCTGGTAAAAAAATTTCGACTGAGCCATGACTTACTTCTTCTTTCCTTCTTTACGCAGGATTTGCTCATCTGCGTATTTGACGCCTTTGCCTTTATACGGTTCCGGCGGGCGGTAACCGCGAATTTCAGCGGCAACCTGTCCAACCAATTGGCGGTTAGCGCCTTCAATTGAAATATGCGTTTGGTCCGCGCATTGGATTTTGATGCCCTCGGGGATGGGGTATTCCACGTCGTGACTGAATCCAAGCTGCAAAACGAGATTTTTACCTTTAACTTGAGCACGGTAACCAACACCGTTGATTTCAAGATCTTTCTTAAATCCTTCAGCAACGCCAATAACCAGATTATTCACGACAGTACGGGCCGTGCCCCACATTTGGCGGGCACGCAACGTATCTTGGCGCGGACGGACTACAATTTGCTGTTCTTCTTGCAACACCTCTACTTCAGGCATCAGAACAGCGCTCATCTCCCCCAGCTTACCTTTTGCGGTAACTTGCTGGCCGGCGATATCCACATTCACACCATCGGGAATGGGAACAGGTACTTGACCGATACGCGACATGATTAAACTTCAAACCTCAAAATTCTAAAAACGCGTTTAAAAAACCTGACAGAGAACTTCGCCGCCGACATTCTTTTCACGGGCTTCGGCATCAGACATGACACCGCGCGGCGTCGATAAAATCGCAATCCCTAAACCGTTATAAAACCGGGCGAGGTCCTTAATTTTGGAATAGACCCGGCGCCCTGGCGTCGAAACACGGCTGATTTCCTTAATGACCGGATCGCCTTCGTGATACTTGAGCTCAATCTTGATCTCTCTCACACCTGTACGGACTTCATATTCACTATAATCACGGATGAAGCCTTCGGTTTTGAGAACTTCAAGCACGCCCAAACGTAACCGGGAAGCCGGTGCGACAACAGAGTCCTTGCGCGCACGCTGACCGTTCCGAATTCGGGTTAACAAATCACCAATAGGGTCAGTAAAAGACATTCCTGCTCTCTCCTTACCAGCTCGACTTAACCATGCCAGGGACCTGACCTCGTGATCCCATGTCACGTAGCGCAATGCGCGAGAGCTTAAATTTTCTGTAATTGCCCCGCGGACGGCCCGATAATTTACACCGCAACCGAATGCGGACCGGGGACGAATTGCGCGGCAATTCCGCTAATTTCAGCATAGATTGAAACCGTTCTTCAGGCGAAACCGTCTTATCGCGCATTTTTGCCTTTAACGCTGTCCGTTTTGCAGAATAGCGCTTGGCCATGCGTTCGCGTTTCAAGTTGCGCTCGATGGAACTTTTCTTAGCCATTCGATGTTTCTCCTGAATCAGGTTTTGCCTCGCCGGCTTCTTCTTGTTTGGCTTCTCCTTGAGATTCACCCGGCGCATTACCCGCCGCTTCGTTCTCAAGTTGATCTTTTGCCTCTTTTTCAGCTTCGGCACGGGCCAATGCTTCCGCTTTTTCTTTTTCTTCTTTGGCTTTTTCCTGTGCCGCATTACCACCGACAAACGGCATTTCAAACCCCTTCAACAAGGCACGGGCTTCATCGTCCGTTTTAGCGGTTGTGCAAATGATAATGTCCATCCCACGAATTTGATCGACCTTATCGTAATCAATTTCAGGAAACACGATTTGTTCTTTAATGCCCATGGAGTAATTGCCATTACCGTCAAAACTACGGCCTGACAGACCCCGGAAATCCCGAACTCGCGGCAAAGCCATGGTAACCAAGCGGTCTAAAAATTCATACATACGGTCACGACGCAACGTGACTTTGCAACCAATTGCCATGCCGTCGCGAAGCTTAAAGTTCGACACCGATTTTTTAGCTCGCGTCACAACAGGTTTTTGACCCGAAATCGCGGTCATATCGTTAACGGCGCCTTCGACTTTTTTACGGTCGTTCACCGCATCACCGACACCCATGTTGATGACGATCTTATCGAGGCGCGGAACGCTCATAGCATTGCTATAACCGAACTCTTTAATCAAATCCGGTTTAACAACGTTGTTATAATGATCATGCAGCCGTGTCATCTTAAATAAGCCTTATTTATCAATTACTTCGCCGGATACTTTTGCAAAGCGGACCTTGCGGCCATCCTCTAAAAATTTGTAACCGATCCGAGTCGGTTTATCGGTTTTCGGGTCGACATGAGCGATATTCGACAAATGAATCGACGCCTCTTTATTAACAATGCCGCCGGCATTTGTTTGTGTCGCTCGTGTATGACGCTTAACCATGTTCACGCCCTGCACAAGTGCCCGGTCCTCTTTCGACATAACGCGAAGCACTTCGCCGCTTTGGCCTTTATTACGGCCGGACAGGACAACAACGCGATCACCTTTTTTAATGCGTGCCGACATCACAAGACCTCCGGCGCTAACGAGATAATTTTCATGTAACGTTTTGCGCGCAATTCACGGGTTACAGGACCAAAAATCCGCGTGCCGATCGGTCCACCTTGCTGGTTAATCAATACTGCCGCATTACGGTCAAACCGGATGGCCGAACCGTCGGGACGGCGAATATCTTTTGCCGTACGAACAACAACAGCTTTCGCGACATCGCCTTTTTTAACACGGCCACGGGGAATTGCCTCTTTCACGGAAACGACAATCACATCACCAACGGATGCATACTTTCGTTTTGAGCCGCCGAGCACTTTAATGCATTGCACCCGCCGTGCACCCGAGTTATCGGCAACATCCAAGTTTGATTCGACCTGGATCATCGTTCCATTCCTTCACTATTTTTATCGTTATTGTTAGGCATTTTCATAAACAACTTCCCAGGTTTTCCGCTTCGATATTGGGCGGCACTCCTGGATGTTAACGGTGTCACCTTCTTTGCATCGATTTTCAGAATCGTGCGCCGAATACTTCTTACTCTTACGAATAAACTTCTTATAAAGCGGGTGCATCACGCGACGTTCGACCTTAACGACAACGGTTTTGTCCATTTTATCGCTGACAACAAGACCTCTGAGTACGCGTTTTGGCATCGTTTCTTTTCCTAAGCGGCAGCAGCGGCTTTCGACCGCTCGCTGATAATTGTTTTAATCACGGCAATTTCACGGCGGACCTGACGAACCCGGGCCGTATTCTCAAGCTGACCGCTGGCCGCTTGAAAACGCAAGTTAAAGGCTTCCTTGCGCAAATCACGCAATTGCCCATTCAGCTCATCATCGGTTTTCGTTCTCAAGTCTGCGGCACTCATCGTTTTATTCCTCCGTCACACGCGAAACAAAGCGTGTTTTAAGCGGAAGCTTCGCAGAAGCTAATTCCATGGCCCGGCGGGCAACCGACACCGGCACACCATCAATTTCAAACATGATCCGGCCCGGTTTAACACGGCAGGCCCAATACTCGGGTGCACCCTTACCTTTACCTTGGCGGACTTCCGCCGGTTTTTGCGAAACAGGCAAATCCGGAAAGATACGAATCCAAACACGGCCCGCACGCTTCATGTGCCGTGTGATCGTTCGCCGTGCAGCTTCAATCTGACGCGCCGTCACTCGGCATGGCGTGATCGCCTTCAGTCCATAGGAGCCAAAGTTTAACGTGTAGCCGCCTTTGGCTTTGCCATGAATGCGCCCCTTATGGGCTTTTCTGTATTTTGTACGTTTCGGACTCAGCATTGCCGTTATTCCAAATTAAATTCGTTAGCGTTGCGGTTGTTGTTCTTGAGCGATTTTGTCTATCGCCATTGGGTCGTGGGCTAAAATCTCGCCTTTATAAATCCAAACTTTGACGCCGCAGGATCCATACGTTGTATTGCCCGTCGAGGTACCGTAGTCGACATTGGCCCGTAGCGTATGAAGCGGCACGCGGCCTTCCCGGTACCAAACCGTCCGGGCAATTTCTGCACCACCCAGCCGGCCCGAGCAATTCACCCGAATACCTTCCGCGCCAAGGCGCATAGCCGATTGAACCGCGCGTTTCATGGCCCGGCGGATTGAAACACGGCGCTCCATTTGTTGCGCAATGTTATCGGCAACCAATTGGGCTTCGATTTCCGGCTTACGAATTTCGACGATGTTCAGATGAACTTCCGAACCCGTCATTTTCGCGATCTCGTTGCGCAGCTTTTCAATATCGGCGCCTTTTTTACCGATAACGACACCGGGGCGCGCAGTGTGAATGGTCACGCGGGCTTTTTTTGCCGGACGCTCAATGACGATACGGGACACACCAGCCTGTTGCAGACGATCATTGATCAGCCCACGAATGTGCAAATCTTCATGCAGCATATCGGCATACTGCGTGTCGGAAAACCAACGCGAGTCCCACGTCCGGTTAATACCGAGCCGTAATCCTACTGGATTGACCTTTTGACCCATTACGCCGTCTCCTCACGCTCGCGAACAACGAGCCTCATATTACTAAAAGGTTTTTCAATACGTCCGGCCCGGCCCCGCGCACGCGGACGCCACCGTTTCATCATAAATGTTTTACCGACTGTCGCTTCAGACACATAAAGGCGATCGACATCCAACTGATGGTTGTTTTCAGCATTCGCGATGGCGGACTCGAGCAGCTTTTTCACATCATTCGAGATACGCCGACGAGAAAACTGCAATGTGGCTAATGCTTTATCGCAGTTTTGACCGCGGATCATCTGCGCAACCAAATTCAGTTTTTGCGGACTCACACGAATTTGCTTGGCGTAAGCCATCGCTTCGTTATCGCCTAAAACGCGCGGTTTTGATTTTTTACCCATCACTAATCTCGTTTTGCTTTCTTATCACCTGAATGACCCATAAAGGACCGTGTCGGCGAAAATTCACCAAACTTATGACCAATCATGTCCTCGGTAACGAGGACCGGAATAAACTTCTTGCCGTTGTAGACGCCAAACGTCAGCCCTACAAATTGGGGCAGGATCGTCGAGCGGCGGGACCAGGTTCTGATCACTTCATTACGGCCAGAGGCACGTGAAGTTTCTGCTTTCTTCAGCAGATAGCCGTCGACAAACGGTCCTTTCCAAACCGAACGAGCCAAACTAATTCTCCTATTTCCGGCGATGACGGCGGCGCATAATCAAGCGATCCGTCTTCTTGTTCTTACGTGTCCGCATGCCCTTGGTGGATTTACCCCATGGCGAAACCGGATGACGGCCGCCCGAAGTTTTGCCCTCACCACCACCATGAGGATGGTCAATCGGGTTCATCGCCACACCGCGGACAGATGGGCGCTTACCAAGCCAACGATTTCGGCCGGCTTTACCGAGTTTAATGTTTTGCTGATCGGGGTTTGAAACCGCGCCGATCGATGCCATGCATTCGGCCCGAACCATCCGAATTTCACCGGAACTCAGGCGCAGCTGGGCATACCCTTGGTCTTTACCGACGAGTTGAACGTACGTTCCTGCGGCACGGGCAATTTGTCCGCCCTTGCCGGGCTTCATTTCTATGTTGTGAATGATCGTGCCGACGGGGATGTTCTGCATCGGCAGCGCATTGCCCGGGCGGATATCGACATTTTTACCGGATTCGACCGTATCGCCAGCTTGCAAGCGTTGTGGCGCTAAGATGTAGGACAGCTCGCCGTCACTATACTTAATTAAGGCAATAAAAGCTGAACGGTTCGGATCATATTCAAGCCGCTCTACGGTAGCCGGTACGTTGAACTTATTCCGCTTAAAGTCAACCATGCGGTAACGCCGTTTATGCCCTCCGCCACGCCGGCGCGCGGTAATCCGGCCTTGATTATTCCGGCCGCCATTTTTACGCATGCCTTCCGTCAAAGAACGTTCAGGCCGTCCGTTCCAAAGACCTTTGCGGCTGACGAGAACAAGGCCGCGTTGCCCCGGTGTCGTCGGTTTATGTTGTTTTAACGGCATCCTACGTTTAACCCCAATTAAATACCTGTCGTGACATCGATCGAATTACCTTCGGCCAATGTGACAATTGCTTTCTTTGTGTCTGCTCGTTTGCCCAACTCTCCGCGGAAGCGTTTTACTTTACCCCGCTGGCGGGAGGTGTTCACCGCTGTAACTTTGACATCGAATAATTTTTCAACAGCCGCTTTAATTTCAGGCTTACTCGCATTCAACGGCACACGGAACGACACTTGGTTGTGTTCCGACAACAGAGTCGATTTTTCCGTAATCATCGGCGATCGGATGATTTCATACATCCGGCCCTGACTCGGCGTGACTTTATTGGCGTGCGGGCCACTCATTTTAATCGCTCCACAAGTTTATTTACGGCGTCCTGCGTCAAAACCAATGTTCCGCTTCGCATAATGTCGTAAACATTTGCGCCTTCCGTTGGCAAAATATTCATGCCCAGGACATTCGCCGCGGCATTTGCAAAATTGGTATCGAGCTCTGCGCCTTCGATGACTAGTGCCGAGTTCCAGCCCAATTGATTGACCCGTTGCGCTAGGTCTTTGGTCTTGCCGCTTTTAAGTTTTGCCGCATCAATGATAACCAAACTACCGGCAGCTTGCTTCGCCGATAAAGCCGTTTTCAATGCCAGGCGCCGGACCTTTTTCGGCAGGCTATGGGCGTGGCTACGAACAACAGGGCCGAAAGCGACACCGCCACCACGCATTTGCGGGGCTTTTTCGTTGCCATGACGTGCCCGACCCGAACCTTTTTGTTTCATCATTTTTGCGGTCGTGCCACGGACTTCGCTGCGCTGTTTGGTTTTATGCGAACCTTTACGGCGCTTTGCCAATTGCCAATTTACGGCACGCGCGATCAAATCACTGCGGACCGGCAAGCCGAACACCGCGTCATCCAGCTCGATGCTGCCGACTTTTTTATTTTCCAAACTCATCACGTCGCACTGCATCGGTGCTTAATCCTTCTTCTCTTCTTCGCCGCCTTCGGAATCGGCAGCAGGGGCTTCTTCGGCCGGTTTTTCTTCTTTTGGAGCCTCTTCTTTTGGAGCTTCTTCGACTGCGGGTTCTTCTGCCGGTGCTTCATCAGATGCATCAGCCGCCGCCATTTCTTGGCCTAAAATTGCCGCCGGATAGGGAACATCATCCGGACGGACCCGCTTGGCCGCATCGCGAATGGCGACATACGATCCTTTCGAACCAGGGACAGCGCCGCGCACCAAAATCAAACCCCGTTCCGGATCAGTCTCAACAATAATGAGATTTTGCGTCGAAACCCGCCGGTTACCCATTTGGCCGGCCATTTTCTTGCCCTTAAAGACCTTGCCGGGGTCCTGACATTGACCCGTCGAACCATGGGAACGGTGACTAATGGAAACGCCGTGTGACGCCCGCAAACCCGCAAAACCATGGCGCTTCATAGCACCGGCAAACCCTTTACCGATGGAGGTTCCAGCAACATCGACATACTGACCTGGGATAAAGTGAGCTGCCGATAACTGCGCGCCAACGTCAACCAGCGCGTCGTCGGCAACACGGAATTCAGTAAGCTTCTTCTTCGGCTCGACTTTTGCTTTGGCAAAATGGCCCCGAAGAGCTTTCGAAAGGTTTTTGACTTTGACACTGCCGATCCCGAGTTGCAGCGCGTTATAGCCGTCCTTTTCCGTCGTTCGTTTAGCAACAACCTGGCAATCATCAATCTTCAGCACAGTTACAGGCACATGGCGGCCATCGGCATCCGAAAACCGACGGGTCATTCCTAATTTCTGTGCAATTAAACCGGTACGCATTTCATTTAACCTTAAAGCTTAATTTCCACATCAACGCCGGCAGCAAGATCGAGCTTCATCAGCGCGTCTACGGTCTGCGGCGTCGGATCCAAAATATCCAGGACCCTTTTATGAGTACGGATCTCAAATTGTTCGCGCGATTTCTTGTCGATATGCGGCGAACGCAAGACCGTAAATTTCTCGATGCGCGTCGGCAGCGGTATCGGTCCGCGAACCTGTGCACCTGTGCGTTTGGCGGTGTTCAGGATCTCATTCGCCGACTGATCAAGCACGCGATGATCAAACGCCTTGAGCCGGATCCTGATGTTTTGTTGATCCATTATTATTTTCCCTTAACCACCTAACCTAAACGCTCATATTTACTCAATGATGGATGCGACGACACCGGCGCCGACGGTCCGCCCGCCTTCACGGATGGCGAAGCGCAAGCCTTCATCCATCGCGATCGGCTGGAGAAGCTCAACCTCCA
>Ga0181593_10001915_pt1 | contig 19073 bp, 19 predicted proteins | sample 071ome_19_FD_133756 | JGI IMG/M metagenome (GOLD analysis project Ga0181593, IMG submission 133756) | Coastal salt marsh microbial communities from the Groves Creek Marsh, Skidaway Island, Georgia - 071413AT metaG (megahit assembly) | ecosystem: Environmental > Aquatic > Marine > Intertidal...
GCTCGTCAAGATGTGCGATTAAGCCCGCACCTCAAACGGAAGTTCAATCACCCCCATCTAATGCCGATGCTTTGCTTTCCTTGGCAAGACCTTAGTCTTCACCTTGTGTGGTCGCGCCTTACGCAGGTTAATTGGCACAATTGGCGCAATTGGCAATTGGCACATTGAAGGATTTGGACTGACTTTTTCGGATGCGGTAAGGAGACAATTTGTCGGATTGAGAAGCAGGCCCTTGAGAAGTTTAAGAGACTACTGTAAGGCTCGAAGAGCCTGTATTTTCGGCATTAGAAACTGCTCATTGTGTTGTTGTATATGAGTATTGTCGTAGTATGGGCCGCCAGTCCCACATGAGGATAAAATCATTAAGGGGACTACTAATAATATAAGTGCTGCCTTGATTTTCATGTTACAAAAGTAGAGGGATTCTAAACCTTGTCAAAGCCAAGCACATTTTCTCAGATAATCGGTGCAAGCGTACGAAAAAAGTAGAGAAAAAGCTTATTCAGATCGGTTTACTCATGGTGTAAGTGAGCTAAAAAAGAAATGGTGTAGCAAGGAACCCTTTAATCGGTGTAAGCAGGTGAGATAATCCAGTAAAAAGCATTTCTACCCCTTACCGATGATTACTTTTTAAGAACAAATTTCTAAAAATTTCGCTTTTGCGCCAATTGCCAATTGTGCCAATTGTGACAATTGAAATGGATCACCCGTCAGAAGATTGGAAAGATGAAAATACTTACCCAGTTGAGTTAAAAGCTGGTCTGCGTAAGGAAATGCAAAAGCATATCCATTTCAATCGACTCAAAGACGATTACGATCACATGGCATGCTTCTTTTGGGAATACCATAGAACAGTTGCCTACCTAAATATTGAATATCCTGCAGAATATTCAGGTAGAGAGAATTTCTTCCCCTTTACCGAGAATAGTTTTCCCGATACTCCCTATTTATCCCATCGATTAGTACAGAGAAGGAAATGGTTCTCCCAACTAGGAGGCGGAGGAATTAACTACGAAGAGGATCTATTAACACCCTTTGGCGAATCAGATCATGAGATTGAGGTAGATGGTGAAAAGATAGTATTTCCAATTTTTAATGTACCGCTGAATCTACATGTTAACCCCAATTGGAAATTAGAAAAGTTTTTGGCTCTTGTTCGCGTAGATCGAGGTTCGATTCCTCGTGGGGACGCCAGGCCGGGCTTCTGTGTAATTAATCTCTTTAACGGTTGCGAGCTGCGACAATTTTTCAATGCTCTGAGTCATGGTGGAGATCCTAAATATTTTATGGGCTGTTATGCCACCCTTCATTCTTATGTTTGTAGGAGCAGCGGCTAGAAAAACTGGTTGTTTGCCAGTTACAATGGAAGGCAGTCTTAGCCGTTTCATTGTAAGAATTCTTTATCCATGCTTCATTATTCACCAGGTTCTCGGATCCGCAGAACCTGTTTCAACTAATGAAGTATGGATTGCTCCTATATTTGGTTTTATTTCAATTTTGGTAGGGTTTCTCATTGCTCACTATATTGGGAAATTTCTTGGATTAAATGATCGGGAAAACCGTGCATTTCGTTTCTGTTCTGGAATCTTTAATTATGGATTTTTTGCGCTACCTATTGCTAGTCAAGTGTTTGGGGATTTCTTGATTGTGAAAATTATTTTATTCAATTTAGGAGTTGAGATGGCGATTTGGTCGGTAGGTGTGTTGATTTTAACTTCATCAACATTCTCATGGACAAAGTTATTAAACCCTCCTGCAGTATCTGTTGTGTTTGCCTTGATCATACAATCGATAGGAGGGAGAGAGCTTTTCCCTGATCCTATATGGATTGTACTTGAGATGATTAGCGCATGCTCAATTCCTTTTGCACTTATGGTAATTGGTTCAAGCTTTGCTGGTTTGTTTGAGGGCTTTCACCCATCCGCTAGGTATCGTGTAGAAATAGGTGCTTTTTGCTCTAGAAATTTGCTTATACCTGCCTGTTTTATGGGCTATGCTGTATTCGGCATATTCCCTCCGGGTATGGGTTGGATGGCAAAGGTACTTATTGTCCAAGCAGCTATGCCGGCAGGGGTGTTTGCACTCTTGGTTGTAAAAAGTTACTCTGGAGCCAGCGAGGTCGGACTGCGAGCCATCTTGGCAACAATGCTCGGATGTGTTCTAACTTTACCTGCATGGATATATGCAGGTAAATTGTGGGTAGATTAGATAATTACGATTCGCTTGGAGAGTCTTCGTATCGTGCTTTGGCATCAAGTGTTTCAAAAATATTGTTCACTTTGGATCTCAACTTATTGTACTCTTCAGCATAAATAAGAGAGATTAAATAGTGTTTGAATTCTTTCCGGTCACGAATGATTTTTAGATCAAGCTCTTCCATTTCCTGAGCAAATTTAATATGCATCTTATCAATTTCACCATCAAATTTTCTAAATTCCCGGTCTAGATGCTGGCGTGCCCGTGAGATCGCTCCTATCAATTGCTGGCTATTACGGCAATCCTTGGATGTAAAATCTTGAAAGTTGATAAGTCCAGAGGCAAGAGCTGCTCCAAATGCAGTTACCTCTAGTTCTGATTTTTGACTTTCTTTAGTTGCCCAGCCTTCAATTGCTTTGAGCAATCTGCCAATACATGCACGTGCTTCTTCAGAATTTGAAATATTTACTTCTTCTTCGGACATTTTAGGATAATAGGTTGTAGATGATTAAAAAGGGAAAGTGTTACAAATTGAATTTAACAGACAATTGAATGTCCATCACAAATTTAACTTTTTCAAATAATTGTTTAAATCTTTTTTCACTAATCCGCTTAGAAGGAGAAGTCCTAAGATGTTAGGAAATGCCATTCCTAGAATCATTAGATCAGAAAAATCGAGGATGTTTGTTGCAGTAATCACAGAGCCTAAGAAAGTAAAAATGAGAAACAATGCTTTGTAAAAAACAGATGATTTATCACCGAATAAGTATACCCAGCAACGTTCTCCGTAATAAGACCAAGAAATCATTGTAGAGAAAGCAAATAGAAAAACAGCTACTGAAAGAACATAAGGAAACCAGGGAATTACCCCTCCCATTGCTGCAGATGTGAGTGCCCCTCCCTGATTATTAGCAATTAAATCCGCATTTGCAGGATCGATATAGGCACCGGTGATAATGATCACCAATGCTGTCATGGTGCAAACAACAATGGTATCAATAAAGGGCTCCAGCAGGGCGACTACTCCTTCTTCAATAGGATCTGATACTTTGGCGGCAGAATGAGCAATTGCCGCCGAGCCAATCCCTGCTTCATTTGAGAAAACAGCTCGTTTTACTCCAATAATGAGCACCCCAAGGAAACCACCGAAGGCTGCATCTGGAGAGAATGCCTGCTCAAAGATGAGTCCAAAAGCAGATGGAATTGCAGAAATATGGGTGATAAGAATGAAAATACATGCAAGTAAATAGATCCCACACATAAACGGCACGATAACAGATGCTACTTTCGCAATACTTTTAATTCCCCCCAAAATGACCAAGCCCACCAATCCTGCCATTACGGCACCATAAATCCATGAATTATTCGCTAAGAGAGGAACCACAGATTTAATCAAATCAAGAGATTGTACGACTTGGAAAGCATTCCCTCCTCCCAGTGAGCCTCCGATACAAAGTAGGCAGAAAAGTCCAGCTAAGAAACCACCCAGACCCGCAAGTTTTTTTTCTTTCAAGCCATCGGAGAGGTAGTGCATCGCACCACCCATAATCCTGCCGTCTTTACGGACTTTCCGATACTTTTGCCCAAGAGTACATTCCGTAAACTTTGAGGACATTCCAAGAAAACCGACAAGAATCATCCAGAAAGTCGCACCCGGACCTCCCGTTCCAATAGCAATGGCCACACCGGCAATATTTCCGAGACCAACGGTTGCAGAAAGAGCGGTGGTTAGAGCCTGAAAGTGAGTGACTTCACCCACTTGATTGGAGTCTTCATATTTTCCACGAACAAGATCTATGGCGTGCCGAAAAAGGCGAAGGTTTACAAAGCCCATTTTAAGTGTAAAAAAAACTGCTCCTCCTAGTAACCATGCAACCACCAATGGCATATCTAAGCCTGGGATTGGCCAAAACAGTATAGAGGCAAGTGGCCCAACTATGTATTGCCCAAAAAAAGTATCCAATCTGGATTCCCACCCATTTACACTTGAGGCTTCAGATACACTGGCAAAAGCGGGCAAACAAAATACGAATGAAAAAAGAGTCAATTTCATGCAAAAGGTAAGTTTTGTCTACTTTGAGATTTCCCTTAGCTCGAAGCAAGGGTTAAGGTGTAGCTAGTGAAAAGGAACAAGATCTATTTAACATGAAAATTGTAAGACTCCATTTACTTAGAGAATGGGTTTCTTGGTTTTTGGGGAGTTTATTCTTCTTGTTGGGAATAGTTTTTCTTTTTGTTTTGGTGGAAGATCCTCTTCAATTATTCCCTACCAAAACCTTCTATTTTAAAGCACTTTTACAGTGGGCAGTTCAGTATTTGCCGTGGCTTCTTCCGCTTTGTTGTTTACTAGCCAGCTTATTTACTCTTGCCTTTGTTCAAAAAAGGGGGGAATGGACCGCAATCCTCTCGAATGGTATTTCCGCAACCCAGTGCTTACGAAATATTTTTTTATTTGGTGTTCTAATCTCAATCTTTTGTAGTTGGTTGGGATCCCGAGATTTTTTTCAAGTCCAAGACAATATGTTTACTCGAAACCTGTCTTTGAAAATGAAAATTGGAAAGGAGAGGGTGTGGTACTTTAGGGAGTTTAATTCATCTTCGATGACGGGTTCATTGGTACAGCTTTTTTGCTATGGAAAAAGGGGTGAAGACTTGATGCGGATACGGGCGAAAAAGGCGACTTGGTCTCCGGGTACTGGTTGGACTTTTAAAGATGGGCGAATGTTAGGTTTTTATGGCATGAATGGTTTGCCCGTCCTAAGTCCTGAGGGGAAAATCATATTCGAAAAAACCGGGAAAAAAGATACTGCATTGAATGAATCTTTGTTCTCAAACAGTCCTGGATTTAATAAATCTTTTAATTCTTTAGAAATTGATACAATTAAAGACGATCCCCGTCCTCACCTCTTACTTGTTAAAAAGCCAAGGGATTTAAGTGTTGGAGAGTTGAACCGTGTATTGGTGGACTACCCAGACAGATCGGATATCAGACTTGCCCCATATCAGTTGCATAAAGCCCATTTATGGGGAACTGGACCGGCATGTTTAATTGGACTCCTAGTTGGATTAGTTTTGGGAGCGAGTCGATTTTCTTCCTCACCTGGGAAAATTGGTGGAATTGCTTTGGTGGCGAGTATTGCTTATTATTCCATCCGGGTTTTGTTTGATTCCCTTGGTGAGGAAAAAATAATGATGCCTGAACTCGCTGCGCTTACGCCTTACTTCGTGACGCTAGTGGCTTTGTTCATTTTTTCTTTTTGGGAGCATAGAAGTTAACCTTAAGCATCCACTTCCCGAAGTTGTATGCTTTCCACTACTTTCCCATCAGCCAGTACATTTGTAACCGTGACAATTTGATCACCTGTCTCGACCCGGTCTTCTTTAACCAACCTTTTGATGGCTTCCTGTATAGTGAGTTCAGGGTCTTGAGAAAATTCCATAAGGAATGGCTCAATGCCCCAGATCAATCGTAATCTTCTGTGCAATCCTGGAATATCGGTAAAGGCAAAGAGGGGGGCACCATTAGGGCGTAATGCTCCAAGTTTAGCGGCCAGATCACCACTTCGGGTAAATACTAGCACGGCCGAATTTTCCATTCGTAGTGCCAGCAGCGCAGCGGATCGAAGCATTTTCGCTTTTGGGCGAAAGAGACGAATGCTTTCAGATAAAACGGGAGGGAGTTCGCGTTCAATTCTGGAGGAAATTCGCTTGAGCATTTGGACGCACTCAATGGGGTATCGGCCAGTGGTCGTTTCTCCACTTAGCATAACACAATCAGCTTCTTCATTTATGGCATTCGCCACATCGCTGATTTCTGCTCTTGTGGGTACGGGAGATTCGATCATCGATTCTAAGAGATGTGTGGCAATGATTACTGGTTTACCTTTGGATAAGCACACGCCAACTGATTTCCTTTGTATAATGGGTAATTCTTCGAACGGACATTCAATCCCCAGATCACCCCGTGCAATCATGAGCCCATCTGCCGCGGTTACAATTTCTTCCAAATTGCTTACCCCTTGCTGGTCTTCAATTTTGGCAATGACTTGAGCTTTACTATGGTTGTCCTTCAGAAAACTTTTAAACAAATCAATAGCATCTGCATCTCGGGTGAAGGAAAGGGCAAAAAAATCGTGCTCACATTCGATGCCCACCAAGGTATCCATCCTGTCTTTTTCAGTGATGGAGGGCAGGTCCGTTTCGATACCAGGTAAATTTACATGTCTTCTGCTTTTAAGTTCAGCATCCTGAAGTACTCGGCATCTTATCTTTTCGGGAGAAACTTCGACGACCAACAAAGGAATAAGCCCGTTATCCAGCAAAACATTGTTTCCTGGGCTAAGGTGTTCGTGAAGTTTGTCATAATTAACTTCGATTTGCCAAGTCTCGTTAATTATTGGGGGTTCTGGTTGGGCAGTGAATACGAGATCAATTAAATTTCCTCTCACCAAACGAATGGGAGATTGTAAATATCCAGTACGAATCTCGGGTCCTTTTACATCCATGAGGATGGCTGGCTCCCGGTTCAATTCCTGACCTATGGTTCGGATACGCTTGGTGACTTGGCGAATCCAATCATGCGTGGCATGAGCCATGTTTAATCGCATGACGTCCACACCCTCCTTGATCAATGAGGTCAGCATCTCAACCGACTCCGATGCTGGGCCAATGGTCGCAATTATTTTGGTTTGTCTACCTGTAGCTCTCATACTCCAACAGCCTGCGCGGTTGACGGATCAATTACATAAGTGGAAAATCGCTTACCTTGCCCGGTTAGTTTACTGAATCGTTCACGAACGAGGTTGATGTCATTACAATCCTTACTCAAATGCATCAGAAAGATCTCACGCCAACATGTATTTTCCATCGATTCGAGTAACTCAAAAGTAGTTTGGTTCGACAAATGACCATGGCGACCCCGGATTCGCTGTTTCAGGCTCCAGGGTCTCTTTTCATCCTTTTCTAACATCTCAGTACAGTGATTTGCTTCAATCACTAGGATGCTCGCCTGCCTAATACGCTCACGCACGAGAGTGGGGACAAAACCTAAATCTGTTACCCAGGCAAGGCTGGAGGAAGGATCAAAAAGATCCCCTTTTCCCCATTCAAAGAAAAACCCTACGGGGTCGTAGGCATCATGGGGCACACTGAAGGGATGAACCTTGAATTCTTGGAATTGAAATGGAATTCCTGTTTCAAAACATTTCCAATTTGGCCGCCTTGGTAGTTTTGGCTGAATTGCTTCTATTGTATCCCTGTTAGCAAAGATTGGAAGATTAAGGTAGCGGGATAAACCACGGATACCAGCACTGTGGTCGTTATGTTCATGGGTAAGAAAAACCGCATCGAGTTCCTCAATCTTAAGACCTTGTTCAGAGAGTAGGAACTTCAGCTTTTTTCCAGATAATCCGGCATCAATCAAAATATTTGCTTTTCCTGTACGCAAAAGGGCAGCATTTCCAGAACTGCTTGAACCTAGGATTTTAAATTTCGTTTCCACCTGTTCGTGACTCTAGTAAGGTGCTCAATATGCAATCAATCACAAAGTTCATTGCCTGTAATTTGATCTGAAAAATGGCCGAGTATTTTGACTGGGTCGACCGTACAGACCGAATCATAGGGGTGACTGCCCGAGAGGAGGCCCATCGCCTTAAGCTCTATCACCGAGCTGTTCATCTCTATGCCCGTGGAAGTTCAGGTGGCTTGCTTTTACAGAAAAGAAGTAGCCGTAAGGATATGGAACCTGGTTTGTGGACCTTGAGTTGCTCGGGCCATGTTGACCGAGGAGAGACATACCTGTTTGCGGCTATCCGTGAGATGGTTGAAGAATTAAATGTTTCCATTGAAGAATCCTCAATTAACGAGCTTCTTCGCTCGGACCCAACTCCTGAAAACGGGTATGAATTTATTCGTTCATACGAGGTTTTAACCCCAATTGAACCAGTGCCTAACCCAGAGGAAATTGCTGAGTTAAAAGAGATTGGATTGGAGGAACTTGACTCGTGGATGATCAGGGAGCCTCAAGTGTTTTCCTCATCTTTCAGGCACTTGTTTCCAATGGCTCGCAAGAGATTTCTGAAGATCAGATAAGCGACATCTGAGCCCCATCATTCTCAGATTGAGGAACTATTCCGCTCGCTTTCCATCCTTTAGAAGTGAGCACTCTTCCTTGTGATGTACGTTTGAGATAGCCCTCTTGGATAAGAAATGGTTCATGGACTTCTTCGATTGTATGCTCTTCCTCACTAACTGCCACGGCAACCGTGCCAAGTCCTACGGGTCCACCTTTATAGTTCTCAGCCATAGTGGAAAGAATTCGTTTATCCATTTCATCAAGACCACGCTCATCGATTTCCAATAGTTCCAATGCTCGTGAGGCAATATCCTGATTGATTGATCCATTTTCTCTTTGTTCAGCAAAGTCTCGTGCAAAATGAATCAGGTTATTGGCAATTCTGGGAGTGCCTCTTGCACGGGCAGCAATTTCTTCCGCACCTTTTTGGTCAACCGAGCAATCTAACAACTTGCAACTGCGTAACACAATCTTGGTAAGATCTTCTCTCCCGTAATAATCCAACCGGGTTTGCAGGGTGAAGCGACTGCGCATAGGTGCAGACAAAAGTCCCACGCGTGTGGTTGCACCAATGAGAGTAAATCGAGGGATTTCCAGCCTGACACTTCTTGCATTAGGACCCTGGTCAATCATGATATCGATCCGAAAATCTTCCATGGCCGAATAAAGATATTCCTCCACAGTCTTGGGAATTCGATGGATTTCATCGATAAAAAGGATGTCACCTCCTTGAAGATTGGTCAGTAGACCAGCCAAGTCACCAGGCTTATCAATAACCGGGCCAGAGGTGATACGTACTTCTCTATTTAACTCATGCCCGATGATATGTGCCAAGGTAGTTTTTCCTAGACCTGGGGGGCCGCAAAGAAGTACATGTTTTAGGGCTTCTTCTCTTTTGGCTGCCGCACCAACCATCACTTGTAGACGCTCAATAGTCTTGGGCTGTCCTGTGAAATCATCGAAGGAGGGTGGGCGTAGTGCTGCCTCGACTTCACTCGGAGAATCCAGAGATTCCTCAAAAAAATTTCGCCCCTTTGGTGGTTCTTCGTTCATCTTATAGAAAACAAAAAAATTTAATCTGTGGGGCTGCGGAAGGCGGGCGGAAGAGATGATTCAGGGAGTCTCTCGATATCCGCACCCAATCCTTTAAGTTTTTCATCAAGTAATTCATAGCCTCTATCCAAGTGATAAATACGATGTATCCAAGTCTCGCCTTCCGAGACTAAACCGGCAAGGATTAATGCGGCACTGGCCCGAAGGTCAGAAGCCATAACCGGTGCACCATTTAGAACTTTTCCTCCCTTAACAATAGCACTCGCCCCTTCAAGTGAAACTTCTGCTCCCATCCTGAGCAATTCGGGGACATGCATGAAACGACTGGGGTATACCCGTTCTGTCAAAATACTTAGACCTGGAATTGTGCAGGCAAGTGCACATGCCTGAGCCTGTAAATCGGTAGGGAACCCAGGGTAGGGGAGGGTAATAAGTTCAAAGGGCTTCAGACCATTTGGGTCCGTGGAAACTGATATGATGTCGTCGGCTACGGGATTGAGTAGCACGCCTGATTCTTTCATGACTTTGGAAAAGGCACCAAGGTGACCAGGGTTCATTCCATGCACGCGGATTGATCCACGAGAAATGGCTCCTGCCATAATATAGGTAGCAGCCTCGATACGGTCAGGTATTACGCGATGCTTGCATCCATGAAGTTTTTCAACACCAGTTATTTCGAGCAGGTGCGAACCGATCCCAGATATTTGGGCACCCATTTTTCCTAGCATGGTGCACAGGTCGACGATTTCTGGTTCACAGGCTGCTCCATCAAGCAGGGTGGTGCCAGGTGTAAGAACTGATGCCATGATCGCATTGGCAGTTCCAGTCACCGTGCTTCCATGCCTACCACCTATGAAAATAGAAGTTGGTTTCATTGATGAACCATCAACTTCCACCACACCTTGATTGAGTGAAACTTGTGCCCCCATCTCATTGAGTGCAAGCAGGTGAAGATCAATGGGGCGATGCCCAATGACGCATCCTCCAGGCATGGGTATTTTTGCTTTTTTTAATCTGGCAACTAAGGGTCCAAGTAAGCAGATAGATGCTCTCATCTTACGAACCAATTCATAGGGAGCATTAGGGTGTAGGTTCGTGGGAATGATTCTCCAAGTGTTTTTACCTACTCTTTCAATATTTGCACCAAGGTGCTCGAGGATTTCTCCCATGAATCGAATGTCACTGAGGTCAGGAACATTCTCCAAAATGGTTTCTTCACTGGTTAATAATGCCGCCGCAAATTGAGGGAGGGCTGCATTCTTGGATCCACTCACGGAAATATCCCCATGAAGGATATTTCCTCCATGAATTTTCAAAATTTCCATGATTCCTTTTTGGGTTTAACCCGTTTGAATAATCAAACAAAAATCTTAGGAAAAAAACGCATTGTTGATGAACTACCCAAAAAGCTTACCCAAGATTCCTTTGAGCCCGGATGGCTTTGCTTTTTCATGGTTACTGGGTTTTTTTCGGTTTTCGGATTTGGGACCCGAGTTGCTCGATTCCCCGTTTCTATTTTTCGAGGAAGGATTCCTTCTTGGTTTAGAACTTTTTCGCTTATGAGATTTTTGGGAATCGTTTCTATTGGAAGATTTGTCCTCTTTTTCGGGGCGATTATCTTGTTTCGGTCTATTTTGTCCTGGTCTGCGGTTGTCATTTCTTTTACGCCCGTCATGCCGATTGTTTTTTCTACCTTCTCGATGGTCATTCTGGGTTCGGGAATGAGAGCTATTTTCAGAAGGTTTGTATTGGCTGAGGTCATCGGTCAAAATAGCTGAATTTGATGGGCTAATTTCTCCCATCGGTGCAGTTTGTGGGGTGGAAGAACTTCCGTTTTCTAATGGTTTTTCATTGGCTCGGTGCCAACGTGAACGAATTCTGGATTTCATATAATTGAATGTGATTACTTATGTGATCTCGACCATAATAGATGTGCCGGTCGAGGTGGCAGGTTTGCGTGCTAACGAAGATGAAACGCACCTTACGCAAAACAAGATTAATGGATACTACCAAGCTAGGTTCGGGACAAGGCAAAAGAATTTGCAGAAGGGTGCGAAACCACTTGCAACTAGGCTCGGTAAAGTACTTAACTTATCGGATGGATAAGTTGGAAAACATTTTTGAACTCCAAGATGTATTAAACAAAAGAATTGGAGTGAATATGGACGAGCTAAACGATGAGGAAAGAGCAAATTGGATCCTCAACTATGTGCGTGCAATGCAGCAAGAATTAGCTGAATTGACGGATTCCGTTCCGTGGAAGTGGTGGGCTAAATATCAGGATTTCGACAAACAAAATGCAAAGGTTGAAATCGTTGACCTTTTTCACTTTCTAATCTCACTTGCTCAGGTTATGGGCATGACAGCGGATGATGTACATCAAGCTTATCTGAAAAAAAATGAGGTGAACCACAAAAGGCAAGAAAGTGGCTACTCCACTAAAGATGAAAATGATTCTAGGCACATTTAGCCTGTAATCGATATAGTATTCCCACTATTGAAGTGGGAAATTGGGATTGGCTTAAAGCGATGCGATCAAGGAAGCACAGCGTGCTTTCTTGCGGGCAACCTTATTGGGATGTACCAGATTGCTTTTGGTAGCTTTATCAAGGGCAGAAATAAGATTTTTGGCTGATAGCTGGGACGCATCTTTATCTTTCTTCTCAACAGCCGAAAGAAAATTCTTTTCCAAGGTCTTAAGCTTGCTGGAAGCAGAGCGGTTACGCAGGTAGTTAGTCCTGTTTTTTCTTATGTTCTTTAATGCTGACTGGGTATTGGCCATAGCGAACTAAAAAAAAATAAAATACGATATTCGTCAACTTGAATCGATGGAGAGAAAAGGGTTCCGAGAAGCTGTAAGCCGGATTCTGTAATCATTTACAAAATGAATTTCGCAAAATGACCGTCATTCATTTATCTATCTGATCAAAGATCAAATCCCCACATTGTGGGGTGCGACGTACCCGAAACCACAGACGGGCAGCCCGGTTTCCTATTTCGTCTTGCATCGGATTGGGTTTACCATGCTCGTTAGATTGCTCTTACGACGGTGGGCTCTTACCCCACCTTTTCACCCTTACCCCATAATTGAGGCGGTTTGTTTTCTGTGGCACTGGCCGTGAACTTGCATTGAAACAAGCCCCCCCCGTTTTCACGTGGAATCCTGCCCTTTGATGTCCGGACTTTCCTCTCATTTGCCAGGTGGCATACGAGCGAATGACCGCTTCTCGGAAATGATTTTTCTATTACAATATGGAGAGAACAAATACATCTGTATTTTGACTGACAATTTTTGCACGGTCATCTCTCAACATATACGATCCGTCCACATTGATCGCACTGAGTAATCTTTTTTTCAACGAGGACTGAGGATACAACATCGTTTGAAACTCGCAAATGACAGCCCGAACATTTTTGATCGGAAATGGGCGCCATGTAAGGTGGTCTTGAAACAATCTTGGTGACACGATCATAAGTAGAAAGAAAGACAGGCTCTATATCTTTACGAGTTTCTTCAATTTCCAACTTTAGCTCATGAAGTTCTGTCTTTTTTTCTTCCCCCTGGCTGGCCCTTTCGTTGCGCTGTCCCTCCATTTCATGAACTCGCTCAGTAATTTTCCCCTGTGCAATCTCTGCAGTTTCACGGGCTCCATCAATTTCTAAAAGCACTTCAATTTGTTGGTTTTCAAGCTCCTCTATCTTGCCTTTTAAATTGGAAATTTCATTTTCTAGAGCCTGATATTCCTCGTTCTTTTTAACCTCCAATTGTCTGTTCTTCTGTTTATTAATAAGATCATTCATGGATAGAATGTCTTTTTCGAGGGAATTATTTTTGGTCTCTAAATTTTTCCATTCTGCAAGAGCAAGTTCGACAGACTCTTTTTCAATCGCAATTTTTTTATCTAATCTGGCAAGATCGTCGGGTAGCTCACTTACCTCTTTATCAAGTTTTTGATATCTTCTGTCTCGACTATGTAAAAGTAGCAGTTTTTGAAATTCAGGTTCTTGAAAAAGCATAATAGGGTATGAAATTCTAAATTATATTGGATGTACTCCACCACTAAATGACTTGTTTTGAATAAAGTACAAGAACTTAGAAAAACTAACATTCACAGTTTTCCGTTTAGAATTGCCAAACTTGGGTGAGACTAAATGGTATTTACTAAATGAGTGATGATCCGTTGGAATCAAGAATTAATAAAGCTGTATTAGACTTCACCTTGGGTGATTCTAACAAGGCCGAACAGGCACTTCTGCAAATTCTCGAAGAGTCCGGAGACAATGTAAATGCATATAGAGCTCTGGCTGAAGTACTTTTGGAGAAAAGAGATTTAGATGGAGCCGAGAGTGCCTGTAGATCGGCCCTTAAGCTAAACGAAAATGATCTTACCTCAATGGTAAGTCTGGCTCGTATTCTTGTGGCTAAAGGGGATAAGGAAGGTGCTGAAAAAGCATCAGCCGATGCCCGAGTCCTTGGATGGAAGGATGAACTTGCTCAAGATGGGTAGAGTGCTTACCTTGTATTCTACAATTTAATAATTTTGTTAAAACCATGGAAATGACCAAAAAGCATAGCTTAGATTTCGAAAAGCCCCTCCATGACTTGGAATTGCAGTTAGAAGAAATTCAAAAATCTTCCCAAAATTCTGACCTAGACTTTTCTTCAGAGATAAAAGCAATCGAAGGAAAGATTGAAAAGACAAAGAGGGATGTTTATTCCAATCTCACTCCCTGGCAAAAGGTTCAGCTATCCAGACATCCGAATCGTCCTTACTCTCCAGATTTAATTCGACGAGCATTTGATGACTTTGAGGAACTCCATGGCGATCGTCTATTTAAAGATGATCAGGCTATTATTGGTGGTCCAGCGTCCATTGATGGGCGTAGTGTGATGATCGTTGCTCAACAGAAAGGTAGAAACACTGAGGAAAACCTCGCCCGTAATTTTGGTTGTCCTAATCCTGAAGGCTACAGGAAGGCTCTGCGTTTAATGAAAATGGCTGAGCGTTTTGGAATGCCCATTATTTCTTTAATTGATACACCTGGTGCTTTCCCCGGAATAGGTGCTGAGGAAAGGCATGTGGCAGAAGCCATTGCAGTAAATCTCAGAGAAATGTCATCCATAAAAGTACCAATCATTGCTTTGGTTGTTGGCGAAGGAGGTTCCGGTGGAGCCCTTGGAGTTGCAGTCGCTGATCGGGTGCTGATTTTTGAAAATGCATACTACTCCGTAATTTCTCCCGAGGGATGTGCTGCTATCCTATGGAAAGATCGTGCTTTTGCTTCTGACGCTGCCAAAGCTTTAAAGTTAGATGCCCATGAATTACTCAAACTTGGGATTGTGGATAAAGTTTTGGAAGAACCCACGGGTGGTGCACATCGAGATTGGGATGCAACCGCCAAATCTCTTCAAGATGCATTAATCAACGAGCTTAAAGAGTTGGAAAAATTGAAACCCGAAGATTTACCCAATCATAGATACGAAAAGTTTCGTATAATGGGTAAAGTTCTTTAATTCCCTCATAGGGTAGGGTGAAATACCCCCCCCTTTTTTAATTAGTAAGCGATCGCTTCGGGAGTTCTAGATTCTACACGATCATTTTGGTCGATCACATCGATAATACTATTACGAAGCTGATTTCTCACTCTGAGAGAGGATTCGATTTCACGCTGTAGGTTCGCATTATCATCAGTTAAGTAATCGATCTTACGATTCAGTTGTTGTTCTTTAATTTTAGATTCGGATAACTTTTCGGAAATCAAGAGATTTTCATTTTCTAGGATAGCTGTGCGATTGAGAAGCACCTGCTCGCGCCCAAGGATTTCCGAAAATTCTGATTCCAATTGCCTGGTTTCGGCTAGGAGTCTTTGATAATCGCTACTTCCAAGCTCCTCAAGTTCTTGTATCTTTGCATCCTTTAGGATCATTTTGTCTTCTAGGGATGCAAGTTGTTGCTTAAGAAATCTTTCACTAGCTACGGTCTGATTAAGTTGTGCCTCTAATTGGGCGGCTCGTTCCTGGTAGAATGCACGGTCTTTATGCAAATTACCTGTTTGGGAAAGAAGGTTTTGGTTCTCTTCGTCAATCTGTTCTAGCTTGTTTACCAAATTGCGCTCATTTGCCTCGATACCCTCAATTTCAATTCTCATCAAATCGACTGATTCAAGCATAGCTTGCTTTTCAGCTTCTAGGGATTGATTTTTGGCAACTAATTGATCGTTTGATCTGCGCAATCCATCCAATTCGCTTGATACTCTAGCTTCTTTTAGACCCAAGCTTCCAAGCTGGGAGCGTAAAATGGTCACTTCTTCTTTGTTGGCAAATCCATCATTGATCAATTCTTGATTACGATTTGAAAAGATTTCGAGCTGTTGCCTTAAATCTTCGTTGGATAATTGAACCAGCCGTGCATTCTCCTCATTTCTCTGCGCATCATAAATTAATTCGGTGTTTATTTTCTGCAATTCTTCGATTTGTTGGTTGAGCACATCAAGTTGAGCATCTAATTGACCCACTCGGCTCGATTCATCAGCATTCTCAAGCTCAAGGATAGATAACTTATCATCACTAATTGAGAGCAGGCCATTAAGACGTGCGATCTCCTGTCTGGCACTCATTAGGCTTTCTCTCATCACGCTTTCTTCAGATTCAAGAAGAGTAACCTCATTTTCTGCTTTTCGTAATGAATCTTTGAGGTCACGCAGTTGAACGGTCGATGTCTCCTGATCGATACCAAGACCTGCAAGCTTTTGGTTGAGTTTGGCATTTTCCTTGAGTAATCTTTCCACCTGTCCGGAGAGTTGTTTGTTTTCTGCGTCAATTTGTACTTTATCCTTTTTTACATTGCTCAACTTTCTCTCTGCAGTTGTCTTGGAAAGCTCAAGATTGCGTATTTTAGAAAGTGTACTTTCTTCAACGGATCCAGCATTTTCGAGGGCGTTTTTGAGCCTTCTGTTCTCTAATTGTAATTCCTTATTTTTTTGTCCTAGGGACATTTCCTCTGCTTTCAACTCTTGGAGTTGACGACGCAAACGGGCGTTCGTTTCGTCGAGGTATTGATTGCTATTTACCTTCCTTAATCCCTCTTGTCGCAACTTTACCGTTTGAGTCTCCATCGCAGCAAGTTTTGCAAGTGCTTCATTGAGCTCATTCTTAAGCAAGACTTCGTTATCTGAGGAAACCACGGACTGAGGTGCAGTTTGCTTTGTCTGGACCAAAAGTTTTGTTTTTTCGATTAAAGCGTTATGCTTGGCAGCCAATTCATTGTATCTTTCGATGAGGAATTCTGGGTCCCTTAATTGTGAGTCTGTTTGACTGTACATCTCGTTCGTGAAAATCAGCGAACTACCGAAACAAAATACAAACAATAAATATATTGGGCGTAACATTAGTATAATTAAAGGATTTTTCTTTCGAATAGTAAAATGGACATTATGGCAAGCGTGACTTGTTCAGATTGTAAATTGTATGTAAATATTCCTCTAAATTAGTAAAACTAAACACATGTAATTTGTATAATTATTGTGGTAATTTGCTCGCTCTTTTAAGCCGGTCGTAAACTGCTAGATAAAGCTGGTTCATCTGAGCAGGCAAAAGAGTAAGGATTCTTTTTGCACCCTGTTTATCTGCTTCGATCATTATGTTATATAAATTTCTCGCAATTTCTTCTAAATCACCATTTTGAGAAAGATAAAGAGGGGTAGGGAAATGCCCAGAAAGATCGTTGGGAAGATCTAATTTTTCAGGAAGGATGAGTAAATCGTCTGTACTGGGTGTGGTTTCACGAATTTCATCCCAATTACGAAAAATAAATAGTGGGGTTTTCGGAGCGTAGTGTAGATGGAAAGAACCTGGACTTTTTTTCGGTTCGTAGGATTCGATTTCCTGATTTTTGGGCAAAATAATTTTTCTTTCCAAAACATTCTCAATTTTTTCTGGAGTGATTGGACCGTATCTTAATATTCTTGGCTCACCTTCACTTAGATCAAGAACTGTAGATTCTACTCCATGTCTACACTCTCCACCGTCAAGGATTGCTGGGCATTTTTTACCAAAAAGTTCCTGGACATGCTTTGCCTGTGTTGGACTGGTACGATTTGTGGGATTGGCACTTGGGGCAGCAAGTGCAGAGTCAACCTTCTGTAGAACCTTCCTAAATAGGGGCTGTGAAGGAGATCTTAAAGCAACTGTATTCCCCCCACCCGTTATCGAATAAGGAACGCAGTCTTTTTTGGGAAGAACTATGGTTAACGGACCGGGCCAAAAAAATTTACACGCTTTATGGGCAAGGTCATTAAATTGAGCAAGATTTTCTCCATCAAATTGATCATATACATGAACGATCAAAGGGTTAGTAGATGGTCTACCTTTTAGTCGGTAGATTTTTTTTACAGAATCCTCTTTAAGAGCTAATCCAGCCAAGCCATAGACCGTTTCGGTCGGCAATGCGACTAAGTCACCTCTGCGTAAGCAGGCGACCGCTTCATCAATGGAGATGAGCAATCGAAAGCGGGGATGTTTGGCCTACTTCAGGATTTGCATGTGCCTGGCCTTTTTAATCAGGCGAGACACCTTGCGTTGCTGCATTGGTGTGAGACCCGTGTATTTACGAGGAAGAATTTTCCCTGTATCAGTGGTGTACTTAGCCAATGCATCTCTATCCATAAAGGAATAATGCTCAGGATTTTTACTCTTTGTTGGGGCGTCTGAAGATTCGCTCATAAGAGACAGATAATGTATTTAACAAAAAATTATACAATGCAAAAATTTGGGTGTGCTTAAGGTCGGTTTTAATTGACTGGTCGAAGAGATTTTGATTGGATGATCGTTTGTAATGAAAGTAGCATCATCCATCAAGACACTCAAAAACCGCCACCCAGACTGCAAAGTCGTGCGCCGAAAAGGCCGTTTGTATGTCATTAATAAAACCAATCCACGCTTCAAAGCGAGGCAAGGTTGACCTGTAGATTTCTCAACTGATGAAAAAAGACATTCATCCTAAACTTAATCCGGTTACATTCGTGGATGTTTCAACTGGTAAAAAATTCAATACCTTTTCTACCGCCAGTTCTAAAAAGACTGAAAACATAGACGGTGTTGACCACCACCTTTTGTTTCGAGATATTACTATGGATTCTCACCCCGCTTTTACAGGTGAAAAACGGTTTGTTGATACTGCAGGTAGGGTAGAAAAGTTCCAATCCAAGTTTTCTCGCAAGCGATAATCCTTTTGTTTTCTCCCAGTCTACTCCATGGAGCAGACTTTAATTCAAGGTTGATTATTCAATAGTCATTCGTTTCGTTTATTCGAGTGTTTGCTCGGTTTTTAGTTTTTCTTTTTTGTTCGGTCTTCCTTTATTCCAAAAATCCGATACGCACTTGGACAAGTGCAGACGGTCGCACCCTCGAGGCTCGGTACATTGAAGTGGTCGGGACCAAGGTGCGAATCGAAAATGCATCGGGTAGAAAATTTACCGTTCCGCTAACAGGATTCTCATCTGCCGATCAGGAGTATGTGAAGAAGGCATACGGGCGGTCCTTGTTTGCCGAGCCTCAACCATTTAAGGATGAAGGTAAAGGCGGTGTGATTATTGCGGGGGCGAAGGGGAAGGTCGAGGTGCTTGTTGCAAAGACTGATCGGTACTCCGACCCCAAGTCACGAGCAGTAATTGTGGGCGAGTCCATCGCTTCGGGTGCAACCTTAACCACAGGTAGCGGAGCAGAAGCGGACTTGCTCCTTACCAACGGAAC
>Ga0181593_10001920_pt1 | contig 19058 bp, 19 predicted proteins | sample 071ome_19_FD_133756 | JGI IMG/M metagenome (GOLD analysis project Ga0181593, IMG submission 133756) | Coastal salt marsh microbial communities from the Groves Creek Marsh, Skidaway Island, Georgia - 071413AT metaG (megahit assembly) | ecosystem: Environmental > Aquatic > Marine > Intertidal...
AGATATGCTCAAGCCGTCTCTTACCAGACTGGCTATCAAAATGGCGCGCGGACCGGACGCTGATACAACTGTCGATATGTTGCATCCGATCTTTGAGGGATATTTGCCCATCGCTAAGAATCATTTCAGCAGGATTAAGCCGTGCCAAACAATCCAAAAGCTGGGCTGATGAGACGGTTTCGACCAAAATATCCCCGGTGCTGAGATCGACGGCGGCGACGGCTATGGCTGACGGTGATGATGCCTTGCCATTGGCGGCGGCTGGCGCCTCAAACATAGCCACCAAATAATTGTTTTCTCGTGGCGGCAAATAGGCATCCTCAACCAGCGTGCCGGGGGTAACTATTCGCACCACATCGCGTTTCAGAGGGCCTTTTGATTTCCGTAATTTGGCTTCTTCGGGGGTTTCGCTTTGCTCACAAATGGCAACCCGATAACCGCGTTTGATTAAGCGCGTCATATAGGCATCTACCGCATGAAACGGAACCCCACACATAGGGATATCCTGGCCATCGGCTTTGCCGCGTTTGGTTAAGGTTATATCTAGCGCGGCGGCGGCGATTTCCGCATCATCGAAAAACAGCTCATAAAAATCACCCATCCGATAAAACAGCAAACTGTCGGGATGCTGGGATTTTACCTCAAGGAATTGCCGCATCACAGGTGTAAGCCCAGCCGTATCAGGTGAGGGGCGATGAGAGGTTACTGGCTGTTCATCTGGCATAGTTATGGCTCTTTTGGTGCTGTCAGACTCTATGCTTATCCTACCCCATAGCCATAAGAAAGCCAGTAGCAATCATGATATTTTTCAATCCTTGAATAAGGCTGGAAATTGCTGGCTTGCCATTTCTCTTAGGTCTGTTTGTGGCCGCGCCCCAATATGGCTGATGACTTCGCTTGCAGTCAGTCGCGCCAGACTGATCGCGTCTTTAAGACTGGCGCCTTTATGCCGCGCATAAAGATACCCCGATGCATAGAGATCACCTGCCCCTGTGGTATCTAGCACCTGAACATCCAGATCAGCATCCGTCTCTGCGATATCGTCCCCGGCAAACGCTAATGATCCATGAGGGCCATCCGTGATTGCCGCTTCGGCCACCATCTGGCGAAGCTGTTGAATAGCATTTTCCTTATCCGTCTGGAAAAGCAATTTCACCTCATCCAGATTGCATAAAACGATATCCGTGTGCTGTGTGATGAAATCCACCATTGCCTTGCGGTGGCGATCCACACACCATTCATCCGAAAGGGAGATGGCAATTTTTGTTCCCGCGGCCTTGGCGATATCTACAATCTTATCCCAACACGCTGGGCCAGCTGGGGCATCATAGAGGTAACCTTCAATATAGACGATATCTGCCGCCGCAATCGCCGCAGGGTTCATATCCTCTGGCCGCAGTTCAATGGATGCCCCTAAATAGGTGTTCATGGTGCGTTTCTTATCTGGCGTAACCAGAATATACGAACACGCGGTTTGCAGTTGAGCGTCAATGGCGACATGGAGATCAACACCAATTGCCTCAATATCATGGCGGAATATTCGCCCTAGAATATCTTCACCAACCTTGCCAATAAATCCGGCATTACCGCCCAAAAAGGCAATCCCAGCGGCGGTATTGGCAGCAGAACCCCCTGAACTTTCTGTGGCTGGGCCAATGGCTTGATAAAGCTGGTCTGCGCGTTCGGCGTCAATCAGGTTCATTGCGTTTTTCATCATCCCCTGTTCTGTCACAAAATCATCGGATGCTTGGGCGATCACATCAACGATAGCGTTGCCTATGGTTAATATGGCGGCAGAATTTGGCATCAGCTTTCCCTTAAAATTTCAAAAAACAAACCTTAATGTTGAATTATTTAGATTGCCAATATAATTTCAAGGCATGATTATAAGATCAATTACCTTTAGACAGTCCTTAGGTTGCCTTTTGCTTTTCTTGTTGTCAGCCTGTCAAACCCTTGATGAGGTTGGCTCGCCTTTAATTTCTGGTGTTTCTGACATCCTTATTCCAACCGATGAGAATCTGCCAGACTTAGAATCCGCGACCCCTATTGAAACCGCATCCAGCACAGCAGATCCGAATATGCCATCCCATATTCCCGCAAAAGTACCTGAAACCACCTTAAGCGCATTAGATACCGCCGCCCTCTCACCGCCGCCAGCTGCTCCTGTGCCACGATTTTATCCTGCTAATAGCATGGGATGGGGATTAGAGGAGCTGATCGCCACCCTAGGTAATGCAGATTATATCCGCCGCGATGGGTCAGGTGAGGTGCATCAATATCGTTTGCCGTCATGTATTGTTGATTTTACCCTCTATCCGCGCCAAACACAGATTGAAATTATCGCTTGGCATGGCAGAAGTCGGATTCAGAACCAAAATATTGATGCTGATACTTGCTATCGGGATTTAGCTCAGCGCAAAGCCGGAAAATAATCTTTATGAAGCAGGCGTTGGGGTTTTTGCCCGATAACGGCATAAATCCGCAATCACACAATCGGCGCATCTGGGTTTGCGTGCCACACAGCAATAGCGGCCATGAAGAATTAACCAGTGATGCGCCTCTTTCTTGGCGTCATCCGGAACAACCTTGAGCAGTTTTTTTTCCACTTCAAGGGGGGTTTTTCCTGTTGCCATGCCTGTGCGATTACCAAGCCGGAAAATATGTGTGTCAACCGCGATGGTCGGATGGCCAAAGGCTTCGTTGAGAACCACATTCGCGGTTTTGCGGCCAACCCCGGGCAAGCGCTCAAGCGCGTCACGGTCTTCTGGCACCTCGCCGCCATGCTGGTCCATCAGTATCTCTGCCATGGCCATGAGATTTTTAGCTTTGCTATTAAACAGACCAATGGTGCGAATATGGTTAATTAAATTATCCAGCCCCAAGGCCAGCATATCGGCTGGTGTTGTCACGACCTCAAATAAGGATTTCGTTGCCTTATTAACCCCTACATCCGTGGCTTGCGCGGATAATGTCACCGCCACCAACAAGGTATAGGGATTAACAAAGTTAAGTTCTGTTGCTGCCTCTGGCATGATCTTGGCAAAGCGCGCAAAGGCTTCCGCGATAGCGGTCTTTGTCATAGGTGGTGTTGGTTTTTCGGCTTTGGCGACCATGATGACCTCATAGGTGAGTATTGACCCGGCTTTAATCTACTCTATCATAAGTTTTATGCAGATGGAAAACCCACCCCAGACTGAACCTGTTGCGTCAAAATCTGACCATAGTCGCGTGATTACGCTATGGCCTTATTGCAGTTTATCTGCACGCGCCGCGATCATGTTAATGGCTGGTATCGCCATCGCGGGTTTTGCCATGTCATTGGTGTTTTTTCTGCTTGGGGCGTGGCCGGTTGTTGGATTTGTTGGCCTAGAGATCGGATTGGTGTTTTTAGTGTTTCGCCACCATTATCACGGCACAAAACGGCGTTATGAACGCATCATCACCGCTGATCCTTCGCTTTATATTGAGCGTGCAGATGCCATGGGTCGGGTTGCGGTCGAAAGCCTGCCTTTGTCATGGCTAAAGGTACATATGGAAGCCACAGATAAAGAAAGCTTACCTAACGATGACCCTTATCTCTTGACTCGGCAAAAACTTTTCATTACCTCACGCGGACGCAAGATTGAAATTGGCGGATTTCTGCCCTATCAAGAAAAGCCTGCTGTGGCTGAAGCATTGACCAAAATGATTGAAAGCCGAGGACAAGCCTGATCACCTGTTTGATCTAAGCTTTCAGAACATCATCCATGCTGTATAGGCCTGCTGGCTGATGACTGATCCAGCGCGCGGCACGCAACGCGCCACGGGCGAAAATTACCCGATCATTGGCCCTATGGGTCAATTCAATGCGTTCGGAATCGCCATAAAAAATGACGCTATGTTCCCCTGCCACATCACCGCCACGCATCACAGCAAACCCAATATCCCCATCGCGCCTTGCACCATTTCGGTCAATAGAAGCGGCGGCGTCAAGCGATACGCCGCGGCCTTTCGCGGCGGCGTGACCAAGTGCTAATGCCGTTCCGGATGGGGCATCGATCTTATGCTTATGGTGGGTTTCGGTGATTTCAATATCCCAGCCATCCGTGAGTTGCTTTGCCACTTGTTCAACCAGTTGGGCTAATAATGTCACGCCAACCGAGGTGTTTGCGCATAACACAATGGGGATAGTTTTTGCAAAATCAGCAATCACTTCACGGTCTGCTGCACTCAGCCCAGTGGTGCCTATGACCATGGCTGTGCCATGTTGTGCCGCCATTTCCGTATGCTGGAGCGTGGCAGAAGGCGAGGTAAAGTCAATCAGCACCTGCGGGGAAGCATCAAACAACGCCTTGGGATCATCAGATAAGACGACGCCCATTTCCGGCATATGGTTGATAAGCCCCAAATCTTGGCCAATATCTTTTGCTTGGGGAAGATCACTAGAGGCCACAAGCGCAAGCTGATGATCCTCAGCAATCAGCCTCGTGATCATTCGCCCCATGCGGCCAGCCCCACCGGGCAAGGCAATACGAATAGGGTGATGCGGTTTTGTGCTGGTCATGGCAAATCCTCTTATCAGCGCAATCATAGCCGCCAGAGGGGAAATATAGCAAGCATCCGGTTGAATTGGGGATGGCTAACCTTCGCCAAACATCTTTTTGATGCGTTTAACGAAAGAATCTGATTCCGGATTCTGATTTTTACCTGCTTTTTCCATTTCCGCCAGAAGCTCTTTTTGACGCGCGTTCAAATTGACCGGCGTCTCAACATGGATATCTACATACATATCGCCGCGACCACGCCCTTGCAAGCCAGGCATGCCTTTGCCTTTGAGCCGCAAACGGTGGCCAGATTGGGTGCCTTCCTCAAGGGTGACGCGCGCCATTTTGCCATCAAGGTTTGGAATATCAACCGTGCCACCAAGAATAGCCTTAACCATCGGCACTGGCATGGTCATAAACAGGTTATTGCCTTCACGCGTAAACAGGCCGTGGTCTTTGACATTGATAAAAATATACAGATCACCCGCTGGGCCGCCGCGCAATCCTGCCTCACCTTCGCCAGAAAGCCGAATGCGCGTGCCGGTATCAACGCCTTTTGGAATATTCACATTGAGGGATTTGTTTTTCTGAATCCGCCCCTGACCACCACATGAAGTACAGGGCTGGCTAATCACCTCGCCCTGACCTTGACAGGTTGGGCAGGTGCGTTCCACCGAAAAGAAGCCTTGCTGAGCCCTAATTTTACCATGACCATCACACGAAGAACAGGTGGTGGGCTTGCTGCCCTTGGCGGCGCCACTGCCCCCACAGGACTCACAACTCGCCGGAACGGGAATAGTAATTTTCTGGGTATCACCTTCAAAGGCTTGTTCTAAGGTTACTGACAGATCATATCTGAGGTCTGAACCCTTACGGCTCTGTTGACCGCGTCTCTGGCGGCGACCACCACCCATGAAATCAGAAAACATTTCATCAAAAATATCGCTGAATCCGCCAGCAGAAAACCCAGAGAAGCCGCCGCCGCCCGGTCTTCCGCCGCCGCCATTTCCATCAAAAGCGGCGTGACCGAACTGATCATACGCGGCGCGTTTCTGATCATCTTTTAGCACATCGTAGGCTTCGGTGGCCTCACGAAACTTTTCTTCGGCGTCTTTGTTGTCCGGATTGCGATCCGGATGATGTTTCATGGCTAGTTTGCGATAGGCGGATTTGATGGTCGAAGCGTCTGCGCCTTTATCGACACCCAGCACATCATAAAAATCTCTTTTAGCCATGAGTAAACAACCTAGTTATGCGTCAAATGCTATCCCCCCATTCCTTAACTGAAATAAAGAATAGGGGGGATGGTCAGCAAAGGGATTAGGATGATGCTGATTTTTTATCGTCACTATCATCGACTTCGGTGAACTCCGCATCAACTACGCCACTGTCATCGTCATTGGCATTATCATCGTTATCACCAGCATCAGCAGAATCGTCATCATCCTGTTGGGAATAAGCGATCTCACCAAGCTTCATCATTTGGGCGCTAAGGGCTTGTGACTTCTCGCCAATAGCCTCATCATCATCGTCATCAATAGCCTGTCTGAGTTCTGCAATAGCATCCGTTGTTGCGGATTTCAGATCATCATCAATCTTATCGCCTAAATCAGACATGGTTTTTTCTGCCCCATGGATGAGGGATTCCGCCTGATTTCGAGCTTCGATTTTCTCGCGGCGTTTTTTATCTTCATCCGCGTTGCTTTCTGCGTCTTTAATCATCTGTTCGATATCATCATCGCTAAGCCCACCAGAAGCCTGAATCTTGATCTGTTGTTCTTTGCCTGTCGCTTTGTCTTTAGCACTGACATTCACGATACCATTAGCATCGATATCAAAAGTCACCTCAATTTGAGGGATGCCGCGAGGGGCAGCAGGAATCCCCACCAGATCAAATTGACCAAGCAGTTTGTTATCTGCGGCAATCTCACGTTCCCCTTGGAAGACCCGAATGGTCACCGCGGTTTGGTTATCATCGGCGGTAGAGAATGTCTGGCTCTTTTTCGTTGGAATAGTCGTATTCCGATCAATCAAACGCGTGAAGACGCCGCCAAGGGTTTCGATGCCAAGTGACAATGGCGTGACATCAAGCAACAGCACATCTTTCACATCACCCTTAAGAACACCGCCCTGAATAGCCGCGCCTGCCGCAACCACCTCATCAGGGTTGACGCCGCGATGCGGTTCAGCACCAAAAAATTCTTTTACCTTTTCCATGATTTTCGGCATCCGAGTCATGCCGCCAACCAAGATCACCTCATCAATATCGCTGGCCTTAAGGCCGGCGTCTTTGAGAGCGTCTTTACAAGGCTTAAGTGAACGCTCCACCAGATCGTCCACCAAACTTTCTAGCTTTGCTCGGCTAAGTTTGACATTCAGGTGCTTTGGCCCGGACTGGTCAGCGGTGATAAAGGGCAGGTTCACTTCGGTCTGAGTGCTGCTGGAAAGTTCAATTTTTGCCTTTTCCCCCGCTTCTTTCAAACGCTGAAGCGCCAGTTTATCTTACCGCAAATCAATGCCGTTTTCCTTTTGAAATTCTTCAGCCAGAAAATCAATAATCCGTTGGTCAAAATCTTCACCGCCAAGGAAGGTATCGCCATTGGTGGATTTCACTTCAAACACGCCATCACCAACCTCAAGCACGGACACATCAAATGTGCCGCCGCCAAGGTCATAGACCACGATGATGCCAGATTCTTTTTTATCAAGGCCATAGGCAAGGGCCGCTGCTGTCGGCTCGTTAATAATCCGCAACACATCAAGTCCGGCAATTTTGCCAGCATCTTTGGTTGCCTGACGTTGGGCATCATTAAAATACGCCGGAACGGTGATCACCGCCTCGGTCACTGTTTCGCCTAGATAAGATTCTGCATCTTCTTTGAGTTTACGAAGAATAAAACTCGAAATCTGGCTAGGGGAATAGGTCTCACCATTTACCTCAACCCAACTGTCGCCATTATCCGCCTTAACGGTTTTGTATGGCATCAGTTTTGCAAATTTTTTCGCCGCCGCGTCGTCATGCCGACGCCCAATCAGCCGCTTGATCGCATAAAGGGTGTTTTCCGAATTGGTAACCGCTTGGCGCTTTGCTGATTGTCCAACCAGCCGCTCACCATCATCAACGAACGCAACCATAGACGGGGTTGTTCTTGCCCCTTCGGCGTTTTCGATAATTTTTGCGGATGCTCCATCCATAACAGCAACACATGAATTGGTGGTGCCAAGGTCAATGCCAATTACTTTTCCCATGATTAGCCTCTTTCGTTCTTCAACCCCGATCACTTTCCTTATCGGGAGGATGACTTTTGTAAGCTTTCGCTTACGGTTGTTATAATGCTAAGCCTCATATAGGTAATGAAACCTTGATTGCAAGATGACGGCTTAAGTGTTGTTAAAATTTGGTTTTGCGCCTTTTGTCTTATGATTTGCTGGCATCATCTGTCTCTGCCGCAGGATCAGCAGGGGCCTTTGCTACCCCCACCATGGCAGGCGTCAAAAGTCGGTCATGCAACATCCAGCCCGATTGAGCCACCTGAACGATATGGCCCGGTTCTGCTTCATCAGTTGGAACTTCAAACATGGCCTGATGGCGGCTTGGATCAAATTTCTCACCAAGCGGCATAATTCGCGTGATGCCATGGCGTTCCAGCACATTAGCCAGCTCGCGTGAGATCATTTCCACCCCAATCACCAGATTTTTCATGGTGTCATCAAGGTGATCTCGCTCTTCAGGAAGCACTTCAACCGCGCGAGACAGATTTTCCACCACCGATAAAAGGTCTCTGGCAAAACCCGTGTGCCCATATTTTCGGGATTGGGCAACATCGCGTTCAGACCGGCGGCGCGTGTTTTCCATTTCAGCCACAGCACGCAGCAACTGATCTTTTAGATCATCGCGCTCAGACTGAAGCGCGGAAAGGGGGTCAAGAATATCATCAAGGTTTATCTCACCGCCATCGTCGCTATTTTCCTCATCGGCGGCGATATCCGCATAAGGATTTTGATCCCCAGCGGAATTATCCGCAGAAGCATCAGCAGAAGCGGTGTCGTTATCCTGCTGTGTGGGGGTTTCCTGTTTTTTATCTGAACCGTCTTCTGGTTCATCAATAGGCGTATCGATCATCATGATATCCTTCAGGTATTTTTAAGTTCTGGAGTTATGTAAGAAGCGATTTGCCATTTCCAAGATCAAGATCAGCAATTTTGCATCAATTTAAGTAAAAAAATGCCAAAACTCGCAAAAATACCCCTAAAACCGCGCCGCTAGCATTTTGCTGATTGCAGCAGAGGTATGATTCACCATAGGAATGATACGCGCATAATCCAGTCGTGTCGGGCCAATCACACCCACCGCACCGATAATTTTATGATTGCTGTCATGATAAGGCGCGATGATGGTTGAACAATTCGCATCAGCAAAAAACCGGTTTTCAGAGCCAATAAAAATCTGAACCCCTTCGGCTTGTTGCATTGTTGCCAGAACATCAAGCGCATTGCTTTGTTGTTCTAGCTGATTAAACAAGAGCCGAATTTGTTCTAATTGATCAACAGCCGTCACATTATCAAGCAAATTGGCATGGCCGCGCAAAATAAAGTTTCCTGCTTGACCAGAGTTTTTGCCTGTCCAAATGGCTATCCCACTTGAGGCCACCTGTTTAACCAGATCATCGATCTTTGCCTGTTTTCTATCAATCAGCTCTTGCAACATGACCGACGCTTGGGAAAGGCTTTTGCCTGCCAGATGGGAATTGATAAAATTACCAGCCTCAATCAGCGCTGATGGCGGCAGACCAGAGGGCGTTTCCATAATTCGGTTTTCAACCTGACCGGCGGTAGATACCAGCACCACTAAGGCTTTGTTTGTTTCAATGGGGATAAACTCCACCTGTTTGATGATCATATCGCTTTTTGGCATGACCACCAACGCGGCGCATTGGGTCAAACCCGACAGCATGGATGATGTTTCTGATAACGCATCGTCAAAGCTAAGTCCTTGTGATTGACAATTCACATCCAGCATCATGCGTTCACTATCAGTCAGGTTTCCGCCAAGTTCCAAAAGGCCATTTACAAATAAGCGCAAGCCAGATTGGGTCGGAACACGGCCTGCGGAGGTATGCGGCTGAAACAAAAGCCCGGCGGTTTCAAGATCTGCCATGATGGCGCGGATCGATGCGCTGGATAACATCTGATCCAAATCATCAGCGATCAATTTAGAGCCAATCGGCGAGCCGGAAGACAAATACCGATCAACAATCCGATTAAAAATATGCCGTGTCCGTTCATTAAGGTCGAGAACGGTTTCATCCGCGTCACCATGGGATGGCGATGGGTTTTGTTTTGATGGTGGGGTCAAATGATGAATAGCCATAGGCTTAAGATAAAATTAGAACAGCGTGTGGTCAAGCGGTCGCCTTGATCTGTTCGCTGTGTTATGGTGGCGTTTCTTATTAATAACGAGACTTGCTATGACCTCTTTTACACGCCCCTCGCATCGCAACCATGATGAGCTGCGATCTATTGAACTTATTGCAGGATACTCCCGCTATGCGGAAGGTTCATGTCTAGCAAAATTTGGTAATACCCATGTATTATGCACCGCCAGCATTGATGAACGCGTCCCGCCATTTTTGCGCAACACAGGCAAAGGGTGGGTAACCGCGGAATATGGAATGTTGCCACGCTCAACCCATAGCCGCATGGATCGTGAGGCCGCACGCGGCAAACAATCAGGCCGCACCCAAGAAATTCAGCGTCTGATTGGACGGTCTCTGCGGGCAACTACCGACTTAACCTTGCTTGGTGAAAGACAGATCAAAATCGATTGTGATGTGCTTCAGGCAGATGGCGGCACGCGAACCGCGGCGATCACTGGATCATGGGTTGCGCTTAGGGCAGCGACGGAAAAGCTGTTGCTTGATGGGCTGATCACGCGCCAACCCGTCATCAGCCAAGTGGCGGCGATATCATGTGGCATAATTGCGCAAACCGCGTTGCTGGATTTGGATTATGACGAGGATAGCCAAGCCGAGACGGATGCGAATTTTGTTCTCACCAATGATAATGGTATTGTTGAGGTTCAGGCCACGGCAGAGGGCGCGCCCTATTCCCAAAACAACCTCCTCGCTATGCTTGATCTGGCCCGTAAAGGTGTCAATGCGCTGTTTCAGCATCAACTCAAAGCTCTAGACTTGCCCATATCATGACCAGAACCTTTACCGAAGATCGGCTTGTGGTTGCTAGCCATAATAAAGGAAAAATGCGTGAAATCGCGGCCCTCATGGCACCATACGCCATTGATGTGATTAGTGCCGCAGATATCAATCTGCCTGAACCTGAAGAAGACGGCGAAACTTATATTGCTAATGCCACGATCAAGGCTCGCGCCGCGGCTATAGCATCTGGTCTTCCGGCTTTGTCTGATGATTCCGGGTTTGAGGTCATGGCCATTAACCGTGACCCGGGGCTTTATTCGGCGCGTTGGGCAGGGCCTGATAAAGATTTTTCTCTGGCTATGGCGAAGGTCTATGCTGCGGTTGAGGCAAGTGGCAGTAATGATCGCAATTGCCGTTTTGTCTGTGCTTTGGCTTTGTGTTGGCCTGACGGGGTTTGCGTGACCACCGAGGGTTATGTGGATGGTCAGTTTATCTGGCCGCCGCGTGGTGATAAGGGGTTTGGCTATGACCCTGTGTTTCAACCTAATGGCTATGACCAAAGCTTTGGTGAGGTTGATCAAGACTGGAAACATTCCGTTAGCCACCGCGCCAAGGCTTTTGAGCAGCTGATCGCGCAATGTTTTCAGAACACCAAAAGGCGCGGCTGATGACGGGCAAACCCGGCAAAACGCCATCTGATAGCAAATCCGCAGACCATCAACACCTCAACGGTCTGTCATCAGGTTTTGGTGTCTATATTCATTGGCCTTTCTGTCATAAAAAATGCCCGTATTGTGATTTTAACAGTCATGTTCGTGATGAGATTGATCAATCAGGTTTTGGCCAGGCGATTATCACCGAATTAAAAACTATGGCAGACATATCAGGGTTTCACAGAAGACCCCTAGATAGCGTATTTTTTGGTGGCGGAACCCCATCTCTCATGGAGGCTGAGGTAGTTGGCCATATTCTTAAGGCCATCGCCTCATTATTTTCTCTCTCGGATGATTGTGAGATAACCCTTGAGGCTAATCCTACTTTTCTTGAAGCCGAACGCCTTTACGCTTTTCATGATCAGGGCATCAACCGGTTATCGCTTGGAATTCAGTCCCTCAAAGATGACCAGTTGGCCTTTCTTGGCCGGCAACATTCCGCCACCGAAGCAAGAACGGTATTGAGCAAAGCGCAAAACATTTTTCCCCGTGTGTCTGCTGATTTTATTTATGCTTTGCCTGATCAAGAGCTGAATGAGTGGCAACAGCAATTGTCGCAAATCCTTGATTTGGGTTGTGATCACCTGTCGCTTTATCAGCTAACCCTTGAACAAGGCACCACTTTTTATAGTCTGGCAAAACGAGGGCGGTTGACCATGCTTGATGATACCATGGCATTAGATCAATTTTTACTGACCCAAGAGATGTGTCAGAACCGAGGGCTACCTGCCTATGAGGTATCTAACCATGCTAAATCAGGCCAAGAAAGCCGACATAACCTGATCTATTGGCGTGGGGGGGACTGGCTCGGGGCTGGGCCAGGGGCAATAGGGCGGTTTTGGCATCAAGCCACAGGAAAACGCATGGAAACCCGTGCCCGAAAAGACCCCGATGCTTGGCGCGAGGATGTGAACAAACAAGGCCATGGCCTATCCCACCAACACGGCGAAGATGCGGCAGAGTTTGCAAGTGAAGCGGTGATGATGGGGCTTCGGCTGCGTGAAGGCATTGATCTAAACCTGATTGAAACCCTTGCCGGGCCAAGATCAGAGTGGCTCAATTCAGATGAGGTGATGCATCTCTGCCGCCAAGGTTTGCTTGCCCTTCAGGAGGACTGCCTTACCCTGACCGATGATGGAAAAACAGTCATGAACACCGTCATTGGGCGCATTTTAAAATGATCAAAAACTGTTATCGGCTGGCCTGACAACCGTGGATTTTCCGCTATTGATTATCCTAACTTCGAATTGACGCCGGTTACTGCCATCAGGATAAAGGCGGAACACGCCACTAAACCCAGCAAAACCTGTGGGGCGCAAAAGGATATCCTCAGCAGATGTTTCTGGTTTAAGCAAACTGGCGACCGCCACCGCATCAAAGCCTAATGGGGCTAGCTCGCTTGCAACCTCTCCAAAATATTTTTGCCATGCGGCTTGAAACCGCAACCGGCGATCTCGCGGCACAGTGGCATATAAACCGCCCTGAAGCGATGGTTCAGAAATCATATCTGGTCGGCTCCATTGCGAAGGCCCAATAAAACGAACTTTTTTGGGATCAAGGTCATGCCATACCAAGACCGGCGCCACGCGTAAGGTAAAATCCGCGTCGCCAGCGATAATCACCATATCATAAATCGGATCAGGGCTTTCTTTGCTCCAACGGGTAAATTGTTTGATGGTTTGCCGCAGGCGCGTCTCAGCATCCAAAATGCTCTGATCAAGCAAAAGCCGCGAGACTTGTGTGACCCCATACTCTTGCAGTCGGCGCAGGCTAAAGTCACGCAATTTATGACCATAGGCCGTGTCACTGGTCACAACCGCAACCCGAATGTTTTCGCGCGGGATACCTTCAAGCGCTGTCAGTGAGGCCAACCCATAACTAAGCACGGCGTCCAATTCTTGTTCAGGTTGCTGACCAAGAATCCACACCCCCGGTGCGCTGATGCTGCTGTTGTTTGAAAACGAAAGAATAGGGATGTTGTATTCTGCCGCCAGAGGTGCCACCTCTGCGGTTTGGCTTGAAAATAAGGGGCCAATGATCACATTAGCGCCAGCCGCAACCGCTTCGCTAGCCGCGGCTCGTGCATCATTTGCGGTATCAATGAAAATGACTTCAAATTGCGGACGCGCCAGACTAATAACTGCCATATCCACCGAGTTTCGCAAATCTGCCCCTAGCTGGCGGTAGGGTCCCGTCAATGGCAAAAGTACAGCCGCGCGTTGCACCCCATCTGATTTTGGTGGAAACCGCGAAGGGGCAGGAATGGCAACCGTTTCCAAATCTGATTTGTTGATGATGGCAAAAACCTGTTCAAGGGTTGAAAAATCAAAAACCTGTTCAGAACTTGGTGGATTGGCAGAAACCTCTGCCGATGTATCGTTAACTGGCAAATCCCCCATTTCACCCTCTCCCCCCACGGGGATGTCTCGCAATAGAGGGGCTTGGCCAGTTTCTGATGAAGCATCTGGTGAAAGGCTAGGAATAGGATTGCCATTAAAAATCCATTCAATTGCGGCATCAACCTCATCAATATCGGTTTGCGTTTCTGGTTGCAGGGTTGCCAAGGGCAATCCGTTATCAACACTAAAGCCGAAAATTTCCTGATTCAGAATATCTAAGTCTGGCTCAACGCTCACCGGATCAGATTTCTGATCCCGAAAAGCTTGCGAAGGATCAAGCTTGCTTTCCTTAGGGGTGATCTCGTCTTCGGTGATTATGCTCAACTGAGACGATGGGATCGCTGAACCCGTATTGGGGGCTGACAATTCCGTGTTTTCATCTGTCTCAACCTGATCAGAAGACAAGGTGGAGGCGTTTTGGGAGACAGCCACATTTTGTTGTTCAGGGGTGCAGGCCTGAAGAAAAAAAATCACCACCATTAGCGTGATCCATCGCAAATGGTGATGGAAGCAAAATGGCAATATGGTCATCTTTAATCCTTTTGCTGTGGGGTCATTTCCGAATATCCCCTATTTGGGATATAGTCTATTATGATTTCTGCGAAGCGTAAAGTGCCAGAGGCTAAGCCATGACATCCCCCGGGTTAACAATCACAGCGACACCCATAGGCAATCTTGATGATATCTCGCCCCGTGCGGTGGCGTCATTAACAAATGCGGATCTGATTGCTTGTGAAGATACGCGGCACACCGGTCTGATGTTGTCACGCCTTGGCCTTAAGCATGGGCGGTTAGTGTCTTATCATGATCACACCTCCGCCGAAGCGCGCGAAAACCTGCTGGCAGAATTAGAAAATGGTAAAGCCGTCACATTAGTGAGTGATGCCGGAACGCCGCTGATTTCTGATCCCGGATATCGTTTGGTAAAGGCTTGCCGCGAACGTGGTATCCCCGTGACAACTGTGCCGGGGCCGTCAGCGCTGTTAGCCGCATTAGTCATCTCCGGATTACCCACAGACCGGTTTTACTTTGCTGGCTTTCTGCCCAATACCGCAGTGAAACGAAAAAAAACCCTTGATCACCTGATGACCATTGATGCCACCATTATATGTTATGAATCCGCACGGCGGCTAGGTGATACCATAGCGGATATTGCCCTTATCTCACCCCAACGGCTTTGCAGCATTGCCCGTGAATTGACCAAAACTTTTGAAGAAAGCTGGCACGATACTGCCGCTAATCTTGCTGAACATTTCCGTTTAGCCGGTGCGCCAAAAGGGGAAGTCGTGGTGATGATCGCGCCGCCTGATGCCTTGGAAACCGATCTAAGCGATGAGGCCATTCTGGGTCTTTTGAAAGAAAGCCTAAGCCAAGGGGTTAGTCGCCGTGATGCCGTTCGCCAAATCAGCACAGACACCGGGGCAGGGAAATCCCGAGTCTATGATCTGATGCTTACCATAGACACCGCATGACTGGTCTTGAAAAACGCCGCCAAGCCGAACGCCGGGGCAGACAAGCCGAAACACTGGTCGCCATGCGATTACGGCTTAAAGGCTGGCGTAAACTGGCGGCTCGCTATCGCAATAGTTTTGGTGAGATTGATCTGATTATGAGCAAACCGCAACGGCTTTTTTTTGTTGAGGTCAAATACACTACCAGCATAAGTGATGATGCCCTTGAGGCGGTTCTGCCATCACCGCGCCAGCAAAAGCGAATTATTAATGCCGCAAAGGGTTTTCTGGCGGAATATCCTGACCATCAGAAAGACGAAATGCAAATCGTGGTGGCATTAGTCAGACCCTATGGCAGAATCCGGTTTATTAACGATCACTTTTTTGACATGTTTTGATGCTAAGAATGTTGGATTGGATTGCTAATGCGGCATCCATGATTGCGCATAACGTGTTGCCCGATACCGTGATTAGGGTGTATAACTTGGCCTAAGATTTGCTCAAACCGCCAAGCGAACATTAGGAAAGCTATGATGACCAAACCTGACCATACCTCACAAGCCTCGCCACTAGGATTGCGTTCCTTATGCCTTTTATGTGTCATGGCCATTGGCTTATCAGGATGTGTTGGTGCTGTTGCCGGGGTAGGCGCCGCCGCTGTTGCCGCTGGCACTACCGAAAAAGGGTTTAGCACAAGCATCAGTGATGGCGTTATTGGCACAAAGATTTCTGAAAGTTATTTTCAAGAAGATGTGAGCTTATTTTCTGCCGTCAAGGTGAATGTCAATCAAGGCTCTGTCTTGCTGACGGGCGCGGTGGAAAAACCCGAAGACGCGGTGAAGGCGGTGCAAATGGCATGGCAAGTTCACGGTGTGGTTGAAGTGATCAATGAATTGGATGTTCGTGACGAAAGTTCAATCAAGGATCGCGCTAAGGATATTGCTTCTGAGGCACAATTGCGCGGCAAATTGATCACCGATATGGATGTTTCGTCTTTGAACTTCAGCATTGATGTTGTCAATGGTGTCGTTTACTTAAGCGGCATCGCAGGGTCAGAAGAAGAAATGAATCGCGTGGTTGCCCATGCCCAAGATTTGCGTTTTGGGACTACGGTTGTGAATTATATTCGTATCAACGAAGACGACCGCGAGTAAGTCTAAGGCATTCCCATGACGCTTAACATTGCCCTTCAGATGGACCCTATTGCTGAGGTCGATATTCTTGGTGACAGCAGTTTTGCCCTTGCGCTCGAAGCCCAAGCTCGCGGCTATCGTATTTTCACCTATCATCCTGATCAGTTGGCGTTGATCCCCGGGCAGGGGTTAACCGCTAAAGGCCAATGGATCCGTGTTCAAGATGAGGTTGGTCATCATGTTGAGGTGATCCAAGACGAGCGCATTGATCTGACCGATCTTGATGTCATTTTGATGCGGCAAGACCCCCCGTTTGATATGCATTATATCACCGCCACCTATATGCTTGAGACCATTATGGATAAGGTCCTAGTTGTTAATCATCCAGGTTCTGTTCGTAATGCTCCTGAAAAACTGGTGGCAACCTTATTTCCCGAATTGATGCCGCCAACGCTTATCACCAAAGACATCTCAGAGATCAAGGCGTTTCGTGAACGCTATGAGGATATCATCATTAAGCCTCTGCATGGTAATGGCGGAAGCGGAATTTTTCACCTCAAGCCCGGTGATAGCAATCTGTCCAGTTTGATTGAAATGATGACTTTGCTAGAACGCTCCCCCTTGATGATTCAGCAATATCTGCCCTCTGTCCGCAAGGGGGATAAAAGGGTGATCATGATTGATGGCAAGGCGGTTGGCGCGGTTAATCGTGTGCCTGCCGAGGGTGAGGCCAGATCAAATCTGCATGTTGGGGGTAAGGCGGTAAAAACCGAATTAGACGCCGATGATTTGCGCATTGCCGAGGCCATTGGTGGGTATTTGCAGAGCCATGGTCTGTTGTTTTGCGGCATTGATGTGATTGGTGGTTATCTGACCGAGATTAATGTCACCTCCCCCACTGGCTTGCGTGAGATCAGGCGTCTTAGCGGAATAGATCTAGCAAAAGCGATCTGGGATAATATCCTTACAAAACTCTAAATGTCTTTGCCGAAGGCAACGCATCATGACAATAGTGGCAACCACCGATATTGCATGGCCTCAGCGATATGTTGCTTTTCAACCCTATCTTTTGCTTCGAGGTCAGCGATGCTTCGCGCCACGCGCATAACGCGGTGAAATCCCCGTGCTGAAAGCCGTAATTTTTCAGCGCTGGTTTGAAGAAATTCCTTATCTGATGCGCTCAACCCCATCACCTCCTCCAGCATGGGGCCGTCAAGTTGCGCATTCACCATGCCCTCTGATTGTAAGGGCCGATCAAAACTCCTCGCTCTTGCGGTTTTGACGCGCTCTGCCACTGTCGCTGTGTTTTCTGACGCAGAGGGATTGTTCAGAACAGAGATCGGAATTTCCGCCACCTCAATCATCATGTCAAATCGGTCAAGCAATGGCCCAGAGATTTTCGTCATATAATCACGCCCACAGCGCGGCGCTTTGGTGCAGGCGCGTGAGGGATCACCAAGGTAACCACAACGGCATGGATTCATCGCCGCGATCAGCTGAAATCGGGCTGGATATGTCACATGGTGATTGGCGCGGCTAACCACTGATCGTCCTGTTTCAATCGTTTGTCTGAGCGAGTCCAGTTGATGCGACGGCCATTCTGCCAATTCATCCAAAAATAGCACCCCACCATGCGCCAAGCTGACTTCGCCGGGTTTAGCCTTTGCCCCGCCACCAACCAACGCGGCAACAGAAGAAGAATGATGAGGGTCACGAAAAGGGCGCGAGACCATCAATCCCCCTTTGTCTAAATGCCCAGCCATGGAATGGATCATCGTGGCTTCGAGGGATTCTTTGGCCAGCATCGGGGGAAGAATACCAGCAAGCCTAGCCGCTAACATAGATTTACCCGAACCAGGCGGACCAACCATCAGCAAATTATGTGCCCCAACCGCGGCGATCTGAAGCGCGCGTTTCGCCATATCTTGCCCTTGCAAATCTGCGATATCGGGAAAGTCTGAAGCCGTTTCCGCCACTCGCCCTTTGGGGTCAGGCAAAACTTGATCCCCTCGCAAATGGTTGATTAAGGCCATCAGGCTAGGGGCGGCGATGATCTTGATATCGCCGCTCCATGCCGCTTCGGCTCCGTTCGTCTCTGGGCAAATCATACCTTTTCCCTCTGACGCCGCGCTAAGAGCCGCCGCCAAGATACCGTTCACCCCAGTGATGCCGCCATCAAGAGCCAGTTCACCCATGACGATCATATGATCAACACTGTCAGAGGGGATAGCCCCCATCGCAATCAAGAGGCCAAGCGCGATAGGTAAATCATAATGTGAGCCTTCTTTGGCCAGATCCGCTGGTGCTAAGTTGACGGCGATGCGCTTAGGCGGCAGAGATAAGCCAAGCGACGATAACGCCGCCCGTACCCTTTCTTTGGATTCCACAACCGATTTATCAGCAAGCCCAACAATCGCAATATTCGGCAGGCCGTTAGACAAATGTACCTGAACATGGACAGGAACCGTTTCGAGACCACGAAAGGCCAAGGTATGAAGTGATGCTTGCATAAATTTAGTATTCTTTTTGTTTTTCGCGTTTCGGTTGAGCCTGACACTAAAATAAAAAGCACGCAAGCCGTGGGTTTCAAAATCAGATCAAAAAGGGGATTAGCGCCGCGTCAACATCGGGCCAAGAGGCGCGCCACCTAGCACATGACCATGAAGATGCGGCACTTCCTG
>Ga0181593_10001924_pt1 | contig 19044 bp, 17 predicted proteins | sample 071ome_19_FD_133756 | JGI IMG/M metagenome (GOLD analysis project Ga0181593, IMG submission 133756) | Coastal salt marsh microbial communities from the Groves Creek Marsh, Skidaway Island, Georgia - 071413AT metaG (megahit assembly) | ecosystem: Environmental > Aquatic > Marine > Intertidal...
CAGCTTATATGTACGATGCGTTTCTCGACCGGGGACCTCCACAGTTACAAATACCACTGACTAGTAAGCACAACCAACTGAAAATTAGGTGAAAATTTCAAAAAAAACAGGTCAGGTAAATCCCTTCAGGGTGATGAAGGTGCTGCAGCGAGCCAAGGAATTGGAGGCAGCAGGCCACAGAATCGTTCACATGGAGGTGGGCGAGCCCGATTTCACAACAGCTGCACCGATTATCGAAGCCGCCCGGCGTGCTCTGAATAGCGGCTATACCCATTACTCCAATGCTGCCGGCATTGAACCTTTGCGTGAAGCGATAAGCGAGTTCTGTGAGCAGCGCTACGGGATTCGGGTAGACCGTAATCGGATATTTATCACCCCTGGTGCAAGCGGGGGACTAAATCTGCTCGCTAATCTGTTAATCGATCCCGAAGATGAAATTTTGCTGGCTGATCCCGCTTATCCCTGCAACAGAAACTTCATTCGATTAATGGGGGCAATCCCCAGGCTAGTTCCGGTTGATCAGGAAACCGGTTTTCAGCCATCGGTGCAACTACTTGAACGCAATTACAGTGACAGGACATCCGGTCTGTGGCTGGCTTCCCCCGCGAACCCCAGCGGTACAATTATAGATAGACAGCGTCTGATGGACTTGCAGGAATGGGCGGTCAGCAAAGAGTTGCACACAGTTATGGATGAAATCTATCACGGACTCCATTTTGTTGAGGATCTGCCGAGTTTGCTCGAAGTTACCGACGAAGGGTTTGTGGTCAACAGCTTTTCCAAATATTTTGGCATGACCGGTTGGCGAATTGGCTGGATCGTGGTGCCGGAGCACTGTGCTGAACGGGTTAATGTGCTGGCACAAAACCTTTTTATTGCGGCATCAACTATTGCCCAGCATGCAGCGCTGGCAGCATTCGAACCAGCCACCATGGAAATCTTTGAAAGTCGACGTCTGGCATTTCGTGACAGGCGGAATTTTCTGACCCAGGCTTTGCGGGATATTGGTTTTACCATTCCGGTTGCTACCGAGGGAGCATTTTATCTCTATGCCGGTATCGAAAAATTTTCCGACAACAGTGAGGAATTCTGTCAACGAATGCTGGACCAGCATGGTGTCGCGATCACGCCGGGAACGGACTTTGGCGAGTACCAGGCCCGCAGGTATGTGCGCTTTGCATTCACTACCGACATGGAAGACCTGAAGCTGGGCGTTGAACGGCTTCAGTCGGCCCTATCCAGCTAGGCAGGCTGACAGTAACGATAATGGAGTTCGTACCAGCACTTCGTGAAGGGATACTGCTTAAACGTTACAAGAGGTTTCTCGCGGATATTGAAACCGATGATGGTTCTGTTCTGACACTACATTGCCCCAACACCGGATCCATGCTCAACTGCTGCGAACCAGGCTGGCGCGTCTGGTTTTCTACCTCAGATAACCCCAGGCGCAAATATTCATCCACATGGGAGATGGTTGAAAACGACAGTGGCGAACTTATCGGCATCAATCCAGGCAGGGCTAATTATCTGGTCGAAGAAGCCCTGGAGGCCGGGATAGTGAGGGAATTGAGAGGCTACGGCAATCGCAGGCGAGAGGTTAGATTTGGCGAAGAAAATAGCCGCATTGATTTTTTGCTCGAACGGGCAGAGGGAAACGCAGCCCGAGAGTGCTATGTTGAGGTCAAGAGTGTCACCCTGGGGCTTGGAGGCGGGCAGGGCGTATTCCCGGATGCGATTACGACTCGAGGCCAGAAACATCTGAGGGAGCTAATCGAAATAAAAGCCCGGGGACAGCGAGCGGTGCTGCTGTTCTGTGTTCAGCATTCTGGCATTGATGAGGTAGCACCAGCAGATTACATTGATGCGGATTATGGGAGTCTACTGCGCAAAGCTGCGGGTGTCGGAGTCGAATTATTTGCTTACAAGGTAATGCTATCGCCGCAGGAAATTAAAGTTGCGCACAGGATTCCTGTAAAGCTTTGAATCGAGATAGCACTAGGTATTGCGTTTCCCCAGGTTGTACTCTTCAACCATGATAAGTCCGTTGACCAGAACGAAAGGAATCTCCTGAAGATATTCGCCCAGGCAGGGACCGGAAATACACCGTCCAGTTTCAACCTCAAACAAGGCGCCATGGGTGGCGCACTGAATTAGTGCTCCATCAGGATCAAGGAAGGTGTCTTCTTCCCACTCCAGAGGAGTGCCAAGATGGGGGCAGCGATTTCGGTAAAGGTATATCTGGTCGTCGCGTTTCACCGCGAAAAGATAGGCGCCGTCGAGGTCGAATCCTTTTGATTGTCCCTCTACTATATCGTCCCTGCTACCCACACAAATCATTGTTTTCGACCTATTATGATCATGGAAATCAAGACTACCCTTGCCCCCGATCTTCAGGTGCTTAATTTGATAATGCCTGGCTGAAATCTTCCAGTAAATCTTCGACGTCTTCAATGCCTACGGAGAAGCGAATCATGGAATCGGCAATCCCCATTGAGGCACGGCGCTCGGGGCCCATTTCATGATAAATAGTGTGCGCTACAGGAATCCCCAATGTTCGGACATCGCCCAGATTGCTAGAACTGATCACACAGTCAAGCTTGTTTAAGAAATCGAAGCAGTCAAGATCCTCAGGGAGATCGATGCTGAAAATACTTCCGAATCCGCCGAAGAGTGACCTGGCTCGCTGGTGCTGAGGATGAATTGGCAGCCCCGGATAATACACATGCATTATTCTGGGATGCTCATTACAGAAATTGGCCAGTGTCATTGCGGTACTGCAGGACTTTTCCATTCTCAATGCCAGAGTTTCGGAGCCTACCGCGAGATGATGAGCTGCTTCCGGCCCCAGGCTGGCGCCAAAGTCTCGCAAGCCTTTTTTCTTGATTTGGGTGATACCCCATAGTTTGCTGTCACCGGTTTTATAGTTATCGTACAGATTGGGGAAACTGGACCAGTCATACAGCCCCGTATCAGTCACGCACCCACCAAGGGCATTCCCATGACCGCCGATATACTTGGTCAAGGCATTGATGACCAGGCTGGCCCTGACCGTTCTGGGTCGAAAAAGGTAGGGCGACGTCATAGTATTGTCAACGCAAAACAGGATGTTCTTATCCTGACAAAGCTGCCCAATGCCGACGAGATCGGCTATCTGGGTAACCGGATTTGCTATGGTTTCAACAAATACAAGGCGGGTCGATTCCCGGATTTCCGCAGCCACGTTGTCGACTTCTGTTGCATCCACCAGACTCACTTCTATGCCCAATTGCTGCAGAGTCAGTAAAAGGCTGTTGGTATTCCCAAACAGGAACGCACTGGAAATGATGTGGTCGCCTGCCCTGAGCAAGCTCAACATGGTTGAACCGATGGCAGCCATGCCGGTCGCAAATGCCACGCTGGCAATTCCTTCCTCCATTCCCGTAATACGATCTTGCAGGGCAGTGACCGTTGGGTTGAGTTGTCGGCCGTAGTTGTAACCCGCTCTGGTGCCCTGAAACACTTCAGCGAGATGCCGGGCATCATCGTAACCGTAGGCCACCGACGTATGGACAGCTTTATGCAACACTCCATGTTCTGGTTTACCGCGTCGATCGGAGTGGATGTTGGTTGTGGTGAAACCTTTCTTGCTCATGGCGTGAAGCCCGGGTGATGGGGGTGGGCGAAGGGCGATTTATACAACAGGCATGGTAAGAATGGAAGCCGGTAGCAATGCGGTAAAGACTTGCTGACAACCCGTTTCATCAATCTGGAACAAGGCCCTCAAACAGTGGTTGTTGATAGATAAGGCTTGTTATTTCTTTGACTCGAACCCGATAGTCATCGCTGTTTTGTTGCCCATAAAGAGCATTAAAATCGCCTTCAGACAATCCGTCCCGATTACTTCCCAGAGGCGGTAAATAATCAGCATCGCTTTCTAGCTTGCTGAGTCGCCGCTGCATTTCCAGAGCCATTTTGGTTGATTCAGTGGCCAGAGTACCTAAAGCCATGCCGGCAGTGTTGGCAGTCAGGTCGGAGAAGCTAAAACCGGTTCGATAACGGGCATCGTAATTTTCTTTAACATTGGAAATGACTTGAGCCACTCCTGCGCCTGCGGAGGCTGCGATGGCAGCGCTGGCGACAACATGCTGAGCCAGATCCCGACGCCTCTGAATTCTTACTTCGATCGCTTTAAGATTGGCCAGATTTGCGGCGAGGTCTGCGTGTAGCCATTGAGCAATGTCTTCCTCATTGACGTAGGCGGCAAGCATTATTAGCAGCGTCCGATTCTCCGCCACGGCATCACCACCATCTTGTGAATGCTCGAGTGCGCCAGCGAACAGGGGTCCGAGCAGTGACGAGAGAGTAATGGCCCTCGTACTCTCTGGTATGTCGTTGACTATCCTGCTCAAATTTTGATGATGACGAACTATGCGCATTTGATCTGATTCGGAAATCAAAAATTGCTGGGCCTGGTTCTTAAATTGGGCGATAAGGCTCGGTTCCCACATGAAATCTAGATTGAGGTGATCTTCTGAGATGTCAATCCGCTGCAGGCTGTCAAGCAGAGCTAAAATCTCGATGTAGGCAGGATCCTCGTCCAGGAACCGCTGCTCGACCCAGGCGGCGAGTCGTGCGACCAGATTGCCAGGTATGTCGAGATGACCAATCTGCAGTGCAGTAAGCTGCAACCGATCGCCGGAGTTGGAAAATTCTGCTCGCAGATTCAGCCACATGGGCCGGAAAAAAGTGGAGAGTGGTACCGAAACTTCCGTTAGTAATGATTGTCCCGGTAGGTAAATTCTGCCGTTGATACCGGATTCCCCACCAAAAAGTTCGGTGGCGTATCTGAGCAGCAGATTGAGTTCTGGATCGGTGAGATTCAACTTTCGTAATTCGGCGTTGCGGACATCACCGGGCGCCGAGTCAATCAGCAACTGCTCGATCTGGGCGATTTCAGTGCTGCTCAATGCAGGGGCTTGAGAAACCATGGCGCCTCGTTGCAGCGCTAGCAACAGAACCGCCGCAGGGGCGCTCACGGCTGACAGCAGCAGGATTCCGCAGACAGAGGCCGTCAAATTGCGCGAAAAAGCCATCTTGTTATTCCCAGGGCTAGCAGCAATCAGGTTTTACAAACAGAATAGCCAAGTCATTCTGGGCTAGAGTGCCCGAAATTTCAGGCATGGATTTCCCAAATTTTACTTGTTCCTGTCCGATTTATCGCCCAAAAATATGACAAACTCCACAAATTCGATGTAAATTCTCCATTTTTCAATGAGGTGGAGTTAACATCCTGCGAGAAGTTCGGCGCCGATCGCGCACATGGCGCGGGCGCTCATGCCGGGATGCCCTGCGGCGACAGGACATAAATGGTAAGCAAGTTGGCGAGAATTATGAATATGTTTCGGATCCTTAATAGCAGGCACATGCTCTGCATCGCTCTGGCCGTGGCTTTGTCCGCACTGCAGAGCTGTGCGTCTCAAGCCGCAATGGAAGCGGAGCAGGCAGCGGCCGATCAGGCTCGCATTGCCGCTGCGCAGGAGACGGCCCGGATAGCGGCGGAAGAATCTCGCGAACGAGAGGCTGCGGAGCAGCGGGAGCGTCAGGCTCGTATCGCGGAGCAGCAACGGATTGAAGCCGAGCGTCGCCAGCAAGCGGAAATTGCACAACGGGAAGCGGATGCCAGAGCTCGTGAGCAAGCGCGCATACGTGAACAGCAACAACAGGAAGCGGAAGCTCTTGCGCAGGCAGCGCAGGAGCGTGAGCGGAAGCTGGCTCGGATTGCTGAATTGGAAAATCAGATTGCGGACCTGCAGTCCAGCGTAGTTGATTCTGATGATGCAAATGCCCTCTATCGAGAAGCTATCCTGGTAGCCGAAGAACTGGTGGACGTGCTAACCAATGAGCAAACTAAGTATGACAACGTGGACGATCAGGGGAACTTGCTTGAACCCTTGGCTAAAGACCTTATTGGCGAGTTAGAAGACCGCAAGGATTCCCTCGTTCGCGAGGCTGAAGCGGCTTCCCGATAGGGTGCTGACCCCCGTTATTCAAGCAAGGGCGCAATAACCCGGTCGGAGTCCCGCCGAAGCGAGTTCAGCCTGCTCCCTCGATGTTAAAAGCGTCAGCGGGCATACAGTTATGACGCGCGGCTAGCCTCTGGCACTGGCCTCCCGCTGTCCTGCCCAATAACGTCTAAGCTACTGAATTACAATGCATAGACTGTCGTGAAAAGGCGGGACGGCGAACTTTGTTTGTCCGCATTGTTGTGGTAAAGTGCGCGCCTTCATTTAATCAATCCATCGTTTAATCAATCCACTGGGGGATAAAGGTAGATGTCGGGCACAACGATCATCTTAACAACCATCTTGTCACTACTTGGTCTGGGTATCGCATATTTTTACATGAACAAAGTAAAGGCGATCCCTTTGGATTTGGGTCTGGAAGAAGAAGAAAGTTCACGACTCAAGTTCATTCATGGGGCCATCGCCAATGGCGCCATGGCATTTCTCAAGCAGGAGTACAAGTTTCTCACCATATTTATGCTGTGTTTCGCAGCTGTGATAGCCATTCTGATCGATGACCAGCACACTCCGGATGTGCGAGAAGGCATCTATACGGCTATTGCTTTTATCTTCGGCGGTGCCATCTCTATCGCGTCTGGCTATATCGGCATGATGGTGGCGACGCAGGGCAATGCGAGAACCACGGTTTCGGCTAAAAAAGACATTTCGAATGCTTTCGACGTGGCACTCAATTCCGGCGCTGTGATGGGCTTTGCACTTGTCGGTCTGGCAACTCTTGGCCTCGTGCTAATTTACGTAATAATGGTTGCCATATTGCCAGCTGATTTACCGAACTACGTTTTGATGGAAATTATCGCCGGGTTCGGACTTGGCGGGTCCAGCATTGCCCTATTTGCCCGCGTCGGCGGAGGCATCTTTACCAAGGCGGCTGATGTCGGTGCCGATCTCGTGGGCAAAGTTGAACAGGGTATCCCTGAAGACGATCCCCGCAACCCTGCAGTTATTGCTGATAACGTCGGTGATAACGTAGGCGATGTTGCCGGTATGGGGGCAGATTTGTTTGGATCATGTGCGGAAAGTACCTGCGCCGCCATGGTTATCAGCGCGATCGCGTTTGCTGGAGATCCCAATGCACTGCTTTTCCCAATCCTGATTTCAGCGGTTGGTATTCCAGTGAGTTTGATTACCAAGCTTCTGGTCGGAGTCAAAACAGAGGAAGATGTAGCGCCGGCATTGATGAAGCTGCTGATCATTTCCAGCGCCATTATGGCAGTGGTCATGTATTTCTTCACTACTATGCTCATACCGGAAACTTTTGAGCTTAATGGGGAGCAATACTCGGCGATGGGAGTTTATGGATGCTTCCTGGCAGGATTGATTGCCGGATTGGCAGTTGGCCTGTTGACCGGTTATTACACGTCGGAAAATTACGACCCGGTAAAAGAAGTTGCCAAGTCCTGTGAAACAGGGGTTGCAACAAACATAATTTACGGTCTGGCACTGGGCTATAAAAGTTCTGTCCTTCCTTATCTGTGCATTGCGGCAAGCATCTTTATTTCCTGGGAACTCGCCGGCATGTATGGCGTGGCGATAGCCTCACTCGGTATGCTGGGTACGCTGGTTATCGCGCTCACCATCGATGCTTACGGCCCGGTGGCTGATAACGCTGGTGGTATCGCCGAGATGGTCGGGCTCGAAAAAGAAGTGCGACGTCGGACCGACATCCTGGATTCGGCTGGCAATACTACCGCAGCCATTGGCAAGGGCTTCGCGATAGGCGCAGCGATCCTCACTTCGCTGGCTCTGTTTGCTGCCTTCATTACGTCGGCATCCAACCTGATGGCCGAAAGTGGTGGTGGAGGACTGTCCATGGATCTGTTGGATCCAGTGGTCTATGTGAGTCTGTTTATCGGAGCGGTTCTGCCATTCCTGTTTACTGCCATGACGATGAAATCAGTTGGAAAAGCCGCGTTCGACATGATCGAAGAGGTTCGACGCCAGTTCAGAACCATTCCTGGCATCATGGAAGGCTCTGGTGAGCCTGATTACGCGCAGTGCGTCGCCATTTCAACAAAGGCCGCGCTGCGGGAAATGATTGCTCCGGGCATATTGATCATGGGCACTCCGCTGATCGTCGGATTTCTTTTCGGAGTTGAAGCCGTAGGAGGGATTCTGGCAGGATCGTTAGTAGCGGGGGGTGTGCTGGCGATTTCATCCTCTAACAGCGGCGGCGCCTGGGACAACGCCAAGAAATACATAGAAGCTGGCAACCTGGGCGGGAAGGGCTCCGAAGAGCACAAGGCTGCAGTTGTCGGAGACACAGTGGGCGATCCCTTGAAAGACACTTCAGGACCTTCATTGAATATCCTGATCAAGTTGTCTGCCATTCTCAGCCTGGTCTTTGCGCCTTTCTTCGTTCAATACGGTGGTATTCTGCTGTAATCCTAACTCCATATTGAAGTAAAAAGGGGCCTGGTGGCCCCTTTTTATTGCGTCAATTCCCGGGCCAAGCCTGGAGCTAGTCTGTCTTGCTCTCGAAATGGTAGAGAATCCATTCGTCTTTGCTGAACCGCTCACCCCCTTCAACATTAACCCATCTGGTTTTCACGCTAGAAACACACTGATAAATCCGAAATGCAGTGGTGTCCTGAATGATCAATCGTCGGACGGATGGGTTGAGAGTGTAGTTCGATATCTCAACCAGCCGCCAGGTCTCCTCGAGAGTGTCAACAACGCATTGATTAATCGAAAGCAGATCCGTGTAGGGGAGCTCTCGCTCGGCAAGGCTAGATGATGGAATTTCGAGATTAATATCAATTTGTTGTGATTCTGAACTTTCGACGTCGGAAATGAACTCAATACTTTCCAGACGGATCTGGTCCAGGGTTTGATTGTCGACCACCAGTCTGAGTCCCGCCAGCAGATTGGCATTGGCAACGCTACCCCACGATGGTGAGTAAAGAGCGAATTTTATTGGGCTTTCTTCGGAAGTTTGTCCAAAGCTGACTGATGAAGTCAGCAGTATGGTGAAAACCAGGTATCTGTACATTAATCAGCAACACTCGATTGGAGACTTAACCTCCGATAATGGAACAACAACGTACTACGTTTTTCAATACCCTCAGGGCATCCGGCATATAGGATCAATGACCGTCATGCGCAGAGTGATTCACCGGTTCATGGTTTCTCATCAGCTTGGATTTTAGTTGCGAATCAATGATAATCCTTTGCCATCACATAATGCATCAACTCTGTTCCAACTAGGGTAACCGGGGAAAAATTGTCCAATTTTGCAAGCATCAGGAATATCGTCTGCATAGCGTCTGGTAAAGGTGGTGTCGGCAAGTCCACAACGGCCGTGAATTTGGCATTGGCGCTTTCGCAACTCGGTTTAAAAGCAGGATTGCTGGATGCCGATATTTACGGTCCCAGTCAGCCCCTGATGCTGGGCGTGCCTGATGGCGTGAGACCGGTTATCCGCGATAGAAAATACATGGAGCCTGTAATTGCCCACGGCATTGCGTGTAATTCCATGGGATTCCTCGTTGACTCCGATACCCCTATGGTCTGGCGTGCGCCGATGATCATCTCGGCGTTCAACCAGATCCTGAGTGATACGTTGTGGTCAGAATTGGATTTCCTGATTGTCGACATGCCCCCTGGTACCGGTGACATACAGCTTAGCCTGGCGCAATCTGTCAACATTACTGGCGCCATCATAGTTACTACGCCTCAGGATGTCGCATTGCTTGATGCTCGCAGAGGCATCGAGATGTTTCGCAAGGTGGGGGTTCCTGTTTTAGGTATCGTCGAAAATATGAGCACGCACGTCTGCTCGAATTGCGGTCATGAAGAAGCGATATTCGGGCAGGGAGGAGGTCAACGCCTGGCTGCGGAATACAGCGTCGAAGTAATCGGTTCGTTGCCCCTCGATCTTGCGATTCGTGCAGATACGGATATCGGTACTCCCACCGTAGCGCGAGCGCCGGAATCTGCCATCGCCAGGTCCTATATTGCGTTGGCGGCAGCATTACAGAAGAAAGCTGAGTTGCATGCAACATCCAGCGGACAGCCCAATATTTCCGTTTCTGACGATTAACAAGTAACAGAAAATCCGGTTAGAAGGGCAGGAACAAGAACAAAAACAAGGAGTAAACTCTTGGATGCTGTAAACGAATTTTTATTGTTTCTCGATCAATTCCTGGGCAGCGCACCATGGTTTCCCTATTTTTTACTTGCCGTCGGAATATTTTTCACGATTTACCTTAACTTTCCGCAAATTCGGTACTTCAGACATGCCATCAAGGTTGCCAGGGGCAGATACGATACTGCAGATGCTGTTGGTGACACGACGCATTTCCAGGCATTGTCCACGGCCCTCTCAGGTACGGTCGGGACAGGTAATATAGGTGGGGTCGCACTTGCCCTTCACCTCGGCGGTCCGGCGGCCTTGTTCTGGATGTGGATGACTGCTTTTTTTGGTATGACAACCAAGTTCGTTGAAGTCACTCTGTCCCACAAGTACCGAGACATGACAGCCGACGGCACTATCGCGGGTGGCCCAATGTACTACATGGAAAAGGGGCTGAATGCGCGGTGGCTAGCATTGATTTTCGCATTGGCGACTGTGCTGAGTGCTTTTGGTACGGGTAATCTGCCACAGATAAACAGTATCGCCGCCGGACTGGAAGCCACATTTTCGATTAACCCGATGGTGACAGGGGGAGTGCTGGCAGTATTACTGGGCTTGGTCATCATTGGGGGAATAAGGCGCATAGCCCGTGTTGCCTCGGCACTGGTTCCAAGCATGGCCTTTCTGTACTTGATTGGTGCCTTATCGGTCATCATTCCCAATGCTGGCAATATTGTGCCTTCGTTTCTGAGCATTTTTAGCGAGGCTTTTTCCGGTTCTGCCGCGACCGGGGGTTTTCTGGGAGCCACCTTCGCATACGCACTCAACCGAGGCGTCAATCGCGGATTGTTTTCCAACGAGGCGGGGCAGGGTTCAGCGCCGATTGCACACGCGGCGGCGCGCACAGAGGAGCCGGTTGATGAGGGAATGGTTTCAATTCTGGAACCGTTTATAGATACGATAATTATTTGCACCATTACGGGGCTGGTAATACTTTCATCGGGCGTGTGGAAAGAAAAGCATGAGAATGATTTTCAGCGTGCTGACATGATATTTATCGCTGGAACCTATACGGATGCCAATCCAGACCAGGTTACGGAATTATTCTCCTATTTAAGCGGCGCAGAATCGGAAGTAGAGGTTTTTACCGGAGAGATTCAATTGCAGGGAGGTATTGCTACCAACGCCGGTGAATTTACGCTCATCAATTCGCGTTCGGTTGCTGAGGATGTGGTTTTCCATCGCGCAGATATGCCCGTTGATGGCTCCGTAGGTGTTGTGGACGGTCAGCTGCAGGATACGACTCTGGAAGTTCGCGGCAGGTCTTTGCTGCATTCAGTGCCGTTGACTACGGAGGCATTTACCCGAGGGCTGCTCGGTGAATACGGTCAATATGTGGTATCCATTGGACTGTTACTGTTCGCATTTTCAACCGCGATTGCCTGGTCTTACTACGGTGATAGGGCTATTACATACCTGTTGGGTCCGTCGGCGGTATTTCCGTACCGGGTAGTTTACGTAGTTGGATTTTTCTATGCAGCGTTTGCTGATACCACCATCGTCTGGAATATTTCTCTAATCACCATTGTGCTAATGACTTTGCCAAACCTGGTAGGCATTCTTTTGCTTAGCAGGGAAATGAAACAAACTACCCGAGATTACTGGCAGCGATTTCACGGCTAACAAAAAGCTGAGAGCTTAAAGCTGCCGTATCAATCGTGACCCGAGCTGCATTAGTGCTCCATTGCTTCACCGGGCAGTCGGATTGTTTCGACAATCTTCTGCACTTCCTGGGGTGGCTCATCCGCCATTCTGCCAACAGTGATAGCGACTGTCAGATTGATCAAGGTGCCAAGTGTTCCAATTCCTTCTGGCGAGATTCCGAATAGCCAGCCCTGGGCATTATCGGCAGCTGGATTGACGAACTTGAAATAGATGATGTAGCCAGCGGTGAATAGGAAACCACAAATCATGCCGGCGATTGCCCCTTCCTTGTTCATGCGCTTTTGGAAAATTCCCAGCACAATAGCCGGAAAGAAAGAGGCAGCTGCCAGTCCGAAAGCGAATGCGACCACCTGTGCCACGTACGCGGGTGGATTAATACCGTAGTAGCCTGCAATCAGGACCGCCACGAAGATAGCGATTCGTGCGTAAAGCAGCTCCTGTCTCTCCGTGATATCCGGCCTCAGACTGCGTTTCATCAGGTCATGAGATACCGCGGTGGATATTACCAGTAACAGCCCCGCGGCCGTGGACAGAGCGGCAGCAAGTCCTCCAGCTGCCACTAGTGCTACCACCCAGTTGGGCAGGCCGGCTATTTCCGGATTGGCAAGCACCATGATGTCTCGATTAACCTCTAGTTCATTTAAAACCGGATCGCCGACATATTGAATGCGTCCATCGTTGTTCTTGTCATTGAAGGCAATAAGGTTCGTAGACTCCCAGGTGGTGAACCACTCCGGAACTTCGGAGTATTCCGCGTTGTTGACCGTATCGATCAGGTTGGTTCTCGCAAAAGCTGCGACCGCCGGAGCGGTGGTATAAAGAATAGCGATAAAAACTAGAGCATAACCTGCGGATCGGCGTGCATCCCTTACATTCGGAACAGTAAAAAACCTTATGATCACATGAGGCAGCCCGGCTGTGCCAAACATCAAGGCGGCGGTGATGAAAAATACGTCCTGGGTTGTTTTCTGGCCTTCAGTGTAGACAGCAAAACCCAGTTCCTGGCTCAAGCCGTCGAGTCGATCCAAAAGGTAGCCACCGCCGAAGGCTTCTGTCAGCTCGGATCCAAAACCTAGTTGCGGGATCGGGTTGTTGGTCATTAACAAGGAGATAAAGATTGCTGGCACCATAAAGGCGAAAATCAGCACACAATACTGGGCGACCTGGGTGTACGTGATACCTTTCATGCCGCCGAGAACAGCGTAAAAGAATACAATTGTCATCCCGATTACGACCCCAACAGTCAGGTCGACTTCCAGGAATCGCGAAAACACGATTCCTGCTCCCTGCATTTGCCCGCACACGTAGACGAAAGAAATAACAATGGCGCAGAATACTGCAATCAGTCGGGCAGACTGCGAGTAGTAGCGATCGCCGATAAAATCGGGCACAGTGAATTTACCGAATTTGCGCAGGTAAGGTGCAAGCAATAACGCCAACAAGACATAGCCACCGGTCCAGCCCATGAGGTAAAAAGTCCCGTCCCGTCCAAGGAACGAAATCAGGCCAGCCATGGAAATAAAAGAAGCCGCAGACATCCAGTCGGCAGCCGTAGCCATGCCGTTAGCGAGAGGGGGAACTCCGCCACCAGCAACATAAAATTCGTTGGTCGAAGATGCTCGAGACCAAATGGCAATGCCGATATAGAGACCGAACGTCAGAAAGATAAATATGAAGGTCCAGATTTGTACGCTCATTCTGATTCTCCTTCTCCGACCGTGGATTTGGGGGAAGTTGAATCCTCGTACTCGGCATCCAGTTTATCCATTAGTCTGATGTAGATAAATATCAGTATCACAAAGACGAATATGGAACCTTGTTGAGCGATCCAGAAGCCGAGTTTAAAACCGCCGATTCGGATTGAATCGAGCAGATCAACCAGCAGAATTCCGCAAACGAAGGAAATAAAAAACCAGATTCCCAGTAACGAGAAAACGATTTTGAGATTTCCTTTCCAGTAGGAGTGGGCGTTGTTATCAGACATTTTCGACCTCATTATTTTTCTTCTGACGCAGGTCGGGGCTTGGAGCCAGGTATCTTCTGTGGAGGCTGCTCGTTGCGACCTGGTAAGGGGGCTGATGGTACCACTTAATATATAGCAGGTATAGCCGGACCCATTGTCTTCTCTGGGCTTCGGCTTTAAGCGGTCGTGATCAGGCCAGTCGGCTATCTAGATAGGCTTTCAGTCTTGCCTCGACGGTGTTGCAACCGGATTCATCGTCATTGCTTCGGGCTTTGCTGAAGTCCAGATAGTGTTTTCTCAGTACCTGCCTCTCAAGCTGAGAATTTTCTGTCAACAAATCATTGATCGCAGGATCTCCGCCGGCAAGAATTTGATCGCAATGGCGCTGCAACTGGGCTTTCTCCTTGTCAGCGGTGCGAGGTGGCCGCAGCATGGATTCAATCTCTGTCTCGATTTCATCAAGATCGAAATCGCGCATGAGGCGGCCTATATACTGTAATTGTCGTCTTCTGGCTCCGTGGCTGTTCGGCAGCCGCCGGTGTTCCCGAATTGCATTGCGTAATTTGTCCGGTAGCGGCAACTTGTCAAGTTGGGCTTCCGAAAAACGAGTGAGTCTGCTCCCTACGTGCTGTAGGGCATGCATTTCTTTTTTACGCCGGGTTTTGCTGGGCGGTGTTTCAGAGCCGTATTCTTCGGGGTGCATGGTGCAATGATCCCTAAAATGGTGTTTCGGAGCATGTTCTACCCTTGATTTGGTTTAAATCAAAGGTAGAACATGCTCGCCAGACCGAGAAATGCAAAAAATCCCACTGTGTCAGTTACCGTAGTGAGAGCTACCGATCCCGCCAGCGCCGGATCAATTTTAATTCGATTGAGGAAGATCGGCAGGTAGGCGCCGGCCAGTGCCGCGGTCACCAAATTTAGTATCATTGCCGCCGCTATGATATAGCTAAGCAGCAGTTCGCCGTACCAGATATAGGCCACGACGGCTATGACAAAAGCCCAGAGCGCTCCGTTGAGAAGTGCGACGCCCAGTTCTCTGGATAGCAGCCAGCGACTGTTGGCCGGGCTGATGCGCCCCAGGGCCAGGCCTCTCACGACCAGGGTCAAAGTCTGGCTTCCAGCTACTCCTCCCATATTGGCCACGATCGGCATAAGTACCGCCAGGTAAACGACGGCATCGAGCGTATCCTGAAACAGGTAAATTACAATTGAAGCGATGATAGCGGTCATCAGGTTGACCCCCAGCCATACAGCCCTGCGCCGTGCTGTCTTGAGTACGGGTGCAAAAGCGTCATCCTCTTCGTCAAGACCGGCCATACTCATGAGGGAATGTTCAGTGGTGTCGCGGATAACGTCTACAATGTCGTCGATGGTGATGCGTCCCGCCAGCTTGCCATCTTGGTCAATCACCGGTGCTGAAACCCAATCATGCTGTTCGAAGAGTTGTGCTACCTGAATAGCCCTCATGTGTACGGGAATGGCTTCTATCTCGGTGTTCATGACGTCTGCGACAATGGTTCCCGGCCCCGAAACCAGCACTGTTCTTAAAGGAAGTATGCCTATGAACTCGTCATCGCGATTAACCACCAGGATATTGTCAGTCATCTCCGGCAAGGATGCATGTCGGCGCAGGTATCGCAGGACGACATCTATTGTCTGGCTTGGTCGCACCGTGATGGTGTCGATGTTCATGAGGCCGCCGGCTGTATCTTCGGGGTAGGAGAGTGCTTTCTCCAGCCGCAATCGGTCCTGATCGTCCATAGACTGAAGAACTTCGGCTGTTACCTGATCAGGAAGTTGCTGAAGAATATCCACCTGGTCATCGGTATCCAGGCCTTCTGTCAATGCGACAACTTCTTCGGCATTCAATTCTTTGAGGATCTCACTCTGCAGATCCTCATTGAGATATTGCAGTACTTCACCCTCTGATTCTGGCTCTACCAGCTGCCACAGTACTTCTCTTGATTTGGGTGGGGTTGATTCCAGAAGATGGGCAACGCCTGCCGCCGGGAGAGAATTGAGCATTTCCCGGACCTCCTGCTCAGAACCGCTGTCCAGAGCCCTGGTTAGCTCCATAACATGGTCCTTTTGCGATACGCTCTCAATGGTCTCTGGCACGATTGACATCCTTAGGTGATGAATTCCCGCCAGATTGGCGGTGATTTCGGAGATATGCAGCTTGCTGTCGTGGTTCTCTATTAGCTGCTGCCATAGCACCGGTAGAGGTTGATTTTACTAGAAATACTATTGTTTAGAAACGTGGGGTAGGGTGCGGACAGGGGGTGTAAGAGCTCGAAACTGATAGCTGAGTTATTTTTCTTCCTCAAACTTGTCTTCAATCAGGGCCACTATTGCTGCAACCGCCTGATCTTCATCCTCGCCGTCAGCTATTATTCTCAGACTAGTGCCTTTCACGGCAGCAAGCATCATTAAAGAGAGAATGCTTTTGCCGTCGACCATAGTCTTGTGGCCGATTTCTATTTTACTGCTGAAACCTGAGGTTAGAGCCACCAGCTTTGAGGCAGCGCGGGCGTGCAGGCCCGCCTTGTTAATAATTATCGCGGTAGTTTCAATCATGCGGTTAATGCCGGGCTACATGGCTATCCGGGAAGTTCGCGGTGTCGTACCTGGACATTTCTGATTTGATTCCGAAAATGTTCGGCCAGCCTCTCGCACAGATAAACTGATCTGTGTTGGCCTCCGGTACAACCCAGTGCAACAGTTATATACGATCTATTATTTTCTTCAAACCGTGGGAGCCATTTTTGCAGGTAATTTGTGACGTCTCGAAGCATATGCTGAACTTCCTGCTGAGAGTCCAGGTATTGAACAACTTTTTCATCCAGTCCGGTCAGCGACCGAAGTTGAGTTTCCCAATAAGGGTTGGGCAGACACCTGACATCGTAGACTATATCTGCATCGACGGGTACGCCATTCTTGAAGCCGAATGACTGAAATAACAGTGCCAGTCTGGTATCCGACAGCTCAATGATACGATTTTTGATGATATCCCTCAGTTCGTGCAAATTCATGTTGCTGGTGTCAATACTGAGGCTGGCCATCAGAGCAATTGATTCCAGCAAATCGCTTTCTCTGTCGATAGCTTCCGGGAGACCTACCTTGTCGTTGGAAAGAGGATGCTTCCTTCTACTCTCGCTGAAGCGTCGGAGCAGGGTCTGGCGGTTGGCGTCGAGGAAAATAATATCTACCTGTAGACATTTTTTCTTCAATTCTTCAAGGATTTTGGGAACATTTTGCAGGTCTGTGTAAAGGTTCCTGGCATCGATACTAACTGCGATGTTTGAATTCGCGGAAGAGTCAGATATCAGGCGATCAGCAAGCGAGGGCAAGAGGCTTGCGGGCAGGTTATCGATGCAGTAATACCCTCGATCCTCGAGAATGTGAAGGACGGTACTCTTACCCGATCCCGATCTGCCGCTAATTATCAGTAACTTCATTCGTGCTGGCCTGTTTTTCCAGCTAGCGCTACGAGTTTTGTCAGTTCAATAAGTAATTGCCACGTTATACAGGTCTTCGCCATCGTGTGTGTTGCGAAGAATGAAACAAAAATTTTCATCATTGAAAAGTTGGGCGATCTGGCTGAGAGCTCGAACGTGATCATCGGACTTTTCATCTGGAACAATTAGCACAAAAATCAAGTCAACCGGTTTGGCATCTACTGAATCAAAATCTATTGGCTCACTCAATGTGATGATACACCCAAGTATTTCCTCACATTCAGGTACTTTGCAGTGCGGAATTGCTATACCGTTTCCCAGTCCCGTACTGCCCAGTTGCTCGCGTGCCATTAATGCGTGAAAAACTGTGTTGGCGTCAAGATGGGCGACATCCTGTTCAATTTTTTCGCTGATTGTCCTGAGCAGCCGCTTTTTACTAACACCCTCAAGGTCGCAATAGCAACGTTCCGGCTTCAATATGTCTTCTAATTGCATTCCAATAATCTCTAGTCGACCAGGCGTTTACGTTCGTTCGAAGGAGGAATGGCAAGGGACTCGCGATATTTTGCAATAGTTCTTCTGGCGACGTTTATGCCTTGATCTTCCAGTATTTGGGTAATCTTGCTGTCGCTGAGAGGTTTGCGACCATTCTCGGCAGCGATAAGTTTCTTGATGATTGCCCTAATCGCGGTTGACGAGCATTCGCCACCTCCTGCTGTGGCAACATGACTAGAAAAGAAGTACTTCAACTCAAAGATGCCGCGAGGAGTATGCATATACTTCTGAGTAGTGACTCGCGAAATTGTTGACTCATGCATATCCACCATTTCCGCGATGTCGTGCAGTACCAGCGGTTTCATTGCTTCCTCGCCGTATTCCAGAAAATCCTGCTGGTGTTCAACGATTCGGGTAGCAACTTTCATCAAGGTTTCGTTGCGGCTTTGAAGGCTTTTGAGAAACCATCGGGCTTCCTGCAGATTGTCCCTGAGATACGCATTCACGTCGCTGGTATCAGCACGTTTCACCAGAGCTGCGTAAGTGGCATTGATTCGTAATTTAGGCGCGATTTCCGGATTCAATTCAACCCTCCATGCGCCCGTATCCGGATTTTTCGACACGATTACGTCAGGTATCACATATGATGTTGATGGTGGTGCGATATCGGACCCTGGGCGCGGATCAAGATTTTCGATTATCTCTATCGCGCGTTTTAGTTCAGGTTCCTTGATCCGGAGTCGACGCATAATCTGCGCATAGTCTCTACTGCCCAGAAGCTCCAGGTGTTCCTTTACGATGGTCCTCGCATTATTGATGTCGAAGCTAGTTTCTGGATTGCTGAACTGGTTCAACTGAATGAGCAAGCATTCGCTCAGGTTGCGATAGCCAACGCCTACAGGATCGAATTGCTGTATTCGATGCAGAGTGGCCAGAACTTCGTCCATGTCTATTTCGAGTGCCTCATCCAGACCGGTATGTATGGATTCAATGTCTGTTGTCAGCATACCGTTGGCATCAATCGCCTCAATGATGCTATAGGCGATTTCTTTGTCCGTATCGGACATGGGGGTGAGATTCAGCTGCCAAAGAAGGTGGTCTTGCAGTGTTTCCGATTCGGCGTTACGGGATTCGAAGTCAAGATTGTCAGACTCCGCTGAGCCGCTACCAGTAGTGTAGGTGGTCTGGTACACATCTTCCCAATTGGTGTCTACCGCTAGATCGCCTGGGATGGTATCGCTCCACTCCCCCTCGCTTTCCTCCTCG
>Ga0181593_10001925_pt1 | contig 19042 bp, 22 predicted proteins | sample 071ome_19_FD_133756 | JGI IMG/M metagenome (GOLD analysis project Ga0181593, IMG submission 133756) | Coastal salt marsh microbial communities from the Groves Creek Marsh, Skidaway Island, Georgia - 071413AT metaG (megahit assembly) | ecosystem: Environmental > Aquatic > Marine > Intertidal...
CCATTTCTACAGGGTATGATGTATTAATACCAAAATAAATTGTGCTTAATATCATTACCCATGTACATATTAATAATAGCAGAGGTGCTTCTTGTTTAACGCCAACACACTTGTCATGAGGTTCATGGAAATACATTTGCTCAACGACACGCCATATGTAAATGACTGACAATAACGATGTGAACAACACTATGATTGCAAGCCACCACCAATCATTTTCTAAAACAGCCAATACCAAATACCATTTGCTGATAAAACCAGAGGTCAACGGTACGCCTATTAATGCTAACCCTCCCACTACAAAAGCAGCACAAGTCCAGGGCATCACTTTGGCTGCGCCCGCTAGGTGAACGAGCTGGTTTGAATGAATGCGAGAAACGATACAAGCCATACACAAGAACAAGGACCCCTTAATAAAGGCGTGATTAAATAAGTGAATAATGCTTGCGATCAAACCGGCTTGAGTACCTATTGCAATACCCAATGTCATATAACCGATTTGCCCTAAACTAGAATAAGCGAGTAAACGTTTTACATCGGGTTGATAAATGGCGGTGAATGCACTGATGACTATAGCAATAATAGAAAGTGGTAACAGGATGTAGCCTAAATTAAGAGTGTCGAAGGAAAACTCAAAACCAAAAATTGTATAAAACACACGATACAATAAATATAGAGCAACTTTAGTAGCAGTAGCTGCTAAGAATATACTAATAATAGATGGTGCATACGCGTAAGCATTGGGCAACCAATGATGTAAAGGGAAAAGTGCAAGCTTCAAACATATACCCACAGTGAAAAATGCAAATGCAGCGTGCACACTGCGAAAGCCATCAATTTCATGGATGCGGACTTGTAGGTCAAGCATGTTTAAAGTGCCTGTTTGCATGTAAAGCAAACCGATACCAATCAATATAAATGTTGCACCTATAGTTCCCATGATTAAATATTCGTAGGCTGCTGTTAATGCTTTGCGATTTTCTCCCATAGCAATTAACGCATAAGAAGATAATGAACTAATCTCAAGGAACACAAACACATTAAATGCATCACCAGTAGCAACAATGCCTAGCAGACCAGTCAAGCATAGTAAAAATGCAGCATAAAATAATGAATGCTTGCTCGCAGAAATTTCATTTTCAACTAACTTCCGTGAAGCAAGTAAAGTGATTGAGGCAATTGCAGATACAATTACAAGAACAAAAGCACTAATGACATCGATATGGTATTGAATACCCCAGGGCGCTGCCCAGTTACCTAATGCATAAGTGACAACGCCATGTGAGCGCACGTGTTGCATTAAAAATAAAGAGATAATGAACGTAAACCAACTTATTACAGTGGCAAAAAGCCACGGTAACCTGGATTTTGGTAACAGACTACAAAGTGGGGCGGCAATTAACGGTATCGCTACCTGCAATATAGGATAGTGTTGAGCTATCACTCTTCTTCCAACTCTATTTGTTCTATTTCTTCTTCTTCAATGGAATTGAAACGATTATTTATGTTCACTACAAGTGCAAGCCCTACTGCTGTTGTTGCTACACTGACAACGATGGCTGTTAATATAAGCACATGGGGTAATGGATTTGAAAATGAACTATAACCTTTTTCAAGTATAGGGGCGGTACCTCCATCAACTTTGCCCAGAGAAATAAATAATATAAATACTGAGGTTTGAAAAATGTTCAAGCCAATAAGTTTTTTAAGCAAGTTAGTATGGTCAATGACTATGTAAAGTCCTGCCATCATTAACAGAATGCTCACCCAATAATTATAATGATTTGAAATATATTCCAACATTATCTTTTAAATTTAGAAAATGCATAAAAGATACAAATAATGACAGAAGCCACAGTCATACCTACACCAAGTTCAATTAATAAAATTCCCCAATGCTGGCCATGCACAGAGTCATGAGACAATACATTGTAATCTAGAAAATTACCGCCCAATATAATGCCTAGTAGTCCAATGCCTTCGTAAAGTAGTAAGCCAATAGCAGCAAGTGCTTTTGCCAAGTTTAAAGAAATAACCTTTTCCGCTTTTTTAGTTCCATGCAATAAAGCGTAAAGAATAATTGCACTGGCAAATATAACGCCTGCTTGGAACCCTCCTCCAGGGCCGTATTCACCATGGAATTGTACATATAAGGCGAATAGCAATATTGCTGGAATTAATAGATGACTAGTTTCTCGAAGAATAGGGTTCTTTTGTACACTCATATTTATTTCTACCTAATCTTTGCGCGAACCACGGTTCAGTCCGAGTAATAGCAAGACGGCGATTAGTGCAGTGAAAACAACAGCAACTTCACCAAGTGTGTCATAGCCTCGATAGCTGGCAAGTACTGATGTGACTATATTAGGAATACCAATTTCATCATAACTTTGTTCAATGTAACGAGGGGCGACATGTGTATGCACAGGTGCTTGAGGGTCACCAAATGAAGGCATATCAGTAGTTGAGTAAAGTAAACCTGCACCAGTTACTAAAACTACAAATATTGGCACGATATGGTTTTTACGAGTTAATGCCTGATGTTTTCCTGTGATGGCTAAAGCGCTAAGAAATAAAACAGTTGAAACTCCTGCGCCAACTGCAGCTTCAGTAAACGCAACATCAACAGCATCTAAGACAACAAACAATGTTGCAGAGATTAGGCTATAGATTCCACCAAGCATGATGACTGACAACATATTGCGCATAGCAATAATAGCAATCGCAGTCATTGCTAGCATACTCAGAAAGAATATAGAAGTTAAGTGTTCGATGATGTGTCCTCTTCAGTAATATAGTGCTCATCTTCATGATAGGCAGTGTTCACTAAAGCGTGTACTGCAGTTGGGCCTGTGATGAGTAAAAACAGCAGTATCATAATGAGTTTTATTGTTGTCAGCGTGAATCCTGCTTGGATAATCAGCCCGCTAATAATCATAATGGCACCAAAACTATCGATGAGGCTAGCCGCATGAACGCGTGTGATAAAACTAGGCATTTTGATAATACCCAAGGCTCCAATTAAGCAAAACACACTGCCGATTAATACGAGCACAGAACTGAACCAGTCAAGAACAATAGCCATTATGACTCTCCTTCTTCACGGTGATCTAGACTGTTAAAGCGATATAATTTTAATACAGCAACAGTGCCAATAAAATTAATTAACGAATAAACTAACGCGATATCCATAAATGCCGGGCGCCCCATATAAAAGCCAAGTACCGCGATTGCAATTACTGTCGCAGTACCAAATGTGTTTATGGCCAATATGCGGTCATATAAAGTAGGACCTAACCAGGCACGTAACAGCACCATCACCATAACAGTCATAATAGCGACTAATGCAGCAGTGATCATGAGTCCATCCTCTCTAGCTTAGTTACTTGTTTATCGATATCTCCATCAAGAATGCCTTGTGCTGTATGTTTGCTTAGAGCGTGAACTAACAGTTTGTCATCTTCAATATCAATACTAATTGTGCCTGGAGTTAGAGTAATGCTATTTGCGTGAACCGCGATGCCCGCGTTAGATTTTTGACTCGGCTTTATCGTCACTAGCTGTGGATGGATTTTCTTACTGTTGGTTAGTATTAACTGGGCGACGTGCATATTAGATTTGATTATTTCTTTTAATAACCACGGGAAATAAAGCGGTAATCCAAGATTGATTCGTAAGCGTTCATGGCGTGAACTATAAATTTTGAGTTTAATTGAGAGTATAGTGACAAGCACACATGAGATTATGCCAAGAACAATTAAAATGGTTTTGAAATAACCAGAAAGTAACGCCCAAAGTATAAATAAGCTAACTAAGCTATATAAGATTGTCTTCAAGGTAACTGTAAATAAGTTCCATTAGGTTAAGACTACTAACATACCTTTGACACGACAAGATTACAAATATTGACAAGATTACAAATATTTTAGGGTTGCTCACTAAAGCAGTTTTTTAAACCTAAGTCTAAAGTTGGGAACTGTAATTCAACATCGAGAAGAACATTCATTTTCTGTACAGATAGCCGACGTGACTCATTTATAAACGACAGCATGCCAGCAGATAATTTTTCATTGGCTTGAGACATAGGTACGCAGGGGGGGCGAGTATGACCAGCATAGTCTGCAATTTTATAATAATAATCCGTCATTGATGTCGCGTGTCCATCAGCGACATTAATTATTTCATTATTAACATCTTTTATCATTGCTGTATAACAAATATTAGCTAAATCAGCGACATGAATGCGATTACTATAAGGTGCTTCATCAGGGCAGACGACAGTAATATTGTTTAAGCGCTTGATGGGTAAACGTTCACGCCCATAGATTCCTCCAACACGTAGTATGACGTAATTGCTAGAGTGAGATTGACAATAATGTTGTAGTGCCGACTCGGCATACACACGCCGTTTGGCTCGGTCTGATATTGGTTTAAGTGATTGAGTTTCATCGACCCAGTGACCATGGCAATCTCCATATACACCTGAAGTGCTAATGTAGACGATTTTTTTAGGTGGCTGAGTTAGGCATAACTTCAAAAACTGGTCGATACGGTAGTCACATAAGTCGGTAGTACTGGGTGGTGCGAAGTAATAAACATCTCGATTTCGTAATGATAAACAATCGCTAGTAACACTTGCGTCTAAGTCTATTATTTGTGCATTCCAACCAAATGTTTGCAATTCGGTGAGACTATGTTGCGAGCGAACAATACAGTGTGGTGTCTGTTGCTTATGATGCAATAAACGAGTTAAGTATTTGCCTAGAAATCCACATCCCACAATGATCGGTTCATCATTGTGGTCAAATGTCACTAAAGATATCCCTGTTTGATCGTAGGCTTAGACGACATTACGTGTTGCAATGTGTAAACCTTTTTTAGCACATCGTTGTGCATCAATGGGTTCATCAAGAGATTCATGCAAGTCTGCTAGTTCGGCATAAGTGGCCGCAAGTGGTCTGCGGCTTAGGCTTGATTCAAGGTAACTCTTAGCCTTGCCCCAGAGCTTTTGTGCTTTAAATAGGCGGCCTAAAGTTAATAGCAAGCCAGCACTTTCTTTGTGATGCTTTAACCATTCTTCAGCCTGCTTGGCTCTTTGTTCAGCATTATCTATTTTAAGTAAGCCATATTCTTGAATCAGTATTTCATCCCAAGATTCATCTAATTGAGATTTAATGATCTGCTCAGCCATTGTATCGCGACCATGCTTAATGAGCGTATGTACATAAGCATGCATTAACTTTGGATTTGATTTTAACTGTCTATGATAAATGTTCCATAAGCCATTTAACTTATCGTCAGCTGAGTTAATATCGTACTGATTAATCATCCACTTTAAAGCACAATTCACCGTGTATTGGATGCGTGCTGCTTTTTCAGCGTGTGGTAATAATTTAGCTAAAGTGGGTTCAAGGTCGTCAACATTATTTGTTTTAATGTAGGCATGACAAAGAGTGTTTAAGTTACAGATATTTTCTGTACTTTCATCGCGCAAAAGTAGTAATGCTTTTTCAGCATGTCCATCTTCTAATTCAAATTCCGCTTCAATAGTATTTGCAAGTGCTTTGCCTTCATCTAATTCACGTAAACTTTTTACATGTGCATTACGTGTATCCACTTGACCGGAGTTATGGGCACAATGTGCAGCAAAGAGATGCTGGGCGGTTTTCATTGGGCTTTGTTTAACATGCTTAGTAGCAGTCTTTAGTGCATTACTCCAATTGAACTGGCTAAAGTCCAACATAGATGACCCAAGTGATGTCATTATTTCAAGGTTACGTTTTTGCTGGCGTGAGTGATGCATACGCTTAGGTAACCTGAAAATTGAGCCGATAATACGAAATATAAAATATAAGAAAATAAAGGTTGCAACGACACCGAAATAAAATTTAATAAGTGGAATTTCTACTGTTGTGTCTGCGTAGCTGAATACAGCAAAGCCTGGCTCACGCATGACATATATACCAATGCCAGCAATAATTAATCCGATGAGTAAAATGAATAATATTCGCTTAATCATTTCTTATCCTTAAGAGTATCCATGTACTTGGTAAGTAGCACCGAAGGTTCTGATATATCAGGAAGTGTGGGCATCAAGTTATTTTTATTTAATGCTTTAATTTCTTTAGCAAGTGTATCAGCGTTTGTGAATTGATCATTGTTTTCAAGCCAAGCAAGTGCTGCGTTTAGTTGTTGGTGAAAAGCAATGTCGTCACGTGTGCTGATAGAGTATTTGGCGCCAAGTAATTTGTTACGTAAGAAATCATAAGCGCGCTTCTTTTCTTGCTCTTCGATAAATAAGGCAATTTTTTGTTCGCCGCGTGTGATATGCACCGAATCACTGAGTGCGGACTTAACTTTATCGCTGGTTTCATTAGCGAACTTTTTACTCATTTCCCAAAATTGTCGTGCATCAAATGGTTCTGGCTGTTTGATGTCATTATCACTATCAACATCATCTTGCTTGGGTTGAGTTTTTGATGAGTTAGACTCTTTAATGTCACTTGCCTGTTTTAGTAAGCCATTTTTTAACTCAGCGATAAGATTATCCAGTTGTAATTGCAAGCCAGTGTAATCAGGATGAGGAAACTGATTTAGTGTACGCGTTTGTTTAGCGATAGATTGGCGAATTGGAATAAGACGCACGTCATTAATATCATTTAAACGTTGATCAGCTGCTTTAAGCCCAGCAAGTGAGCCATCAAAGTCTCTATCTAATAATAGACGATGTTGCGACATGCGAAGTACATGCTCGACTTCTTTTAACATCCATCCAACACGACTACGGTCAAGCATTTCGCTAGTATTTTGAACGGTTTCCGAAATCTGTTTTTGTTCTTTGTTAAAGGAAGTTAACTCTTTATTAATTTTCTGGATTTTTGAGTTCGTCTCGTCAAACTTTTTGTTGACGCTATGATTTAATTTCTGAATACGTGGATTTTCATCTAATGTACTTAGTGCATGCTCTAACGCTTGGCGTTCGACTTCCGCCGCCTGCAATTTTTGCTGTGTTTGTTGCCATACATAATAACCAGCTCCTATGCCGGCGATTGCTAACAAGAATGTTAGAAATACAAAAAAACCAAGAATGCCAGTGCCAGACCTTTGCTTATTAGTATTAGCCTGGGGTTTCTGAGCTGGCTTAGAGGGTGGTATTTTTGGTTTTGGGTCGCTATCACCCTGAGTACTCATTGTTTTTTCTCCATTCATATTAGCAGTCAGTCATATTTTACGATCGATTTACCCATTGCCGAACAGCATCCAGCATATCTACGTCTGAAGGGGTGGCGGCTATTATAGGCAATTTTTTGAATCCAAGAGTCGTTACTTTCTCAGCTATGCGAGGATGTCCAACCACCGTTTGGCAGCTTAGAAGTGATTGTTGCAGAGAATCTGGGCTTAGAGTGAGGAAATTATTCACAGTCTCGCTGCTAGTAAACAATATTAGGTCAATTTTATTAGTAAGAGGCGTTATGTCAGCCAATTTTGGTAAGCAACGTTGGTAAATCTCAGCGTTATGAACTGTTGCACCACGACTGCTCAGTGATTCATATAGTAATTCACGCCCGCCCATGCCTTTAATGATCAATATCAGTTTCTTGTCAATTTGCTGAAGGGCTTGAAGTGTTAATAATGCCTCACTGTCGGCATTATGTTCAGGAGATAAGACATGCTTAACTCCATGCTGATGTAAGGTGTCCGCAGTTGCAGATCCCACTGCGCATATTTGACAATCGTTATCTACTAGCTCATTAAAGTCTGGCAAGAGCAAAAACATCTGATTGACAGCGTTACTACTAATAAAAATGGTGATTTGGCAACGACTTAATTGCTGCTTAAGCTCGCTTTTGTTCACACTTGGATTAGCTTGGATTTCAATACATGGAAAAGCGATGGCAGTAGCACCTAACTTTTCAAGCTGCTGGCACATCATAGAATTTTGCTGAGCAGGACGTGTAACAACAATTGATGTGTCTAGTAGCGGTAACGACTGATTCACTAACTTAAGTTTGATTGAGTGAATTGATTAACTCAGCAGCGCCTTGATCCATCAGCTTAGAGATTACATTACGTGTAATTATTTCAATATCGCTATGAGAGCCTTCATCAGACGCGCGTAACATTTTACTTCCGTCAGGTTGTCCAACTAAAGCTTGTAAGGAGACAGTGTTTTCAGATTGTTCTGCATGAGCAGCGATGGGTAAGTGGCAATTTGCAGATAATGCAGTGCTAATGTCACGTTCAGCACTTACAGATAAAGCAGTAGTTTCACTGTGTAATGGGCGTAAAAGTTCACGCGTTGTGGAATCATTATTGCGACATTCGATACCAATAGCCCCTTGTCCTATGGCGGGAATACTTGTGTTTATGTCTAGGAATTGAGTGATACGATTTTCAAATCCAAGTCGTTTCAAACCTGCGCAAGCGAGAATGATGGCATCATATTCACCTTCGTCAAGTTTTCTAAGTCGAGTATTTACATTGCCACGCAGAGGTTTGATTGTTAAATCAGGTCTTAATGCACGTAACTGACATTCGCGTCGGGTACTGGATGTGCCGACCGCGGCACTTTTCGGTAATTCATCTAGAGATGAAAATTTAGTAGACACAAGAGCGTCGCGAGGGTCTTCTCGTTCAAGGATGGCATGAATGTCTAGCGCCTCTGGTAACTCGTAGGGCACATCTTTCATAGAGTGAACGGCAATGTCTGCATTATTATCTAGTAAACATTGTTCCAGTTCTTTAACAAACAGCCCTTTACCCCCAGCAGAGGCTAAAGAGGCTTGTAGAAATCGGTCACCTTCTGTAGTCATGCCGATGATCTCAACTTCAATGCCAGGATGGTGCTTAGAGAGTAAGCGAGATACCTCATGCGCCTGCCATAAGGCAAGCTGGCTCTCACGCGTTGCAATTCGAATGCGTGACATGAATTTTAGCTATTCAGATGTGAATTATCTGAATTTTAAGAATTTGCGCACTTCAGCAACATGACGGCGGCTGATTTCTAGTTTGTCATCAATTTCCTTAAATGTGACAACAAAGCGGCCATCAATATTCTTTTCCATGCCAGTGATGTAATTAGTGCTAACAAGGGCGTTACGATGAATGCGAATTAAGCGGTCTTCAAATTCCGCTTCTAAATTTTTCAGTGCGTCTTCAATTAATACTTCACCACCTAAGTGTCGTACAGTGATGTATTTTTGATCGGCTTGAAAATAAACGATTTCATCAACTGGAATCAGCTCAAGATTTCCACGAATACGAGCACAAATGTGACTGCGGCCAGTGTTATTGGTTTCGATGTTTAGTGCAGCAATTTGAGCTTTGGTTAATTTTCGAGCTTTAGCAAGCGACTTTTCTAATTTCTCTTGTCGAATCGGTTTGACAAGATAGTCGACGGCATTGGCATCATAAGCTTCTAGTGCGTGTTCACTATAAGCCGTTGTGAAAATAATGGCAGGACGCTCGTCCATTTCACTTAAATGGCGGGCGGCTTCAAGACCATCCATACCCGGCATTCTAATATCCATTAAAACTACGTCAGGATGAGAGTCCTGCACCATGCGTACAGCCTCTAGCCCATTGGAGGCCTGACCACTGGTTTCCATGCTATCTATTGAAGATACCATATGAATTAATCGGTCACGTGCAGGTGCTTCATCATCCACAATTAAAACTTTCATTTATATGCCTCTTTTACGCCTTAGTTATGCTTCTATAGGTATATGAAAACTAACGGAATAATCTTCGTCTGATTCTCTTATTATCATTTTCGACTGGTCACCGTATGCGAGTTGTAGACGTTGTCGAATATTATCTTGGGCCATTTTGTTCCCGGACCTAAGCGGGTCACGTTCCAATGGTTTAGGATTCGTGATTGTAAGCTGTAACTCCCGAGCTGTACTTTCAATTTCAATTCGAACGGTTCCCCCGTCTGTCAGCGGCTCTACACCGTGATATATCGCATTTTCTACTAAAGGTTGCAAGATTAATGCGGGTATGTGTGTGCTTAAACTAATATTATCTTGCAAGTGTAATTCAATCTTTAAGCGATCACCAAGCCTAAGCTGTTCGATATTAATGTAACGCTTTGTAAAATCAAGCTCTTCTCTCAAAGTGACCTTATCTTGATGGCCTAAAGAAGCGCGAAATAAATCGGCTAAATCTAATACTGCTTTTTCGGCCTTCATAGGGTCGGTTTGGGTCAAGCTGGCTATTGTGTTCATACTATTGAACAAAAAGTGGGGGCGAATTCGTGCTTGGAGTGCCTGGATTCTAGAGCGTGCTTCTGTCTGAATATTAGATTTCCACTGATGTTGCACGTAAAAATAGCGCAAAGCCACAGCGCTGACGATAGCACTAATAGCTAGATTCCTGAGTAGAAACCCATTCATAAATACTGACTCGCCTGGGGATAATGGGCTAGTTTCTTGAGGAGTGGTGACTAATGCGAGTATGGATATAACAAGTGTCACAAGTAAGCTCAAACCATAGCTCGAAAATGCTGCCACAATTGGACTTAGTCGGTGTAGAAATTGCCGGCATACACACAGCATCAATATATTGCCGAATGCAATCCAAACAATAAATAATGCAATCATCGACAGATTCACCCAGTAATCATCACCTTCACGCATGGATGCTAGAGATAAAACAAAGGCTAATAGGATTGCGCCTAGAATGACTAAGAAAATCACTCGCGCATTACAAAAGTCGGGTAAAAAGCCAGGTTCGACTTGTACCTTTTCTGCGTTTTGTTGTCCTTGAGGGCGGGGTTGAGCCATTACGAGATAATTTTATAGTTTATGTAGCAAGATTATTTTTAAACACTGGTGTCCCTAGGTATACTTCCGCCACGTTAGATCAAGTACCAGCATGGGAATCTCTGATTTATTCAGATATTTATTTAAATATGTCCAATAACAATACTAAGTACCCGTCTCCAGAGAATAATCAAGAAACTAAGCCGTGGGGTGGAAGATTCACGGAGTCGACTGATGCATTCGTGGAAGAATTTACGGCATCTGTGACATTTGATCAACGTATGTATGCACAAGATATTGCGGGATCACAAGCGCATGCAAGAATGTTGTCAAAAATTTCAGTTTTGACTGAAGATGAATGTGTCTCCATTGTCAATGCGCTAGATGAGATCAAACAAGAAATCGAGAGTGGTGAGTTTGATTGGCGCGTAGATCTTGAAGATGTGCATATGAACATTGAGTCAAGATTGGTGGCAAAGATCGGTGAGCCTGGAAAGAAATTACATACTGGCCGATCGCGTAATGATCAAGTTGCTACTGATATTCGTTTGTACGTGCGAGAGCAAATTGAGTTTATTGACGCAGAGTTACAACGAATGCAATCAGCGATTCTTGATATAGCTGAAAAGTATGTTGATGCACTCATGCCTGGTTTTACACATCTACAAGTGGCACAAGTTATCACAGTAGGACACCACATGATGGCGTGGTTTGAAATGCTTACTAGAGATCGTGGACGGTTAGCTGACTGTAAAAAGCGCGTCAACGTGATGCCGCTAGGTTCTGCCGCGTTAGCAGGAACGCCCTTTCCACTGGATCGTGAATATGTGGCGCAGCAACTAGGATTTGATTCTATTAGTAATAATTCACTTGATGCAGTCAGTGATAGAGATTTTGCTATTGAGTTTTGTTCGTTTGCTTCGTTGCTTCTAATGCATTTATCACGTATGTCAGAAGAACTAGTATTGTGGGCTTCGCAGCAGTTTGAGTTTATTGAGTTGCCAGATAGTTTTTGTACGGGTTCCTCAATAATGCCGCAGAAAAAAAATCCTGATGTGCCTGAGTTGGTAAGGGGTAAGAGTGGACGAGTGTTTGGTAACTTAATGTCATTGTTGACGTTAATGAAGTCTCAAGTCTTGGCATACAATAAGGACAACCAAGAAGATAAGGAGCCATTATTCGACACTATAGATACTGTACTAGGAAGTGTGCGTGTTTATGCGGATATGATTCCGCATATTGTTTTTAATACAGATAATCTTGCTCAAGCTGTTAATAAAGGCTATGCAACCGCGACAGATTTAGCTGATTATTTAGTGGCAAAGGGGGTTGCTTTTCGTGATGCTCATGAAATTGTTGGTCGAGCAGTGCGTTTAGCCATTGATGAAAATAAAGAACTGCCACAGTTATCAATCGATCAGTATCAGTCTATATCAAAACACATAAGTAACGATGTTTATCAAGTGTTGCAAACTCAAGGTTCAGCTGAGTCCAAGCAAGTAACGGGTGGGACTAGTCCAAAACAAGTGCGCAAACAAATTAATAATGCGCGTGACCGATTAAAGGGTTAGTTTCAACTTAGCTGTTCTACAATCCACTGGCTGATATGAGCAATTTGTGGTGCGCAGAGTTCATGCGCCATTGGATAGCTGTGCCATGAAACATTAGCGCCGAGTGCTAGTAAAATCTCACGTGCTAAGTCGCCTACTTGTTGGGGTAATACCTCATCAAATTTGCCATGTGCCATATATATACGACGTTTATGCACGCGCTCTTTGCTTGCATCTATGGCTTTATCGCGCAAAGGTAAGTATGTAGACAATGCTATTACTCCACCAATTGGCTTACTGCCATGTAGTAATGTGTGTAAGGCTAAAGCGCCCCCTTGAGAGAACCCTGCCAATAGAATGCGATCTGCTTGTATATGTGAGAACTTGCTTTCAATTAAAGCTTCTAAAGCTTGCATTGATGTGTTGATACCATGCTCATCTTCATCAGCATCAAGGTTAAGCTCATAAATGTCGTACCATGAGTTCATGCTCACGCCGTTGTTTAAAGTGACAGGTTGAACGGGGGCGTGTGGAAACACAAAATGGATAGATAAATTTGCTGGTAAATCCAACTGCTTAATAATGGGTTGAAAATCATGACCATTGGCGCCTAGTCCATGCAACCATATAATTGCTGCATCAGGATTTTCCCCATGTATTTCTTCAATGTAATCTAGAGGTCGCATCGCTTATCTCTTGGTCTACTATATTATCTCGATTCGTACATCGTTATAATCACTCATTCTTGAGTCAGTTGACAGCTTTACAAATTGGATAGGGTAACTTGAATAGAATACGTTTAGCGCTAGTTCTCATTGTGGTGGTGATATTGTCTGCGTGTGGACAATATGGTGATCTATACGCCCCACCATCTGAAACTGAAATTCAGGATCAAGTAGATGATCAGGCAGTGGGTGAGCTTCAAGAAGAAAAGTTACAACAAACTAAAGAAGATACTGCTGAGTAGTCACTCATAACTTCTTTGTTTGAAAAAAATATAGGTCCTATAGTGAATCAATTCCCAGGTTTTACATATCGACAAGGTAAGCTGTTTGTCGAAGAATTAGATGTGTCGACATTAGCGTTAGAGTACGGTACTCCTGCTTATGTCTACTCTAAGTCAGCATTAATGGCGCGTTGGGTTGAGTTGTGCGGTGCCTTTTCTTCATTAGACTTTTTGCCTTGCTACGCAGTTAAAGCGAATTCCAATATTGCTATATTACAAATGCTTGCGCAGTGGGGAGCAGGTTTTGATATTGTTTCTATCGGTGAGCTAGAGCGAGTATTAGCCGCAGGGGGAAGTGCCGAAAAAATAATGTTTTCTGGTGTGGCTAAACGCGAAGATGAAATCCGTAAGGCGATTCACAGCCAGATTGGTTGCATCAATGTTGAATCTGAATATGAGCTTTCACGCATATGTGTGATTGCGCAAGACATGAAAATGTCTGTGAATGTGTCGTTGAGAATTAATCCTGATGTTAACCCTAATACACATCCTTATATTTCAACGGGCTTAAAAGAAAGCAAATTTGGTATTGCAACTGACAAAGCACTAACACTCTATGAGTCAATTAAAGATCATCAATGGGTTAAGCCAGTAGGTGTTGATTGTCATATTGGGTCACAAATTACCGAAACAGCCCCATACGTTGACGCGGCAAAGCTTGTGTTTGCATTTGTAGAGCAGTTAGAGCGACTTGGAATACAGCTGAAGCATGTAGATCTTGGTGGTGGGTTTGGCATTCAATATGACCAAGAAGACCCTGCGCCATTTTCTGCGTATGCAGAACAGATAATACCTTTATTTGAGGGTAAGAGTTATCAGCTTATAGTGGAACCTGGAAGATCAATTGTTGCTAATGCTGGAATGTTGTTAACAAAAGTTGAGGTCATAAAAGACATTGATATTAATGAATTTGTCATTGTCGATGCCGCAATGAATGATCTAATTCGTCCAGCGCTATATCAAGCTTGGCATTCTGTGCTACCTGTAAACGAAAATAAACTGGCCGCAAATAAGACTTATGACATTGTTGGTCCTGTATGTGAAAGCGGAGATTTTTTTGCTAAGCAACGTGTAATGAAGGAACTAAAGCCAGGTGATTTAATCGCAATTATGTCAGCAGGGGCTTACGCAATGACGATGGCAAGTAACTATAATTCTCGGCAAAGGCCATGTGAAATATTAATCGAGGGCGAAAACACGCATCTAATTCGTCGGCGCGATGCCCTTGAAGAGTTATGGCATAACGAAATTCTACTGTAGCTTCAATTTTCTGATTTAGATTAATTAGCACGGGTAATAAGTAAGTTACATGTTAAGTCAATATGATGACCGCACCATACTTGCGCAGTTAGAAGGTGTTAAAGTAATTGCAGTTATTGGTTTGTCGCCAAAAGAAGTCAGGCCTAGTTATCAAGTAGCAAAACGCCTGCAGACATTTTCATATACAATTGCACCGGTTCGACCTGGTGTAACTGAAGTATTAGGGGAAAAGGCTTATAAAAAGTTGGAAGATATCCCTTTTAAAGTTGATTTGGTGAATGTATTTAGTGCATCAAAATTTGTTGCCGACATCGTTGAACAATGTATTCAGTTGGGAATCAATAAAATTTGGCTACAAGAAGGTATATATGATTCTGATGCGCAATTTAAAGCACAAAGTGCAGGAATATCTATGATTATGAATCAATGTATATATAAGCAAATAGTGCGTTTGGGTATTAATCAAAACAATAACATATAAATGTACTTAACTTAATTCTATAACTCACGGCAATTACTAGTGAAACTTAACTTCGTTAAAATGCATGGATTAGGTAATGACTTTGTGTTGCTTGATGGTGTGACACAAGAGATAAATTTAAATCAACAAAATATCCGTTACTTAGCGCATCGAAAATTTGGCATTGGTTGCGATCAGGTATTGCTTGCGCAATCATCTGCCCAAGAAGATATTGATTTTCGCTACCGAATATTTAATAGTGACGGTAGTGAAGTAGAGCAATGTGGAAATGGTGCACGTTGCTTTGCACAGTTTGTCAGACGGCAAGGGCTAACGAATAAAAATATAATGAATGTTGAAACTCTTGCAGGTGTATTTACTCTGCGTGTGCGTGATGAAAGTAATGTCACAGTTGATATGGGTGAGCCAGAATTTAATTCTTCCAAAATACCATTTAACGAAGTTAATGCAGACAATGTTTATCACGTCACCATAGATGATCAACCAATAGAATTTTCAGTTGTCTCTATGGGAAACCCACATGCGGTTGTATTTGTCGATGATGTGAATGCAGTAGATGTACAATCAGTTGGTAGTCAACTTGAAGTTGATAACCGATTTCCAAACAGGACTAATGTTCAGTTTGTGCAAGTAAAAGACAGACATAATATAACGCAGCGAATATTTGAGCGGGGTGTAGGAGAAACGATGGCAAGTGGGTCTGGAGCTTGTGCTGCTGCGGCAGTTGCACAGCAAAAAAAAAGCATAGACAGTAGCGTGTCAATATCAATGCCTGGTGGGACGCTAGATATTCATCGTCTAGAGGATGGTTGCCTACAAATGACTGGCCCAACTGAATATAGTTTTGAGGGGAGTATAAATCTATGACAACAAAGTCAGAGATTCACGCGAGCGCTGGTACAAGGCGTAGTGAGTCGGTATCGTCAGTTGATCCTGTAGCGGTCAAAGATTATTTATTGCAGCATCCAGAGTTTTTTAATCAGCATCCTGCGTTACTGCGCGACTTAGATATTAAACATGAGTCTGCGGGTGCTGTTTCTTTAGTTGAAAGACAAATTCAGCTATTGCGCGAAAAAAATAGTAGCTTAGAAAAGAAGATACTTCATCTAGTACAAATCGCACAGGATAATGAAATCCTCGAAGAGCAGCTACATAGAATTGCACGCAGACTTATCGAAATAGATCATAATAAAGATATTGTTCCAATAATTAATGATCTTCTAAACAATGAATTTCCATCTCTTCAGATTCGCTTAGGGTTATATGATGTTGATCCAGAATATACAGTACCAGTAGATAATAATATTACTGAAGCGGATCTAGAATATGTCTTCTATAAACAAATCATTATGGATAATTGTCGTGACTGCATCTTCCTAAGAGGTAAGGGGTTGGTCGATTTGTTTGTGAAGCGTGTGGATGTAAAGTCGGGTGTGGCCATACCATTGCGTAGCAATAAGAACTTTGGTGTTTTGCTACTTGGTAGTTCTAACGAAAATCGTTTTTATGAAGGTATGGGGACATTGTTTTTAGAGTACTTGGCTGACTTATTGAGTCGGAAATTAAAAAAGTTGCTTAAACAATAACTATGACACGTCAGATGGTTGAACATACACTAAATGAATATTTAGACTATCTTCGCACCATCAAGCACTACTCCCCTGCAACAATAGATAGCTATCAAAGAGATCTCCAAGGTTTCGTCGAATATTTGCGAGAGCAAGATATTACTGATATCAGGCAGGCGAGCATTCACGATATTCGTGCATATATTGCTAATTGTCACCGCAAAGGCTTGGCTGAGAGCAGTATGCAGAGATTACTTTCCTCGTTGCGAAGTTTCTATAAACATCTCATCAGAAATAATCAAATTGGTTCAAACCCAGCAGCAGATGTGCGTGCGCCAAAAGGTGCTAAAAAATTACCTAAAGTATTAGATGTTGACCAGGTAGACCGCCTTTTAAGCGGGACACACACAAGTCCTTTAGAAATGCGTGACCATGCGATGATGGAGCTGATGTATTCATCGGGACTCAGACTATCCGAGCTCGTTAATTTAGATTTGCTCGATGTGGATTTATCCGCAGGACAAGTAAAAATTACTGGGAAGGGTAATAAAACGCGCTATTTGCCGATTGGTCAGCAAGCGCGTGAAGCATTAAGTAGTTGGTTAGAGTTACGCGAGAGTATTGTTAATACAGGCGAAACTGCAGTTTTTATTAATCATCGTGGATCTCGTTTATCTCAACGCGCGGTACAGAAAAGAATGCGAGAGCAGGCCCAAAAAACAGCATTAGGTGTACATGTGCATCCACATATGTTGCGCCACTCCTTTGCTAGTCATTTACTAGAGTCGAGTGGTGATCTTCGTTCTGTACAAGAATTACTCGGTCATGCAAATATTAGTACTACTCAAGTCTATACACAGCTCGATTTCCAGCATTTAGCTAAGGTTTATGATCAAGCGCATCCAAGAGCCCGCAAAAAAAGCACTTAAATAAACATAATGTCTAAGTAATCACTCCTACTTTGGTAGATAACCGCCATTGCGCACAGTCGTGTACAATTCGCGCCTATTCAATATTAAGGCAATAGCATGACAACAATTGTTTCTGTAAGGCGTAATAATCAGGTTGTTCTAGGTGGTGATGGTCAAGTGACGCTTGGCAACACTGTTATGAAAGGCAACGCGAATAAAGTACGTCGACTATATAATGGCAATGTAATTGCCGGATTTGCTGGGGGTACTGCCGATGCATTTACATTATTCGAGCGGTTTGAAGCCAAGCTAGAAAAACATAGTGGTCATCTTACAAGATCAGCCGTAGAGCTTGCGAAAGACTGGCGTACCGACAGAATGTTAAGACGTCTCGAAGCTTTGCTTGCAGTTGCAGATAAAACCACCTCATTAATTATTTCTGGCAACGGCGACGTGATTGAGCCAGAAGATTCTCTAATAGCAATAGGTTCTGGAGGTCCATTTGCCCAAGCAGCAGCATGTGCACTGTTAGACCATAGTGATTTATCTGCTCGTGAGATTGTTGATAATGCGCTAAATATCGCAGCTAATATATGCATTTATACCAATCAAAATGTCACCATTGAGGAACTTTAGACGTTAAAAGGAATTAATTATGTCGAGTATGACACCCAGAGAAATTGTAGAAGAATTAAATCGACATATTGTTGGGCAAGATGATGCTAAACGTGCCGTAGCAATTGCTTTACGTAATCGATGGCGTCGTATGCAGTTGCCTGAATCATTACAGGTTGAGGTGACTCCAAAAAATATTTTAATGATTGGTCCAACCGGTGTAGGTAAAACAGAAATAGCTAGAAGGCTTGCTAAGTTAGCTAACGCTCCCTTTATTAAAGTTGAAGCGACAAAGTTCACTGAGGTGGGTTACGTAGGACGTGATGTAGAATCTATTATTCGCGACTTAACTGATACTGCTATTAAAACAATGCGTGAAACAGAAATGACAAAAGTTAATTTTCGCGCTGCTGAAGCTGCAGAAGAACGCATATTAGATGTATTGTTGCCGCCACCTAAAGCAGATAGCTTTGAAAATAGTTCAAGTGATTTTGCAAGTGACACACGTCAGAAATTTAGAAAAAAATTACGTGAAGGTGACTTAGACGACACTGAGATTGAGATTGAGTTAAAAGCGAATCCATTAGGTGTAGAAATTATGACGCCGCCAGGTATGGAAGATATGGCTAGTCAGATACAAGGTATGTTTCAAAATATGGGGTCACAAAAAACTAATAAACGTAAATTAAAAGTAAAAGATGCATTTAAGTTATTAGTTGATGAAGAAGCGCAAAAACTAATTAACGAAGAAGATGTTAAATCAAGAGCTCTAAGACAAGTTGAACAAAATGGCATTGTATTTATCGACGAGATAGACAAAGTAGCTAAGCGTGGAGAATACAGTGGGACAGATGTTTCGCGAGAAGGTGTGCAAAGAGATTTGCTGCC
>Ga0181593_10001927_pt1 | contig 19030 bp, 14 predicted proteins | sample 071ome_19_FD_133756 | JGI IMG/M metagenome (GOLD analysis project Ga0181593, IMG submission 133756) | Coastal salt marsh microbial communities from the Groves Creek Marsh, Skidaway Island, Georgia - 071413AT metaG (megahit assembly) | ecosystem: Environmental > Aquatic > Marine > Intertidal...
CAGCATCCCGATAATCTGTTCCGGTGTGTATCTCTTCCGACTCATCCTCAATTCCTCCTTCAAAGGTTCAGAATAAGCCAGATCCTCTCAATCAACCCGGACCACTATTTCAAATGCAGGTCACCGTTGCGTTTTTTATTTAGGAGGCTGAAACCTTGGCATGGGGGACCGCCAATCACTACATCCGCGATGGGCACGTCATTTTGTTCCAGCCATTCCTCGATATTCGCGCACACAGCCCTTCCACAAATATTCTCGGCGTGAGTCGCGATCGCTGCCGGGTAGTTGTCAATGGCGAGCACTATTTGGTGCCCTCCACAAAACCTCGGGTCTTCGAACCCGAGAGACATGCCGCCTGCACCGCTGAAAAGGTCAATTACACGATAGGTCATTGGCCGGATATCCGATTGCTAGAGTCGAGGCTTATCATTAGAGCCTAATTCGCCAATGAGAACAATACAAGAACATTTGTGATAGAGCACCATCATTTCACATGAAAAGGTGATTCATGTCAGCATCGATAACTGTTCGAGATCGAGGTCGGGGTGGTCTGATGCGCAGCTGCCGGAGACGGCCTTCTCACCCCGCCGCCATCATCTCCGTAAACCGCCGGAACAGATAGTGGCTGTCGCGCGGGCCGGGGCTGGCTTCGGGGTGGTACTGCACGGAAAAGGCGCGCTTCGCGTCCGCCCTGATGCCCTCGAGCGAGCTGTCGAACAGCGAATGGTGGGTCTCCGACACGCCGCCGAACTCGCCGTCCTTCCCGTTCTGTCCGGGCAGGCTCTCGCGCGTCACGACGAAGCCGTGGTTCTGGCTGGTGATCTCCACCTTGCCGGTCGCCAGGTCCTTGACCGGGTGGTTGGCGCCGCGATGGCCGAGATGCATCTTTTCCGTCGCAGCGCCCAGCGCCCGCGCCAGCATCTGGTGGCCGAGGCAGATGCCGAACAGCGGTACGTCCGCCTGCAGCAGTTTCCTTATGGTCGGCACGGCGTATGCGCCGGTCGCCGCCGGGTCGCCCGGCCCGTTCGACAGGAACACCCCGTCGGGCTTCCGCGCCAGAATGTCGTCGGCGCTCGCATCCGCCGGCACCACCGTCACCGCGCAGCCCGCATCGGCCAGGCACCGCAGAATGTTGCGCTTGGCGCCGAAATCCATCGCCACCACGTTGAAGCGGGGGCTCGTCTGCTTTCCGTAGCCTTCGCCGAGCGTCCACAGCGACTCGTCCCAGTCGTAAGGCTGGCGGCAGCTCACCTCGGCGGCGAGGTCCATCCCCTCCAGCCCGGGGAAGCCCCGCGCGGTCTCCAGCAGGGCGTCGACATCCACATTCCCATCCGCGGCGTAACCGATCGCGCCCGCTGGCGCGCCGCCGTCGCGAATGCGCCGCGTCAGCCGCCTGGTGTCCAGCCCGGCGATGCCGGTCAGATTATGGCTCTTCAGCCACGCATCCAGATGCCGGTCGGAGCGCCAGTTGCTGGGCTCGGTAATATCGCGGCGGAGGATCAGCCCGCGCGCCGCCGGTGTTACCGTCTCGATATCTTCCTCATTGGTGCCGACATTGCCGACATGCGGAAAGGTGAAGGTGACGATCTGCCCGGCATAGGACGGGTCGGTCATGATCTCCTGATAGCCGGTCATCGAGGTGTTGAAGCACACCTCGCCCAGCGTCGTGCCCTCAGCGCCGACGCCCTTGCCCCACATCACCGTGCCGTCGGCCAGCGCCAGCGCGGCCGTGGCGGCGGATGGTTTGGGGGGGATGTCGGCTGGCATGATGGAAACCTGTCGAAAAGTGAGCCTGACCGGGTTTGATACGGGGTTCCGGGCGCGGGGTCAAGTCGGGTGTTCATTGTAAAAATCAATAAAATCAATGACTTGTAAAATCACATCCGCTTGAAATCGAAAAACGATTCCGCTAGAGTCCGCCGCCGTCGCATTACCGTCGCATAGCCGTCTAATTCCAGGGGGAGACCTTCCATGCTGCGAGACGACATCACCCGTGCCATGAAAGAGTCGATGAAGAGCGGCGACAAGGTCGCGACCTCGGCGCTGCGGCTCATCCTCGCCGCGCTCAAGGATCGCGAGATTGCGGCGCGCGGCAAGGGCGGCGACGGATCCGACGGCGGCATCTCCGATCAGGAGATCCTGTCCGTGCTGCAGACCATGGTGCGCCAGCGCAACGACTCGATCGAGATGTACGAGAAGGGCGGGCGCGACGACCTCGTGGAGCAGGAAAAGCGCGAGATCGAGATCATCCAGTCCTTCCTGCCGCAGCAGATGTCCGCTGAGGAAATCGCCGCCGCTGTCGCCGCCGTGATCGCCGACACCGGCGCCTCCGGACTCAAGGACATGGGCAAGGCGATGGGCGCGCTCCGCGAACGCCACGCCGGCTGCATGGATTTCGGCGCCGCCAGCGCGCTCCTGAAAGAGAAGCTGAACGCGGGCTGAAAGCCGTTCCCCGCCAGCCTGACCTGCGTTACCCTCTCCCCTGATTCCGCAAGGGACCGCAATGGCCTTTCCGCCCTATTTTCTGGATGAAGTCCGCAACCGCGTCGGCCTCGCCGCGCTGATCGGCCGCCGCGTCAAGCTGATCCGGAAAGGCAACGAGTTCACCGGCCTCTGCCCCTTCCACAACGAAAAGACGCCCAGCTTTTTTGTCAATGAATCCAAAGGCTTCTACCACTGCTTCGGGTGCGGGGCCCATGGGGACCAGTTTGGGTTTTTGATGCGGACGGAGAATTTGTCTTTCCCGGAAGCGGTCGAGCGGCTGGCCGGGGAGGCGGGGGTCGAGGTGCCGGAGACGACGCCGGAGGAGCGCGCGCGGGAGAAGGCGCGGGCGTCCCTGGTCGAGGTGATGGAGGCGGCTTGCGCGTTTTTCGAACGCTCGCTCAAGGCCAGCGAGGGGCGGGAGTACCTGGCGCGGCGCGGGCTGGACGAGGAGACGATTGCGACGTTCCGGCTGGGTTACGCGCCGGATTCGCGCGGCGCGCTGAAGACCGCTTTGCTGGGTGAGACGATCGATGAGGCGATGCTGGTCGAGGCCGGGCTGCTGATCAGGCCCGAGGATGGCGGCGCCACCTACGACCGTTTCCGCGGACGGGTAATGTTCCCGATCACCGACCGGCGCGGCAGGCCCATCGCTTTCGGCGCGCGGGCGCTGAAGGCCGACCAGCAGGCCAAATATCTCAACTCGCCGGATACGCCGCTCTTCCACAAGGGCCAGGTGCTCTACAACGTGGCGACGGCATGGCCGGCGGCGCGCGAAGAGGGCCGCGTCGTGGTGGCGGAAGGCTATATGGATGTGATCGCGCTGGTTTGCGCCGGGGTCCGCGCGTCGGTCGCGCCGCTCGGCACCGCGCTGACCGAAAGCCAGATCGAGCTGCTGTGGCGCATGGCGGACGAGCCGGTGCTGTGTTTCGATGGCGATACCGCGGGCCAGCGGGCCGCCAGCCGGGCGGCGGAGCGAGCGTTGCCGCTGCTGAAACCCGGCCAGTCGCTCAGATTCGTCACATTGCCGGCGGGCGAGGACCCGGATTCGCTGATCGCGTCGAAAGGCGTGGCGGCGATGGAGGAGATTCTGGCGGAGTCGCGCGCGCTCGATGCCGTGGTATGGGACATGGAAGCGGCAGGACGCCCGCTCGATACGCCGGAACGCATTGCCGGGCTGGAATCGCGGCTGGAAGCGCGCGCCTTCGCTATCCCGGAAAAAAAGGTTCAGTATCAGTATCTTGCGGCATTCCGGTCGCGACTGAGGGAGATCCAGTGGCAGGCGCGGCGCGCCCGCTCGAACATCGGGACGGGGAACCGCCAGCCCTTTGGCGGGAAATCCGGACGATTTAACCGGCAAGCCCCGGCGTCGTCTCATTTGCTCGACCGCCTGCCGGAAAACGCCGCCGACCATCGTCGCGAACAGGCCCTGCTGGGAACCCTGGTCGCGCGCTGGCCGCTGCTCGACGAATTCGCGGAAACCCTTGGTACGCTTGAATTTTCCGACCCGGACCAGGACCGGCTGCGGCAGGAAATGCTGATGCTGCATGCGGGGCAGCCGGACCTTGACACCGAGACAGCCAAACGCCACTTGAGGGACAGCGGGTGCGGGGCGGCGCTGGAAGCAGCGTTCGCGCCGGAGGCCCGGATCCATGCGGTTTCGCTCTCTTCGCCAGCCGGGGCTTCCGGGGAAGGGGCGTCGCCTGACGGGGGAACGGTTGCTGAAGAGGGATTTACGGCCGAAATGGCGGAAACGCTGGCAGAATCGGGGGCTGCACGCGCCGTTGCCCGGGCCGGAATCGCCGAGATGATCGAGGGAATCCGCCTCGCGGAGGCGCAGAGACGCTACCGGGCGGACCCGAGCGAGGAGAATTTCACCCGGCTGCAGGAGTGCCGGGCGTCCGCGATGGAAAGCTTCCGGCGCAGCCTGTAGCGAAAAACCATCGCCAAATTCTCCCCCGGCACTGGGATTTGCCGGAAAAATGCTGTATAGAGGTTACGGATTTGAAATCTGATCTTCATAGTTTTTTGACCATGACGCCCCCGGGGCCCGCTATATGTCGTCGGCCCGGACAGAAAATTTCGCGGTTTTTCAGGAACTTAGCGGAAGATTTTGCAGTTGGGGCAAGTTGTGAAAATGGAGTGTGAGCAGGGCATGGCCACCAGGACAGCAACCCGAAAATCTGACGACGCCGAGAAGAAAAAAGCGGCCCAGACAAAAACCGGCCAGACAAAAACTGGAAAGCCCGCGACGAAGCGAGGCCGCGCCGCGACGGCGGCGACCGCTGTGAGCGAGGTCCGCAAGCCCGCCGCGAAACGGACGGCGGCGAAGAAACCGGCGGCGAAAAAAGCCGCGGCCCGCAAGACGGCTGCGAAAACGCCTGCCAAATCTGGCGCCAAGCCGGCCGCGAAGGCGAAAACGGCCGCCAAACCCGCGACCAAGGCAAAGGCGGCGGCCAAACCGGCGAAGAAACCTGCCGCCAAGGTTGCGACCAAGGCTACTGCGTCCAAGGCTACTGCATCCAAGGCAACCGCATCCAAGGCTACCGCCAAAACGGCTGCGCCCAAAACCGCCTCAAAGGCAAACGGCAAGGCCGCCCCCAAAGCCACCGCCAAGAGGGCCAATGGCAAGGCTAACGGGAAAGCCGCCGAGGAGCTGGAACAGGTCAGGACCGACGCGGTAGCGGAAGAAAATGCCGCAGACGAAAAAGCCAGTGAGGCGAAAGCCAACGGCAAGGGCAAGGACGACGATTCCGACGGCGAGACCCAGCAGGACAGCCCGTTGATCGACTCGGTCGATGCCGCGGTCAAGAAGCTGGTCGAGAGCGGCAAGGAGCGCGGCTTCGTCACCTATGACGAGTTCAACGCCGCCATGCCCTCGGAAGAGGTCGGCTCGGAACAGATCGAAGACGTGATGTCGCGCCTGTCGGAGCTCGGGGTCAATGTCGTCGAGGACGAGGAAGCGGACGACGATACCGACAAGGACGGCAAGGAAAAATCCAGCGAGTCGTCTTCGTCCGGAGACGAGGATCTGGGCCGCACCGACGATCCGGTACGCATGTATCTGCGCGAGATGGGCTCGGTCGAGCTGCTGTCGCGCGAGGGCGAAATCATCATCGCCAAGCGGATCGAGGCCGGGCGCGAGAAAATGATCGCGGCGCTCTATGGCAGCCCGCTGACCCAGCGCGCGGTGATCCGCTGGTACGACGCGCTGAAGGAAGACCTTGTGCTGCTGCGCGACGTGATCGATCTCGACGCGACCTATGGTGGCCCGCCGGTCGACAACTCCATCCTGGCCGAGAAGCCGGCCGAGGAGGAGGAGCCGGAGGACGAGGAGGAATCCGACGATTCCGATGACGACGAGGACGATGACGACGGGGCGAGCAACCTCTCCATCTCGATGATGGAGGAGGCGCTCAAGCCGCAGGTGTTCGAGACGTTCGGCAAGATCGCCGATCTCTATAAGAAGATCGAAAAGCTGCGCGTGCGCCAGCTCGAGGCGATCAAGGAAGGCGAGGAACTCACCAAGCAGTCTCAGACCCGGCTCGCCAAGCTCGACGAGGAGATGATCGGTCTGCTGGAGGACGTGCGTTTCAACAACGCCTCGATCGAGGTGCTGGTGGAGGAGCTGTACGACCATAACCGCAAGCTGGTCGGGTTCGAATCGCAGCTGATGCGGCTCGCCACACGGGCCAAGGTCAAGCGCGAGAGCTTCCTCGAGCATTATTACGGGCGCGAGATGGACCCGCGCTGGATGCAGAGCGTCAGCCACCTGTCCGACCGCGGCTGGAAGCAGTTCACCTCGCGCCACAAGGACGAGATTCACGAGCTGCGCGCCGGCATCGCCGAGACGATTGAGCGCGTCGGCATTCCGATCGAGCAGTTCCGCGAGCTGGTGCGCGATGTGCAGCGCGGCGAGCGCGACGCGGGCCGCGCGAAGAAGGAGATGGTCGAGGCCAACCTCCGGCTCGTGATCTCGATCGCCAAGAAATACACCAACCGCGGGCTGCAGTTCCTCGACCTGATTCAGGAAGGCAATATCGGGCTGATGAAGGCGGTCGACAAGTTCGAGTACCGCCGCGGCTACAAGTTCTCGACCTACGCCACCTGGTGGATCCGCCAGGCGATTACGCGGTCGATCGCGGACCAGGCGCGCACCATCCGCATTCCGGTGCACATGATCGAGACCATCAACAAGCTGGTTCGCACCAGCCGCCAGATCCTACACGAGATCGGCCGCGAGCCGACGCCGGAGGAGCTGGCCGGCCGGCTCGGCATGCCGCTGGAGAAGGTGCGCAAGGTTCTCAAGATCGCCAAGGAGCCGATCAGCCTCGAGACGCCGATCGGCGACGAGGAAGACAGCCATCTCGGCGATTTTATCGAGGACAAGAACGCGGTCCAGCCGCTCGATGCCGCGATCCAGGGCAATCTGCGCGAGACCACGACGCGGGTGCTCGCCAGCCTGACCCCGCGCGAGGAACGCGTGCTGCGCATGCGGTTCGGCATCGGCATGAACACCGACCACACGCTGGAAGAGGTCGGCCAGCAGTTCAGCGTGACGCGCGAGCGCATCCGGCAGATCGAAGCCAAGGCGCTGCGCAAGCTGAAACACCCGAGCCGCAGCCGGTTGCTGAGGTCGTTCCTGGATACTTGAGGGTTCAGGGCGCCTCATCCTGAGGAGGGCGCGTCAGCGCCCGTCTCGAAGGACGGGGTCGTAACGGTACTTCTTGAACACGTCATCACCGGGCCTGTCCCGGTGATCTCCCGACCAACTACACGCCTATCGTCACGCCGGCCCCAGTTTCATTTTGGGAGCCGGGATCCAGAAGGGCCGGCAATCGCCGGCTCTTTTTGCATGAGAGATATGGACAGGCTCAAGTCTGAAGTGGTCTCATTCTGGTATGAACATATCCGATCCAACCGGCACACCATGGAGCGATCAAGAAATTGATCTGATCGTCGCCGACTATTTCAACATGCTCAAAATGGAGCTTGTTGGGGAGGGTTACGTCAAGTCACATCACAATGCTGCGCTTCGGGAGATGATTGGCCGGTCAGCGGGTTCAATCGAATATAAGCATCAGAATATTAGCGCTGTTCTACGATTGCTCGGCCATCCTTGGATCGATGGCTACAAGCCCGCAGAGAATTTTCAGAATGCCTTGATAGATGGGGTTGGGCGGTATCTTGATATCAAGGGTGACGGAGATATTCAGAGAGTACCCGAAATTTCCGCTTTGGCCGACGCGCCGGCACTGTTTTTAGAAACTCCCCCAATCTTGCAGGAGGCCTTCGATATCGAAAAGGAACCTGATGCGCTCAAACGATTGGTACGAAAGTTTGATCCTGCCCAGCGCGATGCTCGCAACAGGGAACTCGGTGAACTTGGTGAAGAGAGAATTTTTTATTCAGAGCAGGCGCGTTTAAAGGAAGCTGGTCGTTCGGATTTGTCGCGCAAGGTGGAATGGGTGTCTCAGGTTGATGATGGCGCTGGATTCGATATTCGGTCGTTCTCGGCAGACGGTTCTGAGCGCTTGTTAGAGGTAAAGACGACGAACGGCTACAGAATGACGCCGTTCTATTTGACTGAGAATGAAAGGCTTCTTTCAACTGAACGGCCGGACGAGTTTCGATTGGTCCGCCTGTATGATTTTCAGAAGTCCCCGCGCGTTTTTGAACTAACCCCACCGTTGGAAGAGTCGGTGATGTTGCGCCCCATCAACTATCGTGCATCCTTTTCAGGTTGATAAACTTGACTAAATCATAATAATAGACTATTATTCCTATCCTTGATTTGTCCGTTTCGCCGCAATCCGTTCTCGGGTTCGCGGTTTTTTTGTGCCCGCGTTCTTGCGCGCTTGGCATAGCCGGATGCTGAACTCTGGCCCTCGGAATGAATTTGGGCCGGGGTGACAACCGAGTGGGCGGCACAAGATCACCGGGACACGCCCGGTGATGACGAGCCTGTTTGGGGATGCCGTTGGGCACCCGTTTTCCATTCCACACATCAAGGAGTCCGCCATGCCGCGACCCCGGCCGGAGAAGACGCGCCCGGAAAATACAAGAGAGGGGTTGGTCGAACGCGCGCAAACCGTGGCGGCGCGGCTGGGGACGAAGCGGCTGGCGTTAAAGACCTTCTGCCGCGAAGCCAACTGCAACCCGTCGCGCATCTATGCGCAGTTCGATAACTGGGCGGCGCTGTGCGCGGAAGCGGGGCTCGAGGGCGGGGCGGTGCCGGACGAGATTGCGGCGGACGATCTGCTGGCGGCGCTGCACCGGGCCATTCTCGACGCCGGGGATATCGAAACGCGGTCGCGGCTGATGAAGCGCATTCGCTGGAGCACGGCGTCCTATGTGCGGCGCTTCGGCGGGTGGGGCGAGACGCTGATGGCATTGCGCGGCTGGGTCGAGGCGAACGATCCCGCGTTTCCGTTCCGGGCGCTGCTCGATAGGCGTATCGCGCAGCTTGCCCGGCGCAAGCCCTATCGCGGGCCGGCGCGCATCGAGAACCGCACCGCACCCCCCTGGCGAAGCCTGGCCGCCACGCCGGTGGCGCCGCGGGCCTGCGGGGCGCCGCTCGGCTTTCGCGCCATGCTGCACGCGCCGGCCAACGAGATGGGGGTGGTGCTGCTGTTCGGCATGGTGGCGGGCGATCTCGGCTATGCGGTGGATTCGATCGGCGCGGCCTTTCCCGACTGCACCGCCAAGCGCCTCGTGGCCGACGGGCCGCGCGCGGCGGATGCGCGCTGGGAGCCGGTCCGGATCGAGTTCGAATACCGCTCGCGCGCCTTCCTGCATCACGTGCACGACCCGGCCGGCTGCGACGTCGTCGTCTGCTGGGAGCATGACTGGCCCGGCTGCCCGCTCGAAGTGCTCGCGCTGATGGATGTGGTGACGGGCGCGGCGGCGGAGATCGGGGAGTGAGCGGGCGGCTGACGGGGCGTTTCGTCCTGACAGAAAGCTCCCTCGCTCTCCCACGCCCCCTCCCCAACCCTCCCCCGGTTCCGGGGGAGGGGATATTAGTGGTGATGCTATGCTGGCGCGTTTCTTCCCGAAGTTGAGGAGGGATTTTCAATGGTGCAGCGCCAATGTCGAGACTCCTTCCGCCGGTTTCGAGGGATGGGATATCAGCGGCGATGCTGCGCTGGCGCGTTTCTTCCCGAAGTTGGAGAAGGGATTTTCAATGGTGCAGCGCCTATGTCGAGACTCCCTCCCCCGAAACCGGGGGAGGGTTGGGGAGGGGGGCTTTGCTCCGCCGATACCCTTGCCCGAAATCTCCTCCTCGCCCCGGATTCCCGGGGAGGGTGGAGGAGGGGGACAGCCCTGTACGAGTCGCCAGGGCTGACCCCTACAGCCCGTAGAGCGCCCGTGCGTTGTCTTCCAGGATCTTCGCCGCGACCGCGGGCGGGACCTTGCCGTCGTCCGACAGCTTGCGCATCGCCTCGATCTCGGTCGAGGTGTCGGCATGGCCGTAATCGGTGCCGACCACCAGCTGCGTCTCTCCGGCATATTTCAGCACATAGTCGAGATCGTCGGTCACCTGGCAGGCGACCCACACGTTGTTGTCCGCCATGATGGTGGGCGACATGTCCTTTCCCTGCCGGTCGAAGCGGATCGAGAGGTCGTTGAGCGCGTAGGGAATCCATTGCGCGCTGACCTCGACGAAGGCCCAGCGGAGTTTCGGGAACTGCGCCGGGACGCCCTTGAACAGGAGCTGGTGGAACGTCGCCACCAGCGGCAGCTTGGCTTTGGCGAAGCCGGAATCCTCCCGGTACATGCCTTCCAGCAGGAAGGAGTTGTTGCCGGCATGGAAGCAGACCGGCATGTCGAGTTCCTCGGCGATCGCGTAGATCGGAAAGAAGCGTTCGGAATAGAGCGGCGTGTCGTGTTCGATCCCGTGCATGTAGACGCCGCAGGCGCCATTCTTCTTGCCGAACTCGAGCTCTTCGCGAATAGCGGACTCATCCGACAGCAGCGGCGGCATGACCACCCAGCGCAGCCGGTCGGGCGCCTGTTTCCAGATATCGACCAGCCAGCGGTTGTAGCAGCGAGTCAGCGCGAACTCGACTTCCGGGCGCTGGGTCCAGGGCCGCAGGAACACCGTCGGGTAGAGCACCTGAACGGCGATTTCCAGCTCGTCCATATGGGCGAGCCGGGCGGAGATATCCTCCATCTCGCGCGCTTCCCGCGCCGTGTTGGCGCCGATATTGCCTTCCTTGGGCAGCATCCGGTTGTCCATGAACCAGAAGCGCCGCTGCGGCACCTGCACCTGGCTGGCGACGGTGCGGTCCGGGTCGGTGGTCTCGACCACCAGCGGGCGGTATTTCTCGAATTCCGGTTCCAGAAAATCGAACGTGCGTTCGCACTCGATGACATGCGCATCGGCGTCGATCGACCCCATGGCGGCTCTCCCTGATCGGTTCAAAGTCGGGAGAGTTTACACCGCGGGGAAGGGCGGGTCAGCCCGGAGGGCAAACTGTTCGCCACCACTTCTCCCTTGTCATCGCCGGGCCAAAGCGCGCTTCACGCCTATCGCCGGCGATCTTTCAAAGGCAGGGCTCCGCCCCTCGAGATGCCCGGAACAAGTCCGGGCATGACGAGATAAGGGGTTAACGCCCCGCGACGGCTTCTTCGTAATAGGACAGGTCGAGATATTTCCCGACATCGGTGAGCTGTTTCTTCTGCGGCGCGTACTGGCTGCGCAGCTCCAGCACCGTTTCCAGCCCCTTCAGATCGACCGCGCCCTCCGGTACCAGGCCGGTGCGCGGATCTACCAGCTTCGCCATGGCGGGCGCGATCGCCTGCGGCTTCATCTGCGGCATGTGCGATGCCAGCATCGAGGCGGCCTCTTCCCCATTGGCGGGATCGAGCGTCCAGTCGAGCGCGTCGAGATAGCCGCGCATGAAGCCGACCACCGTCTCGCGGTTGGCGGCGGCCCAGTCGCGGTCGGCGCCGAACATCTGGCCGGGATAGTGCTCGAACGTCTCGAGGCTAGATTCCATCACCCGGTAGCCGGCGCCGCGCGCCATGCCGGTGAAGGGTTCGATCAGCAGCGTGCCGGCATATTCGCCCTTCTGCACCGCTTCCCAGCGGTTGGGCGTCGCGCCGACCGAGACCATCTCGTAATCGTCCGATGTCAGCCCCGCATTATCCAGCATGCGGTAAAGCACGAAGGCGAAGCCGGTGGCCAGCGCATCGAGCGCCAGCTTCTGTCCCTTGAGGTCTTCCCAGCTCTCGATCTCGGGCCGGACGACGAAGGCCACGTCGATCTGGGTCGCGCCCATCATCACGCACAGGTTCGGCGTACGCTCGGTTTCGACCTCGCCCGCCCCTTCCTGGTAGGCGATGAAATTGTCGACCGCGCCGCACGCCATGTCGAAATCGCCGTCGATCAGCTTCTGCATCTGATACATCGAGCTCGGCGTGGTCTCGATCTCCGGCGCCGTGCCGTGCGCGGCGAAGAAGCCCTTCTCCAGCCCGGCCCAAAGCGTAAGCAGCCCGGTGCCCGGAAAACAGATCAGTTTAATCGGCGTTTCGGCCATTTTGATTATCCCTTCTTCGCGTCCTGCATCGCCTGCCAGACCTTGAGCGGCGTGACGGGCATTTTCATATCATCGATCCCGAGCGGGCGCAGCGCGTCGACCACGGCGTTGAGGATCACCGCCGGCGCCGGCGTCGTGCCGCCCTCGCCGCCGGCCTTGACGCCGAGCGGGTTGGTCGGCGACGGCACCTCGTTGAGCTCGGTCACGAAATTCGGGAACTGGTCGGCGCGCGGCATGCCGTAATCCATGAAGGAGCCGGCGAGCGGCTGTCCGTCGGCGTCGAACACGCATTCCTCCCACATCGCCTGGCCGACGCCCTGGACGATGCCGCCATGGGTCTGACCGTCGACGATCAGCGGGTTGATGGCGCGCCCGACATCGTCGACCGCAGCGTAGCGCACGATCTCGGGAACGCCGGTTTCCTCGTCGATCTCGATCTCGCAGATATGGCAGCCGTTGGGGAAGACCGGCGTGTGCATCTCGTTCGATTCGATGACCGACAACCCGCCTGCGAGGTCTTCCGGCAGATCGTTGCGGCCGCGCACCTCGCGGTCGAGCTGGTACAGCCCGATGCCCCGGTCGGTGCCCTTGATCATGAAATTGCCGTCGACGAACTCGATATCGTCGGCGGACGCCTCCAGCACCTCTTCGGCCAGCCGTTTTCCCTTCTCGATCAGAATGTCGGATGCCTTGACGATGACGGTGCCCGCCATGCGCATCGAGCGACCGGAATGCGACCCGCCGCCGACCTTGACGATATCGGTGTCGCCGACGATCACGTTGACGTCGTCGACCGGCAGGCCGAGCCACTCGGCGGCGACCTGGGCGAAGCTGGTCTCGTGCCCCTGTCCGCTCGGCTGGGTGCCGATCACCAGATCGACCCGCTCGTCCTCGCCCCGCACATGGATCTGGGTCTGTTCGACCGGCGTGCCGATGGAGGATTCGACGTAATGCGCGACGCCGCGCCCGAGCAGCTTGCCGCGCGCTTTCGCGTCCGCCTTGCGCGCCTCGAACCCGTCCCAGTCCGAATTGCGGATCGCCATGTCGAGCGATTTCTCGTACTTGCCGGAATCGTAGACCATGCCGACGGCGTTGGTGTAGGGCATCTCGTCCTCGCGGACGAGGTTGCGGCGGCGCAGCGCGACGGGATCGAACCCGTATCCCTTCGCCACCTCTTCGACCAGCCGTTCGATGCAGTAGATGATCTCGGGCCGGCCGGAAGAGCGGTAGGCGTTGGTCGGCGGCGTATTGGAAAAGGTCGCGCGCGATCGCAGATGCGCCACCGGAATATGGTAGGAGCCGGTGATGATGCCGGACCCCTTCGACAGCGGCGAGAGCGAGACGCAGCGCGCGCCGCAATTGCTGACATTGGAGGAACGCAGGGCAAGGAAATCGCCGTCCTTCGAGAGCGCCAGCTCGAAATCGACCAGCAGGTCGCGCCCCTGATAGTCGCTGACAAAGGCTTCCGACCGGTCGGCGGTCCATTTTACCGGCCGGCGAACCTTCTCCGCCGCCCAGGCCATCAGCGGGAACTCGATGAACACGCGGTTGCGGGTGCCGAAATTGCCGCCGACATCGGTCGCCACCACGCGGACCCTGTCCGCTTCGACGCCCAGCACGGTTGCGAATTCGCGTTTCTGCCGCACCACCCCGCCGCTGCCGGCATAGATCGTGTAGCGCCCCGACTCCTCGTCATAGACCGCCAGCACCGAGCGCGGCTCCATCGGCACCCCGGTGACGCGGGGAATGTCGAAGGAAATTTTGAATACGTGATCGGCGCTCTCAAACGCCGCATCGGTCGCCGCCTTGTCGCCGAATTCGGTATCGACGAAGACGTTGGTTTCGATCTGGTCCCACAGCTTCGGCGCGTCCGGCGCGGCGGCGGCGCGCGTGTGGGTGACCGAGGGCAGCGGTTCGAAATCGATGAAGACGGCTTCCACCGCATCCTGCGCCTGCGCCTTCGTTTCCGCCACCACGAGCACCAGCGCCTCGCCGACATGGCGCGCGCGATCGGTCGGCAGCAGCGTGTGGACGCCGATGAAGTTGTCGTCGCCGACCTTGCCGCCCGGCGCGTGCAGCTTCATGTCGAAATTGGTGCTGGGAAACGGGCTGTGGGGGATCTGGCCGAGATTCTCGGTTTCGAGGTCCCTGCCGGTGAAAACGCCGAGCACGCCCGGCATGGCGGCGGCCTCAGCCGTATCGATAGACAGGATCTTCGAGTGCGCCACGGGTGAGCGCACCAGCGCCCCCCAGACCTGGCCGTCGGCGCTCCAGTCGTCGGTAAACCGCCCGTTGCCGGTCAGCAGTCGGTTATCTTCCTTGCGCCGTACCGGCTGGCCTATCGCGCGATCGCCGATTGATCCGTCCATCGGTCTCATTCCCTGAAATTCCGTGATCCATACGGGTGCGTATGGTGGGCATTTCCTATCGCGGATAGGGGTTAGCGGTCAATTCGTATCCGGCCCGAACCTATATCCGAACGGAAACCCGCGCGGAAAAAACTCCGCCAAGGCCATGGGCGAACCGGGAATGGGGGACTAAGCTTTTCGAAACTCTCTGGAACGAAGGGCCCGAATGGCCGACAAGCCGGATTTCAGCACCGCGTGGCAGACCCTGTCGCTGCCCAGCTTCCGCAACTACATGGCGGGCAATATCGTCTCGCAGCTGGGGCTGTGGACGCAGCGGATCGGCGTGCAGTGGCTGACCTGGTCGCTGACGGAAAGTCCGTTCTGGCTGGGGCTGATCGCCGCCGCCGAGTTCTTCCCGATCATCGTGATGTCGCCGCTGGGCGGCGCGATGGCCGACCGGCTGCACCCGATAACCGCCCTCAAGATCTATCTCGCCCTCGCCGGGGCGATCTCGGCGGTGATCGCCTGGCTGACCTTTGCCGGTCTGATCACGCCGGAAATCCTGTTCGTGCTGGTCTTCGCCAACAGCGCGGTGATGGGGTTCAACTACCCGCTGCGGGTCGCCATCGTCCACCGGCTGGTGCCGCGCGACTCGCTGACATCGGCCATCAGCCTCAACTCAGTCGGGTTCAATATCAGCCGCATCTTCGGCCCGATGTTCGCCGGTTTCCTGATCGCCGCCTGGGGCGTCGAGATCTCGGTCAGCTTCACCGTGTTCGCCGATATCGTGTTTATCGCCGCGCTGTTCTTCGTGGTCCTGCTGACCGCGCCGGAAAAGAAGAAACAGTCGCCGGTCAGCGAAATCCCCAAGGAAATCATGGAGGGGTTCCGCTACGTCATCGACCATCCGGGGATCAGCCGGCTGCTGCTGATCCTGATCGTGGGCTCGATCTTCGGCCGGCCCTTCACCGACCTGTTTGCGGGCTTCGCGGACGTGGTTTTCAACATGGGGGCGGAAGGGCTCGCCCTGCTGACCTCGGCCCAGGGGGTTGGCGCGGCGATCGGCAGCGTGGTTCTGGCGGGCTATGCGGGCATTATCGGGCTGACCCGCAAGATGGTGTTCTACGTGCTGGTGCTGGCCATTGGCGTCGCCGGGTTCGCCGCGACCGATTTCTTCTGGATCGGGTTGCTGATGTCAGCGGTGACGGGTTACGCGCTGGTCATGCTGGGGGTGATCGAACAGACGCTGATGCAGGCCCCGGTGCCGATCCCGATGCGCGGCAGGGTGGCGAGCGTCTATATCGCCTTCGTGCGCGGATGCCCGGGCATCGGCGCCTTCCTGATGGGCGCGCTGGCGGAAGATTTTGGGCTGCAGGCCCCCATTGCCGGCGGCGCGGCCGTGTGCCTGATCCTGTGGATCTGGGCCAGACGGCGCCAGGACAAAATGGCGGAAACGCTCGAGACCGAGCCGCCCTGATTCGAAAACGGCACCAGCCCTCTCCCCCACCCGGCCACCCACGGGATGATCCTATTGGGTGGCCGGGTGGGGGAGAGGGCTGGTGCGAGTTCGTGCATGCGAACAAAAGGCGCGCATTCGCGCCGACGATTCGGGCATCTGATTCTATTTATCCACAGGAGGGCCCTTTAACCGGATATTGATCGTCCATATGTCATGAGAAGCGGCTATAGTTGTTTTTCAAGGCGCAAGTAGAAGACCGTTGCTGAAATCGTTCCTTACTGTTGCTCTGGCTGTCAGCGTTCTGGCCGGACCGGTCCGTGCGGCAGAAAAGGAAATCGTCGGCAAGGCGGTCGCGCTCGACGGCGCGACGCTGCGGGTCACCCCGGATGGCGCCAAGAAACCCGTCACGGTCAGGATATCGGCGGTTGAGGCCCCGGAAATGAGCGTCTGGCCCTGGGGGCCGCGAGCGCGCGGTACGCTCGACCTGTTCCTGCGCAATTATGACAGCCGTGTTGCCTGCACCCCCAAGGGGCAGGACGAGCTGATGCTGGTCGGCCAGTGCCGCATGGTCGCGGACAATCGCGAACAGGAACTCGATGTCGGCGCCATTATGGTCAGGTCGGGCTACGCGGTGGAAAACCGCGCTGTCGGCGGCGGCGTCTACAGCAAGGCGGAAGTCGACGCCTGGCGCAACAATCTGGGCGTCTGGGCCAAGTTCTGGGCGAAGTGATTTTGGTCTGGTCCGATTAGGGTCTGGTCCGATTAGGGTCTGGTCCGATTAGGGTCTGATCCGATTAGGGTGTGATCCGATCAGGACCTATCAGGCGGCCTGCGCCACGGGCCTCAGCCACTCGCCGCCGATCACGATGCGGTGCATGACGCGGCGGTGACCGGGATAATCGTCGAGCGCGTAATGCAGCACCGAACGGTTGTCCCACAGGGCGAGATCGCCGTCGGTCCAGCTATAGCGGCAGACATGTTCGGGCCGCGTCGCTACCTCCGCCAGGTAATTCATCAGCGGCAGGCTTTCCGCCCGCGTCCAGCCGTCGATCCGCTCCGAATATTTGGGGCTGTAATAAAGCAGCCGGCGGCCGGTGTCGGGATGGATCGCAATTAACGGGTGGGTCGCCTCGAGCCCGGCCCATTTTTCGCGGATGTCGCGGTAGAATTCCTCCGTCACATCGGGACTCGGCTGTCCGTCGCTGCCGTACAGCCGCGATTTGACATGCACGGTCGACAGCCCTTCCAGCATGGTCCGCATCCCGTCCGACAGCGCGTCGCAGGCCGCGCCGAGATGGGCGAACATGGTGTCGCCGCCGAACGGCGGCAGCTCGACCGCCGCCAGCATGGTCACATAGTTCGGATGCGGGTGAAACGACTGGTCCATGTGCCAGAACCCGCCGATATTGCGCCCGTCCTGCGGCTCGCGCGCCACCAGCCGCACCTGCTGCTCCCCGTCGACCCCGGTCATCCCGGTCGCGTAATCGTTGACGTCGAGCTGCCCGAACCGGCGGGCGAAGGCGGCCTGTTCCGCAGGCGTCAGATGCTGGCCGCGAAAGAAGATCGCGCCGCGCTCGTGCAGAACATTCCGTATTTCGGAAAAAATCGCATCGTCGAGCGGCGCTTTCAGATCGACGCCGGAGATTTCCGCGCCGGACTGCGCCGAGAGCGGCCTGATGGTGAGAGTCATGCGCGCGCCTTTCCGGTTGAGGTGTGCATTCTGCCGCAGAATGCGGGGCGCGCAAACGGGGGGATGGCCCCTCCCGCCAACCACAACAACAATCGTCATGCCCAGGCAATCAAATAGCCCGTCATCACCGGGCTTGACCCGGTGATCTCCCTCCGATTTAGGCTCGTTGGCGAAAGATGCCCGGGTCCGGGCCCGGGCATGACGTGTTCTTTTGGAGAGGCCGGAATGGGCATGACCGGAAGCCCATCTGGATCGTCCCTTCTGCCCGTGGCAGAATAGCGGGAATAGCAAGGGAGGACCCCACCATGCCGTTTCGCCCCGCCGACCGCAGGCGCGAGCCTGCCATCCCGATGCAGCCCCTGGTCGACCCCGCCGGATGGACTGCTGACGACCTCGCCGCGAACGACGAGTGGATTTACCAGCTGTCCGAAACGGAAATCGGCGAAATCCGCGACGCGGTCGAAGCCAACAGACGGGCCGGGCGCGACATCCTCGATATTACGCGCGAAGACTTCCCGCTGCCGACCCTCGATGTGGGGCTGCGGGCGCTCTATGACGAGCTGCTGGAGGGGCGCGGCTTCTTCCTGATGCGCGGCATGCCGGTCGACGAATTCGACAAGGATGAGGCCGGCATCGCCTTCTGGGGGCTGGGGCTGCGTTTCGGACGGCCGCTGTCGCAGAACCCGAAGGGCCACATGCTGGGCCATGTGAAGGATTTCGGTGGCGATTACGCCGACCCGCTGGTGCGCGGCTATCAGACCGCGGCGGAGATGTCGTTCCATTCCGACCAGTGCGATTACGTCGCCCTGATGTGCATGCAGCCGTCGAAATCCGGCGGGGCGAGCCGCATCGCCAGCACGGTGACGCTCTATAACCGGATGCTGGAGAAATACCCCGACCTGGTCGAGGAGCTGACGGCGGAGTTCTACATCACCAAGCACGGCGAGACGAAGCCGGGCGAGGACCCCTGGTACAAAATGCCGCTGTTTTCCTTCCATGACGGGTATTTCACCGCCCGCGGCGCCGGCGCGCATATCAGGAAGGCGCGGAGCCTGCCCGGCGTGCCGCCCTTCACCGGGGCCCAGGAAAAGGCGCTCGCCGCCTATCAGGAAATGGCGCGCGAGATCTATTTCGACATGGATTTCCGCCCCGGCGACATCCAGCTGCTGCACAACCACGTGACGCTGCACACCCGCACCGCCTTCGAGGACTGGCCCGAACCGGACCGCAAGCGCCATCTGATGCGGCTATGGCTCGCCGAGGACCGCGGCGGCCGCCCGGTGGTGGACGGGTTCCGCGAGAACATTCAGGGGATCGAGACGGAGGGGACGGTGCCGTGTGCGCCGGTAGATGCGTTCGAGGCGGCTTGAGATCTCTACACGGTTGGAAAAGAATTTGGGGCTGAAGTAGCTAAGGGCCTAATTGAGGTTCTAGCTTTGCTACGATGTACGTTCGCAGAAGTCGCCTTACGGCGCGCCAGCAGAGCAAGCTGATCGAGCATTTCGTAGCC
>Ga0181593_10001928_pt1 | contig 19029 bp, 11 predicted proteins | sample 071ome_19_FD_133756 | JGI IMG/M metagenome (GOLD analysis project Ga0181593, IMG submission 133756) | Coastal salt marsh microbial communities from the Groves Creek Marsh, Skidaway Island, Georgia - 071413AT metaG (megahit assembly) | ecosystem: Environmental > Aquatic > Marine > Intertidal...
CACCTCGACCGCTCGGGTGGTCAGACGTCGTGACCTTGTTTGAGGTCTACTGTAACACCTGTCACGCCGACACCCCGACCGGTGGCGCCCCCTTCCCGCTCACGACCTATGGTGCGGTTCAACCCTACCTAGAGCGGGTCATGGTCAGGTCGATTGAGCGCAGAGATATGCCACCTGGCGGGATCCAAGACCCTGATGACCTCGCGCTCCTCGAGCGCTGGCTCATGGAGGGGGGACAAGAGTGAGCCCGCTACGTCAGCTCAGCGTCACGCTCCTCTGTCTATCCCTCGTGTCCCCCGCGCCCCTGCTCGCTCAACCCTTGAGTGAGCCACAGCGTGCGCCACAGGGTGAGCCACAGGGGGCGTCACAGGGTGAGCCACAGGGGGCGTCACAGGGTGAGCCACTGAGTGGCCCAAGCGCTACGCTCCTCTTTGGGACACAGCTAGAGATTGGAGGTGTGCTCGCGCCCTCGAGGGGCGCCTCAGCCCGAGCGCGTCTCCCATGGAGACCTCGTGAGGAGCATGGGCTCTACCCGGTACGTGCGATGGCCTCTTTGGAGGCGCGACGTGGCTCATGGAGCGCTCGAAGCCAGGCGCGCCTGTACGCCCGTCAGCTGTGGCTCGGCGCTCCCCAAGCCCCCTCTTATCAAGACCCGCTCGGGACAGGGGTCGGGCTCAATGAGCTGTCGCTGTCTTTTCACACGCAAGTCGGGGGTCGCCTTACGCTACAGACGAAAGCAGGTCGCTGGACACCTGACGCCGACCGCGGTCTGAGCCCCTGGTGCCTCGAGGCGAGTGAGCGCCTCTGGTCGCTCGCTCCAGACCCTCGTGACCGAACCGTGACAGGCGCCTCCCTGACCTTGAGCCCACGAGCAGGCCTCGCCTCGAGCGCTTGGGTGCCAAGGTCGATGACCCTCTCCGCCTTCACGCCTAGCGTCGAGCTTACCCCTCAGCCCGAGGAGCGACGACCTGGGCTACGGGGGCTCTTCACTTGGCGCTACGCACACCTCTCAGAGCTCCGCGCCTCTGGGGGTGGGCTGAGGGGAGGGCCACGCTGGGCGCGATTGACGTACACGCTCAACACAGAGACGCTCGAGGGCGAGCAAGAGGGGGCGCTCAAGGGGACGAGAGCGCCGATCAGACGAGCAGGTTTTATCTATACTGGGTCACTCCTCTATCGGGCTGGCTCACGCGCTCCGCTCCCTTATGTCGAGGCGGTTGAGTCCTCACTTGGAGGATATGGGGAGGGGCTCGTAGCGACCCACACGCTCACGAAACAGCTCGGGAGAGGCTCAGTGGCGCTAGGGTATGAGTGGCGTGACCCCCAGCTTGATTTTGCCTATAACGCTCAACATACACTTTCGCTACGTTGCCAAGCTGTTGTATACAATAATCTATCTGTCAGCCTTGAGCATCGACACCTCTGGAGCGCGCGCGATGATCGCCTCTCCTTTGGGTCTTCGCTCACCTTCGCTCAGCTCCGATGGTCTCCGACCTGGGCGTTTTGAGTATGGAAAGGAGCCATGGGATGGACGCGACGACCTCGAGAAAGGACCTCAACACACTGAAGATTGAGGCGTTTTGGATCGTCCGACCGAACCAAGGGACCCTGCTTGATGAGCTCCCCCCCTCAACCTCTCAGAGCCATGTGGGCGTCCGGACGACCTACAGCGGGTTCGAGGTCGACACGGAGAGGCACCTCTTTAGGGGTGGCGCGAGCAAGAGCTTTGGGGAGGGGCTCTCGGCGCCTCACTGCGTGGGTGACTTCCCAAGCCCGATCAAGTTTGGTGACAGCTGTGTAGGCGTGATCGAGAGTGGGAGCGATGAGCTCATTGGTCAGCGGGTCTTTGTGCCTCACCCCCATCAGAGCTTCTTTGGGGTCCACCGTGATAAGCTCTACCCGCTCCCTGACCACATCTCCGATAAGCAAGCCCTCTTAACAAGCGAGATGCTCCGCGCCTTACATGGCGTGTGGTCCGCCTCTCCTCAGGTAGGAGACAGGGTCTTAGTCGTAGGCTCCAGCACCTGCGCGCTCTTAATGGGCTACCTTCTTCAACATCACTATCAGCTCGACGTCACCTTCTGTCCAAGCACACTCATGGCTGAGCTGATCGCCCAGACCCTCAATCTCAGGCTCGTCACGTATAATGAGGCGACCTCCAACGCCACGTGTGTGCTCCACAGTAGCCCCTTTGACGAGACGCTCACCTGGGCGATGACGCGCCTCGCCCCCGGCGCTCGTGCCGTAGACGTGAGCTACCATCTGACTCAAACCCAGACGATCCACGCCCCCGCTGAGGTCCTCGCCCGAGGCGCTACGCTGATCTTTAGCCACCCAACCCACAACAGCTCAGCCCCCAAAGGTATGAACGTCACGGATCAATACCTGACCGCGATTAGGATGCTCGGGGACGCTCGCTTAGACGCCCTCTTTGATGAGCACCCTGTTCAGTTTAGTGACCTCCCTGAGCACGTAAGTGAGCTCTGCCTCAATGAGGAGAGCATGCGATACCAACGCGTCCAATACCCATTCGTGCTACGTAGCCAAGCGCAACGTCGCCCCACAAACGACTACCGCTACCGCTGACCGACGCTCGTGCGAAGCAAGCCTCGTGTGGTCGCGAGCCAGACCTGCGCGCGCCCCTGAGCGCCTCGCGCGCCTCCCTCATCAAAGGACAAGACCCGCTTGATCGTCCCGAGCGGGAAGCTCCCCTCAACCGACACTCGCTCCCAGGTCTCTACCTGTCCGTCACCTCTATAGAGCTTGTCATGTAGCGCGACCCAAACGAGCCCAGTGTTCGGCTCAACCGCTACCGCAGACATCCGTAGCTTAAGCGTCGTGAGACGCGCTTTAAGCTCCTGATTCAGGACAAAGAGCCCCTTATCGGTCGCGACCCAAGCTCGGCCATCTGCACCGACGCTCACGTCATTGATAAAATCGGTCACCCAGCCTGATGACTCAGACAGCAAGGTCATGCTCCTCTTTGAGCCCTTAGCCTGTGTAGGCGCGCCCACCACCGCGAGCCCGCTGTTGGTCGCTAAGAACACCCTCCGGTCTGGGGCGACCGCCACCGCGTTGACCGTAAAGTCCGGTAGCAACGGTGTCTCTGTTAGCTCCTCTTCGCCATCAAAGCCCTGCCTCGCTCCCCAGACCTCGGCCCTCGTTCGATCGGCGGGGATATGGAGCACCCCAACCCCGCTCCCTGACCAGCCTTGGCCCCAGAACAGCGCTCCATAAATCGCGCCCTCTTGATCACAGGCGACGTCCCCCAGCTTTGGCTCACCGACCCTAAAAAGCGCGTCGTTCCAATCGATCTGGGCGAGCGGGACCTCAGCGCCTGGCGTCCACAGCTCAAGGGTGAGCTTGGGCTTAGGTTTAAGCGCTCGTTTAGAGACCATGAAGAGCGTCTGAGCTCCACAGTGCGCGACGCCGAGCGTTCGCCCCTCAGGGGCCTTCATATAACGCCAGCCTCCCCCTCCTAAGCTGAAGGTAGAGGCGCCTTGGAGCTGTGGAACCCAGAGCGTGCCCTCGTGGTCTAAGCTGTACGGTCTCGTCTCATGATACGCTGCGAAGCTCTCTGTCTCGAAGCGCTTACGTAGGCCTCCTTGGTCGCCAATACGGCTGACGACCCCCTGATGCTGACGCGACCAAGAGAGCCAAGGCCTCCCGTCTTGATCTGAGCCTGTAGCCCAAGCTCCACTCGTATAAGGCAGGAGCTCATCAAAGCTCAGGGGGTCAAGGCGCAGTTGAGGGCCCCCTGCTGTCTCTTGGGTAGAGCGCTGCAAAGACAAGCGTTGGTCTGTAGGCGAGCCTGAGCTCGTCGAGTGGGCTCGGAGGCCCTCCCGCACCACCCACCAACCACGCTCCCCCTTGAGTAGCGCTGTCCCTCCCCATGGCGCGAGCTGGAGCGCCCCCTCCCCCTCGGACCCTCTGATCGTCATCGACCGCCACTGACCCTTGTCTTCAACAGACAACGTGGGCGCGCCCCCCTCCACTGTCGGCGCGCACAGGGCGAAGCTCCTCACTTGACCCTTGTCTGCGACCTCCCCTTTGGACGTGACCGCTTGAGCGCTCACGAGCTGAAGTGGTGAGCTTGGGCACACCGCCCCACGCTTCAATCGCTCGGGGTCAAGCTGACTCAAGAGCTCTACCGCTGGGCGCTCATCGACCCCCAGAGGCTCACCCCCGTCCTGCCAGATTCGCTCCGCGACCGAGATCAGCTGTGGGGTTTGAAATGCAGGGTCATGAAGCAACACCCACGCGCCCCCACCACGCTTCATCGAGATCTGAGTCGCGCTCATACGCTCTAGCCTGCCGGCGATCTTCCCTTTCTTTAACCAACCGAAGCCCCGCTCACCCGCCCACCACGCTCCACCGGAGCTCCTCGGCGAGAGCTGACGCACCTCACCTTGATAGAGCCGTCGCCAAGCTTGATCCCCCAAGAGGTCTCTCCACTGTGCGTCTAACCACACCTCTCTCCGATAGATCCCTCCGGAGGTCGCGAGATACACCCGAAATCGGCTCGCGACCTCTACAGGGGGTGGTGGGAGCGCCCGCTTAGGTTGCGCTGTAGGAGCGGGGCTCGTCGTGGTGTCAATCACCACGTCACTTAGGTCGAGCTCGACCACCTCCTCAGTTCCTTGAGCCAAGCTACCCTCTGATCCCTCACCCTCTATCTCAATCTCTAGCCCCTCCTCCTCAATCTCGATCCCATCGAGGTCGATTATGCTCTCTTGCGCAGGCGCTTGGGCTGGCCCCCTTTGAGGTTTAACCTCCTTCATTTTTTTAAGATAAGACTCATAATATCGAGCGCGCGCTCGGTTGAGGCGACTCACCTCAAGGCGCTCAACCCACAGGTCGTTTACCTGGACGCTACTTGGGAGTGGCGTTGAGGCTCGATGCAGTCGCTCACTCGTCAGGTTCCACGCCAACAGTTGACCTTGGGCGACCCCCCACAGGGCTCCCTCTCCCTGCCTTAAGAGCTCGATCACCTCTTGATCTGAGCTACGCTCCCACTCTGGGCTTGAGCTCACGAGGCTCGGGTGCCTCACCCCACCACAGCCACTTAGGGTCAGGAACCCAAGCGCGATGAGTGAGCACAGCGCCCTCTTTAGCCTGAGCGCATGACGTATCACACGCACGCAAGAGGGCAAGTTAAGGACAGCATACAGCACAGGGCGCTCCTGTTGATCTGTGGAGGGTATAGGGTGTGATGATCACAGCTTAGGGGGCACGCTATGCCCCTGTATTGTGCATAACGCCTGAAGACGTTATAGACAAGCGAGCGCTCCTCTTTATACACCTTGAGCTTACATGCCTGTGACGACCTCTCCTTATATAAAACGACCCATGACGCTGTCTAAGCGCCTCGCGTGGGCTACGGTGTGTCTGTCTTGTCAGCTCGGTAGCCTCGCGTTCGCTCAAGAGCGCCTCACCCTGTCAGAGGAGCTCGCCCCTTACCAGCTCACCCCTGCAGGGGTCATCAACCGCCTCAGAGCGATCAACCAGGGCGTGCGCGTACGGACGCTCCGCTTAAATGTTAAGGAGGCGCTCACCCGTAGCGAGGCGAGCCTACTCCTACAGCGTGCGAGGTTAGCGCTAGAGGGCGGGGAGGCCCATGAGGTCATCTCAGACCTACGTGGTGAGCTGATCCGTGAAGGGCTCAAGGGGGACCCAAGCTATCCACTCCTGCTGATCACACTCGCCAAAGCTGAGCATCAGCAAGGGCTCTACCAGAGCGCAGAGGGGCACCTCGCCGAGGCGCTCAAGGTAGGCGCGATGGCTCGAAACCGTTATGAGGCGGCGCTCATCATGGCGCTCGACTACACGCTCATCCAACCGGCTCAGCTCGCTCAGCGCTGGTCAACCTATCTAGCGCTCTGTAAGCGTGGTGGTCGCCCACCAAGCCCTGCGGTGACCTATAGGGTCGCAAAGGCGCACTACCTTGCCGGGCAGCTCACAGCGTCTCAGAGGCTCTTGGAGCCTCTCTTAAAGGGGCAGACCTTTAAGCATCGGGCGAGCTTCATTTTGGGGCTGATTGACTTAAAACGTGGCGCTGTCAAGGAGGCAGAGGAGCGTCTCAGCGCCCTCGATGGCCTCGTTCAGCAGGCGCGCCTTAATGAGGCTCGCCGTCGCTTGAGCGCAGAGCCAGAGACCCCCTATGTGTTGGTCAGTCAAGGGCCAATCACAGACAGCTATGGGGTGAGCTCAGGCTCCCTTAAGGTCCAGTGTCGCCCCGACCCAAACGCCGATGACCAGCGTTGCCCAGCCTCGCGACCCGATCGCGGTGCCCCTGACCTCGTGGCCTCTGAGCTGAAGGCGCTCTATGGTGAGGCGCTCACGGACGAGCTCCAAGAGACCATCGAGCGTGTAGAGCGAGAGCTTGCAGAGGACCAGCACAACAAGACAGCGTCTCGAGGAGGTCAGCGCGCGCTCCCGGCTCGAGAGCTCGGTCCTATCCTTGATGAGGTCGGAGCGGCGCTCAAGATCTCCCGCGCTCGGCTCGCGCTCGTTGAGGGGAGATATGAGCAAGCGTGGAGCCTATACAAAGGGGTCCCGGTTGGGAGCGGGTGGGCCGATGAGGCGCTCTTTGAAGGGGTGTACCTCCTGAGCGCCCGAGGCGCTTATAAGCAGGCCGCTCGTCTCCTGACTCAGCTCTTAGGTCAAGCCGGTGAGATGCGTAGCAGAGACGGGACCTCTACCGACCTCACCTTATGGCTGATCGAGCTCCTCTATAAATCAAATGAGCTCTTGCTCGCCCAAGATGAAGAGACGTACCTCAAGCAGAAGCTCAAAGCGGACCAACAAGCGATCGAGCAGGTAGGTGAATCCGAGCTCTACTTCGATGAGGTGCTGAGCTGGTTTGATGACCAAGAAGCCCAGCGCCTGGAGCGGAGCTACATCGCCCTTGAGGGTCTAAAAATTGAGCTCATGTCCTCCAAGGCCCTCTATAATGAGCTCGCGCGTTACCTCTCTAAATCTGAGTACCCTAGCACCCAAGAGGCGCTCGAGTTTGTCAAGCAAAGGCGACGCGCGCTCGACTCGATCTTATCGAAGCTGTCTACCCTCACTGAGCCTTGGGAGCGCTGGTCACGCGAGCGAGAGGCGCCCATCCTCGGGCTCCCAAGCGTTGAGATCAGCACCTCGCGTGTGAAGGAGAGCGTGGCTCGCCTCTCGGGGCGACTCGGTCAGCTCGAGCTCCTCAGTGAGTCACGACGTAAGGGGATCAAGCGCTCACTCCCAACCTGGCTCGCCCAGATCAGACAGAGCGTCACCCAACAGCAAAAGAAACTCACCCAGCTGAGCGCTCAGCTCGCTCAGCTCAACGCGCTGATGAAGCGAGAGGCGCTCCGTCGCGTCAAGGCCGCCCAAGCGCGCCTCATCTTGAGCCCTACCGAGTCTACTTTTTGGGCCAAAGAGCGGGCGAGTGATGACCTGAGCCAGATGTTTAGCTCGCTTAAACGCGAGCTCCAGCCTCTCAAAGACCTCTACGCTCAAGGTCAAAGTAGCCAGACAGCGATCTCTACCTTAGAGGTCCTCGCCCCTTACGTTCGCCCGCCGAGCCAATCCCCTCGCCTCCCCGCTGACATAGAAAGCGCTCAAGCTGTAGAGCCTGCGGATGAGCTCCCTGTTGAGCGAGAGCTAGGAGAGGAGCCCCCCCCCACTGATCCGCAGACGGGAGAGGGGAGCTCACTTGAGCAGGAGGACACCCCACTTGAGCGAGAAGAGGAGCTTGAGCTCCTCGAGTGAGGGGAGCGCCTAAAGCTCGCTGAGTCGCTCCGCGAGGCGCTCATAGTCAGCGAGCGTGTTATACGCCTGCGCAGAGATCCGTAAGAGGTCGGGGGCGCCCGTATAAGGGCTCGGGATCACTGGGACCTCCACGCTACGCTGAAAGAGCCACTCTTGGAGAGGGTGAAGCGTCGAGTCCCCAATCGCGAGCCTCGCCTTCGCGGTGAGCTCAGCGGGGACAGGGATCGAGGCCATCTGCCCTAAAGCCTGCTCTGGTGGGAGTGAGGGCTCTGCGTCACCCCACATCTGTCTCACGAGCGAGGCCCTCGCCTTAATGATGAGCTCGTGGTTCCTCGCCACGATCGACTGCCAACCACCATGCCGTTCGAGCCAGTCTAGGGTCGTGGGGAGAGTGACCCAGGCTGAGAGGTCACGGGTCCCTGTCCAATCAAATTGCGCGTGTAGCCTGCGCTCAGGCGAGGCGTCATAGCCGTGACTGATCACAAGCGGGCTCAGCTGGCTACGCCAGCGCTCCCCCACACACAGCGCCGCGCATGACTTAGGGCTCATCAGCCACTTGTGCGCGTTCCCAGTGTAGAAGTCAGGGCTCAGCTCAGAGAGGTTTACCCTCACATGTCCGGGCGCGTGCGCTCCATCCACTAAGCTGAGCGCCCCCTGATGTACGGCGAGCTCAATCAGCTCTTGGACAGGAAACACGAGGGCGGTAGGGCTCGTGATGTGATCGATTAACAGGAGGCGGGTCTCTGGGCTACACTGCGCTTCAAAGGCCTCCACGACCTGTTTAGACCAGCGCTCATATGCGCCGGGCGCCTTGGGGTCCTTCACCCCAAATGGGGTCTCGGCGATCCGCACCGTGACCCCTCGCTGACGACTGAGCTCGCTTAACATGTTCAGGCACGCCCTGTACCCATCTCGACTCACGACGACCTCGTCTCCCGCCCGCCACCTGACCGCCCGTAAGGCGGTCGCGACCCCTTCGCTGGCGTTACTCACCAAGCAGAGCCCCTCTATGGAGGCACCCAACAGCTCAGAGAAGCTGGCTCTGGAGCGCTCTAAACGCTCAGGTAAGGACCGTAGAAAATAGGACACTGGAGAGCGTTCAAGGGACTCTTGTTCTGCGCTCTGTGCTCGTAGGAGCTCTCTTGGGCACGCCCCAAAGGAGCCATGATTTAGGAAGGTCAGCGTGGGGTCAAGGTGCCACGCGCTTGGGTCGATAAGAGGCTCATCAAGCGGGTATAGAGATAACTGAGACATGAGCTGACCTTAAAAGCGTTCGCGCGAACAGGTGGGGTAGATGTAGCCTACCGCGTCCCTCGAGGAGCTACAACGCTCAGCTCAACGCTCAGCTGTGCATCCTGAGCTCCTCTGCGGGGACCCTCAGGACCTCACCCTCATGCTCCGAAAGTCGCCTCAGCCGACTCCAGACCTCAGCCTCTTCAAAGTAGCTCAAGGCGAGATCAACATAGGTAGAGTGATGCCGAGCCTCGCTGGCGAGCAGGCCTCGATAGAGCTTCGCGAGCTCCTCATCTTGTCCCTCGAAGGCCTCTGCGAGCTTAGACATACGCTCACAGCTCCTCGCCTCAATCAGGGCACAGCACAAGAGGGTATCGAGGAGCTTACAGGGCTCCTCTTGCCTTACCTCTCGCATCAAGAGCCCCGCATACGCAGAGGGCTTCTGACGTGCATAGCTCACTCCACGCGCCTCAAGGTGGCTTAACACCAGCTCAAAGTGAGCGAGCTCCTCTCGAGCGAGCGCGGAGAGTGGCTTGAGGAGCGCGCTGTGCTCTGGGTAACGAAAGATTAAATTAATCGCGGTGCTCGCGGCCTTCTTTTCACAGTGCGCGTGATCTAAGAGCAGGTCTTCGACCGATGAGGTCGCCTGCCTCACCCAAGCCTCGCTTGTCTCTGTACTCAGCCTTAACATCGTCATCTGTCTCCTTGGTCGGCGCTGAGGACTGCTCAGCGGTTCGTCTTCACCAAGTTCAACATCCACTCGCTCCCACGATGCTCTGAGAGCTCTAGTCGATAGAGTGGTCGCTCATAATACCCTTCAGCCCGGACGACGACGTCACGATCGAGGGGGACATCACAGACCATTGAGCCTGAGCAGAGCAAGCGCTCTTGATGGCTTTGGTCAAGTACATAGATGTCAGCTTTTGTCGTCACAATCAGCCTGATCTGCTCTGCGCTGAGGTCGCGACGACCGAGCTTCGTGGGCTCGGGCTTTGGCGCGGCTGCCTCTACTTGAGCGATCTTCACCTCCGAAGAGGGTAGCGCAGGGATCTGTTGAGCGTCGAGTGGGGGTGGGTCGCTTGGGAGCTCAACGCTGATTGACCCACGCGAGAGCCCCCCCGAAAGGAGCGCCTTGATGTCCGCGAGATACAGCCAGGATAGCGACGCGATCAAGGTAAACACCCCAAGGTGGAGGGCGAGCCTCAGCCCATTTGTAGACTGTAGCCGAGCCTCTCTGGGGGACACATGACGGCTCGAGCGCCTCGGGGTTGGGTGATCGGCAGGGTTCACGGTCCCAGGATGTAAGCGCCGACGGGGTCGCTGGCTTGTGTCAATCGGTGAAGGGGTCGTCGATTGTTGTAAGGACTGTTGACGACCGGACTCAAGCGTGAGCGCCGCACGACCAACGAGCGCCATATCAAGGGTAGAGAGCTCAGGTCGAGCGGCCTGCTCAGCCTCACCCTCGATCTGGTCATGTGATGGGGGTTGCTCCTTCGGGAGCTGGCTGTGGATCACAGACTCATTAATCTTGCTTGGACGAGGGCGTGGAGAGGAGGGGCCCTCCTCACGGACCTTGAGGTCTTCATAGCCCTCAACACGATAGATCGGGTTGTCGTGATCGACGGTCAAGGGGGTGGCAGGGAGGCTGTTACTACGAGACCTTGGGTTCGGCTCATCAGCGAGGGTGTGCACAAACCCACGGCCAAAGAGCTCACGCTCATCACTGATTTGGGCGCCCTTAACCGACTCAAATGCGCGCTTGAGCTCAGCCTGCCTCGCAGGTGACTCTTGGAGCGTGTTCGCGACGATGTTCATCGCGCCTGGCGCGTCGCTCTGTACACGCTTCGCCGCGTCAGGAGCCAATGAGCTGAGCTTAGCCCTACGATCCACATTCAACCGCGCTGGAGGGGCGCTCACCTCGATCTGCCGGAGCTCCTGCAAGCTTTCCTCAGCTGCTCTCAGCTCAAGCTCTGTGTAGCTTGAGCCATAGTCATCTGTCGACTCATTAAGCTCAGGATGCGCGTCAACGCGCTCCTCTTCGAGGTCCCCATCAAACGACGCATATGAGTGCGCCCACTGCTCCTCTGAGCTGTCAAAGCGAGGCTCAGGCTGTCGCTCCTCGTATGTTAGGTCAGCTGGATATGGTACGTCAGCGGGAGGCTGATCCGACCAGCGTCGCTCAAGGTCATCTGGTTGTGTGTACCCATCGAAGCGTAGCCCATCAGGTGCCTCATGAGGAGGAGGCTCACCCTGTGACACAGGGTATGAGGGAGCGTGTTCACGCTCCACCGCCTGAGCAGGGGGAGCCTTCAGCTCTGAGGTAGAGACTCGATCATAGGGCGCGGTTGGCTCAAAGGCCTCTATCCCTTCGATATGTACCGGGTTAGGAGCATAGGGGTTACTCGGAGGAGAGATGTCGAGCTCCGCTCCCCAGTCCGCTTCAATCGGCGCACGAGACGGGTGAACCGCGCCGGGGATCGGGGTAGGCTCATCCTCTCCAATCGGCTGTCCATACAGATCATCAAAACGCTCATGCCCCAGCGCTGAGACCTCCATCGTCTCAACCCAGAGTGGAGCCTGGGGAGCGTAGTCATCTCCCACGTCACTCGGGCTTAGAGGCTCAAGCACCTGACGCTCCTCAAGCGTCTCAAACAAGATCATCACAGAGCTTGTTGAGTCTCGGCGGAGCAGGTGTGGGCTGACCTTGAGGGTCAGGGCGCGACCCTTAGCGTGCGGGTGGTGTAAGATAATGAACCGCCCGAATTGATCTCGGACCGCGTCTGCGATCTCACGAAAGTCTCTTTTTAAAGAGAGGAGCCCTTGGTAGCCTGTCAAGAGATCAAAGAGCTCTCGGCGCTTGAGTTCAGACTCATCGCTCGCACCAAAGACGCTCCTGAGGCCAGGTTGAGTGTAGCGGAGCTGACCGCTCAAGGCGCTGATTGAGATCAGCTCTATGCTGTTGCTAAAGACACGCTTAAGTTGCGCCTCATATTCATTTGGGTAGCGGACCAAGATCGCCTCAATGAAGGCCTGATGCGCTAAGTAAAAGAGGTCATACAGCTCCCCTCTGACCGCGTCTTGTACCTGATCACTCCAGTCGCCCATATATGTATTGAGGCTAGGGGTCAACAGAGGCCCACACATGAGCGGAGCGATCTCAGGGGACTTTGGGTTGAGGTTAGGCGTAAGCTGGTCAATTAACACCAAGAAGCCTTGTGAGAGGCGCCTCGCTTGGACCTGTGAGAGCAGCGTAATGTAATAGGTAGCGTTCACCTTGATTAAGTGCGGTTGAGCGCGACCGAAGTTGGGCGTCTCAGAGATGCTCCTCGCCCAGTCCTCTGCCAGCTCCCCTGTGTAGCTCTTGAGGAGCCACCGGAGGAGTTCTTGTGGGTTGGCGTCATCATCGTCTTCGAACGTAGGCGCGGGCCCAACGCTGAACGGAGAGGGTGGCGCTGAGCGAGCGTTTGGCTGAAGTGAGCGCTGGAGTAATGGACGAGCGCGAGGCCCACGCGAGCGCTCATCGGTTAAGGCCTCGGGCTCATCTGCAGGCAAGAAGCTGTCTCTAGGCGTGGGTCGTTTCCTCCGCTCAGAGAGGAGCCTCTCTAGCGTCCTTCGTAGCGCGTCAGCGCTCGCAGGTCGACCCTCGGGCTTCAGGTTTAAGCACATCTCTAAGAGGCGCTCAAGTTGCACAGGGGCGGTCGGCACTCGATCGCGGAGCTTAGGTAAAGGCTGGCTCAGATGTGCGTCTACCCCATCTGCGAGCGTGGGTTGAAATGGTGGTTTCCCTGAGAGCAGGGTGAACATCAGCGCGCCGAGCCCATAGAGGTCTGTCGCGGGAGATAGCACTTGACGCCTCAACTGCTCTGGCGACATGTACAGATATGAGCCTTGAGTGAGCGAACGCGCGCTGGGCGTAGTGAGGCTCACCGCCGACCCAAAGTCGATCAGCTTGATACGAAGCCCCTGCTCGGGCGTGCTCCCTTCAAGCAAGAACACGTTCTCAGGCTTCAGATCGCTGTGAATATGCCCCACTCTGTGGAGCTCAGAGAGCGCCTTGAGGAGCTCGATCGCGACCATCATCGCGTCCTCAATCGAGAGCGGCCCATGGACGCCTAGGTGACCCTTTAGATCTCGGCCTTCAAGGAGCTCCATGACGATGTAAGGCCTACCCGAGTGTGTCTTCTCGTAGTTAAACACCCTCAAGATCTGAGGACACCGGACCCGCATCATCAGCTCTGCTTCACGTCGGAAGTGGTCTCGTGCAGCGTCTTGCACGTCGACGCGCTCACTGAGGATCTTAATCGCGACAGGGCGACGCTCATCAGAGGGGAGATGAGCGCGCCACACTTGGCTGAGCGCGCCCGCACCGATCAGCTCTTGTAGCTGATAGGTACCAACTTGATCTCCTGGCCTCAGCGGTTGATCTGCGCCATTACCTCGCATTAGGGTGAGCCTCACTTCCACTCTGAACGTCACGTGTGTAGCAAGTATGCGCCAAATTGAGAAGCGATAAAACGAGATTCTTACGCTTTTTTAGGGATTTAACTCTAAACAAAAGTTCAGTGTTTTTTATCTCCAATCTCACTAGGTAGCTCTCTAACCCTCAGCGTGAGGCCCTTTACATTGGGGATCAGGCTAATCTGTCTATACAACGTCTTACCTTTTACTTTCTCAACTTTAGCATCTTTGGTAGCAGAAGCGTTCGTTTGTCCAGCTTGACGTGAGCGCGTCGAGGTTGACGGCTGAGTGGCTTGCTGAGTGGCTTGCTCAGAGGCTGAGGCGTGTGCGCGTCGCGCGACGCGCTCGGCTCGATCCTTAAACTCCTGAAACAAGTCGCGCACCCGCTCCGCAGTGTCGCTTCGGTAACGCAGTGTCAACACAGAAGCGGAAGAGGAGCGCTGAGACCCCGTGACCAGCAGGGGGTCCCCTTGAGCTTTGAAAAAAGCGTGGGTTCGAGGATGTAAACCTGACTCAAGGCTCGCTTGATCGAAGCTTAAGATTAAGCCACCTCCTGTGGAGCTTGACAAAGCGGGCGCGGGCCAGCTCGAGGGTGTCTCCTTGAGCTGGACAGCGCTCCCTTTTGCGTCGAGTTGGACACCCTGTAACCAACGCGGAGCGCGCTCACCCATGGCTTGGATCGCCCCCCAGAGCAGCTCTGGTTGCATGCTACGGAGCGCTACCCAGCCCTTCAGCGCCTGTCGCCCCTCGCTAGGGAGCTCACTTAAATGAACCTCGAGCCCACGTATGTGACCCGTGAACATCTTAAAAATCGGGAGCTGATCGATCGTCTCTGAGCTCAAGGCCAGCCGATTCAGGCTCTTAATGATAGGACATGACCACGGCGCGCGCCTCCATTGAGCGAGCCTCCTCAGCAAGGGCTCTACCCCAAGTGGGTTGAGAGAGACACGAGCCGCGAGCGCGGGTCGCGCCTCTTCGGCGTCCTCTGGGAACGCGTCATGAGGGAGCGCTAAGCCACTCAGCAGGCTGAGCGCCTCTGGGCTGAGGTGGAAGAGCGTCTCAATCGTCTCTTGGGATGGAGAGGCCCCGAGTGAGATCAGCGGGAAGGTAGAGCTCACCGCGACAAGCTCCCCTGCGCAGGCTCCAGTCAGCTGTGCGGGCAAGGGGAGAGACAGCGCCCGAGCGCTTTGAGCGAGCGCGGGTGGCGCGCTCCCAAGCAGTGAGGAGAGGACGCCATGCAGATCAATCCAGCCAGTAGGCTCGATCTCCTCTCCGAAGACCAAGAGCCTCTCCTTGAGCGTGTCAGCCGTCAACGGGCGCGCAGGCGGGCTCAGGACATCCGACAAGAGCACAGGCTCTGCGCTCCTCGGTAGGAGGCTGACTTGTATCACCCCCGCAGGCCCCTCACCCAGCGGGCTCAGCTTGATGATGAGAGTCCAGCGTTTAAAGGCACGCCTCCAATAGTAGCCTCTTGGGTGGGCGCGCGACTCAAAGCCATAGGTGACGCCCTGAAGCTGAGCTTTGACCCAGTCGCTGAAGAGACGTCTCTCATCTACCGTGAAGGCTAGAGTGGGGATGAGGCCTGTCCCATAAAACGCGACCTCTGGGAGCCGCTCAATCCCCACCGATCGCCAGCCTGCTCGGTCGCTGGGGAGCTGGAGCCTCTCTCTCAGCGCGCTGAGCTCTTTGGATTGCTCTCCATCTAGCTTAGAGAGCAGCTGCTCCCAAGCGGTCACCCGCTCGGATTCATTCGCCCGCCAATACCTCCAGAGCGCTTGACTGTCCTCCTCACGCCACGCGCTGAGATGACCGAACAGATAAGGCGTTTCAGCTGGGATCAAGGGCGCGAGCTTCATGTTGACAGCGCGCTCAGGCGGAGCGCCGTCGCACACCAAAACGCTTAAGCTGAGCGTAGTGAGCATACAAAGAGCGCTCACCACCCGTCTAAGGGAGGGTGAGCTCACGGTGGCCTCTCGAGTTGTCTTCACGCTGTACACCTCCATCGGACAGGCGCCATAAAGAGCGACATCTGCCTATCTGTTATTGATAAGGAATAGTAACCCTCTATACCTTGTTTTAACTTTTAAGTCAGATGACATCACCTCTCCCTCATAAGGCCCCCCAATGAAGTTCAGGTTCCCTTTTGGGCTCAAGCGTCTCACACCCACCAACCGAGGAGGTGTGAGCTACGCGGAGATGAGCCCCCAGCAAAAGAGTAAAGCGCTCGAGCGAATGTATCATGAGCATGGGCACACCCTGTACCGGGTCGCGCTTAAGCTCAGCCGAAGTGAGGTCGCCGCTGATGATCTCATGCAGGACACGATGCTGAAGGCGACGAAGTACCTCCACTCCTTCGATGGGAGGAGTGAGCTCGCGTGGCTCAAGCAGGTGATGAAGACCTGTTTTATCGACACCTACCAGCATAATAAAAAGCGTCACGCGATCCGAGGGGGGGCCCTTGAGTTTGATGACCGTATCACGAGACAGGTCGATACACACGACCTGAACGGTGAGCTACAAGAGCTCTACAAGGAGCTCCTGAACCACTCTGGTGATGGCTGGCAAGAGGCCTTCACACAGCTCATTAATGATGACCTGCTGTCTGGTCTAGAGACGCTCAGTAAAGAGCACAGAGACATCCTGATTATGTCACACCTGATGGACATGCCCTACGAGGAGATCGCGGAGGAGCTCCAGGTGCCCCTTGGGACAGTCATGAGCCGACTTTATCGCGCTAGAAATAGGCTTGGGGAGTCTGTCGCGAGCCGGAGCGAGTCCCTCGCTCGACAGCTCGCTGCTCAGAGCGGACAGCGCAGAGGGACGAAGCGTGGAACACGCTCGAAGAGCACAGCACAGACGAAGGCTAAGGCTAAGGCCGATCACATGAAATCATCCAAAACGAAGACATCCTCCTCTTATGACGGAGCTGAGCGCTCGACGCTCTCAGACTCTGGAGTGACCTCATGAACACACATAACTACCTACCTCACCAGACACACATCACCGACAGTGAGCTCACCCTCTACTCCGATCGCCTCTTAAGTGATGAAGAGTGTCAGCTGATCGAAGAGCACTGTAGCCGCTGTGAACGCTGTAATGAGGCGCGTGTGTCCTCTCTTAAGGTCCACATGCTCTTCGACGTGGCCTTCTCCGACCCGCTCCTCTCGGAGCAACGATATGAGGCGGCCTTAGCGCGTAACTGGAACGTGATCTCTTCTGAGCTTCAGCGTAAGGCGCGAGAGGAGCGTCGTGCTCAGAGCGCCCAAGAGCGGTTAGGTGGCTCCATGAGCTCTGCGCTCTCGCTCTTTAAGAGGCGCCTCACGTCGGTAGCCCTCATGGGGCTCGCGGTCGCCACAGTCTTCCTGTCAACAACGGGCTTCAAGAGCACCTTGGTCGACTTTGTCGTCAGCTCACATGAGCATGAGTGGCCAAGTGAGGTTCAGGCCTCAGAGCTTGGTCAGGTTCAGAGCTGGTTTGCGAAGCACGCAGAGGCCGGCGTCGCGCTCAAGGTCCCTCAGTTCATCGGCCCTCAAAAGCAGGCCCTCCAGCTTGAGACCGCTCGGCTCAGCCTCGCTCAGGTCGCCCCAGAGCGATTTGTTCGTACAGCCCACCTCATCTATCGCCTAAAGCACAGCGACCAACGCATCACGGTGCTCGCCTTCCGAGGCGCGCCTGAGGCGATGGATGAAGGGGAAGAGCACAAGGTCTCGGGCGTAGGTGTCCGCCTGATTAGGCGAGGGACGCTCAACGTAGCGCACTACTCACGGGGTGAGCTGTCGTATGTCCTCACCTCTGGACTGAAGCAACGTGAGCTCTTAAAGTTGATCAAGGCAGACCTCAACCGCTGAGCGCTCAGCGCTTAAAGCTTAGAGACGACCCCACGAAGCAGAGGTACGATCCGAACCTTAGCGAGCTCGCTCGCCTCCTTGACCTCATCATGGCTCAGCGGTTGACCGCTTAACCCCGCGGCCTGGTTGGTGATGACGCTCAGCGCGGTCACCTTGACGCCACACTGCGCCGAGACGATCACCTCAGGGACTGTAGACATCCCCACAGCGTCCGCTCCAATCCGGTGGAGCATGCGAATCTCAGCGGGGGTCTCATACGAGGGACCTAACATCGCCGCGTAGACCCCCTCCCGGAGCGTAGTCCCCTGCTCACGGGCGACCTCTCTCCAGAGCGCTCGGATATCATCTGCATACGCGAAGGTCATGTCAGGGAACCGAGGCCCAAAGCTCTCGAGGTTCGGTCCTCTGAGGGGGTTGTCCCCTAAGAAATTAAGGTGATCCTCTATTAGCATAAGGTCACCTACCTTAAAGTCGGGGTTCACACCTCCCGCGGCGTTTGTGACGAGGAGGGTCTCTACTCCAAGCGCGCGTAGCACATAAATGGGGAAGGCGAGGCTGCTCATTGGGTACCCCTCATAATAGTGAACGCGACCCTTCATGCACACACAGCGCTGGCCTTCAAAGGTCCCAATGACAAGGCTCCCCTCATGGCCAACGATCGTGCTTCGTGGGAAGTGAGGGATCTCCTCGTAAGGGATCACCGTCGCGTCCTCAAAGTGATCAGCGATAAACCCTAAACCTGACCCTAAAATGAGGCCGATTGAGGGCGTCAAGTGCGCCCGTGCTTTAATCACCTCAACCGCGTCTTTAATCTTTGCGAGCGCCTCTAGCTCCGCTTGGCTCCGCTGATGATTTGTACTCTCACTCATGTTCTCTCCCTTAGCTGAGCGCTCAGGCAGCTCTCCTTGGCCTACCGCTCCCACTCAATCACCTTATGTAAAGTAGCGCTCAGCGTCCGCTCGCGCTTTGATTCAACTGTGCTATATCTCGCTATACAGCCTGTGCTTCCTAAAGTCATACAAAAGGCACAACGCCTCCCTTATAGCACAGCGTTTATCAATTAGCATGGGACAAGTGATGATTAAAACAGAAATAAACCGTCAAAGCGCGGTCCCTTATATCGCTCGTCTCCGATGGCTAATGAGGCTCCGTTGGCTCGCCTTGCTTGGGGTGAGTGGTGGCTCGACGATCGCTGTGCTTGGGCTCGTCACAGGGATCAACCGCCCGATCGTCACCCTCGCGATCGTGATCGGGGTCGCGAGCAACGCGTATATCCAATGGAAGATCAGCCACCGTGAGACCGTAGACATTGAGGGGCTACATGTTCATCAAGCGCTGTTAGACATCGTCGTTCTGTCCTTAGTGCTCTGGGCGAGCGGTGGGAGTGCCTGCCCCTTTATTGGGTTCTATACCTTCCCTGTCTTACTCGCGGCGCTTTTGTCTGGAAAGCGCACCTTTTGGCCTACCGCGATCGCCTCAATCACAGGACTAGGCTGGCAGGTGCTCAGCGCCCACTATCCTCCCCTTCAGGTCGGTCAATGGAACCCCTCTCCCGCGTGGGGTGAGCTCCTCTCGCTCGCGGCGACAACGATCACAATTGGGATGGCAGCCTACTTCGCGGCGCGGTTCACGGACACCTTGAAGGTGCAGGTGCAGGCAAGGCACGCAGCAGATGAGCTCTTACAGCTGACCTTTGATCGCCTCGAGGCCGGACTTGAGCTCATCGAAGGAGAGCGGGTGA
>Ga0181593_10001933_pt1 | contig 19017 bp, 16 predicted proteins | sample 071ome_19_FD_133756 | JGI IMG/M metagenome (GOLD analysis project Ga0181593, IMG submission 133756) | Coastal salt marsh microbial communities from the Groves Creek Marsh, Skidaway Island, Georgia - 071413AT metaG (megahit assembly) | ecosystem: Environmental > Aquatic > Marine > Intertidal...
GAGGGCTGGCATCATGACGCACGGAATGAATATCACGCAGTCTTTCCATCTGGTCGTGGGCAACCTGTTTGACGAAGGCTATTGACGCCAGTACCACACCAACACCTACGGCAGTAATCAGGTCAACAAATACGGTCAGGCCAACCACGATCACCATCAGTGCCAGGTCCCAGCGCGGGCCGCGATGGGCATTCTTGATGTAACTCCAGTCAATGATGTCCAGGCCCACCTTGATCAGGATGCCGGCAAGTACAGCATTAGGAATAAAACTTGCGTAGGTGCTTAATCCCAGTACCACCGCAAGTAGGACCAAGGCATGGATCATGCCTGAAACACGAGTACGACCACCGGTACGAATATTGACTACAGTACGCATGGTGGCACCAGCACCTGGCGCGCCGCCAAACAGGCCGGCAAACATATTTCCGATACCCTGCCCAATTAGCTCCTTGTTGGATTCATGGCGAGTACGGGTCATATTATCCGCAACCAGAGAGGTCAGCAGGCTGTCAATGGAACCAAGCAGAGCGAGCACGAACGCCGCTTCTGCAATGATGAGGAAAGACACTGAATCAAAGGTGGGTATGTGGATAGATGGCAGGCCAGATGGGATTTCACCGAGGATCGGGGCGCCGCCCAGGAGCAAACTCATTAATGTACCAATGATGAGGGCTGCCAGAGCGCCTGGGACAAACTTGCCAAGTTTGCCTGGCCATTTCAGGGCAATAATCAGTGACAATGCGCCAATGATCAGGGCGTTGAAATTAATGTCTGACAAGGCAGTTGGTGTGTAGAACAGGGCATCCAGGGTGCCAGCTGGAGCATCATGACCCAGCATGGGGCTGATCTGGAGAATGATGATGATCCCGCCAATACCGCTCATGAACCCGCTGATAACCGGGTAGGGTACCAGGCGAATATATTCACCGAGCTTGAAGACGCCAAGGACAATCTGGAACAGACCGGCAAGCATGATGGCGGTAAAGATCAGGCTGGTATTGCCCATCAGGTCGGGATGGGCCGCAATACTGGCGGCAAGTCCCGCGCAGACGACGGTCATGGGGCCGGTAGGGCCGGAAATCTGGGGTTCGGTACCGCCGAACAAGGCGGCAAAGAAGCCTACAAAAATGGCACCGTACAAACCTGCAATGGGGCCAAGGCCGGAAGCCACACCCATGGCCAGGGCCAGGGGCAGTGCGACCACACCGGCGGTGACACCGCCGTAAATATCTCCACGTATGTGACTGAAGTCGAGTTTCAACATGTTTATACCTCCTGCTCCCCGGGCTTGATTGCCAGGGGATCGATGTAGATTCAGCTAAAAGCTAATAAGAGTTGATTCAGGCGCGCTGGTTTGCGACCAGTTTATGGTCGTCGTACCAGTCTTGTACCGGGATGAAGGTTCCCTGGTCAGGTGAATGGCAGGTGACTTCACCCGTTGCGATGTTGTACACCCACCCATGGAGGGTGACGTCATTGGTGGCCATTTTTGCGGCTACACTCGGGTGAGTTTCCAGGTGCTTGAGTTGCAACAGGACGTTTTCCTGGATCATTTCCAGGGTATGGTCGCTGCACATATGTTCTCCATGGCGGGCCTTCACACGGGCGAGGGCCGCCTGGCTATGGCCAAGCCAGCTGGATACCTGCGGCAGGCTTGCCAGGGATTCCGGATTCATGGCTCCTTTCATGGCACCGCAGTCAGTATGGCCGCAAATGATAATGTCTTTCACACCCAGTACAGCCACGGCATACTCGATGGTCGCCGTATTGCCGCCACCGGGCATGGCATGCGGCGGAACGATATTGCCCGCATTGCGTATGATGAATAACTCACCAGGCTGTGTCTGGGTGATCATGCTGGGGTCAATTCTGGAGTCGGAACAGGTAATGAACAGCACTTCCGGGGACTGGCTGGTGGCCAGTTGTGCAAACAGGGTTTTTCTTTCCTCGTAGTCCTTTTTCTTGAACTCGGAAATACCTTTTATCAACTTGTCCATAAACTTTTTCATCTCCTAGACATAGTAAATCGTGTTGGAAAAAATTGCGCTTTAAATCAGCGTTGGTTTTCAATATAGTGAATAAATATCAATAAAAAAGGTAAATAAGTGATAGGAAATAGCTTTCATTAAAATGCCTGAGTTGGATCGCTTTGAGGTAATACCATGATTGATATGAATATTTCTCTTAAACAGCTGCGTTATTACCTGGTGGCCGCCAGGCATGACAGTCTGCGGCAGGCCGCACGGGAACTAAAAATCAGCCAGCCTTCCCTGAGTGCCCAGTTGCAAAAACTGGAGGAATTGCTGGGGGTTGAATTGTTCGAACGCAGTCGTGGCGGGGTGAACCTGACCCCGCTGGGACGGGACCTGCTGCCCCAGGCCCAGCAGGCAGTGAACGCTGCCCAGGTCATCATTGATGCTGCCACCTTTGCCACAAAAGGACCTTCCGGGACATTCCGTCTCGGTGCCAGTCACACACTGGGTCCTTACGCCTTGCCATGGATCCTGCCGGAAATTCACAGCAAGCACCGTGGGATGAAATTCTTTGTCAGGGAGGAGGTGCCTGACCGCCTGGCCCAGGGGCTGTACAACGGACGTTACGACCTGATATTTACTACCCTGCCGCTGAAAGAAGACGGCATCACTGCCATGCCTCTGTTTCGTGAACCCCTGTATCTTGTGCTCAACAAGGATCATCCACTGGCCAGCAAGCCATCAATAACAGCAGACCAGCTTGCCGGTCTGGAGGTCCTGACCGTGGAGGAGCACCACCTGCTGTTCCGTCAGGTACAGGATCTGTGCAAGCAGTTCAACGCCACAGTACTGCGGGATTATGAAGGCACCAGTCTGGATTCCATCAGGCAGATGGTTTACATGGAAATGGGGGTGGCCTTCCTGCCTGCCCTGTATATCCGCTCAGAGATTCGTGAGCGTGATGAGTTGAGCGTTCTGGCCGTCAGGGATGAACCGATCAATCGTGTACATGCCCTGGCCTGGCGTGACACCTCTCCCCTGAGGAACTTCTACCGTGAGCTGGGTGATCAATTCCAGGACATCGTCAGGGAAAAATTTGGTGATGATGTAATGATGCTTTGACGAACCCATAATCATTGAAGCAAAAAAAAAGGCCCCTGGGGGCAGGGGCCTGAATAAATAGAGACTAGGGGTGTCTCGTTAAGGGAAAATGGTGGCTCATCATCAAGGGGGGAAATGAAACTACCATGTCTGTGTATATGCAGACAGCGTGCCAACTTTTATAAACCTGAAAAAAGGCCGGAAAACAGGCTTTAAAAGCCAGGTTGCCACTGATACGGCTGAATTTACGCCCATATTTGCACCATGCTGGTGCGACGGCAGGGGAGATGCCCCAAACATGGCGCATTGTCATGACGGCAATTTTTTGCCACCTGCCGGTTATCTGTCGCTTTTTGCCTGGCTTGAAATGACCGATACGTCTATAAAAAGCGGGCGGATTTTAGTAAGATGCCGGCTTGTTTTTCTGACCAACCCCCCGGGAAAATCACCAAGCGATGCTAACCTTGCCAGGGGCACAGGCCCTTTCCGCCTTTTCCAGCCACAAGCTGCTGCAGAACATCCAGTCACACCTTCCAGCCGTCAAGGCAATCCACAGCAAGTTTTACCATTTCATTGATCTGTCAGAGCCACTGACGGATGACGAACTGGAGGTTCTCAAGCGCCTGTTGACCTACGGACCTCGCACTGAAGAGGATCAGAATGATGAAGAGGGCCATTTTTTCCTGGTGACACCCCGGCCCGGCACCATTTCCCCCTGGTCCAGTAAGGCCACGGATATTGCCCGAAACTGCGGTCTGGACAAGCTCAGGCGGGTGGAGAGGGGCATAGGTTTCAGGGTGGAAGTCAGTGATGATGAGATTGACCATGCCCAGCTCAACGCCTTCCTGTATGACCGGATGACCCAGGCTGTTCTGGGCTCTGTTGAAGAAGCTGAAATCCTGTTTGCTGCTGCAAGTCCCAAGCCGCTGACCAGTGTTGATATCCTGGGGGGAGGCAAGCAGGCCCTGGTTGAGGCCAATACGTCCATGGGACTGGCGCTGGCCGAGGATGAAATCGACTACCTGGTTAACAGCTTTCAGGACCTCGGGCGCAACCCCAATGACATCGAGCTGATGATGTTTGCCCAGGCCAATTCCGAGCATTGCCGGCACAAGATATTCAATGCCTCATGGACCATTGATGGCAAGGACCAGGATAAGTCCCTCTTTGCGATGATCCGGAACACGCATGAATGCAACAATGAAGGCATCCTGTCTGCATACAAGGACAACGCTGCTGTCTTCACCGGGTTCACCGCTGGGCGTTTTTTTCCTGATCCGGGTTCCAGGCAGTTTGCCTTCCATGAAGAACCCATCCACATCCTGGCAAAGGTTGAAACCCATAACCACCCGACTGCAATCGCTCCCTATCCTGGTGCCTCTACAGGCTCTGGTGGAGAGATTCGTGACGAGGGTGCAACCGGTATTGGTGGTAAACCCAAGGCCGGACTGTCCGGTTTCAGTGTTTCCAACCTGAAGATTCCGGGGTTTGAGCAGGCCTGGGAAAAGGATTATGGCAAGCCGTCACATATCGTATCCGCCCTCGACATCATGCTTGAGGGGCCCATTGGCGGCGCTGCTTTCAACAATGAATACGGGCGTCCCAACCTGTGCGGCTATTTCCGGACCTATGAGCAAAGCGCCGCTGACGGTGTACGCGGTTACCACAAGCCCATCATGATTGCCGGCGGGGTCGGCAATATCCGTGAACCGCATGTCCAGAAAAAAGAAATTCCGGTTGGTGCAAACCTGATTGTCCTGGGTGGGCCAGCCATGCTGATCGGCCTGGGGGGCGGGGCAGCTTCATCCATGGCCTCGGGCGCCAGCAGTGAGGATCTGGATTTTGCCTCTGTACAGCGCGATAACGCCGAAATGGAACGCCGTTGCCAGGAGGTCATTGACCAGTGCTGGCAATTGGGTGACGACAACCCCATCAGCTTTATTCATGATGTGGGTGCCGGTGGTCTGTCAAATGCACTGCCAGAACTGGTGAAGGACGGAGACCGCGGCGGTCACTTCCAGCTGCGGGATGTACCCAATGCTGAGCCAGGCATGTCACCCCTGGAAATCTGGTGCAACGAGGCCCAGGAACGCTATGTCCTGGCAGTCCCTGATGACAGGCTGACGGCTTTCCAGCAAATCTGCGGCAGGGAGCGTTGTCCGTTTGCCGTGGTCGGTAAAGCCCGTGAAGAGATGCATCTGATACTGGAAGACAATCATTTCAATAATGAGCCAATTGATTTGCCAATGTCAGTCCTGTTCGGCAAGCCGCCAAAAATGCATCGTGATGTGAAAACAGTGAAGCCGGAGCTGAATCCTGTGGATGTCAGCACGATCGATCTTGCAGACGCAGCCGAGCGGGTACTCATGCTGCCCACCGTGGCGAGCAAAAGCTTCCTGATAACCATTGGTGATCGCTGCGTAACCGGTATGGTGACTCGAGACCAGATGGTGGGTCCCTGGCAGGTGCCGGTGGCCGATGCCGCAGTGACAGCCATGTCCTACGACAGCTATTTTGGTGAAGCCATGTCCATGGGAGAGCGGACACCGCTGGCCCTGGTTAATGCCCCGGCCTCTGGCAGGATGGCTGTGGCTGAGGCTATTACCAATATCGCGAGCGCAAGGATAAAACGGATCAGTGATATTCGTCTGTCAGCCAACTGGATGGCCCCGGCGGGTTATCCGGGTGAAGACAGCAACCTCTACGAAACTGTCAATGCCGTTGGCATGGAGCTGTGCCCTGAACTGGGCATTACCATCCCGGTAGGCAAGGATTCCATGTCGATGCGTACTGTCTGGGAAGAGAGCGGTCAGCAAAAGAGCGTGACAGCGCCACTGTCCCTGATTATTTCCGCTTTCGCACCGGTTCTCGATATTCGCAAAACCCTCACGCCACAGCTGCACCTTGACCGGGGGGCCAGCGAGTTGATCCTGATCGACCTGGGGCTTGGCAGCAATCGTCTGGGGGGCTCAGCACTTGCCCAGGTTTACAACCAGGTTGGTGATGAAGTACCTGACCTTCACAGTGCCAGCGATCTGAAAGCTTTCTTTGGGCTGATCCAGGACGCGATGGAAGAGGGGATTCTGCAGGCCTATCACGACCGCTCTGATGGCGGACTTTTTGCCACGCTGGTGGAAATGGCCTTTGCAGGGCGTTGCGGCCTGGACATTGAGTTGGCTGAATGCGGCAATCAGGGACATATTCTGGACACCCTGTTCAATGAAGAACTGGGCGCCGTCGTGCAGGTGCTGGAAAAGGATCTGTCGCGTTTCCGGCAACTGGCGGATGAGGCCGGTTTGCTTGATGTCTGCTGCAACCTGGGCCAGCCCATAGCGGGTGGCAGTATTCGTTTCTCTTTACAGCAAGAGCTGGTTCTTGCAAATACCCGCGCCCATTACCAGCAGTTGTGGGCCAGTACCAGCCACCAGATTCAGCGTATGCGGGACAACGCCGAGTGTGCGGATGCAGAATTCAACAGCATCCTGGATGATGCCAATCCGGGGCTGCAGTCCTCGCTGACCTATGATCCGGCTGAGGATATCAGTGCACCGTTTATTGCCTTGCAGCGACGACCCAGAATTGCCATTCTCAGGGAACAGGGGGTTAACTCCCAGATGGAAATGGCGGCGGCTTTCCACAAGGCGGGTTTTGATGGCATAGATGTCCACATGAGCGACATCATTTCAGGCGCTGTGACCCTGGATAACTTCAACGTTCTGGCCGCCTGTGGTGGCTTTTCCTACGGCGACGTTCTGGGTGCCGGAGAAGGCTGGGCCAAATCCATTCTGTTCAACGAGGCCGCCAGGAAACAGTTTGCGGACTTCTTCAATCGTGACACCACACTGGCCCTGGGCGTGTGTAATGGCTGCCAGATGCTGTCCAACCTGCATGAGCTGATTCCGGGTACTGGACACTGGCCGCACTTTGTCCGCAACCGGTCAGAACAGTTTGAGGGGCGGACCGCATTGGTCAAGGTGGCAGATTCCAAATCTGCTTTCCTGGCTGGAATGGCGGGTTCAGTATTCCCCATCGGCTGTGCCCATGGTGAAGGCCGGGCAGAGTTCTCATCACCGGCAGCGGCTGAAGCCGCACTGGCCAGTGGTAATGTCGCTCTGCAGTTTGTCGACAACTATGGCAAAGTCACCGGAACATATCCGGCCAATCCCAACGGTTCACCGTCTGGCATTACCGGCCTGTGCAACGACGATGGTCGTTTCACCATCATGATGCCTCATCCGGAACGTGTAGCCCGGGCAGTCTGTAATTCGTGGCAGGCGGATGAGTGGGGTGAGGATAGCCCAACCATGCGGATGTTTCGCAATGCCCGGGTCTGGCTGGGATAAGAGTCTGTACTGAAAAGCCTGAAATGTCTGCCGGACAGATGTTCTACTGTTGATTACGATTTCAGGGTTTTCTGGGTTTCCGTGATTTTCTGAATCACGAAGGGATGATATTCAATGGCTTCCTGCAGGTTGTTGATGATGTGATTCCGGAAGCCTTCCTGCATCACTTTCTTGCCTTCAATGCTGTCATGGGCAAACCAAAGCCGGGTCATCAGGTCCACGTAGTATCCCAGCCTGAGCAGGATGGCGTACTGGTTCTCGATAATGTCGGCCAGCTCATACCCGATGATGTCCGGAAGATCCCCGCCTGTTGTGGCCGTTTCCCAGGCAATCGTGCTGATGTAGAAGCTTTTCCCGAAGTGGGTGTTTTCGTAGGCCGGCTTGGCATTCTCAAGGGCAAAAAAATTGTCCTCCAGTTCCCCGTAAATATTGTGCAGGATTATCTTGGCGCGCCGATGCTTCTGGTGAATTTCCTGCTGGCGGTCGATGTACAGGGCGCCCACACCGCCAACCACCACGCCGATCAGTGTGGCAATCATTTCGGGCAATGCCTGGTCAGTAACTCCATGTCAGTTCACCAACATTATCAGGGGTTGTGAAAGACCGGTGATGTCCACGCTCTTTCCTGCAGGGTGGCCGGTACATCCTTGGACAGGGGCAGGCCATTGTTCACGGCCAGGTAGGTACTCCAGCGCGGCGTGGGAATCTCCAGCACGCGGGCATAGTAAATGGCAGCCTGCCCGGGATCAAATTCCGGATCTGACCATTCTCCAATCAGGGACACTGCGCCAATGGTGTTGGTGAACGTGGCGGTGGTCGTGTCCACGGTATTGCCCACAGGCGGCAGTTTGCCGGTGTCCGGATCAACCTGCCTGTCACCGGCCCAGAGGGCATCAAAGACTTTTTCCCGGGCCTCGCCATCCTCAAGCCAGATCTTTACCACCTGGATCCGGTCAATGTTGCCGGAGTCGGGATCTTTCAGGGCCTGGAGGATAAAGCGGGGTACCTGTCCCGATGGCAGATCGGAACCCATCGCGACGCCTTTTTCATAGGCCTGGTTTACCCAGTTGCTGTCCTTCGTCATGCCCTCAGGATAATCGCCTGCAAATAATCGAACCTGCATGCGAGGACCCGAGGTGGCAAACACCTCCCGTCTCTTCAGGGCGGCAAAAATGGACTCGCGGGTATTCTCTTCGGCCCAGACACCGGTCAAGCCGCTGGCGCTCATGACGGTAGTGGGTGTACCCATCACAGGGTTTATCGAGGTAAGTACGCGATTCGGGTCTGTCTGTTCGTCAGTACTTCCCAGGCCGCCCGGGAAATTGAATTCTTCGGCGGAGGTCAGGCCGGAATGAAAGTCGGAACTGCCAATCAGACCAAAAACGAAGGGATTGCTGCCCAGAGACTCCTGTAATTGGAGACCGCGCTTGAAGGCTGTGCGGACAAATCCGCCAGCCAGATCCACGCCTTCATCCCCGACACCCCATTCCAGGAGTTCAAACCCGGCAAACTCATCGGTAGGAGAAAATTCCGGGCGTGTTTCGCTGGTGCCCTTGTTCTGTGTGATCTCCACCAGTCGTTCCAGCCGACTGCGGCGCTGGGCATAGGCGGCAGTAAGGTCATTGCCATAGGAATCCTTGAAGGCAAACATCAGTCCGTGGCTGAGGTTGGAATTATGAGGGATCAGTACCAGGTCCCTGCCAGCGTCAATTTGGGCTTCGGCATAAGTCCACAGGTCCTCGGGTTTCATGGACTCAATGGCACTGTAGGGCATTTCAGGAAAATCCGGCCCTTTGAATATCACGTTACGATGCATGTGGGCCCCACCTGGCATCGGTGACCATTCAAAGGCCACAAACGTTGTGAATTCTCCCGGCCGGTAATATTTCTCGGCAGCATCCATTTGATTCTGCCAATTCGTAGTAATGACTTCATCAGTCACAAATTCCGGAATGGGCTCGGCACCCCGAAAGCCGGCAGTGGAGAAAACCCGCATGAAGTCCATGACGTTTTTGCTCTTTTCAGCAAGGTCCGCTGGCCAGGAAGTATCGCTGAATGGCCCCTGGGGATCGCTGGCGGCCTTTGCCACACCCAGATATTCAGCGTGGTCGGTAACGGCCAGGAAGTCGAGTGGTGCCTGACGCTGGACGGGTCTGCCAAAATACTCCACGGCTTCACCCTGGGCAAAACGATAGGCGTCTTCCGGCGTGGTATTGGTGGCTGAGGAGGCAGCATCGAACGAGTTTCCGGTGTGAAGGTGCAAATCCCCGAACAGGGCGCGACGCGACACGGGATCGACAACCGGTGCCGGTGCCATGGTAGTGGCTGTCTCTGCCTTGGCTTTGTTGTCCATCATGGCAGTTGTTTCTGTTTTGGCAGAATCCGTACAGGCAGACAGTAATGCCAGGCTGGCGGCCAGTGGTGTGAGTGCTTGGGCAAAATTGAATCTATTCATGGCTGTAGCTTTTCACTATTTGATAGTTTTCGGAATATTGCTGGTATTGATCGGCAGCCTGTACTGCCTGCAGGTCCTCCCTGTAGGCAGCCAGGACCTGTTGCCTTATGGATGCAAAATCAGGCAGGCGTGAAGGGGTTCTCTCCTCTATGAACAGCAAATGCCAGCCATAGCCAGAGGGCAGGGGGCCAGTCCAGATACCGGGACTGGCGGAAAACAGCGCCTCGGAAAAGGCGGTGTCACCAAACAACTGCTTGGCCGACTGCAAATTCATGTCCTGATAACTGGATTGCAACATGAACGGGTCGGCAAGATCTTCAGACTGTTCGGGATAACCGGATCCCTCAGTGAGTAACGCCAGGCTTTTGTTTGCACGATGACGTGCAGATTCAAGACTATCCCTGTCTGGACTGAAGTACAGGTGCCTGAATGATACCAGTGCCGGAAGGTGGAACTGATCCTCATGCTGCCTGAACCAGTCAAGCAATTCAGCTTCTTCAGGTACTCGGGTCTGTGCCGTGGCATTCACCAGGTACTCCAGTTTCTGGATAAGCCGGCGACGCACTATTTCGTCATTCTGTGCCAGATTCATGGCCATGGCTTCCCGGTAGAGCACTTCATCGCGAATGTAATTGTCGACAAGGGTATCAAGGATGTCAGGTGTGGGGTATTCACCCATCTGGGTCCGGTAGAGGGAACTGAGTGACGTACGAATCCCGTCATCGATAATAATGGTATTGCCCGTGATACCGTCATGTTGTCTGTACAGGGCCAGAACAAACAGCAGGATCCCCGCTACCAGGAAGTGCAACAGGGGTTCACGTAAATATCGACTCATGGAAACTGTCATTGGCATGGGATTTACAACAGCGGATCACCAAGGGTTGGCACTGGCTCAAATACCTGCCCGGTACCAGTAGTTGGCATGACAGGCTTCACAGGCTTCATCCAGGTTGGCACCGTATTCAGACAGTTTGTCGGTATCCCGGGCGTCGATAGCGCCGAGGACGTTTTTGGCTGCATTCTGCAGCCCTCTGGCGAAGCCAACCCACGACAGCCGGTCAGCAGCCAGCTTCGCCTCCACTTCTTCCGGCGTGAATTCATAGTCGGGAAATTCCCCTTGCGCACCTGGTGGCGCAACTTTTCGGCCTGGCATCATCAGGGCGTTGCTGCCCTCGATGATACCGATGGCGTTGGCACGCAGGGAGGCCCAATCCTCATCGGTTTCCGGTACGTATTCGATGATGCCATTGCTGTCTGACACGACCTTCACGGAATTCCAGATGGCATCGGCATTGATATCCACCAATGTGGCCATGATTTCACGTATGCTCAGCGATATGTCATAAGTGGTGGCTTCAACCGGAGCCACATTTGGAGACGTGGTCTGGGGCGGTGTTGCAGGCTGTTCCGAACAGGAGGTCAGCAGGGCGGCCAGTGGCAAGGCGGTCATCAAGGCGGTCATCAATGCAGGGAAATTTGGCATGGTTTCATTCCGGGTAATATGCACCTGTAATTTATAGCAGATTTTGGCTGGCAATAAACGCGCGTTTACAGCCTCTTGCATACTTGTTTGTCATGTTTGTCATTGGTCAGACACGCAGTTTTTGCGAGAATGCAACGTTTACACCCGACAGAGAAAGGTATTTTGCCCACTACACGTTTTTTTCCTCTCGCCGCCGCCCAGCAGAACCTCAAACGTCTGCTGGTGATCAGACTGATCGTATTCACCTGTCAGTTTCTGGCATTGCTTTATGCGTGGCTGATTCTCTCCCTGGACTTGAGCTACATCGCCATATCCACGGTGATGGCGGTGGTAGTGGCAGTGAATGCCGGAGTTGTCTTGCGCCTGCGCAAGCAGGTCAGTATTAGCAACCAGGTTTTTCTGTATCACCTGTTGTTTGACATCGCTGCCCTCAGCATGTTGCTGTATCTGGGGGGCGGAGCCAACAATCCGTTTGTGTCATTTTTCCTGGTGCCCATTACCATCTCAGCGGCTATTTTACCGTGGAAGCACACCTGGCTTATTGCAGCACTTTCCCTGCTGGCCTATACCGTCCTGTTGTTTTTTTACCAGCCTCTGGACGTACTGATGCCGGAAGCCATGGATCCAATGAGTCATGACATGGAAATGGCAAATGAAGAGTGGGGTATCAGCCTGCATATCCTGGGGATGTGGTTCAACTTTCTGGTCAGTGCTGTCCTGATTACCTATTTCGTGGTGCAAATGGCAGAAGCGATGCGTGGACAGGAAAGCCTGCTCAATCGCTACCGGGAAGAAAACCTGAGAAATGAGCAGATTCTGGCGGTAGCAACACAGGCTGCGGGTACTGCCCACGAATTGGGGACCCCCCTGAACACCATGGCTATTCTGGTCACTGAAATGGCGCAGGAATATGAGGGAAATGAGGCGCTTGGGCAGGATCTGCGCATGCTCGACACACAGCTTCGAGCCTGTCGTCAGTCGCTTAAGGAGCTGGTCAGCAGAGCTGATTTCAAACGCAATGGTAGTGGACAGGCAACAGACGTGACGCACTTTGTGGAGATGATTTGGGATCAGTGGCGTCTGCTCAGGCCTGAAGTGACCCTGGATATCCAGATCAGCTCACCAGGAGAGTCACCGGCAATTCTGGTAGATGTCACTCTGCAACAGGCCGTGATGAATATCCTCAATAATGCAGCGGATGCCAGTCCCAAGAAGGTAGAGCTGATGGCCAGCTGGGATGGCTCATACTGGTCGCTGAGTGTTCGTGATTATGGTGATGGAATTCGTGGTGAACTCATGGCTAATCTGGGTTCGGGTATAATCTCAGGCAAGGAAAATGGTCTCGGCGTGGGTTTGATGCTTACCCAGGCCAGTATCAGCCGACTGGGTGGGCAGATCGACATGCACACTCACTCTCAGGGGGGGACTGTTATCGAGATTCGGCTGCCCTACGATACCCGGATGGCATCTTGATACATTCTGGTGTAACGCATTATCAACAGGGGATTCATACTGAGGTTATGACCAAGACTAACGCAGCAGCCAGTTTGGATGCCGACAACATTCTGATTATTGATGATGACGAGGCTTTCCGGCTAACTTTGGCTAGGGCTCTGGATAGAAAAGGCTACGTCACCCTGCCGGCAGCAAACATCAGCGAAGCACTGGACCTGTCCTCCAGGCATCTACCGGATTATGCCATTATTGACCTGAAGATAGAGCGCGAATCCGGGCTTGATTGCTTGCAGCCCCTGCAGGACATCAATCCCGGCATACGGATGCTCATTCTCACGGGATATTCCAGTATCGCCACGGCGGTGAATGCCATCAAAAAGGGGGCGGTGAATTACGCCTGCAAACCTCTGGGGGTGGATGAGATTCTGGGCATACTGGTGGAGGGTAGAGAGACTGATGCCATTCCGGAGGAGGAGCCGGTGTCGGTGGATCGACTGGAGTGGGAGCATATCCATCGCGTATTGGATGACAACGAGGGCAATATTTCAGCGACTGCCAGAGCGCTGGGCATGCATCGGCGGACGCTTCAGCGCAAACTCCTGAAACGTCCGGTAAGACGTTAAATTCTCTCCTGATTAATGATGCTCAGATGGCTTTCGCTGAAAAACGATAGCCTTCAACACGCAGGATCTGTATGAAGTTGGTCTAAGGGTCGTGCTTGAGCAGCTTGCTTCTTACCTTGTCCAACGGTTCAAAACTGGCAGAAACCAAGATAATCCCCAGGTTACATTTGCTTGGCATCTTCTTGGCTATTTCTAAGCCATTGCTCTCTGGCAAGTTAAGGCCCAGAAGAACAAGTGCTGTGAATTATCTACCAGGAACGGATAGGCATCCTTTGACCTCAGACAGCATGGACATCAAATTCAACGTTGGAAATAAAAGCTTACACAATATCGATGATTATGGGGACATCATCAAGTATCAGAACTCTATGGGCCATTAACGTAAACAGAAGTTGGTTACAAATGATTAAATTGCTGAAACATTGTGAGTTCTAGATGTTTTATCCGGCTAAGAAATGACCGTTAGTATAGCTAGCGCAGCTTTATATCTGACAAAAAAACGCTTGGAAGTGTGCTCTGGAACTTACTCAGTATCAAATGCAGTATCATCGTAGTATTTGCAGGCAGGTATATATATTTGAGGTCTTAAATTGGAACCAGGTTGGCAGCTTTTGCTGCTGGCATAATGCCGAATATGATGCCTTCAAACGTGGAGTAACCAAAATTTAGCAAAGCTCCTCATAACAGGGCATGAGCCCGTCGAGGGCCTATCCATGCTGATATGAGCATTAGTAAATTGATACAGCAATACGGAGTGCGCCGGATTCTTTGGGGATTCTTTTCTTATCGCCTCCCTGTTAAGCTCAGTCCATGTATAAATTATGTTTCTTTGTCCCACCTAGCCATCTGGATGAGGTGAAGCAGGTCCTGTTTGATGCAGGTGTTGGTCGAATCGGAGATTATGACCAGTGCTGCTGGCAGGTTCTGGGCTCCGGGCAGTTTCGGGGCCTTGTGGGAAGTGACCCTTTTCTGGGACAGCAGGGCCGTGTTGAGCAAGTAGAAGAATACAAGGTTGAAATGGTGTGTGAAGACAGCCTGATACAGGACGCTGTCAGGATACTGAAGAAAACCCATCCCTACGAGGAGCCCGCTTTTGATGTCTTCCGCCTCTCAGACTTTACCTGAGGTTACTGATGACTCATGGATCGAAGGTATTACCTATAGGTGCTACCATGACACAGTTGTGATACCTGCCACCTTATGAATCAATTGCGCGCTGCTGTAATTTTCCAGATTCTGCTGACAATCCCGGTCTGTGGTTTTGGTCAGGATGAGCCGGCTCTTGAGCGACAGCCCGAGGCAGAGTTCCACATGGCCCGAATGGTCTTTGCTGATGGTGGTGCAGGCGGTCGAGGGCGCTGGGGATTTCGACGCGGCTGGTGGGCCATTGACTATCCTGATGCGGAATACCATTTCACCCGTGGGGTTCGTCGTCTGTCGAATCTGGAGGTGGCGGAGGACAGCCAGCACGTTCAGCTATTAGATGAAGATCTTTACGATTATCCCTGGCTGTTTGCCCAGCAGGTCGGGCAGGGGAACTGGTCGCCTACCGATGTTGAGGCTGAACGCCTGCGGGAATACCTGTTGCGGGGAGGGTTTCTGGTCATTGATGATTTTCATGGGACCTACCAGTGGTCGGTTGTCGTCACGGCAATGCAAAAAGTGCTGCCGGGATATGCCATTGTTGACCTCAATCCTAAGCACGGCATTTTTCATGCCCTGTATGATCTTGACCAGGTCACCCAGATACCCGGGGAAAGGCACCTGTTTTTTTGCGGCTCTAGCGAGGCTCGGCTGGATGGTCCACAGAAATGGGCCGGTATCTACGATCATGAAGGACGCCTCATGGTGGCCATCAACTTCAACATGGACATGGGGGATGCCTGGGAACATGCCGATGATCCCTGTTATCCCGAACCCATGACAGCTCTGGCTTATCGCTTTGGCCTCAATTATGTCATCTATGCCATGACCCACTAGGTGCATGGCTCGCAGTTGACAGCTCTGGATTATGGCCGGACCATTTCAGACAAGCCTTACACTACTGTGGTTGAGATGGGCCTTGTAATCATCCCCAGGAGGATATCGAACAGGTACTTAGCAGCTGGTTGTAAACCCGGTGTAAGTCGATGAATCTGCTTGTCAATTCGTGGCTTGTCCATTAACCTAAACCTGTGAATCAAGCCGTTTCCAACCCAGTCTCAAGACCTTTTCTCAAAAGGGTTATGCAGCGTTTTTCCTGTCTTTTTTTATTTATTTTTTTCCTGTTCCATGAGTTGACAGCTTTGGGCGCCAGTTCGGATTTTCCCATACCGGACAGCATCAGGCCGGCTATTGCCTTCTGGACCCGGGTTTACACTGAAGCCGATACCAACAGCGGGTTTCTGCATGATGCCAGGAACCTGAATATTGTGTACGGCAAACTGGAGCGTGATCGGGATACCATAAACATCACCCGTGAAGGCATCCGCGCAGACCTGGAAGTGCTGGCCTCTGGCAAGCGCACCGGGCTGACACGGTCCCAGCAGGATTTGCTCGATCTGTGGGGGCGGGAAACATCCAATGAGCGTTTCAGGCAGGCTGTCGGCAGTGTCCGCTGGCAGCTGGGTCAGTCAGATCGCTTTGTCGAGGGGATCAAGCGGTCAGGGGCTTACCGCAGCCACATTGAAAAGGTTATCCGTGAAAAAGGATTACCAGCTGAACTGGCCATCCTTCCCCATGTGGAATCATCATTTCATCCCGGTGCCTATTCAAGCGCAGCAGCAACCGGAATGTGGCAGTTCGTTCGCGCCACCGCCCAGCGATTCATGCAGGTGGATTACGTGGTGGACCAGCGCCTGGATCCGTATGCAGCAACGTACGGAGCAATGGAGCTGCTGGAGTACAACTTCAACGCACTGGGCTCCTGGCCTCTGGCACTGACAGCCTACAACCATGGAGCAAACGGAATGGCACGGGCGGTCAGGGATGTGGGCAGCATGGATATTGGACGTATTATTACGGAGTACACCGGTCCCCGATTCGGTTTTGCTTCCCGCAACTTTTACCCGCAATTCCTGGCGGCCATGGACGTGGATCGGCGGGCTGAAGAATATTTTGGCTCCATATTCAGGGACCGGGCTCCGGATTACCAGACAGTCAAGCTGGATGCCTTCATGGATTCCGGTGTGCTCGCCAGTACCCTGGGCGTGGATATTGAAGACCTGAAGCGGGACAACCCGGCCCTGCAGCCATCAGTGTGGTCAGGCACAAAACGCATACCCAGGGGGTATGAGTTAAAACTGGATAACATTTCTTTTCGTGGAGATCTGGTAGCAGGGTTAAGGGAAGTGCCTGTGACAGCGCTTTACAGCGAACAGATTCCTGATGTGAGCTACAAGGTCAGGCGTGGTGACAGTCTCTCTGTCATCGCTGAACGCTATAGTACTTCGGTTTCCGAGCTTGTTGCTATTAACCAGCTGAGGGATCGTAACAGCATCCGGGTTGGACAGACCTTGCTGCTGCCACAGCCCGATGGTTCCATGCCTACACTGGTTGTAAGCAATAGTGGGCCACAACCTGTGCCGACCAATGGGGAATACGAGGTGAAACGTGGTGATACGATTTCACTGATAGCCGAGCGATTAGAAATACCCCTGAAGACAGTGCTGAGCCTTAACAATCTGGACAACAACGGCACGATTTTCCCGGGTCAGAAACTGATGCTGCGCCGCAGCGATGAGTCGCTATCGATTAATGACCCGCAAACAGTAATCATCGCTGAATCTGATCAGTCAGACCTTGAGGATTCAGAAATCGAGGCTGAATTATCCATTGAAAGCGGCAGCACTCTGGCGGATTCGGTGGCTGTCGTCGAAGAAGGTGTCCGTGAAGAAACAGAACAGCAGCTGATTGCCGATCTGCAGTCGGATCCTTCTGATTATACGGTCAGGCAGGACAGGACGATTGAAATCCAGGCTGCTGAAACGCTTGGGCATTATGCCGAGTGGCTGGGCATCAGGGCCTGGGACATCCGTCGTTTGAACAATATGGAATACCGGCAGCCGGTTATTATTGGCAATCGCCTGAAACTGGATTTTTCCAAAGTGGATAGTGAGCTGTTTGAACAGAAGCGCCGTCAATTCCATCGGGATTTGCAGGCTGACTATTTCAGAAGCTGGCGTATCCGCGAAACAGAAGAGCATAGTATCAAGCGCGGCGAATTTCTGGCTAATCTGGCACGCAGTCGATCAGTACCGATGTGGCTTTTCCGGCAGTACAACCCTGATGTGGATGCAGGACGTATTCAGATTGGGCAGGTTGTGGTTTTCCCGGTTGTTGAACAAGTCGATATCTGACGGTTTCTCAAATACATCCTCATGCCGTGTCCTCCATATTTGATTCGTGCCACCGATAGGTGAGAATCATGATTTTTTAAATCCGGGTGCACCATCAAGCCCTATAAGGCTCGATATACTTCTTTGCGCCTGACAGTCTAACCAGTACAGGCACCTTGTGCCATGATCAAAACCCCGCTTATCTATGCTGTTCTAGACAGTGTTTCAAGTGCACTGCCATACCAGAACTATCTGGATACTCTAGGGTACAGGGTAAGGATTTTTCACACGGGCCAGGATGCACTTGAAGTAATCAATGAACAAACCCTTGACCTGTTGATCTAGGATGTAAGATTCCTGGATATCAGCTGCCTGGATATTCTAGCACATGCAACCAGTGCCGGACTGTCCACAAAACAATCATCATCACATCTGAAACCCAGCTCAATCATGCTATCGAGGCAACCCGACATGGTGCCTTCGACTTTATTGAAAAGCCTTTTTCAAAAGGCCGTCTCCTGGTGACAGTCAATAATACTCTGCGTGAAAACGAGCTGATCAACAGGATTATGGGCTTCAGTGAGGTTATAGATGATAGAGGATTCGGAGATTTCATTGGTGCTTCCCCGCCAATGAAACTGGTGTATCAGATTATCCGTAATGTAGCGCCTACCGAGGCCAGTTTTTTATGATCGGCGAAAGCGGTACAGGTAAGCAGTTATGTACAGCGGCTATTCATCAAGCCAGTAAACATGCGGTAGCTCCATTTGCACCGATTGACTTTACAACTATTCCCCTACATCTGTTCGAGTCCGAGTTATTCAGTGTTGTGAGCGGATAGTTCACTGGTGGACTAAAGGACAGCATAAGGGCTGCAGAACAGGCTTGATGACATAGGAGAGATGGATCTCAACCTCCAGGCAAAGATACTCCGGCTGATACAAGGTGGTAAGTTTCATAAAGCAGGAATTGAACAAGTACAGTCGGTTAATATCCGATTTGTCTGTGCCACTAACAGTGACCCGCTGGTTCAAATGAGGCTGGCAAAAATATTGATAGTTTTTCTGAGCTAGTTTGGAATTATTGCTGGGCTATGGTTGACCTGGAAACGGCGGAGAATTAAGTAATGTCATGGAAAACATTGTAATGACCCAGCACTTTCTGCACAGGTCAGGCCGCTAATGCATATGCCTCAGCGGGTGTTCTCATCCCCAACGCCTGGTGAGGACGTCGGGTGTTGTACCAGCAGATCCAGTCGCTGATCA
>Ga0181593_10001934_pt1 | contig 19008 bp, 13 predicted proteins | sample 071ome_19_FD_133756 | JGI IMG/M metagenome (GOLD analysis project Ga0181593, IMG submission 133756) | Coastal salt marsh microbial communities from the Groves Creek Marsh, Skidaway Island, Georgia - 071413AT metaG (megahit assembly) | ecosystem: Environmental > Aquatic > Marine > Intertidal...
CACTAATCATTTCACGGCGGCATGCCTTCAGGTCAATGCGTCAAACGATCTGGAACAAAACATAGAAATTGTCAGCGCGCTGGTGCGAGATGCAGCATCTGCCGGTGCCGACATCGTGCTGACGCCCGAAAACGTCATCATGATGGAATGGGGGCGCGCCAATATTGTTTCGAAATCCATGCCCGAAGAAGAGCACAAAGGTATTGCGACTTTCAGCGCTTTGGCAAAAGAGCTAGGCATTTGGCTTCACATTGGAAGTTTCGGAATCCTGCTGGTCAATGGAAAGGTCGCGAACCGTACATATGTCTTTGATCCCAGCGGTGCGGTAAAAGCCAAGTACGACAAAATTCACATGTTCGATGTCGATTTGGGCGAAGGCGAGCGCTACGCCGAAAGCACAACATTCGATGCCGGCAACATTCCAAGTTGGGTCGATCTTCCCTGGGGGCGGTTAGGTCTCACCATTTGCTATGATGTGCGGTTTCCGCACCTTTATCGGCGGTTGGCGCAGTCCGGAGCGCATTTTCTTACGGTGCCAGCGGCGTTCACCAAGGTTACCGGCGAAGCCCATTGGCATGTCTTGTTACGTGCCCGTGCAATCGAAACAGGATGTTTTGTTTTTGCGCCGGCGCAAACCGGTACTCATGGCAAGAGAAAGACATACGGACACGCCCTCATCATCAATCCGTGGGGCGAAGTCATTGAAGATGCGGGTGAGCAACCGGGTTTTGTTGTTGCTAAAATCGATCCGAAAGAAGTGACCCAGGCGCGCGCAAAAATTCCGTCTTTGGGACTGAACGCAGAATTTTGAGATTTAGTGCGCATTTAGCGCCTATCGCCCGGTTACAAATTCTTGAAACTTTTGTGCGAAACCCCTACATGAAGCGCAGATATGAGGTTTTGCGCCTATGATTCTGTACGATTTGACCTGTCCCAAAGAGCACCAGTTCGAGTCCTGGTTTCGCAATAGCGGAGCTGTGGACAAGCTGATCAAGGCTGGTCAGGTCGCGTGTCCGGTGTGCGGCAGCAAGAAGGTGCAAAAGGCACCGATGGCGCCGCGTATATCCAAAAAATCGTCAGCACGAGAAGAAAAGCGCCCGGCGACCCGAAAAGACGGTGAGCTCGTTGCGGCTATGCAAAAAGCCACGGAGGCATTTGCGGAACTTCGCGAGGCCATAGAAAAGAACTTCGATAATGTCGGCGAAAAATTTCCCGAAGAGGCCCGCCGCATTCACTACGGCGAATCGGAACAGCGTGGAATCTACGGCAATGCCAGCGTCGAAGAGACTAAGGATTTGTTGGACGAAGGCATCGAGGTGTTTTCCATTCCGGTGCCCCGCCGTACTGATTCCTGATTGCCGGGTTTATTATCTTTTCAAATCCTTTGTCGCGCTGACAATGTAGTTTACGTCCAGATCGCGACTAATTTTCCACGTGTCGTTCATCAGGTCATAACTTAGGCCCGAAATCTCCGAAACCTTTAGTCCAGCCGCGCGTATATCCGCCGCTAGCTCGCTGGGTTTTACAAACTTCCGCCAGTCATGCGTGCCGCGCGGAAGCCACCGTAAAATGTATTCCGCGCCAATTTTTGCCAGCGCCAGCGACTTAAACGTGCGATTAAGAGTGGCCGCAATAAGCGTGCCGCCGGGTGCGACCAACGAACCGGCGGCATTCAGAAACGCATTAAGATCTGCGACGTGCTCCACGACTTCCAACGTCAGAACCACATCGAACTTTCGGTTTCGTAGTAGGAGGTCTTCGGGAGTTGCGGTCTCGTATGAAATATCGAGGTCAGACCGTTCTGCATGGACCTGGGCCACGCTTATGTTTTTTTGCGCGGCGTCAATTCCGGTCACGTTAAAACCAAGCCGTGCCATCGGCTCTGTTATCAGTCCGCCGCCGCACCCAATATCGAGCAGAGACAGTCCTGCAAAAGGCGTGGAGGATGCCTCGTCAAGGCCGAAATGGCGCATGAGGTGGTCCCGCATAAATCTAATCCGGGCGGGGTTGAACTTATGAAGAGGCCGAAATGGGCCTGAGGGGTCCCACCATGTGTCGGCAACGGCCTCGAATTTCGCGAGTTCATCCGCTGAAGCTGTAGATGTGGCGGCCATTTATGTCCTCGGCAGGGTTATTCCTAATTTTAAGCTATGCCCGTATTCCGGCCAATGAGCCCGGAAAGTCCCAAATAACCCTTTTATTCTAAGGATAATAGGGGTTTGGGGCCTTGTTCGTGGAGGGGCCTTTGGTTATTCATACGCGCCCGCAGCGATCGGATTGCCAGACGTGGAAGACTGAAGGAAGGCCCAAGCCTTGAAAGGCCGTGGGATACGCGTCATTGCCCTTCGCCGCCGTATGGCGGCAGGACCGAAATGCAGCGCGGAACGTAAATTAATCAATAATACAGGGGCGCTCGCCTGATGGCGCGAATTGTACAAAAGTTTGGCGGCACTTCGGTCGGTGATATCGACCGGATCAAGAATGTCGCGCGGCGCGTAAAGGCGGAGGTTGACCGCGGCAACGAAGTTGCCGTCGTAGTCTCGGCCATGTCCGGAGTGACCAATCAACTGGTCGACTACTGCACCCAGGTCTCGCCCATGCACGATGCGCGCGAATATGACGCTGTGGTTTCGACCGGTGAGCAGGTTACTTCGGGGCTGTTGTCTATCGCGTTGCAGGAACTTGGTGTTGAGGCCAGATCTTGGGCTGGGTGGCAGATACCGTTTTTGACAGACGGCGCGCACAGCAAAGCGCGGATTCTGGAAATCAAAGGCGGTGAAATCGACGACCGATTGAAGAAGGGGCAGGTTGCGGTTGTCGCCGGCTTCCAAGGGATCGGTCCGGACAACCGCATCACGACATTAGGTCGCGGCGGTTCGGACACGACAGCCGTGGCATTGGCAGCCGCATTGAACGCGGATCGTTGCGATATTTATACGGACGTTGACGGTGTTTATACGACAGATCCCAGAATCGTGCCGAGCGCCAAAAAGCTGGACAAGATCACTTACGAAGAAATGTTAGAAATGGCCTCTCTGGGCGCAAAGGTTCTGCAAACCCGCTCGGTCGAAATGGCCATGAAGCACAAAGTGCGGGTTCAGGTGCTCTCGAGTTTTTCTGAAGCACCGGGTACACTGGTATGTGACGAGGATGAAATCGTGGAAAAAGAACTTGTAAGCGGAATCGCCTACAGCCGGGACGAAGCGAAAGTCACCCTGTTGGGGGTGGAAGATCAGCCAGGTATAGCCGCTGGTATTTTCGGGCCGTTGGCTGAGGCGAATATCAACGTCGATATGATCGTGCAAAACGCGTCCGAAGACGGCACGACTGACGTTACCTTTACTACCGGCCGGGCAGACCTGGAAAAAGCCCTGAAAGTTGTCAAAGACAATATGAAGGTGCCCTATCGCACCATCAACACCGACAAGGGTGTGGTGAAGGTGTCCGTTATCGGCGTCGGCATGCGCAGCCACGCCGGTGTCGCGCAGACGATGTTCAAGGCGCTTGCGGACAAAAACATCAATATCCACATCATATCGACGTCGGAAATCAAGGTGAGCGTGCTGATCAGCGAGGACTATACCGAACTGGCCTTGCGTTCCTTGCATACGGCCTACGGATTGGACGCCGCATAACGACACTTATTAAGAGGATCAATAGATGACAGATGCGGTCCCTACAGAGCAGGTTGTTGAGGCCGCTTCGTCTGCACGCGCGCTCAATGTGCATCCGCAGTTGGCCGAGTTATGGTCGCGCGGAACGGCTTTTCTCGGGTGCGACGTTGCGATCCTGGGCGGTGCAATGACGTGGGTGTCGGAGCGCAATCTCGTTGCGGCAATTTCCAATGCTGGCGGATTTGGTGTCATTGCCTGCGGTGCGATGACGCCGGACTTGTTGGACGCGGAAATCAAAGCCACGCAAGCGCTCACCAATAAGCCGTTTGGTGTGAACCTCATCACAATGCATCCCCAGCTATTGGATCTGGTTGAAACCTGCCGTGCAAATGCGACAAGCCATGTGGTGTTTGCCGGCGGCGTGCCGCCGGGAGAGGCGATCAAAAAGGCGAAGGAATTTGCCAAAGTTGTATGTTTTGCGCCCGCGGCAGTGCTCGCCAAGCGCCTCATTAAGAACGGCGCCGACGCAATCGTCATAGAGGGCTCTGAAGCGGGCGGCCATATAGGCCCGGTTTCCACGTCGGTCTTGGCCCAGGAAATTCTGCCCGCCATCCGGGATGTTCCCGTGTTTGTTGCCGGTGGTATTGGCCGCGGCGAAGCTATCATTTCGTTTCTGGAAATGGGCGCGGCCGGGGTTCAAATAGGAACGCGCTTTGTCTGCGCCAGCGAAAGCATTGCGCATCCGAAATTCAAACAGGCCTTCATTAGGGCTTCGGCTAGGGAGGCGATGCCGACGGTGCAGTTGGACAAACGATTTCCCGTTATACCGGTCCGCGCCTTGATCAACAAAGGTACCGAGGCGTTCATGGAGACGCAGCGCGCCGTTGCCGAGAAATTCGCAAAGGACGAGGTCGACCAGCAGGCTGCACAATTGGAGATCGAACACTTTTGGGCCGGGGCGCTGCGCCGCGCCGTAATAGACGGCGATGTCGAATATGGCTCCCTCATGGCCGGGCAGAGCGTGGGGATGGTGTCGCGTGAAGAGCCGGTCGCAAATATTATTGCCGAGCTGCTAGAGCAAGCCGGAGCCGCTCTCGCGGCCCGATCGGCGCGGTGACGGTGCTGCCATGACCGCATTCAGCGGCGGCGATCTCCGGCGAATGTTGTCGCGCTTGCGCGACGTCATGGCGGGCACAGGCGAAGTTCAGGAGCGCCTGGACAAGGTGGTGGGCCTTATCGCCAAGGACCTGCGCGCGGACGTGTGTTCCTGCTATGTCATGCGTGCCGGTGAAGTGCTTGAGTTATTTGCCACACACGGTCTGGCGCAGCGCGCCGTTCACTTGACGCGTCTGCGGGTCGGCGAAGGTCTCGTCGGCGAGGTGGCTGCCCACGCCAAACCCTTGGCTTTGGCTGACGCCTGGTCTCATCCGCAATTCGTTTACAGGCCGGAAACCGGAGAAGATTTTTTCCGTTCGCTCATGGGCGTGCCGATGCTGCAGGCCGGCCGTGTTGTCGGCGTACTTGTCGTGCAAACGCGCGAGGAGCGCCCCTTCAACGAATGGGAACTCGAAACGCTCGAAACCGTGGCGATGGTCATCGCCGAGTTAATGGCGGCTGCGCAAGTCGTGAAACGCGAAGAACTGTTTCAGGCGGAAGGCAATGCCCTTCTGCATGTACGTCTGACCGGTGTTAGCCTGAATGCCGGTGTCGGCATTGGCGTTGCCGTGATGCATAAGCCGCATATCCGTATTGGGCGATTGGTGAGCGAAGACCCGGACGCCGAGCAGGCGAGGTTGCACCAAGCCCTGAATAGTCTTCGGGAAGACGTGGATGCTCTTATAAGCGGCTCGCGCGGTGATGCGACGGGGTTCGGCGATATTCTTGAAGTTTATCGTATGTTTGCCGATGACCGCGGTTGGATCAGCCGTATTTCCGAGGCGATCGCATCTGGTCTGACGGCCGAAGCAGCGGTGCAGAAGGTGCACGACGATACCCGCGTGCGCATGCAGCAGGTCAATGATCCTATATTCCGCGAGCGTCTGCAGGACATGGATGACCTCGCAAACCGCTTGCTAAGCATCTTAACCGGCGGCGCGACGCACGCAGAATTGCCTGAAGATGCCATTCTGGTGTGCCGGTCTATCGGGCCGACTGAACTTCTCGATTACGACCCGCGCAAGCTCAAAGGCTTGGTGATGGAAGAGGGCTCGCCGACCATGCACGCTACGGTCGTTGCGAAGGCGCTCGACATTCCCGTGGTGGCGCAGGTAAAGGGCGCTTTGAGCCGTATCGATGCCTACGATCAGATTGTTCTCGATGCCAATGCCGGGCAGGTCATTCTCAGGCCGGCGGATGAACTGATTGACTTGTACTCAAGCGCTGTGGAAGCGCGGAAACAGCAGGTCGCGGCTTATGCTGCGATCAAGGACCTTCCGGCGGTTACAAAAGACGGCGTGAAAATCTCACTCCAGCTGAATGCCGGCTTTCTGTTGGATGTACAAAACCTCGCTGAAACGAATGCGGATGGTATTGGCCTTTATCGTACGGAAATGCCCTTTCTTGCGCTGCCATCGCTTCCGGATGTGGAAATGCAACAGACGCTTTATGAGCGGGTTATATCGGGCGCGGTCGGCAAGCCAGTGACGTTTCGTACCCTTGATGTCGGCGGGGACAAGATCGCGGCGTCTTCTACTAATGTGCCTGAAGACAATCCGGCTCTCGGTTGGCGATCTATTCGCCTGACGTTGGATCGTCCGGCTCTGCTTCGTCAACAGCTGCGCGCCCTCATCCGGGCGGCAAAAGGACAATCACTCAGAGTTATGTTTCCGATGATCGCGTCTGTGTCTGAATTCGATTCAGCGCGGAAGCTATTCGACGCGGAAATCGAGCGTCATGTTTCGCGAGGCGAAGACCTTCCAACTCAAGTGAAAATTGGCACCATGCTCGAGGTGCCCTCTTTGCTATGGCAATTGGACAAGATTGTAAAACGCGTGGATTTTATATCCGTCGGTACGAACGATCTCTTGCAATTCATCTTTGCTGCGGATCGGGGCAATACGCGCGTGGCGAGCCGTTATGACACGTTGTCACCGGCGGTTTTGCGTCTTTTGCGGTCAGTCATTGAAACGTGCAGCGAACACAACGTCGAAGCATCGGTTTGTGGAGAAATGGCTGGGTACCCTCTCGATGCACTGGCCCTTATGGCTTTGGGATATCGGCAGCTCTCGATGTCGGCGTCGGGCATTGGCCCGGTGAGAGCGACGACCCGGGCGGTAACGCTGAGTGAAATAGAACCGTTCGTATTGCATTTATTGGATAGCAACGAAGCGTCCATCAGAGAGAGATTGCGCGCCTTCGTTCGGGATCGTGGGATCGCCCTTGGCTAAAAACTGTACGATTCCGCCCATCGTATTCCTGTGATAGACTAAGCGCTTAGACCGATTTTCTGTCGGCAACGGTGATATTTTAAGACAACGGCATGGCTGCAAACGAAGATAGTCCATTTCTTCACGTCCGTGATACACGCGTGCCGACCGACAGCACGGCTGTCGCGTCTTCCGATGTCGGCACGCTTCTTTGCGCGACACGTATGCGGTTGGGCAGGGATTTGCAAAAGGTCGCCGAAGTTCTGCACATTAGATACAACTATCTCGTCGCTATTGAAGATGGCCGATACGAAGATCTTCCCGGTCAAGCCTACGCCATCGGTTTTGTTCGTGCCTACGCGGATTACCTTGGTCTCGACGGCAATGAAGTTGTTCGGCGGTTCAAGGAAGAAAGTGCGGGCATCCGGCGCAAGGCAACGTTTGAATTTCCCATACCCACGCCTGATTCGGGATTGCCCTCGGGCGCGTCGCTGTTGATCGCAATTGTTTCCGGCATGATGATTTACGGTGCGTGGTATTCGATTGCCGGCGCCGACCGCGGCGCTGTTGAACTCATCCAAGAAGTTCCGAGCCGCCTGACCGCGTTGCTGGACGAAAACGCGGTTGATACTGAAAGCCAGTCGACGCCGCCAGAAATGACATCTCTGGGCAACGCGCTTGAACCGAATGCCGAGCTTGCGTCTGACGAAGGTGAGGGCGGCGGCAATTTATCGCCGATTGACTCTGAAGATGATGTGCCGAATGTGGATATAGCTGAAGACACGGGGGCTGATGCTGGTCTTGAGGAAGAGGGGGTCAGTGAAGCAAACGTGAGCGCGCCAGCCGTTGAAGCGCAAGTCGCTGCAGTTCCGCGCGAGCCCGTGCGAGCGGACTCATCAAGTCAGAATATACCGGAATCATCGGAAAGTGGTGCGCTGGAAGCGGAAACGACCTCAACACGAAACGAGTCAGGCGAAGCCGCACCTGAAGAAGCTGGTGGCACAGCTGAATCCGCCTCCGAAACTGCGGACCAGGTAGACGCGGTGGAGCCGGACTCCCCGACCACACAACAGATAAATGACGATGTCACGGAAACATCAGATGCAGTCGCGGGACCATCTGATCAGAGCGAGCAGAATGCGACGGAAGAAGGCCGCGAAATTGGAGATGTGGTTGAATTGCGCGCCAAAACCGACAGCTGGATCCAATTGCGCGACGGCGAAGAATTGCTTTTGACGCGGCTACTTAGAAAAGGGGAAGTCTTTCGTGTGCCTGAGCAAGGCGGTTTGACCCTGATGACCGGAAACGCCGGCGGGCTTGAAGTGCTGGTTAACGGCGAGGTCATGCCGCCTATCGGGGTCGAAGGCACTGTGGCCCGGGATGTGCTCTTGGACCCGAAGAGCCTCCAAAACGGCGCGGAATAAAGAGTAAGCACCCAGAAATATTGAATTTTCCGTGGTTCGCCCTTTAGTTCAAGCCCGTATATAAGGTATAAGCCGCTCAGTTGCGGTTAATCGCGCAATTCAGCGTGATCCATCATTGAGAGTGTCATGAGCCTGCGACCCTATCGAGACATCATCAGACGTAAGTCCCGCCAGATATACGTGGGCAAAGTGCCGGTGGGTGGGGATGCGCCCATTAGCGTGCAGACCATGACGAATACCATCACCAGCGATGTGGCGGGAACCGTTGCGCAGATTAAAGCCGCTGAAAGCGCCGGCGCAGATATCGTGCGGGTGTCTTGTCCCGATGAAGACGCGACCGCAGCTTTAAAGGATATTGTCTCTCAAGTGTCTGTTCCCATCGTTGCGGACATCCATTTTCACTACAAACGTGCGATTGAAGCGGCCAAGGCGGGGGCAGCCTGTCTTCGCATCAATCCGGGCAATATCGGATCTTCTCAGCGTGTAAAAGAGGTGGTTCAAGCCGCTAAGGATCACAATTGTTCCATGCGCATTGGCGTTAATGCGGGCAGTTTGGAACGTCACCTGCTTGAAAAGTATGGTGAGCCGTGCCCCGACGCGATGGTCGAGAGCGGATTAGAGCACGCCAAGATTCTTGAAGACAACGATTTCCGGGAGTTCAAGATAAGTGTGAAAGCGTCCGACGTGTTTTTGGCGGTCGCTGCTTATCACCAACTTGCCGACGCTTGCGATTATCCGCTGCATCTCGGTATCACCGAGGCGTGCGGATTGCGGGGTGGCACTGTTAAGTCGTCCATCGGTATGGGATCTCTGTTGTGGGCCGGAATCGGTGACACGATCCGTGTTTCTCTGTCTGCCGATCCGGTAGAAGAGGTTAAAGTCGGCTTTGATATCCTCAAGTCCTTGGACCTTCGTCACCGCGGCGTTCGCATTGTTTCCTGCCCCAGTTGCGCGCGGCAGGGGTTCAATGTCATCGAAACCGTCCAGATCCTGGAAGAGCGGCTGGCGCATATTCCGACGCCGGTATCGCTATCCATCATAGGGTGCGTGGTGAATGGGCCTGGTGAGGCGCGGGAAACCGATGTCGGCATCACTGGCGGCGGAAGCGGTAGTCACAAGATCTATCTCAACGGTGTTGCGGACCACAATATTCGCGACGCAGAGAAGCTCGACCATATTGTTAAAATGGTCGAGCAGAAGGCCGCTGAGATAGAGGCCCGGAACGCCGGAGACGGCGCCGCCACTCCCCAACAACATCACGCAGCCGAGTAGCCGGCCTCCGCCGGTATGCTCGCGTCCATTTACAACCTGGAACGCCAAAGTGTCTAAGCTCCAGCCTGTTCGAGGCACTCATGATCTGCTGTTCGACGATCTCGACCTGCATCGCAGAGTCGAGAATGTAGCGTTGGATATAAGCGCGCGTTATGGATTTCGCGAGGTTGCGACGCCAATTTTCGAATTTACGGAAGTGTTCGCGCGAACCTTGGGTGAAACGTCGGACATCGTTACCAAGGAAATGTACACGTTTGAGACCAAGGGCGGCGAGCAGATAACCCTTCGCCCCGAGGGTACGGCCGGTATCGCACGTGCGTTCATTTCCGGGGGGCTGGCGCAGCAAGCGCCGCTCAAAATGTTCTACCGTGGTCCCATGTTCCGGCACGAACGCCCGCAAAAAGGACGGCAGCGGCAATTTCATCAAATAGGCGTTGAGTTAATCGGTGTTGAAGGTCCGCAAGCGGATGTCGAAGTGATCACGCTTGCCGACCATACCCTCAAGGAGTTGAATCTTAGTGGCGCGATAACACTTGAATTGAATTCGCTGGGTGATAGAGAAAGCCGCGCCAATTATAGAGAAGAACTCGTAAAGTTCTTGTCCGCGAGCAAAGACCAGCTTTCTGAGGAAAGCAGGGGAAGATTGGAACGCAATCCGCTCCGAATTCTGGATTCCAAAGACAAGGGAGATCGGAGGATATTGGAAAACGCGCCGGCGCTTTCCGACTATCTAAATGAACACTCCAAGACGTTTTTTGAGTCCGTACAAAGCGGGCTAACCAAATTTGGGATCGAATTCAAGGTCAACCCCCGTCTTGTGCGCGGGCTGGATTACTATTGCCATACCGCATTTGAATTTACGACCGACGCCCTTGGCGCGCAGGGCACTGTTCTGGCCGGCGGCCGCTACGACGGTTTGATTGAGCAAATGGGCGGACCCGTGACGCCCGGCATCGGATGGGCAGCGGGTATTGAACGTTTAGCCATGCTTTTGCCTGAGGCGCAACCAGCGCGGCGGATGATTGCCTTGATACCCGTCGGCGCGGAGCAAGAAGAATCCGTGCAAAAACTAGCCCACGAGCTGCGATATGCAGGGTATTGCGTGGATGTTGGATACAGTGGAAATCTAGGCAAGCGGATGAAACGTGCCGACAAAATCAATGCTGCTGCTGCGGTCATCATTGGTGAGGAAGAAGCCAAGACCAATGCGGCGACCGTCAGAAATTTGCAAAGCGGTGAGCAGGAGACGGTCCTGCAAGCGTCTCTGGCTGAACACCTGAAATATCTAAAATGAATTTCGACGAAAATCTTAGCAAGCTGCTGAACCGCTTCGACGAACTGCAGGCATTGATGAGTGAGTCCGGAAGTGGCAGCAAATTCGCCGAACTTGGCCGCGAATACTCCGAGCTGGAGCCCGTTGTTCAGGAAATCCAAAGTCTGCGCCGGGCTCGGGAAGAACTGGACGGAGCGAGAGCTTTATTGGATTCCGGAGACCCGGAAATGCGCAGCCTTGCCGAAGAGGAAGTGCACCGGCTCAAGGCCGAGGTTGAGGAAAAAGAAGAAAGAGTTCGCATTTCCCTTATTCCCAAGGATGAAGCGGATTCAAAAAATGCCATCCTTGAAGTTCGCGCTGGCACGGGAGGTGAGGAGGCTGCTTTGTTCGCCGCCGATCTATTCCGTATGTACGAGCGGTACGCGGCGATCAAAGGCTGGAAGTTTGAAGTTATGGACGTCAACGAAACCGGTCTTGGTGGTTTCAAAGAGGCTATTGCAAACATTTCTGGGCGAAATGTCTTTGCAAGGCTGAAATTCGAATCAGGTGTTCATAGGGTCCAGCGCGTGCCCGATACGGAGGCGAGCGGACGCATCCACACATCCGCGGCGACCGTTGCCGTGATGCCGGAAGCGGAAGAAGTCGATGTTCAAATCAACACTGACGACTTACGCGTCGACACATACCGTGCACAGGGTGCCGGCGGACAGCACGTAAATAAGACCGAAAGTGCCGTGCGCATAACGCACTTGCCCACTGGAATCGTTGCCCAGTGCCAGGATGAGAAATCCCAGCATAAAAACCGGGCGAAAGCGATGAAGATGCTTATGGCCAAGCTCTACGACATGCAGCGTCAAGAGCAGGAGTCAAAACGTGCGGCCGACCGGCGTAGCAAGGTGGGGTCCGGAGATCGTTCGGAGCGAATCCGGACATATAACTTTCCGCAATCTCGCGTGACCGATCACCGGATTAATCTAACTTTGTACACTCTAAGCGAAGTAATGAACGGTGAAGGTTTGGATGAAGTCGTGGACGCGCTGACATCCGAAGACCAGGCCGCAAAAATGGCGGAAATGCATTAAGGCTTTGGCGGTCGAGGAGGCCGCTCGATGTCCAAGACCATTGGTAAAGTCGTTTCGGAATTGTCTGACCGTTTCAGTGCAGCGGGCATTGAGACATCACGATTGGATGCCCGTATTCTCGTGGCGCGGGCTGTATCGATTGAACCGAGCCTTGTGTTTGCAAGGTCTGATCAGGAGATGGACCCGGAAGCCAGGCACGCCGTCGAGATTTGGGCGGCGCGGAGATTAGGGCGAGAACCACTTTCCCGCATACTGGGCAAGCGAGAATTTTGGGGCCTTAACTTTGGGCTTTCTGCCGACACACTCGACCCTAGGCCGGATACCGAAACGGTAGTTGAGGCCGTGCTGGATCTTAAGCCGAGGCTCCAGGGTCGCCCGGTTCAAATACTGGACTTAGGGACCGGAACGGGCTGCATATTGTTGGCCATCTTGTCAGATTGGTCCGCTGCGACTGGTCTTGGAATTGATCTGAGTGAGGGAGCCGTGCGTACCGCCCGGCAAAATGCGTCGGACCTATGTTTTGAAGATCGCGCCTGGTTCCGTGTGGGAATGTGGGCAAAAGAACTTGATGGCACTTTTGATGTTGTCGTCAGCAACCCGCCTTATATTGCGGAGAGCGAACGTGAGTTTCTGCCGGATGAGGTCGCGAAATTTGACCCAAGTCTGGCGCTTTTCGCGGGCGTGGATGGATTAGATGCGTACCGGGAACTCATTCCATCCGCCAAACAGGTTTTAAAGCCGGATGGGTACCTAGTGCTCGAAGTCGGAATCACACAATGTCAGGCTGTAGCGGACTTAATATCCAGTCACGGATTCGGTCCGGTAAGCGTGCGAAAAGACTTATCTGGCGCTGATCGCTGCCTCGTAGCCCAAGCAGCGTAAAAATTGGCTGAAAACAGGGCAAAAATTGTAAAAAAATATGTTGGAAAACGTCTTCAAGCTGAATACCATCCAGAAGTTAGCGCGAAGGCCCAACCTGAAATTCAGGTGGCTAGGGGACTGGTCAAAGACCATTACGCTGAGGCTTTCGCTGAAGAGAAGCGGTCGTGATACCGCTTTTTGAGCAAACCCCAAAAAAGCAGTGCAGTCGTGGTTGCTAATCCGCGTCGCCCGCTTTGAGCGGACAGTCCGCCCGGAGTTTGCGTTCAGAAGGTTCAATAATTGGATGAACAAACAGAATAATATGAAGGGTCGTCAACGCGGCCGGAATAACAACAAGCAACGCCAGCAAAACCGCAACTCTAATTTTGACGGCGGCAATTCCAATCGCATGCGGGGCAATGCCCATCAACTCATGGACAAATACCTTTCCATGGCGCGCGACGCGGCGTCAGCTGGCGACCGGGTGTTGGCGGAGAACTACTATCAGCACGCGGACCACTACTACCGGGTGGTTAATGCGCGGATGGAGCAACAAGGGGCTCGCCGTGGCAACAATGAGGACCGGCAGTCGCACGGTAATGGGCACAGTGCGTCCGAAGGTCAGGATGAGCAACCTCAAAGCCAGATGGGCAACGGCCCTCTAAACCAGGACCCCGTGGCCGAGCAGCCGCAGTTCGCGCAAGGCGCGGCAGCCGAGATGCCCGCGGATAAACCTTCTCCGTCCTCCCACGCGGACATTGGTCTTCCCCCGGGGATTTTGGGGATGGAAGCAGATGCCGACAGCGCCGGCGAGGAAGGCGATAGCCAGGATGACGGGGAAAAAGGCAAGGGGAATGGTGCACGGCAGAGCCGTCCACGCCAGCAGGGTCGCCGCCGGCGTAGCCGAACGGACCGTGCCGCCGCCGCTGCCGGTGAGTAAGCCTAGCAATACCCCACAATAATCGACCAAATTTCCAAGGTGGCCCGTCGCCGCAGGTGGGCTTTTCGCGCGTTGATTCTTGTTGGCCGACCCTTGCGGATTGGCGATACGCCTCCAATATCTTTACCATTCCAATAAGGAGAAGCAGCACCGCTGCCATTGGGGTGAGGCTGTTTCGTCGATCATCGAGGTCATAAATGGATTTAGAAAAATTCACCGACCGCGCGAAGGGCTTCTTGCAGGCGGCGCAGACGATCGCCTTGCGCGATGAGCATCAACAGGTGGTCCCTGAACATCTGCTGAAAGCGCTCTTGGACGATAAGGAAGGTCTCGCCGCTCAACTCATTACGGCCGCTGGCGGTGATGCACCGAGCGCCTTGAAAGCGACCGAAGCCGAGCTTGGAAAATTGCCGAAGGTTCAGGGCGCTGGGGCGCAAATGTATATGTCCCAGGAACTGTCACGCATTTTGGATCAGGCATCGCAGGCGGCGCAAAAAGCCGGTGATTCCTTTGTGACGGCTGAGTATCTACTGCTGGCACTCGCTACCACCAAATCAGCAGCAGCCGGACGAATTCTTAAGGATGCTGGTGTCACCCCTATTTCAATTGCTGCGGCAATCAAGGAGATGCGCAAAGGCCGTACAGCCGACAGTGCAAGCGCCGAAGATCAATATGACGCGCTCAAAAAATATACGCGCGACCTGACGGCCGCCGCGAGAGACGGAAAACTCGATCCCGTAATTGGGCGCGATGAGGAAATTCGCCGCGCCATTCAGGTCTTGTCGCGCAGGACCAAAAACAACCCTGTTTTGATCGGTGAGCCGGGTGTGGGTAAGACGGCCATTGTTGAAGGCCTTGCTCTGCGCATTGTGAATGGAGATGTGCCCGAGAGCTTACGGGATAAACGGCTGCTCACGCTGGATCTAGGCGCTCTTATTGCAGGTGCAAAATTCCGGGGTGAGTTCGAGGAGCGTCTTAAAGCTGTGCTGAACGATGTGACCGCGGCTGCAGGGCAAATCATTCTCTTTGTCGATGAAATGCATACACTTGTGGGCGCTGGCGCTGCACAAGGCGCTATGGATGCGTCGAATTTGTTGAAACCGGCCCTCGCGCGCGGCGAGCTGCATTGTGTCGGGGCAACGACCCTGGATGAGTACCGAAAACACGTGGAAAAGGATGCCGCACTGGCGCGCAGATTTCAGCCGGTGTTTGTCAGCGAACCGACGGTGGAAGACACCATATCGATTCTGCGAGGCATCAAAGAAAAATACGAACTGCATCATGGCGTTCGAATTTCCGACAACGCGCTTGTTTCCGCCGCAACATTATCCAATCGGTATATCACCGACCGATTCCTACCGGACAAAGCGATTGATTTGATGGACGAATCGTCCAGCCGCTTGCGCATGCAAGTGGACTCGAAGCCCGAGGATCTCGATGAGTTGGACCGCCGGATCGTCCAGCTTAAGATCGAACGGGAGGCACTTAAGAAAGAAAAGGACGACGCATCCAAAGATCGGCTTGAGAAGCTCAAGGAAGAGCTTGAGAAGCTGGAGGCGGACGCGGCGGATATGACCGGCCGTTGGCAAGCGGAGAAGGCCAAGCTCGCCGATGCTACAAAACTGAAAGAGCAGTTAGATCACGCGCGCTCAGAATTGGAACAATGTTTACGCCGTAGTGAATATGAGCGGGCCGGACAAATTCAACACCAAGTTATCCCCGAGCTTGAGGAAAAAATAAAATCTGCCGAAAGTGTGGGCGACAGCGGAGGTATGGTGTACGAGGAAGTTACGCCCGAGCACATTGCCGCCGTGGTTTCGCGGTGGACCGGAATTCCGGTCACAAAAATGTTGGAAGGTGAGCGGGAAAAACTTCTGCACATGGAAAACGAATTGGGCCGCAGAGTCGTTGGCCAGAAAGAAGCAATCGAAGCGGTTTCGAATTCCGTACGGCGTTCACGCGCCGGCCTTCAAGATCCGAATCGGCCCATGGGTTCGTTCCTGTTTCTTGGCCCGACGGGCGTGGGCAAGACCGAGCTTACAAAAGCGCTGGCCGCGTTCTTGTTCGATGACGAAACGGCAATGGTGCGAATCGATATGTCGGAGTTCATGGAAAAGCATGCCGTGGCCCGCCTGATCGGCGCACCGCCGGGTTATGTAGGCTACGAAGAAGGCGGAGTATTGACGGAGGCTGTGCGCCGACGCCCGTACCAAGTTGTATTGTTCGATGAAGTTGAGAAAGCCCATCCGGATGTATTCAACGTTCTTCTTCAAGTTCTTGACGATGGGCGGCTGACAGACGGTCAGGGGCGGACTGTCGATTTTAAGAATACGCTGATTATTCTGACGTCGAACCTGGGTGGGGACATTCTCGCCAATCAGGCTGAAGGCGAAGACTCAAGCGCCGTCAGGAATCAAGTCATGGACGTCGTTCGCGCAGCATTTCGTCCTGAGTTCTTGAACCGGCTCGACGAAGTATTGCTGTTCCACAGGCTGTTCAAAGCACAGATGGCGAGCATTGTGGATATCCAAATGGCTCGTGTTCAGAAGCGCCTTGAAGAACGCGGCATTGCGTTGAATTTGGATGACAAAGCGCGGGCGTGGCTTGCTGAGCGCGGGTATGATCCTGTGTACGGCGCGCGGCCGCTGAAGCGGGTTATTCAGCGCAATCTTGAAAATCCGTTGGCGGTAGCCGTGTTAGACGGGCGCATCGGTGACGGGGCGATTGTGGATGTCTCGGCCGGTGAGGCCGGGATGATCATTGACGGTAAAACCGTGAAGGAAGCGGCCTAATTCTGATCGTTCTTTGCTTCTTCCGCCGAGTCCTCGATCATAGCAACATCACTAGGTGCTCCCAGTGAAGCAAACTTCCGCTCTGTGTTCGCTCGCACATCTTGGAACTGTGCGAGCTCGGTGCCATTGAGCTTCTTAGATGCTGGGAACTTGACGGTCATCGGATTGACCTGCGCCTTATTGTGCAAGATTTCATAGTGAAGGTGCGGCCCCGTGGCGCCGCCGGTGGCGCCAACATATCCGATGATATCACCCTGCTTGACGCGATCGCCCACACTCAGCCCGCGCGCATAGCGGCTCAAATGGGCATAGGCGGTGGAATAGTTAGATCCGTGGCGAATGCGGATGTAATTGCCGTAGCTGCCCCAACGTCCGCGCTTTTCTATGACGCCGTCACCTGCGGCCATAATGGGAGTTCCCGTTGCCGCCCCAAAGTCCACGCCTTTATGCATGCGCGTGTAGCCAAGGATGGGATGTTTCCGGGACCCGAAAGTTGACGTCAGGCGCGCGCCGTTCACAGGTGTACGCATCAATGCCTTGCGAACGCCTTCGCCCTTTTCGTTGTAGTAACCGAATTCGCCGTCGTCATGCTGAAAGGCATAAAATTTGAGCGGTTTGCCACGTAAAGTCATCTCGGCCAGATGAATGGCCGTCGTACGTACAGGTCGGCCGTCATCGGTTACCTCCTGCTCGTACATGAGGGCAAAGCCGTCACCCGGTCGGATATCGCGTTGAAAGTCTACATCGTACGAGAATAGGCGGACCATCGCCGTGAGGACGTCCAATGGAACGCCTTCAGCGACCGCTGATTCATACAAGCTGGATGAAATCGTACCTGTCGCGCGCGCAAATTCACTGTGCGTTTCCGCCAGAATTTCGCTGGCGGTGAAATTGCCGTCATAGTCTCGCTTGACGAGGATCGATTGACCCGTCGCAATTTCCAGGCTCACTTCCGAGAGAGCGACAGGTTCGCCATTTGCACCGAGCGCATCGAACACGAGTTGAAGTTCTTGTCCCGCACGAAGGTGACGCGGATTGAACACGTCATGCATGGCTTGAACAACATTGAACGTCGTAGTGTTGTCTATCCCGACACTAGAGAGCACATCCGCAAGTGTATCGCCTTTGTTCATCGATACATTTTCAACGGCCAATCCCATTGCTGCGCGCAACACACCTGTCATGTTGCTTTTCCAGTTTTCAACGTCGCCGTCTTGGTACAGCGTCTCAGGTTGAAAATCAGAAATGGACAGTGGTTGCTCGGGCGCGCCCGGCAGCGCGGAGTAGCCAGTTGTTGAAATCAGGACAGCTGTAAAAGCGCCGATGACGCTTCCAGCGCAGCCGCATAGGAAGGTGCCCGGTCGGTGAGCTCGCGCCATGATTCCCCTAATCGTTTTCGGTATTTTAGGAACCCGCGGGGGCCTTCAATACCCATGTTATTCCGCAGTTTTACTGGGTTTTTTGGATTTTCCCCGGTGCGGTGGCAAAGACTTTGACCGAGCCGACTCCGAGTGTCAACTCCGATTCCATTGGTGAATCAATTGATTGTACCTGTTTCTTGATGCTTTGCTGGAATAACTCCGATTCTCTACTAAATGAGTAGGGAAATATAAAGCCTCCGATATCAAGATAACTATTTGGTATTAAATATTAAATTTAGGGACTGGCCCGATCCTGCATTACTGTGGATTTGTTGCAGGCAATTCGAATTTAGGCCGTCCTCAGACTTATCCACAGCAGTCTAAGTCGCTGATTTTACTATTATTTACTTAAGGTGAAAAAGGCGCTTGACGGGGGGGGAGCGAAAGATTAGAACCCCGTCTCCCGCAGCCGAGGGGTGGTAAGACCGTTTCTCGGAAGGGGCAGTTTTCCGCCAATTTTGGCCAAAATGCTTCAGCGGCGCTCTTTGACATTGTGAAGAGACGAACGAAAGGGATGCGCAGGCGGCGTTCTGTTGAGTCATGGACGTTTCCTGAAGCATCCGCGCAAATCAAGTAATGTGACACAAATCACAATTCGTGATGTGTGCGTTTGTGCAAGGATACTCCAAGTCAACTTGAGAGTTTGATCCTGGCTCAGAACGAACGCTGGCGGCAGGCCTAACACATGCAAGTCGAACGAACCGTGCTCTTCGGAGCACTATGTTAGTGGCGCACGGGTGAGTAACACGTGGGAACGTACCCTGTAGTACGGAATAACCAAGGGAAACTTTGGCTAATACCGCATACGCCCTTCGGGGGAAAGATTTATCGCTATAGGATCGGCCCGCGCCTGATTAGGTAGTTGGTGGGGTAGATGCCTACCATGCCGACGATCAGTAGCTGGTCTGAGAGGATGATCAGCCACACTGGGACTGAGACACGGCCCAGACTCCGACGGGAGGCA
>Ga0181593_10001935_pt1 | contig 19008 bp, 19 predicted proteins | sample 071ome_19_FD_133756 | JGI IMG/M metagenome (GOLD analysis project Ga0181593, IMG submission 133756) | Coastal salt marsh microbial communities from the Groves Creek Marsh, Skidaway Island, Georgia - 071413AT metaG (megahit assembly) | ecosystem: Environmental > Aquatic > Marine > Intertidal...
GATGTGTTGAGTCCCAATAATCCTGGTGCTGATGATGAAGGCGTGGTGATGGTTCACGCTGGTGATCATTTGCCGGGTGTCCCGGAAAACCTGCTGAAGATCGGCGGTGATTACCATCTGGGGCGACTGACCCTGGGTGCCGAGGCCATGTATAACAGCAGCCAGTATCTGCGGGGTGATGAAAGCAATGATCTGGCAAAGGTGAGTGGTTACGCCCTGGTAAATCTCAGAGCACTGTATCAGGTGGGAGATAATTTCTCCGTGTTCGCCCGGGTGACCAATGTGCTGGGCAAGAAGTATGAGAATTTTGGTTTGCTTGGGGAAGATCCGACTGAAGTCTTGCCGCTACAGGACAATCGTCCCATCTTTCTCGGCGTGGGTGCGCCCCGCGCGGCGACTCTTGGCGTAAAGGTGCGGTTCTAGGTGCTTTGCCTCTTGCGGGAGCGCGCAGCGCTCACGCGAATGGATGATTGAGGATGATGGTTTCCTCGCGGTCAGGACCCGTGGAGATGATGTCTACCGGTGCTTCGATTTTTTCCTCAATGAAACGTATGTAATCGAGCGCATTCTTCGGCAGGTCATCCAGGGACCTGGCACCAAAGGTGGATTCTTTCCAGCCAGGCAGTTCCTCGTAGAGGGGTTCCAGTTTGTCATAGCTGTCGAAACTGGTCAGGCAGGTCATGGAGTTGGCATCAACCCCTTTGTAACCTGTGCAGACCTTGATGGTTTCAAGGCCGTCGAGAACATCGAGTTTGGTAAGGCAGATGCCGGACACGGAATTGATGCGAATCGACATTTTCAGGATCACGGCATCGAACCAGCCGCAGCGACGGTTGCGTCCGGTGGAGGCGCCCAGTTCCTTGCCGACGGTAAACATGTGATGACCGACTTCATCAAACAGTTCAGTCGGGAAGGGGCCGCTGCCGACACGTGTGGTGTATGCCTTGGTAATACCCAGAACGTAATCCAGATACAGCGGGCCGTAACCGGTGCCGGTAGCCGTGCTGCCTGCCGTGGTATTGGATGAGGTGACATAGGGGTAGGTGCCGTGGTCCACATCCAGCAGTGAGCCCTGGGCACCTTCGAACAGGATGTTTTCACCGTTCTTACGGGCGGTGTGCAGTACATCGATGGTATCGGCCACCATGGGACGAATGCGCTCTCCCATGGACAGACTGCTGTCCAGGGTATGCTGGTAGTCGATGGCATCAGCCTTGAAATACTGGGTCAGGACAAAATTATGGTAATCAAGGACTTCGGCCAGTTTCTCGGCGAAATGCTTTTCGTTCAGCAGTTCACCCAGACGGATGCCGCGCCTGGCGACCTTGTCTTCATAGGCAGGCCCGATGCCACGACCAGTAGTGCCGATCTTCTTGTCACCTTTGCGGGATTCGCGGGCCTGGTCCAGGGCGATGTGATAGGGCAGGATCAGGGGGCAGGCGGCACTGATCTTCAGGCGGTCAGTGATGGGGCCGGTACTGGCTTCCAGTTCATCGATTTCCTTGAGCAGGGCCTCAGGGGAGAGCACCACGCCATTGCCGATGATGCAGGTAACCTCTTTGCGCAGTATGCCGGATGGCAGAAGATGCAGAACGGTTTTTTCCCCATTGATGACCAGGGTATGACCAGCATTATGACCGCCCTGGAAGCGCACCACATTGGTGGCCTTGTCAGTCAGCAGATCGACGATTTTTCCTTTCCCCTCGTCACCCCACTGGGTACCGAGCACGACAACACTTTTTCCCATTATTAAGCCTTAACAGTTCAATGAGATTGATAAAAAAATTGAATTACAGGGAGACTACCTGCCAGTGAGCATCCTGGTTGATCAGTTCATGGGTGCAGTCCATCTCAAGGGCGGATTGCTTCTGTCCCTGCAGGCACTGAATGACCTGCTCTCCATTTTCGCGCAGTCCGGCAATCGCACTGAGCAGGTCCTCGTTGTCCCCTGAAGGCGCAAAAATACGCTTCGGTGCCGCAAAAGCCTTACCACTTTGTGCCAGCAGGGTTTTCAGGTCGGCATTGAAGCCTGTTGCTGCACGAGCCCGTCCAAAACTCTCACCGATATCATCGTAGCGCCCACCATTGGCGATGGCCTGGCCATAACCCGGGATATAGGCGGCAAACACGATACCGGTGTGGTATTCAAAGCCGCACATTTCACCCAGGTCAAAATAAAGAGTCTGTCCGGGGAAGCGCCTGTTGATCGCCTCGCTGACGTCACGCAACTGGGCAATACTGGCCGCCAGGGCCGGATCACTGCTGTCCAGTTCAGAGACAGCACGATCCAGAACACTGATATCACCATGCAGGCTGGCCAGACCCTTGAGATTGGCCGCTAGTGCAGGGTTGCTGTGACCCACCAGGTGGTCGATTTCGCCACTGGCCTTGCTTTGCAGGGCAGCAAACAGTTTCTGTTCCAGTTCCGGTGTTAAATCGGCACCTTTAATCAGGGCACGGTAAAAACTCACATGCCCCAGGGCCAGGCGCGGGTTATTTATGCCAGCCCGCTCAAGTGTCAGCAGCATCAGGCTGATGACTTCAATATCGCTGTCGATGCCGGTGTGTCCGTAAAGTTCGGCACCGACCATCAGGGGGCTGCGGGAACCCAGCAGGCTCTGGGGTTTGGTGTGAAGCACACTGTCGGCATAACACAGACGGGTGGGGGCATCCTGCTGCAGTACGTGAGCGTCAATTCGGGCTACCTGGGACGTGATGTCTGCACGCACGCCCATGCCGCGACCGGTCAACTGGTCGACGATCTTGAAGGTCTGCAGCTGCAGTTCATTGCTGGGCAGGATGAGCAGGGAATCGAGGAATTCGATGAGGGGTGTCATCACCAGCTCATATCCCCAGGTGCTGTAAAGGTCCAGAATTTCCCGGCGCAGGGATTCCAGTCGGTTTGCCTGTGGCGGCAATATTTCGTCAACGCCGTCCGGCAGCAGCCAGCGATTGGCCTTGGTCATGGGTGGTGCCTCAATTTACTACGTACAGGAGGACAACTCCTGCAATCATGCTTCCCAGCCCCATCAGGCGAAGGGAGGCATTATCAATATCTGAAAGCGCGGCGACGAGCTGGCGCCAGCGACCTGGATAAAGAAAAGGGATTATACCTTCAATCACCAGCATCAGGCTGATAGCTATGCCAATATCGCGCCACATGGCTTAACGTCGCGGCTCTGTCTCCTAGTCCTGCAAGCTCTTGGTCAGGTATTTGAAGAAGTCACTGTCCGGGCTGAGGATCATGACATCGCCACTGTCATTGAATGTGTCGATATAGGCGCTCAGGCTCCGGGTGAATTCATAGAATTCCCGATCCTTGTTAAAGGCATTGGCATAAATTGCCGCGCTCTGTGCATCGCCGTCACCGCGGATGCGTTCTGATTCACGGTAGGCTTCAGCGCGGATCACCACAGCCTCACGATCAGCTTCTGCCCGGATGCCTTCGGCCAGCTCTTCACCGGTGGAGCGCAGCTCGCGAGCCTCTTCCTGGCGCTCGGTATTCATGCGCAGGTAGACCGATTCACTGACATTGGGCGGCAGATCGATTTTCTTTACCCGGATATCGATGACTTGGATGCCCAGTTCCTCCTGGGTGATGGCATTCAGGCTGGCAGTAAGCTCGGTCATCAGCATGTCTCTTTCGCCGGATACCACTTCATGCACGGTGCGCACGCCAAACTGGTTGCGCAGGCCGGTATTGATCCGCTGGGCCAGCAGGTTGTTGGCCGAATTCTCGTCACCGGATGTTGCCCGGTAATAATCGGCGGTATTGTGGATGCGCCATTTCGCGTAGGAGTCGACTTCCAGATATTCCTTCTCGGCAGTCAGGTAGCTCTGAGTGGCGGCATCCAGGGTTTGAATGCGGCCGTCAAACTTGCGTACGGTGTGCACGCCCGGGACCTTGAAATGCAGGCCGGGGGTGACATCGAAATTGGTGACTTCACCGAAGGTCAGCAGCACGGCACGGTCAATTTCCCGCACCACGTACAGGCAGTTGTAGACAATGATCAGGACCAGCGACAGGCCGACCAGTGAAAACAGCGTTGAATTTTTCATCGTCCACCTCCCCGGACCGGCGTCGATCTCGTCGACTGGTTGCCAATATTGCGCAGTTGCAGGTCGGAATTGCCTTCAAAGGAACCGGAAACTTCCGGAATGCGCTGGCGGTTGCTCTGAATGATCTGGTCCAGGGGCAGCACCATCATGTTGTTGCCGGAACCACTCACATCCACCATGACTTTGGACGCGTTGCTCATAACAGTCTGCAGGGCGTCGATGTAGAGACGCTCACGGGTCACTTCCGGGGCTTTCTGGTATTCCACCAGCAGCTGTTCGAAGCGGTGGGCCTCACCTTCAGCCTGGGCAATCACCTGTTCCTTGTAGGCATTGGCGTCGGCCATCTGGCGACGGGCATTACCCCTGGCCTCGGGAACCACCTGGTTGGCGTAGGCGCGGGCCTGGTTCTGGAAGGATTCGTTATCCTCGTCGGCCTTGATGACGTCGTCAAAGGCATCCCTGACCTGCTGGGGGGGCAGGGATTGGTCGATATTGACCTGGCGGACTGTGATGCCTGTACCGTAAAGGTCCAGGTAATCCTGCAGGCGAATCATGGTGTCCTGGGCAATCTGTTCACGGCCGGTCGTGATGGCATTGTCCATGGTGGACGAACCGACGACATGGCGAATGGCCGATTCAGCAGCGTGCTGCAGGGACATTTCCGGATCTTCCACTTCAAGCACATATTTACGGGCATCAGTAATGACGTACTGGACGGACATGCTGATGTCGATGATGTTGTCATCCTCGGTCAGCATGGTGTTGTTGAAGTTACGGTCGTATACGCGGGTGACGTTTACGGAAAGACGTTCGTCTATCATCGGAGGATTCCAGTGCAGGCCAGGCATGACCACGGCCTCCTGGGCTCGGCCAAAACGCAGGATAACCACACGCTCCTGTTCGTCCACGGTGTAGAAGCCAGCACCGGCCCAGATGATCGCGAGGATGATCAGGACGCCAACCACCAGGCCGCTGGACATGGCGTCACCGCTGCCACTGTTATTACTATTACTGCCGCCATTGCCACCGCCGAAGATGCCGGACAGCTTCTTCAGAAAGCCGTTGAGTAATTCATCGATATCGGGAGGACCCTGGTTACTGCCGCCGGGGCGGTTGTTCCAGGGATCGTCCTTGCGATCATCGTTGTCTGGTTCGTTCCAGGCCATCTATCTCTCCTGATCCGGGAAAACGTATCGGATAACTTAAAAATGGGGCCTGGTCATTGTCCAGGCGCGAAGCGGGATTTTAACGAAAATTGAGGGTTATTGACACAGCTTTCGCCCTGCGAAGGTGCTGTGACGGTGAGGCAGCGCGGACAGTCTCTGGCTTACACCACCTCCTGATGTTCCGGGTTCTCAAGGGGGGGTAAGGGGGAATCGAAAAACCGTGATGGATCCAGATTGGCTTCCTTGAGCAGCCGCAGAAAGTCGGCCTTCGGGAGGCGAAGAGACAGGTGCATATGACCGTTTTCATCGACAGTTTCCTGCTGGACAGCACCTTCCTGGTAGAGTCTGGCCCGCAATTTACCCTGATGGGGTGCCAACGGCAGGACAATCTCGATCAGGTCCTCCCCAAGCAGGTCGGCGATTGCCTGGAACACATCGTCCATCCCTTCACCGGTTCTGGCTGACACCCAGACCCGCCAGGGTTTGCCATGTTCATCCCGGTCAACGCCAGCCGCCTGGCCAGGCACCAGATCAATCTTGTTGAACACCAGCAGGGTGGGGATGTCGGCCGCACTGATTTCCTCCAGCACATGATCAACTTCATCCTTGAGCAGCTGCCGGTCTTCATTGTGGCAGTCAATAACATGCAGCAGCAGGCTGGCCTGGGTGGTTTCTTCCAGGGTAGCGCGGAAGGCGTCCACCAGTTGGTGGGGCAAACTGCGAATAAAACCGACCGTGTCGGCAAGAATGGCGCTGCCAATATCCGGCAAAGCAATCCTGCGCAGTGTGGAATCCAGGGTGGCAAACAGCTGGTCAGCCACGTAAATTTCCGATTCACTCATGCGATTGAACAGGGAGGATTTTCCGGCATTCGTATAGCCCACCAGGGAGACGGTGGGGACTTCTGCCCGGCGGCGGGCACGGCGTCCCTGTTCCCGCTGCTTGCGTACTTTTTCCAGACTTTTGTTGATAGCCTTGATTCGGCCGCGGATCAGGCGCTGGTCAATCTCTAGCTGGGTTTCGCCTACACCTCTAAGACCAATACCGCCTTTCTGGCGGTCCAGATGCGTCCATCCTCGTACCAGGCGGGTGATGCTGTGCTGCAACTGGGCAAGTTCGACCTGTAGTTTGCCTTCATAGGAGCGGGCACGTTGGGCGAAAATATCCAGAATCAATCCGGTTCGGTCCAGCACGCGGCACTTGAGGGTTTTTTCCAGATTGCGTTCCTGACTGGGGGTCAGGGCATGATCGATAAGGACAATTTCAGCCTGGTGCAGATTGATCAGTTGCTGGAGTTCTTCCAGCTTCCCGGTACCCATGAAATAGCGTGGACTGGCATGTTTCAGTCGCCCGCACAGCATCTCAACCGGACAGGCGCCTGCTGAAATAGCCAGTTCCTCAAATTCTCGGGGATCGGGGGCATCAAGATCACCGTCCAGGTGCAACTGCACCAGGATGGCTACTTCACCACTATCAGGGCGTTCGAAAAAAATAGACAGAACCTCAGGAGGTTACCTGTTAACTGATCAGAAGGAATTGCCTGCTGAATCGTCATCGGCATTGTCACCACCGGCCATAGGGACGCGCACCTGGCGACTGGGGACTACCGTTGAAATGGCATGCTTGTATACCATCTGGTTAACAGTGTTCTTCAATACAATGACAAACTGGTCGAAGGATTCAATCTGACCCTGAAGTTTGATGCCGCTGACAAGGTAAATGGCAACAGGCACTTTTTCTTTGCGCAGGACATTGAGGAAAGGGTCTTGTAAAGAGTGCCCTTTATACATGGTGTCTCTCCAATAACTGTTTTTATTATTGGGGCTTAAAAAATTGCCACTGCAAAAGCCCCAGACAAAAAGTGGATTCCAATTCCACAGGCAACCAATTATAGAACCGGTTGAATACCTTCCTCTACTTAATGGAGTCTTGATCGAGAATTTTCAAGCACTTCTTCACAATATTTTCACTTTCAATGCTGTTTTCAGTCTCTATCCGAAATAAATCAGGCCAACTCCTGAGCCAGGTCAGTTGGCGCTTTGCCAGTTGGCGTGTAGCTGCGATTCCTTTTTGGGCCATCGTGTCATAATCAAAGGCTCCATCGAGGTAGTCCCACACCTGTCGATAACCCACGGATCGGATGGCCGGCAGGTCGCGATTCAGGTCGCCTCGTTCATAGAGTCTGGTGACTTCATCAACCAATCCCTGTTCCAGCATGATGTGAAAACGATCGGCAATTTGCTGGTGCAAAACAAAACGCTGTTCCGGATGTACGGCAATAAACACCAGATTGGACAGGTAGTCCGGCAGACTGTTGTCCTGCTGCCGTCCCTCTTCATGATGTTCGGTCAGGGTTTTTCCGGTGCTCTCAAAAACTTCCAGTGCCCGCATCAGGCGTTGGGGATCATTGGGGTGTATGCGTGCTGCTGATGGCGGGTCTACCTGCGCCAGCCGACGGTGTACACCAGCCCAGCCTTCACTTTCTGCCAACGCCAGAATTTGCTTGCGGATTTTTTCATCTGCTGAGGGCATGCCTGCCATGCCTTCAGCAAGGACCTTGAAATAGAGCATGGTGCCGCCCACCAGCAAGGGCCGCTTGCCGGCGTCAATAATTTCCCCGGCAATTCGGATGGCGTCACGGCGAAAATCCGCTGCGGAATAGGGTTCCAGAGGATCCCGGATATCCACCAGGTGGTGGGGTATCTCTGCCAGCGTTTTCTGGTCCGGTTTGCCTGAGCCTATATCCAGACCGCGATACACCAGGGCTGAATCGACACTGATGATTTCGAAGTTATGATGCCTGGCCAGCTCCAGGGCGATGGCGGTCTTGCCGGCAGCAGTGGGGCCGGTGAGACAGAGGACAGGCAAGGAGGGATTTTCCGGTGACAAGGGTGAATTCGCTTACAGGGATTTTTTCAGGAAAGATACAAGATACAGGATGCAAGAGATAGGGTTCAGGTGCGCCGGAAAGAATACCCCTTGCATCTTGCATCTTGTATCCTGTGCCTCATTAAAAACGTAAACCATATTTTACTCCAGGACTGAAAAGCTGTTGTTCCATGAGTTCCAGTTTACCTATAGGCGTTTTCGATTCCGGCGTAGGCGGCCTGTCCATCCTGTCTCGTATCCACCAGTTGCTACCCGCTGAGGCATTGATCTATGTGGCAGATTCTGCCCATGCTCCATATGGCCCCAAAGGTGATGAATTCATCGTTGAACGATCACGCCGGATCCTGGATTTTTTTCTTTCACAGAAAGTAAAGGCTGTGGTAGTTGCCTGCAATACGGCAACTGCTGCTGCAGTAAAGATGCTGCGACAGGAATACAGCCTTCCGATTGTCGGCATGGAACCTGCCATCAAGCCAGCGGTAAAACAGACACGCTCCGGTGTGGTGGGTGTGCTGGCCACCGAAGGCACCCTGGCCAGCGACAAGTTTGTCGACCTGAAAAGCCGTTTTGAAACCCAGGTGGAATTTATTACCGTGCCTTGCCCCGGCCTGGTTGAGGAAATCGAAAAACCGGTAATGGACCTCAGTCGAATAACCGCAATGCTGGACAACTATGTGACGCCTCTGGTTGCCAAGGGTGCAGACACCATAGTGCTAGGCTGCACGCATTATTCTTTTATTGCTGACCAGATTCGTTGCGTTGCGGGACAGGATATAGCCATTATTGATACGGACGATGCCGTTGCGCGGCGATTGGGAAGTGTGCTGGCGGAACAGGATTTGCTGCGCACTGAACATGCTGATTCAGCTATTGTGTTTTATTCCAGCGGCAAGCCGGTTGAACAGGTTCCGTTGATTTCACGCTGCTGGGGAACAGCGGTTAACGTCCAGTCCTTTCCTGGTTAATGCTTCACTGTCCCCGGAGAAACAGTTTGTCCAGGTCGTTCATGGACATCTGGGTCCAGGTGGGGCGGCCATGATTGCACTGGCCTGAGCGTTCCGTTTTTTCCATGTCCCTAAGCAGGGCGTTCATTTCCATGATGGTCAGTTGACGGTTAGCCCGTACCGAGCCATGACAGGCCATGGTGGCCAGAATCTCATCGCGATGCGCCGTTATTCGATCCGAACTGCCATGTTCGAGAAAGTCCGACAACACATCGCGCACCAGTTGCTCCACATCTGCGCTTTTCAGAATAACCGGCACCTGGCGAATGCTCAGGGACTCCGGTCCCATCCGCTCAAGTGCCAGTCCCAGGGCTGCCAGATCATCCTGGTGCTCCTCGGCAGCGTCCGCTTCCCGTTCACTGACGGCCAGTGCAACCGGAACCAGCAGTGGCTGACTCTTGATGCCGTCTTCATCCATGGCCGCTTTCATGTGTTCATAGGTAATGCGTTCATGGGCAGCATGCATATCTACAACCACCAGCCCAAGTGCATTCTGGGCCAGGATGTAAACGCCGTGGAGCTGGGCAATGGCATAGCCCAGTGGAGGAATGTCTTCGTTGTCCGCCGGTAGTTCCGCAAGGTTTTTTGACATGAAATCCTGCACGGAGCCCAGGTAAGAGGGCGACACAGGGCGTCGGGTACCTGCATTGTCCACCGACCAGGTCCTGCCTTCTTTATTATCAAGCACCAGGTTTAAACTGCCTATCCTGGTATTGTCATCACCCGGGACGCCGTAATTGATGCTTGATTGCTGGAAGTTGTGTGAAGCGCCCAGCTCCGTTTCTGTTCCGACTTCCCGTCGCTCCAGTGCGTTTTCCGGACGTACGTCAGCCAGGGATTTGTGAAGGGCCGTAAACAGGAAATCGTGCACCAGGCGGCTGTCGCGAAAACGCACCTCATGCTTGGTGGGGTGCACGTTGACATCCACCAGTGTCGGGTCCAGTTCCAGATACAGGACAAAGGCCGGATGACGGCCATGGAACAGCACGTCACGATAGGCTTGTTTGATGGCATGGGTTACCAGCTTGTCGCGAATGGCCCTGCCGTTGACATAAAAATACTGCAGGTCAGCCTGGGAGCGGGAAAAAGTCGGCAGGCTCACCCAGCCCCACAGGCGCAGGCCGCTGGAGGCCATCTCTATCACAACGCTGTTGTCGATAAAGGCCGGGCCGCAAATTTGCGCCACCCGTCTCTGCCTGGCTGTCTCTGAATCAGCCCTGTCATAACGATGCACGGCGCGTTGGTTATGCTGCACATTGAACCCCACATCAAAATGACCCAGGGCCAGGCGTTTGACCATTTCATCAATGCGCTTGAATTCTGTCTGTTCGGTGCGCAGGAATTTTCGACGCGCGGGCGTATTGAAAAACAGGTCGCGAACTTCCACATTGGTGCCGGGTGGGTGGGCAGCAGGGCTGACTTTCGCCTCCATGTTTCGGCCTTCAGTTTCCACCTTCCAGGCCTTGTCAGCTTCAGGTGTGCGGGAAATCATCACCAGGCGGGAGACTGAACTGATACTGGCAAGTGCTTCTCCGCGGAATCCCAGAGAAGTGATGTTTTCCAGATCGTCCAGTTCCTCAATCTTGCTGGTGGCATGCCGGTTCAGGGCCAGGGGAAGATCGTCTTTTTCCACGCCCATGCCGTTGTCACGGATGCGAATCAGTTTGATACCCCCTTTTTCCAGTTCGATATCAATGCGGTCGGCACCGGCATCTATGCTGTTTTCCAACAGTTCCTTGATGACGGAGGCCGGGCGCTCGACAACTTCACCGGCAGCAATCTGGTTGCTCAGGCGTTGGCTGAGTAGATGTATGCGTGCCCGGTTTGAGGTCATGACTCGTGAATAACTGCTGGAATTGCCCTGCGTTCAGGACAGGGATGAAGAACAGGAGTTTACAACGTCACGATGTCAGGAGAAAGGTGGAACCGGACTGGCAGGTTTTGGGGATCAGGAAGACGGGATGCGGATAACCTGTCCAACCCTGATCCTGTCGTTTTTCAACTGGTTGGTATCACGCAGGCGCTGCAGCGGGATGGCGTAGTCTTCAGCTATCCCCGACAGGGTTTCGCCACGGGTAATAGTGTGTTCCACAAAGCTCACAGTATTGGCAGCGAACAGGTGGTTGGGAATGGTGATTACCTGGCCAACCCGTATATTGTTGCCGCTGATATTGTTGGCCTGTTTCAGGGAGGTCAGGGAGACTCCGAAGCGTTCGGCTATTTCCGACAGGGTATCGCCCCGGCTAATGGTGTAGCTGGCAGGCGTTCCCCCATTGAGTTTTTGCCAGGCTACCAGCGTGCCGCGTGGTGGTGTATCAAAGAACCAGGCGGTGATGCCCTGAACAATGGCAGAGGCAAAATGCTGGCGCCAGGATGACGAATCCAGGTTGCGTGCATCGGTGGGGTTGGTGATATAGCCGGACTCGATCAGCAGCGACGGAATATCCGCACTGCGCAGAACCACGAAATTGGCCTGCTCCACGGTGTTGCGGCGCATGTGGGTAACGTCGCTCAGTGCTGCAATGATTTTTTCCCCGGCTTCCAGGCTGGATGCAATGGAGGCTGTCATGCTCAGGTCCAGCAGAACACTCCGCAGCAACTCATCCTTGTCATCCAGGCTCACCGAGCCAACACCCCCGATCAGATCAGCGGCGTTTTCCTTTTCCGCGAGCAGGCGGGCATGTTCACTGGTGGCACCTTTCTGGGAAAGAGCATATACCGTCACGCCCCGGGCTGAACTTTTCTTGAAAGAGTCAGCATGGATGGCAATGAAGAAATCCGCGTTGTTCTGGTGGGCGATGCGGGTGCGCTGCTTCAGGGTCATACCGTAATCGCCATTGCGTACCATCACAGCGCGGTAGCCTGGCATGGCGTTGAGCTGCTTCTCAATTTCACGGGCAATGGCCAGGGTGACCCGCTTTTCCTGCAGGCGATCAACACCAATAGCACCGGGGTCTTCTCCACCGTGCCCTGCAGAGATGGCAACCACGATATCCCGCTTTTCATCGTCTACCTGGGCGGTGGATTTGAGTGGAACCTGGATCCGGCCAGCCCCTTCATCGTAAAAGTCGATGACGAGACGATTACCATACTGGTCATTGGGTTCAAGCAATGTGGTGCGGGGCTGGGTTTTCAGGTTCATGTCAAAAACGACACGAAAATCGCCGCCATCACGGGGGGCGCTGCGTATGGCGCTGATGGGCGTGCCGGCCAGGTCAAGAGCGGAAAAGTCGGCATGGAGTTCGGCATTGCTCAAATCCACGACTATCCGGTCCGGATTATCTAGGCTGAACACCTTGTGATCGATGTTGGCGCTGAGGTCAAACACCAGGCGTGTGTACTCAGGGGCCCGATAGACCCTGACATTTTCCACGGTGGCTGCCTTACTGGCGACGGCCATGAGGCAGCAGCAAGCGGCAATGATTGTCCTGAACAGGGTTTTCATAGACTCTGCAATCAGCTCGGCCAAAATCAGAGAAATATTTCTATAATTTACAGAAAGTTATGATGGATATCTAGTGTTTTTTCGAGCTTTAGTGGGGTGGGCGGGAAATTAACGATTCAGGCGGTGGGCAAACTGTTCTCCGCGTCCGGTATGGGCAGTCCAGCTGATTTCCCGTCCTTTGTCCTGAATGCGTAGGGTGAGTGCCAGATCGGCGGGGGGCAGCACGTGGCCGGCTTTTTCCGGCCATTCGATGATGATGAGGGCATCTTCCTCCAGATAGTCCCAGAAACCGATGAATTCCAGTTCTTCCGGGTCTTCCAGGCGGTATAGATCAAAGTGAAATATGTTGAAGCCACACAGGTCATAGGGCTCCACAAGGGTATAGGTGGGGCTTTTTACGGCACCATGATGCCCGAAAGCCCTGATGATGCCCCGGGTCAGGGTGGTTTTGCCCGTACCCAGATTGCCGCTGAGGGTAATGAGGGCTTTGCCGGCACAGGCCTCGGCCAACCTTTGGCCAAAGGCCACGGTTGCCTCTTCATCGGCGAGAAACAGCGTGTGATTCATGGTGTTCAGGGATTCAACAGGTGACGGATATCATTGATCAGGTCGGTGGCAAGCATACCACGCTGGCCGTGCGCAGCAGCCTGAATATCACCGGCTTTGGCATGTACGCAGGTAGCCAGGCGCGCGGCATCAACAGGTTCCAGGCCCTGGGCAATCAGGCCGACTATCACACCAGCCAGGACATCTCCCATGCCGCCGGAAGCCATACCGGGATTGCCATGTATACATTGCTCAAGTTGAATGCGTCCATGCTGTTCAGAGCAGACCAGTGAACCGGCCCCCTTGAGAACTACCGTCCCCCCGTATTGTGCCTGTAAACGGGTGGCTGCGGCTTCGCGGTCATCCTGAACCTCCCTGGTACTGGTGTTGAGTAAACGGGCGGCCTCTCCAGGATGAGGGGTAAGTACTAACAATTCTTTATGCGCAAGAAATTCCTGGTATTCACCCAGGCTGATCTGGTTGAGGGCATCCGCATCCAAAACCAGGGGGCGTGGATGTTCAGCAAGAGCTGACAGGGCGCCACGCAGACAGCCCTGTCCCCATTCATCCTGTCCAAGGCCAGGGCCAAGCAGGACAGCCGTTGCCGGTGCCAGGGCGTCCACAAGATCGTCACTGTTGTTGATTGCAGTGACCATGAGCTCCGGGCAACGGGCAAGCATGGCACTGGTGTAGCAGATATGGGTGGCAACCGACACCAGGCCGGCCCCGCTGCGGGCGGCACTCATGGCCGCCATCAGGGCAGCGCCTCCAAACCCCTTGTTTCCTCCTATGACCAGCACATGGCCGAAATCACCCTTATGGGCCTGCCTTTCCCTGGCAGGGAGCAGGTGTTTCAGGGTGTCGTACTGTATTTTCTTGATGTTGCTGCTCATCGTCGGCAATTCGGGATATCAGGGATTCAAGTCGGCATTATAGAGGTTCGAAGCCCTGGCTATAAATGCGTCGGGCACAAAAAAACCCGTGTTCAACGGGTTTCTTGTCTACCTGGGTTACAGGTTAATTCTGGAAGGCGGTCTGCCGGGTAAGGCGGAAGCCTGAAAAAGTCATCAAGGTTAGTTGGCGTGACGTTTGCCCAGGGTGATGTGGCGGGGGCCTGATGTGGCTACCTGACCGCTAACACCAAGGGGGATCTGCTGAATTTTGCCTCCAGATGCCAGAAATGCGGCAATCTGATCATCCAGGTTTTCAGTGGAAAGATCGTCGGCCTGTTCTTTTATCGCTTTGGTTTTTTCAGTTTTTGCACTAGCCATATGCATCCTTATTGTGTTGTAGGGATCTTGGAATAATGACGAAACATTCGCAGTGTCCCGAAATCTGCGCATTTCTCCCCTTAGAAATTGCTGCGCGGGCGAGTATTATAGAGGTTGTCAGACCTTTATTCATGGGCAGATGGAAAATTGACTACTCTTTGAGCAGCGACACACCTATGACTCGTTGAAAACCCTGGAAATATAGGTGTTTTTACCGGGTGGCCGTTGCCAGGCGCAGCGCCAGGGCAGTAAATATCAAGGCGGCAGTACGGTTCAGCAGTAACTGGGCCCGGGAAGATTTCTGCAGATGGTCAGCAATCAGGCCTGCCAGAGAGGCAATGATCGAGAAAATGACCAGGGCTGCCACAATGAACACCAGGCCCAGCAGCAGGAGCTGGCCGGAGAGATTGCCAGCTGATTCGTCTGCAAACTGCGGCAGAAAGGCCAGGAAAAATATGGCTACCTTCGGGTTGGTGATATTCATGATGATACCCCGCCGATATAAGGCCAATGCTTCGGGGCAGGTCGTATTTGGGCCATTGTCCAGACTTTGCGCCGAGGCCCTGAAGGCCCCCCAGGCAAGATAGATCAGGTAGGCAGCACCGACCAGTTTCAGCGCAGTGAAAGCGGTAGCACTGACCATAAAAATAGCCGCCACCCCAAGTGCAACAGCCGTGGTATGAAAAATCAGGCCCGTGCACAAGCCCAGCGTGATCAGAATGCCAGCACGTCGACCATACAGGGCAGACTGCGTCAGAACAAAAATGTTGTCAGGCCCCGGCGCCAGCGACAGCAGGGAAGAAGCCGCAATAAAGGTCAGCAGGGACTCACTGTTTAGCATAAGGGGTTGCCGGTATTAATCGTGATGACCGATTTCTCCATCCTTGAACAGGGAATCGCGCAGTTCCTTGTCGAAGGTTGGGTCCTGGCGGCGAATCCATTCCAGGGTTATGGCAGCATGCTCCTTTTCCTCATCCCGATTATGCGCCAGGATTTTTTTCAGGGCCGGATCCTTGCAGGCATCAACACGCTGGTTGTACCAATCAACAGCTTCGAGTTCTTCCATCAGGGAAACGATGGCACGATGCATGTCTTTGGTTTCATCACTCAGGTCATTGGGGTCTTCATGAAATCCTTCATTGGCCATGATATTTGCTCCTTGGTTGACGTCAGTTGCAGCTACTGCGCTCACTCATGCGTTTTTTAAATAATTGTCCAACCTGGTTACTTGGTTCACCAGGGCCTGTAAAAAGTTCAGGGCGAAGGAATGCACCTGTGTGTTATTACTCACGGAATGGTCCTGCCAGGGGCAAACGCGTTTGTCCGCGGTATTCGTTTGTTACGGGTTTTTAATAAAGTGGGAAACTTCCGGCCTGGTGCCTTCTTCCAGAAATTCATGAATCTTTGCCTGGATCAAGGCGTCCTGGGTGCTGATTCTCTCATGCTGACGTAAATGATCAAGCCAGGTGTGCACCAGGTAGAATTCCTGAAAGCAGTTTTCCTCGCGGATGTTTTCCATGATGCCCCATTCCCAGGCACCATCACGCCGTCTGGCCTTGCCCAGCTGTTCCATGGCTCGCAGGAATTCCTCACGGGCCTCAGGCTGAACGCGGTAAAGCACCGTCACCATCACAGGCCCCTGTTGTGGTGTGATAGCAATTCTTGGTTCCGGTTTTTTCCAGTGTTTCGCCGGGGTGTGGTCCAGTTTCTCATTGCCACTGACTGGCCAGCGTCGCGTGAAAAAAGCTGCAAGGATCAGACAGCCTGAAGCGGTATAAATGGAAACAGGTATCGATGTGGCCTGGGCCAGTCCGCCCCACAAGGCTGGTCCCAATGCCAGGGATCCCATAAAAAACGTCAGGAACACACCCATGCCCCGAGACCGTACCCAGTTGGGCAGGGCTGTCTGGGCGGCAGTCTGGGCACAGGTCATCACCGTGATCCAGGCCGAACCGCACAGGGCAAGGGTAAACAAGGCCACAACATAAATCTGGGTGTAGGCAGTAATAATCATGCCGGTGGCAAAGGCCATGGAGGCGGCCGTGATCATCTGATCATTGGTGAAACGTGCTCGCATGCGCGGCAGGAACATGGCATTGATGATGGCGCCGACACTGATAAAGGCAAACAGCATGGCATACCGGAATTCATCGGCATTGAGCAACTCGCGGGCAATCAGGGGAAACAGTGCCCACATCACGCTGGCAAAGAAATAGAACCCGATACTGCGGTAGATGGAGTGCAGCAGCGCGGGGGAATGACGGGCATAGCGCAGGCCGGTTTTAACCGCCGGCATAAGGGGCTCCGGCGGCAGGGCCGTTTCCGGGGGAACCCGTTTCCAGCGAATCAGCACAATGATGATAAGCGTAAACGTGACGGCATTGGTCACGAAGACAGCACCTGGGCCAGCGGCAGCCATGATCAGGCCACCGATGAAAGCACCGAGCACCCGGGAAATATTCATGCCGATGGTGTTCAGGGCAATGCCGCCCGGAAGGTCTTCCTTGCGCACCACCTCAGGAATGATGGACTGCCACGCAGGCATCACCATGGCTGTTCCTATGCCCAGCGAGAGCGTGAGCAGCAGCAATGACCACACTTCCACAAGACCCGAAATGGTCAGAAAACCGAGAAATGCCGCGACAACAGTCTGACCCATGACGGCAGTCAACAAATACAGGCGCCGATCAAAAATATCAGCCAAGGCACCGGATGGGAGAAGAAGGAAAAAGGCCGGCAGGGAGGTGGCCGTTTGCATCAGGGCGACAACAAATTCGGAATCCGTCAGCTCGGTGGATAAAAAGCCGGCACCCACATCGTGCATCCAGGTGCCGATATTGGAGACCAGCGTGGCAATCCACAGATAGAAAAAGATGCGGTTGTTGCGCAGGGGAGTCCAGGGGGAAAGGGAAGCGCTGCTGGCAGGTGAGGACATACCCTGTAATCCTTGGCTGATTGGTAAAGCGTTAAGATCGGGTGATTATAGCCTATAACCGGTTTTGCGCAGTCAGCCTTCAACCTCATGGATGTTGTTCAGTCGGCTGTCGTCATCCAGCGTACGTAGTGTGGGGCTGAAGATGAAAAACAGCAGGACCACAAAGACCAGCATGATGCAGGCGGCGAACATGGTGATGGCAATGCCGAATATTTCCGAGAAATACGCTACAGGCAACACACCCAGGGGGGTAAGCCCAACAGACAGCATCATCAGGGAGGACATTCTTCCCCTGACCTCATGGTCAGCCAGCAATTGCACCAGGGTCTGATTGAGGGTCTGGCTCATGTTGGCAAATACATTAGCCACCAACAGGAAAGGCAGCGCCAGGTAGTACCAGTGACTGATGCTGAATCCGGCAAGAAACCCGGCAAAAAACATTGCGGCGACCATCATGGTTCGCGCCCGTTTCATGGTATCGCCTAATCGGGCCACCAGCAGAGAGCCAATGATCCCGCCGCCCCCGACGCAGCCCATGAGGATGCCCAGCTTGGTTTCACTGACATGCCAGATGGATTCGGTGAACACCACCAGGAAACTGATGATGGGCAGTGCCAGCAGCATCGGGAACAACCCGAACACCAGGCAAAGCAGAATGGCACGGTTTTTGGCCACATACTTGAATGAGTAGGTGACATCATCAAAAAAGCCCTTGTGCTCTTTGTTTTCCGGGAAGGACCTGGGCAATTTGAACATGGCAAGGATGGAGAACAGGTACAGCAGGATAGACAGTGTGTACGCCCCTTCCATGGTGATCAGGGGAATAAGCAGGCCCATGCCAGCCGGCCCGACGATACGCGCCACATTCAGGGAGGTTGCCTGCAGGGCCATGGCGTTGCCGAGTTTGTCCCTGCCGACCAGGGAATAAATCATTGCGGTTCGGGTGGGCATCAGAAATGGGAAATTCATGCCCAGGATGAAAGCGGTCAACAGCAGGTGCCAGAACTCGATAACACCGGTCAACAGCAGAACCAGCACGATCAGTTCGTTGAGCAGGACGATCGTCTGACTGATGATGGTCAGACCGCGCCTTTCCACCCGGTCTATGATGGCACCTGAAAAAAGCAGCCCGATGGCCATAGGGGTGGCGATTACCAGATTGACCAACGCCAGTGAAAACGTGCTTTGGGTCAGCTCCCAGGCCAGTAAAGAACGGACCACCAACTGTCCCTGCATGGCCAGGAAAAACGTTCCCAGACTGGATACCAGCCAGCGAAAGGGGATGGATTCCAGAGCGGCGAAAGAGCGCGGCATGCGGCGAACAGGTGTCGTCTCGGCGGGCTCTGCCGGCTTGTTGGCATCAGGGTCTGTCACAGTCTTGTCTGAAAATCTGGCCTGGGGGAGGAGGGCGGCATTCTACGTGAATGCTTGGCCCATATCCAGTTGGAACCTTTTGAAAAACCGACACTTTTTATTACCAGCCGTTTCCTGTTCATGGCCGGGTCTTGCGGGTTTGGCTAAAGAATCTGCCATCAATTGTCGTACACATCGGGGTAGACAGACGTTTTGGCGTGCTTCCGGTTTAGCTGACGTATTTGAGGGATATCCCGATGGTTTTCCTTAAATTACTCGTGCGATATCTAATTAATATAGGGTCTTAGGAAGCAGATTGACTTAATTGGGTTTAACCTTA